>Ga0210405_10004404_pt1 | contig 13246 bp, 10 predicted proteins | sample IncBWH11MmetaG_FD_155492 | JGI IMG/M metagenome (GOLD analysis project Ga0210405, IMG submission 155492) | Forest soil microbial communities from Barre Woods Harvard Forest LTER site, Petersham, Massachusetts, United States - Inc-BW-H-11-M | ecosystem: Environmental > Terrestrial > Soil >... | reverse complement strand
TTACTACCGTTTCTTAAACTGCGGCTTCCGCCTTCCCGCCTCGACTGGAACGGACTGGTGGATCTACGATCACAACCGCGTCTTCGTCCAGGTGGAGGGCGATTTCACATATGATTCATGGATCGCCGGCATCCGCGCCGGCCGCACCTTTATCTCCAACGGTCCGCTGATCGAGTTCACCGTCAACGGCAAGCCCGCGGGCGCCACACTGCAAGCCTCGGAACGATTGAAAGTGAAAGCGCGGGCGCTTTCGCGCTTGCCATTCGATCGTCTACAAATTGTGCGTGATGGCGTGGTGGTAGCCGAGCAGGCTGCGGTGAACCGCCGCGAAGCGATATTGGAGCGCGAGATTCCGGTCGAGCAAGGCGGCTGGATCGCCGCGCGCGTCGAAAGCTCCGCAAAAACCCACGCGCTCTTCGGCGTATTCGCGCATTCGAGTCCCGTCTATTATCGCGTGGAAGGCACGCCCTCTCGACGGGCCGAAGCCGCTGGCGCGTTCGTCGACGAGATCGAGCAGTCTGTCAGACTTATCCGCAAGAGCTACAAGTTCGCCTCGGAAGCCGACAAGGCCGTGGCGTTAGGCAGGTTTGAAGCAGCCCGGCGGATCTACGGCAAGCTGACGTTGTAGCACAGGCATTCCGGCTCTCGATCCGGTTAATATCAAAATAGGATCTGTGCAATTTCAGAACGTCGAACAGAATCTACGGCATTCGTTTCAGGCGCTGGCGGTGGACCGGCCCGAAGGGGACGTGCGGGAAATTGGCGGCGTCAGCATCGCCTCGGCGGGGACTTCGTTCCAGATGTTCAACGCGGCGTTCCTGTCTTCGGCGGTCGGCTCGTCGGAGGATTTGGAAAGGCGGATTGCCACGGCCCGAGTGCATTTTCGGGCGCGCGGGCTGACTTGGTCCTTTTGGGTATGCGAAGATCTGCTTCCGCTGAAAGTTCGGAAACGCATGGAGCGTCTATTCGAAGCGGCCGGGCTGCATCTGACGGTGCAACTCCCGGGAATGGTGGCGGAACGGCTGCTGCCACCGCGAAGGGCGCTGCCGGAGCTCGAAATCCGGCGTGTAGCCGACGAGTCCACACGCCATGCATTTTGCGACATCGGGTGCGTCTGTTTCCACGTCCCGTTGAATTGGTTTCGCGAGATTTTCCTCAGGCGGCAGTTGTGGGATGGCGATTTTGTGGGCTACGTAGGCTACTGGAACGGCGAGCCGGTAGCGACGGCGGCGACCGTGATTGCCGGCGATGCGGTCGGCGTATACAACGTAGCGACGCTTCCGGCGCACCGGCGGCGCGGCCACGGGGAAGCCGTTGTGCGCTACGCGATCGAGAAGGCGCGCCAGCACAGCGGTTGCGAGCGCACCATCCTGCAAGCCACTCAACACGGTCTGGCGCTTTACCTCAGTATGGGATACAAGACAGTGACAACCGTACGCGTCTACGTCTCGGAGTAAGAGATTTCACCTATCTGTAACGATTGGGCGCCTGGAATCACCATTCATTTAACGAGAGGAATGGCCAAGTTAATTGTGAGCACCCTTCCGGACAGGAACTCCATCGCAGCTTTTGTAGCGAGCGCGGAAGGTATTCCAGCGGTGGGGCTGGGGCTGGCCAATTTTACAGTACGCTCGACTGCGCCCGGGGCCGACGGCACGCTTCTGAAGGTCGCCGGAGTAGCTCCGACGATGTTGCGAGGCTTTTACATACTCGACCTGGCGGTGGCGGAGGCGGCGGCGCGGCGTAAGGGGCTCTACGTCTTCGATCTGATCGTCGAGGCAGGCGAGGATCGGGGGCAGGCGCTCAGCAGCGCCGTTATCGCTTGAAGCCCAAAAACGGATTTCGGATTTCGGATTTCAGATTTCGGATAACTTGGCTCTCGTCACAAGCTCAGAACTCGGAACGAATCTCCCGAAATCCGACATCTGACATCCGAAATCCCGCCCCGATGGAACTTCCCGGCTCAGGCTCTCGTAATTTAAGGTAGCCTTAATTTATGATAGTCGCCGACATTCTGATGTGGTTCCTGCTGATCGCGGGAACCTATGTTGTCTTCATCAGCTATTGGCTGGCCGCACAAGCGCTTTTTCCGGATCTGACCGATCGCTGCCGGCAGCGGATCAAAGGCGCTCCGTTGAGGCAAGCCCTGATCGGCCTGGCCTGGACGATTCCAGCCGCGGCCGCCGGAGTGGCTTTGCTCAACGTCCCCAACCCGCTGCTGAAGTTCTTGGGCGCGACCATTGTGTTGCTTCTGATTCTGGCCGGCCTGATCGGGTCCTCCGCGCTGGCTGCGCAGATCGGCTATGGCCTGGCTAGTCCATCGGATCAGGCGCAGCCCTGGCGGCGAGTCTTGCGTGGCGGGATGGTGCTGGGACTGACGTTTGTTTTCCCGCTCATCGGCTGGCTTCTGATTCTTCCACTATCGCTCGTCATCGGTGTCGGGGCCCTGTTCGCGTCGCTATCGGGTTCCGGAAACCGGCGTCCTGCCGCTGTTCTCGAGCCTCGCCTGACGGTAGCGGAACGATAATTCCATGGCGATTTCCAGGAAGCAATTTCTCTGGACAGGCGCCGCTCTCACGTTGACCGGTTGTCAGGGAATTCCCAGCTATTTACGGCTCGGAGAGTGGAAGCCTCAGCCGGAAACTGGTCCATTTCAGACGCCGGCGTCCGATTCGGTCGATCTCATTTCGCACGTGCTGAGCCGTCTCGCGTTCGGTCCGCGCGGCGGAGATTACGGCCGGCTGGTCAAGCTCGCGCCAACCCAGAAGGAGGCAGTCGAGGCTTACATCGAAGAGCAGCTTGCGCCTGAGGGGATTGACGATTCCGCGCTCGACCACGCCATCCGCCGCTTCGATTGCCTGTCGGAGCCGATGGGCGAGCTGTTCGAATTCAAGCCGCGATATCTGCTGCGCGAAATGACTCGCGCCAATCTCTTGCGCGCCGTCTGGTCGCGGCGCCAGCTCTACGAGGTGATGGTCAACTTCTGGACCGATCACTTCAACATCGATTCATCCAAAGGCGACTGCAAATGGCTCAAGGCGGCTGACGACCGCGACGTGATCCGTCCTCACGCGCTGGGGCGCTTTCCCGATCTGCTGCGCGCCTCGGCGCTGAGTCCGGCGATGCTGTGGTATCTGGATGGGCGGTTCAATCGCAAGCGGGATGGCGATGACAAGCCCAACGAGAATTATGCGCGCGAGCTGTTGGAGCTGCACACGCTGGGAGTCCACGGCGGATACACGCAACACGACGTGATGGAAGTAGCGCGCTGCCTGACCGGGTGGAATGTCCGCTCGATGAAACAGTTCCACAAGGGCCGCGTGGAGTTTCATCGCGAGTTGCACGACGATGGCGCGAAGCTGGTGCTGGGGCAGGTCATCCCGGCGGGGCTGGGTGAGCAGGACCTCGACCGCGTACTGGAGATCGTGAGTCTGCATCCGGCCACCGCGCGGCATTTGTCGGAGAAACTGTGCCGCCGTTTCATTGCCGACGAGCCGCCGCCTTCCGCGGTGCGCGCCGTGTCGAGCGCCTTCCTGGCGCACGACGGGGAGATCCGGCCGGTGCTGCGCGTCCTGTTTTCCAGGCCGGAATTCCTGGAATCGCGGCGTACAAAAATTAAGCGGCCTTTCGAGTTCGTGGCCTCGGCGCTGCGCGCAACCGATGCCGATACCGATGCCGGTCCGGCGCTGATCGACTATTTGCCGCGGATGGGTCACGCGCCTTTCCAGTATCCGACGCCGGAGGGATATTCCGACAAGGCTGCTCCCTGGATGGGAACATTGCTGTGGCGCTGGAAGTTCGCTGTCGCACTCAGCGGGAACGCGATCGCGGGGACCAGAATCACTGTCCGCAAGGAGGATTTCGGTGGGGAGGATCGCTTAATGGCCCATCTGCTGGGCCGCCGGCCGCAAGGCAGCGAAGCCGGGAGTTTCCGCACGTCCGGCAATGGCCTGGCTCTGCTGCTGGCCTCGCCGGGGTTTCAGAGGCGTTGATATGGCGAACCCGATTGCAGCCCTGAACGGAAACGGCGACCAGACTCAGGCGCTGCTGGTGATTTTTCTGCGCGGCGCGGCCGACGGTCTCACGCTCGTGCCTCCTCTCGAAGACGACAACTACTTTCGCAGCCGTCCTCGCATAGGAGTCGCCAGGAAAGATGCGATCCGGCTCAATGGATTTTTCGGTCTGCATCCGCTGCTGAAGCCGCTCAAGCGCGCCTACGATGACGGCCATCTGGCGATTGTGCATGCGGCGGGCTCCGAAGACGATTCGCGCTCGCACTTCGACGCACAGGATCTGATGGAGCATGGCGGTGTCGCGGCGGGCGGCTGGCTGGGCCGGTTCCTGCGTTTTCGCGAGCGCCCCTCGCAAGGTCCGCTCTCCGCAGTAGCGCTGGGCAAGAACTTTCCGGAATGCCTGCGAGGCGCGCCGGCGGTCACGGTCATGCAGTCGCTGGAGGATTTTTCTCTGGGGGCACGCGCCGAGCGCCTCACCGGCGAACTGGCGCGACTCTATGCGGAGCAGCCCGACGAGCTGGCTGGCGCGGGCCGGGATACGCTGAATGCGCTGGCGCGGATCGATCGGATGCGCTCCTCCGTTTATCGGCCCGAGTATGGAGCGCAGTATGGCGCTGACAATTTCTCTCTGGGTCTGCGGCAGGTGGCCCAGCTCATCAAAGCGCGCGTCGGGCTGGAGGCGGTCTCACTGGATTTGGAAGGATGGGATTCGCACTTCACGCAGAGCGCAGTCATGGACCCGCTCATGACGCGGCTGGGCCAGGGGCTAGCGGCGTTTTACACCGACCTCGGCAGCGCAATGGAAAGCACGACCGTGATGGTGATGACTGAGTTCGGGCGGCGCGTGCAGGAAAATTCGACGTTCGGCACCGACCATGGCCGCGGCAGCGTCATGTTCCTGATGGGTGGCGGCATTCGCGGCGGCCGAGTCATCGGACACTGGCCGGGGCTTTCGCCGGACCTGCTCACTGGTCCGGGCGATCTACAGGTGGTCCATAACTATCGCAACTTGATCGCGCCGATTTTGAGCCGTCAGGGCGCAGGGTCGCGGTTGGGAACGATCTTTCCGGACTTCACGCTGGAACCGGTGGACTTGTACGGCTGATGTACATTCGGACCGCTCGGATTACGCCCGCGGCTCTGTGGTACGGCGGCGACTATTGACAATTCGTGCCCGAGCACGTATGCTGGGGACACCATGGCAAAGGAAAAACATCCCGCCGCAGTCGCTTTGAGCCGCCTGGGAGCATCGAAGGGTGGTCGGGCTAGAGCCGCCGGCATGACACCAAAACAGCGCAGCCAAAGCGCCAGAAATGCGGTTCAGGCACGATGGGGTACAGCTACGAAGCGAAAGGAGCGAGACATGGAAAAATTGGATTGGTCAAAATGTCCGGTTGTCGAATCCCGCTCGGACAAGCATCATGGCGATTTGATCTTTAAGGACAGTCGGTTGCCTGTTGCGGTCGTCTTCCAATGTCTTGCCGACAACGCCAGCATTGACGATATCATGGATTGGTACGGCGCAGACCCGGAACAGATCAAGGCGGTTCTAAAATTCATCGCCACCAGTTTGGAGCAAGCGCCAGTACATGCGAATTCTGTTCGACCATGATATCCCACGCCCCTTACGTAGCCTTTTGCATCCATACATTGTCGTCACCGCCGCTGCGCAAGGATGGGAGCGTTTGAGTAATGGACGATTGTTGGATGCCGCTGAACAACATGACTTTGACGTTCTCATTACCGGCGACAAGAACATGCGTTTTCAGCAAAATCTACGGAAACGAAAGATCGCCGTTATCGTGTTAAGTCATTCTAAGTGGCCGGATGTGAAATTGAGCGTCCCGAAAATTTTGGCCGCCCTTCAGAATACAAAGGCGGGCCACTGTACACTTGTGGAGTGTATGATGAGTTTTGGCGCTCTTATTGAAGAGGAACCGTCGTCATAGCATTGAACATAAATATTCCCCAGGTCGTCTCATTTACTCAATTCATCATGTCGGAAGAACCCGTGCATAGCCGACGCGCAGGCTGCGTCCTACTTGTCTCACAACCCAGCAGGGCCGGTGGTTTTTGGATTTTGATTTCGAGATAGGTATAGCCTCGCGCGACCGCTCGTCAAAACGATCGATCCCCGACATTAAATGCAGTCATGTATACTTTGCATTATTGCCGGATGTGTCTGATGAAGATCCGTACACTTCTCCTGTGGACTGTGCCTGCGCTGCTCTGGCCGCAGTCTGCGTATCGTCCTGACATTCCGAAAACGTGGGATGAAGCGTCACTTGCGGACTGGGCTACGCCGGTCGCCGGGCTGAATGTCCGCCCGACCCACATTTCGGCAAGGGAGTACTATTCAGTTCCCGAGTACAACCTACGGTCGTATCCGGTTTACATGCCGGAGCGCGAGCCAGAGGGTTATTGGAAGATGCTGCAGAGCATCGGACCGAAGCGCTTGATCGAGCCCGAATCACTGCACACGGATGCGAATTGGATCGATGCGGGGCGGCGGGTTTTCGAGGAGGCGTGCACGATACAGTTGACCACCTTCGATCCGCAGTTGATCTCCCAGGTCAGAAGTCGCCAGTACCTGGAGGGGCAACACGCCCGTCCCCTTCCGGATGGCACTTTGGGTACCCTGCGATGGGTGCCCACCAAGCAGGGAGTAGCGCTTTCCAATTTAGCCTGCGTCGGCTGCCACGTCCTGGTCAGATCCGATGGCGTCCGCATCACCGGCGCTCCGGCGCGCGCCGAAGTGTCCCGTACACGCGCATTCCGACCCAACGGCCTGCGGGCGGATTATCTTGAGTCTCCAAACCATGCGCTGCGGGGAGCGCCGCCGTTCTTTATGGGCGGCGGAACGCTTGGCGCGTGGTTATACCAGGCATATGGCGTACCGTGGCTGAGAGACGACGCCAACCGGAGGCTGGAGAAGATCACCAACGCTGAGTACGATGAGCTCATTGTCGCGGAACGCAACGGAGGCGCCATCACTCGCTGGAACGGTAGCCCGCTCTATCCGGCCAAGATACCGGACCTGATCGGTATGAAGGACCGGAAGTATATAGACCACACGGCAACCCATCTTCATCGCGGAATCGGCGACCTGATGCGCTACGCGGCTCAAGTGACCTTCGCCGAGATGACCGACTTCGGTCCTTATCACATGCTCTCTCCTGATACAAAGAGAGTGCGGGAACGACTACCAGACGAGGCGCTTTACGCGCTAGCGTTATACATTTATTCGCTCCAACCTCCACCGAATCCGAATCGGTTCGATACAGAAGCGCATGCCGGGCAGAAAATTTTCGCGCGACAAGGCTGTCCGATGTGCCACACCCCGCCGCTCTACACCAGCAACAAGCTTACTCTCGCTCAGGGCTTTACTCCGCCGGAAGACAAGCCCGCCTCGCTCGATGTGATGCCCATGTCGGTAGGAACCGATCCGGGCCTGGCGCTCGGAACGCGCAAGGGCACAGGGTATTACAAAGTTCCCTCACTAAAAGGAGTTTGGTATCGAGGGCATTATCTGCATGATGGGTCAGCGGCTAGTCTGGAGGAGATGTTCGATCCGGATCGACTGAAGGAGGCCCATGTGCCCGGCGGGTGGCTCCCGCCAGCCGCTCAGACTCGCGCAATCCGCGGTCACGAATTCGGATTGAAGCTGCCGCAGGCACAACGGCAGCAGCTAATTGCATTTCTTCGGACACTTTGAAGGTTTTCACGCTTGCCCTGAGCGAGGACTTGACTGGTCGCAATTATAGTAGCCCAGTGGCGCGGGCTAGAACGTCAGCCGCAACACTTGTGCAGGAAGCGCGTGCAGGGCTCGATGAATCCTGAATCGTCATGACTGTCGCCGGCCCTGTAGCGCCCCGAAAACGTCACGAACAAGCTAAAGCATGTTCCACACGTGTGGAATATGCTTTAGCTTGTTCGAAGACCTCAGGAGTGCTATTCGAGCGGCAACAAAACCGTATTACTATCCTGATTGCCGACGTTCACTCTAATCGGCAGCGTAGTTGCCGTAGGCAGAGGATCGCTAATCGGGAACCGGATGGCCATCACGCCAACCCGTCCGTCCGCCGCGCCCGCATAGGTTGGAACGATCGTGTTATCGCCGGCCACGATCGACAGCGGATCCACCAGAACCGAAGTATCCGACTCCGCAACCGGGAATCCCTCCGGCGGCATCTGCAGCAGCGGACCGAAGCCCGTTCCGAGCAACGTGACGGTTTCGTCCCGATGCGCCGGACTATCGGCAGTGATCGGATCGCCATTCTCATGCAGAAACAATCCGAACGCCTGGCCATTCACCACCTTGTTGTATAGCCCTGGAGCGTTGCGCGCTGCTGTGAAGTTCGCCGACACATCCGGGTTGCCGTTGGATTGCACAGTCAACGTATAATCGCCGTCCACCAGGTCGGGCGGAAGCTGCGCGTTGATTTGGGTGGGAGAGACGAAAACCAGCGGCAATATCTCTGATCCGACCCGAACCGTAACGTTCTCCAGCGTCTGTGTGAGCGGGTTGCGGGGACCACGTACGAAGTCCGACGCCAGATTCACGCCCTCGATCGAAACGATCGAGCCGGCAGCCACCGCGTCCAGCGGCGTATCGCCGGCGGCATTCTTCACCGCGCTATCGAGCAGAGCAGGGACCCTCTTCAGGTTGGCGTGCAGCGATTTCGGCGAGCTCATACTCAAAGTGACCGTGGGAGACGAGCTGCTCAAATCGCCATCCCAGCTCTGGAAATTGAAACCCAGCTTGGTCTGAGCCGTTACCTGCACCTGCGCCTGCGCGTCGAAATATCCATCCGCGCTCGCCGGGCTTGTTGCCACGCTGGCCCCCTCGGACGGAGTGACCGTAGCCGTCAGGTGATTTCGCAGCACGTAGCTCAGGGTCAGCGTCACCGGACCGCCTGGAGCCGTCAGGATGCGGTCGGCAGAGCTGGAATCGTTCCATCCCACCAGGTCCATCCGGGAGTCGCTGGTTAATGGTATTGAAGTCTGTGTTGTCAAATGGACCGCCGTTCCAGCCGGCCGGTTGAATGTGCACGGCAGCGCGCAGTCCTGTCCATCCACCTGAATGACCAAGCCCGAGGTCTGGCTCACCACGGAAAACTTACTGGCGGTGTTACCGCTGTAATTGGCGGTGAGTTGTAAGTTAAGCCCGGTGGGGTCCTGTGTCGTTGTTATTGTTTGAGACGCAGGGCCTCCCTGTGACCAGGACGTGAACGTGTACGGATTGCCATTGGCGTCGTTCTGCGTCGCCGGCGCCGACACCGTGTGTTGCGAGTTGACTGCCCAATTGAAGTTATTGCTGAGCCAATTCGAGCGGCCGTCGATCGTCAACGACAGGCCCGGTGGATTTGTGTAGAAGCTCACCCGCTGCCCGGGCACGTAGTTCGCCGTCACCGTCACCGCCCCTGGCACGTTCGGTTCCACATAGGCGTGATTGATGTCTCCGCCGTCACTCCAGGAGCTGAACACCCAGAGTCTGCCCTGACCGTCGATCTGGTCCGGCGTCGAGCCGAGCTGATGAGTAGTGCCTATCCCCCAGGTCAAAGTGGTCGGCGTCAGTACCGGCGAGCGGTCCGCCAGCACCATCAATCCCGCAGGAGACGATTGAATCGTCATCGCCTTTCCTAACACGAAATGAGGATAGATGGATGTTGGACCGGTCACGTTGACGCTACCGAGGAAAGCTTGACTGTTGGTTCCAGTTCCACTGTACCAGCCGCTGAATGTCCATCCAGGACTGGGGATCGCCTGTAACGTCAGGGTTCCGCTAGCGTAAAGACTGCCCGACTGGGTTAAGGTTGTACCGTTCACAGTGACAGTTCCGGGGGTCAGATTCGCCGGGCAGGGAGTACCAGGATCTGAGTAACCCGCGCAATTGAAATAGTTCACCTGGACCAAATAACCGGTAGAATAATTGGCGTCGATTTCCGTGATGCTCGGATCGGCCGTCACAACGACCGTAGTCGGGTCCAGATTCGACGCCCCCAGGGCCCCGCGATTGGTGGTAAAACCCGAAAACACAAACTGCGTGTTCAGCCCCGGAGGCTGCTGGTTGAAGCCATGCAATGTGTGCGTGCTGCCCTGAGGCCATAACAGTGTTATCGGGGTCGTATAAGTCTGGCCGTCAACGGCCACTTGGATACCGTTTGGCACGGTGACAATTCTCGTACTCACAACTATGGTCTGTTGCGCCAGAGCGGTCCCCAACCGGGTGAACGCTACTAAACACAAAAGTAGTGTGATTCGTTTAGTAGTAGTAGTAGGCCTTCCCATTGTCTTTGTCACCTTCTTACCAGCGTGGCGGTTCCGGCGTCCCATATCAATTGAGGTATCCACTTAGAACTTTAGTTAGAACACCTAAGGCTCTGTGGCAGAGCCGCATTCCTTGCGGTCGAGCGGCGAGTCGCGGTTCCGCGGCGCACCCATGCTACTGAACCGCGCGCGTCAGCAAGCGGCCCGTCTATTTCACGCCAGCTTTGGCTTTCAAAGGAGCGAGTGTCTTGCGCATGGGCTCGGCGGCCGGGTCGACCGCGGGAGGCGGATTTAGCACGCGACTCAGGAATTGCAGCGCCTCCTGAGACCTGGGCCGCACCGTGCGGCCCAAATGGTCCGCGCCACGGACCAGGTGGTATTCATGCTTGATTCCGGCGTCATATAGAACGCGATGGAGAAACTCACTGCCTTCAAAGAGTAGGAACATATCTTCATCGCCACAATCGAGGTAAATCTGTAGACCGGACCCGCTGATCTTGGCGGGACTTGCCTTCGCGATAGAGGCCGGGTTATTCGCTTCCCAATAAGCCGGATCGACCGGCTTGCCGAAAGCCGCTTCAAACAGACTGTCGTCTCTCCAGAAGCGGTGCCGCGGCTGCATATCTTTCCAATGCAGGATCGGCTCGATGCCGGGCTCCATCGCCGCCAGTCCTCCGTAAAGCTCCGGGTGCTTGAAGCCGATCCGCAAACTGCCCATGCCGCCCATCGAAATTCCCATCAGCAAATTCTCCTTGGGATCGGTGCTCGTATTGTAAGTTTGCTGTAAGTGTTTTCGGAACGGCCCGATCAGGAAACTCTCCCATTTCTCGGAGCCGTCTCGATAATCCATGTAAAAGCAGCGCGACGTAACGCTCGGTGTGGCCACCACCATTTTCGGCAGCTTACCGGCTTTCCAAAGCTCTTCGATGGAGGGCCGCATTGAGGCGAGATACTTGCGGTCGCCCCCGCCGCCATGCAGCAACAGCAGCAAGGGCAGTGGAGCGCCGCCCGCCTGATAGCCGTCGGGCAACAGGACCGCATAAGGAACCGGCCTGGGAATCAGGTTGCTGGCAAGCTCGGCTTCCTTGAGCTCGGTCGAGAGCGCCGCCAAGGCAGCGAAGCACAGCAGACAAGACAGCCTGATGATGTTCATAGCCTGTTAGTCCGTTATGCGATTCTAAGATCTGGAAACCACATGACGAAACTTTCGACCATACAGCGGGTTCGATTGTTGAGGCTTCAACAGTCCGTTGAGCGCAGCCCGGATTGTGCTGCCTCCCTCTTCTCCATGCAAATTTCAACTCAGGATGACCACGCTTGTTACGCGACTTTGAAAGACTTGGTTCGGTCCGCTATGCATCGGAACCAAGCAGCGGATTGCCTCCTGGCGCCCGCCCTCAAGACTCTTTCTTTCCAAGGATTGTGCGACCATATTTGTGACATGGGTTATTTCCTAACGGCCATCCCTGCCGCGACGGTATTTTAATCGTATGTCCGGCATCCGCTTACTGACGTTCGAACGAAAAGTCGCGGCTCTGTTAGCTTGCGGCGAACAGGTCAAGTCGGAACGCGCATGTGAACCACAAGCGGAGGCCTACCAACTGAGACGTAGCTGCAGGTCCATCAACGGCTCGCCATTGAGACTGGCCGTAGCCACATCCGATGTGATCTTGCCGAACAGATTCGGATTCTTGAAGTCGACCGAATTACTCGGCGCGCTGAACCCATAGTTGTGGAATGGATTCTGGAAATCCCAGCGGACTTGCAGGTTCCACCGTTCCCCGAACTTGAAGTTCTTCTTGGCGGAGACCTGCGAGTACAGCGATCCCGGGCCGGTCAAGATATTGCGTCCTGCATTTCCAGGCGTGAATGGCGGTGGCGCCGCGAAGTCGGCGATATTCACCACCGGGTTCTCGAGCGTCTGATTGAAGCGATTCCCCCCAATGAGGCTGCCCAGCCCAAACTCCTGCATGGTGGGCGTGGCAACCAGGTTGGGAACCCGGGCGCCAATGTTGGTCGGATAGTAATTGTACGGGCTGTTGGCGAAAGTGAAGCCGAACGGATTGCCGCTCTCCACAGTCTGAATCCAGGAGATCTCGTAGCCGCCGAACAGATAGTCCAGGACTCCCCCCCGATTCATGAAGTGCCGTCCCTTTCCGACCGGCAGCTCGTAATTAGCGCTGACCACGAAGCGATGGTTCATGTCGTAACCGGCTCGGCCTTTGGCCAGGTTGCGATCCGTGACGGGCTCCACGCCACTACACGTGCCGCCATCGTTGTCGCAGTCGTCGAGGGCTTTCGAGTAAGTGTAGAATCCATCGACTACCAGGCCGTGCGAGTACCGCTTCTGATATTGGATCGTGCCCGCATGGAAGCTCGAGTGGCCCGTGTTGGACATGTTCGTGATGCTGCCGAACTGCGGGTAGGGCAGATAGTTCTGCGTCGCGGCGAAGGCCGCATTTTGAAGGGTCGGGTTGCCGGCGCCGAAGCTGGTCGGAAACGCGTTGATGTTCCAGCTCTCGACCAGGTGTACTCCGGAAGATCCTTGATAGATCACTTTGAGCAGAGCGTTGGCGCTGACCTGGTACTCCACCGTCGCGTTCCAGTTCATCGCATAACCGGGATGGAGATTCGGGTCCATCCAGAAGGCGTTTCGCGAGCCGTAATTGGTTCCCACGTAAGCAGCCGACTGGTTCGGCAGGACATTGTATACAACCGGCGCCGGCCCCTGGCTGAGCTGGAAGAGCGGCCGGGGATCCCCAGGCGCCCGCTGCTGCACAACCAACGCCGAGTACTCGTCGAACTGTTGGAGCGAATTCGGCCACCGGATATCGACCGTGTTGATCCCGAACCCGCCGCGGAACACCCACTTGTTGAGTGCATGCCAAGCCACGCCAAGGCGGGGTTGGAAATTCTTCCAGTCCCGATTATTCAGTCCTCCGGTGGGATGCACAATGGCGCCC
>Ga0210405_10004402_pt1 | contig 13254 bp, 16 predicted proteins | sample IncBWH11MmetaG_FD_155492 | JGI IMG/M metagenome (GOLD analysis project Ga0210405, IMG submission 155492) | Forest soil microbial communities from Barre Woods Harvard Forest LTER site, Petersham, Massachusetts, United States - Inc-BW-H-11-M | ecosystem: Environmental > Terrestrial > Soil >... | reverse complement strand
CACGGGCATCGCCTACACCAAAGGCAATCTGCAGGCGCATGCGTTCATCGGGAGCGGCGGCAAGATGAAAGATCTGGGGACTATCGCCGGCGCGAGCTCAACTACCTGGGGCTTCGGGATCAACGACGCGGGAGTGATTGTGGGCCAATCGAGTTTCAAAGGGGGCTACCATGCCTTCATTTATAGCGGCGGGAAGATGAAGGATCTCAACAAGTTGATACCAGCAGGATCGGGGTGGGTATTGCTTGAGGGCGACGGCATTAACAACGTGGGACAGATCGTTGGCACGGGCATGCACAACGGGAAAGAGCACGGTTTCCTGCTGACGCCAAAGCAATAGGCGGCTTCAAATTCAAGAGGACGACACCAGCGCGTCGCCTTCCAGTCCGGTGACGCGCGCGGTGACCCAGCGATTAGGTTGGTGTTGTCTCTTGAGATATAGCTTCAGGTAATTGTCGGTTAGGGCCTCGGTGAAGTCTTCTCGGCCATTCTCGTGTGTAACGTTGAGCGTGATTGCTTCCAGTGGCTTGCCAATAAATGAATTCATGAAAGCTTGTTTTTTCTCGGCGGCGAGATCACGCAAGGCTTTGTTGCGGGCCCGGGCGGTGTGCACCGGGACTTGATGAGACACGGCTGCCGCGGGCGTCCCGGGGCGCATGGAGTACGTGAACACGTGAAGATAGGTGAATGGGAGATCCTCGATGAGTCGCCGGGTCGCTTCGAATTCGGCATCGGTTTCGCCGGGGAAGCCGACCATGACGTCTGCGCCGATGGCGGCGGTGGGCATGGCAGCGCGGATCTGTTCGATCTTCTCGCGATAGTGCCAGGGGCGATATTTGCGATGCATGCGGCGCAGCACTGCATCGCTGCCAGACTGCAGGGGCACGTGGGCATGCTTGGCAATGCGCGGTGACGAAGCCACGAGAGCGATGAGATCGCGCGTCCAATCCATGGGCTCGACTGAGGAGATGCGGAGTTTTTCGAGTTTCGTCTCTTGCAGGATGGAGCGAAGGAGAGAAACAAAGTCCGGGGCTTTGCGTCCAATGTTTAGATCGCGTCCCCAGCGGCCGAGGTTGATGCCACTGATCACGACTTCGCGATAGCCTGATTCCACGAGCGCGTTTACTTCGGAAATTACTTGCGATAAGTGTAGCGACCGGCTGTGGCCGCGGACGCTGGGGATGACGCAGAAAGAGCAACGGTTGTCGCAGCCGTCCTGAACTTTCAAGTTCGGCCGGGTTCTGGAGTTTTCTGCAGAGTCGGAGTTTGCGGACTCGAAGACGGGCGCAGCGAGAAGTTCGGTGTGGGCGAAAATGTCGGAAACGAAGATCCGGTTCCCGGCGCTAAGTTCACGATCTCCGGTAAGAGCGTTCAAAGGGACAAAGGCTTGTGATCCGACCCGGTTATCGACCCCAGCGGCTAAAGCCGCGATCGATTTGGATGAGGGAATCGCAGCGCTGAAAGCGCTGCTCCACCCAAAATCAGGCCCGCCCTCGGAACGCATTGGTTTGGAAAGCATTGGTAACGACAATTCGGCGAGTTGGTGCTTGTGGGAATTGCCGATCACAGCGGTCACGCCCGGCAGGGCGGCGATCTCTTCGGGAGCGCGTTGGGCGTAGCATCCGGTGACGATAATTTTGGCCAGCGGGTTTTGGCGCTGCACACGGCGAATTGCGGCGCGTGCGTCCTGATCAGCGGCGGCGGTAACGGTGCACGAATTCAGGATGACGAGGTCGGCTTGTGCGACGGCGGCGCGATTGAGTCCGCGAGCCTCGAACTGACGTTCGAGAGCGGCGCCGTCGGCCTGCGTAGCCCGGCATCCGAAGTTTTCTACGTGGTAGGTGGCCACCTATTTATGGTAACAGGGGCCGTATTCTTGCGCGTACAGACGAGCCCTGCGCACACACTCCTAGAGCGCGGTCTCTCGATGAGGCGGAGAAGCCGGAGCCCTCAAGCAGTAGCGGCGGTCCTCCTCTGCGTGAAACATTCGCGGCAGAAGATAGGACGACCTTGAGTGGGCCGGAAGGGGACGGTGGTCTCCTTGCCACACTGAGAGCAGACTGCACGGGTTTCTACGCGAGCGTAGCGTTGTCCATTGCCGTGCGAAGTTGGTGTGGCGAGCACGGCCACGCGCCTCGATTTACAGGCCTTGCAACGCTTGGGTTCGTTCTTGAATTGCTTGTCGCAAAAAAACATTTGTTCCCCGGCGGTGAACACAAAGTCGGCACCGCAGTCGATGCACTTCAACATCTTGTCCTGAAATTCCATTGAGGATGGCTCCCTTATGCCCATGCCTGCACCCGCTACCGCGGGGAAGGCGGCAGTGTGGAGCAAACACAGTTCTGTAATCCCCCTCAAACTACCCCTGGACTCGGCCCGCCACGCACCTAGGACAGCGCGTGGATACAGCTTTAGCAACTCATGCCGGATGAAACGGTGGCTGCGAAAAAATCCCTGCTGCAGCTCAACCTGGTGGGGGCCAGATGGAGCAGGGCCACCCCGGGACGGGGCGACCCTTTACTGCATCAGACTTCTCCTTAAACGCCTACTTTTAAAAACTCTTCAATCCTGCTCTTTGCGAACCTTTTTGCGAGCACGCTTACGCGCCAGTGCGGCTTTTACGCGCTTTTTCTCGCCAGGCTTCAGATAGAAGGAGTGGCGCTTAACCTCCTTAATGATGTCTTCCTGTTGCACCTTGCGTTTGAAACGCCGTAATGCGTTCTCGAGGGATTCACCCTCTTGCAGTCGAATTTCCGCCAGACAAACACACCCCCAGACCCGTCCTGTAGGACCGAATAGTTATTACAAGGATTTGACTGGAAGTCAAGTAGGGGGTGAAAAAAGTTGCATGAGTTGGGGACATTGGGATGCCGTTCATTTGCTAGTCCATTTTCCGGTATTCTTGATTTTCCTACGGTTTTGAACTTCCTAGCGGTTTTGAATTTCGATAGTCGTGCATTGGGCTTACGCGCCACGCCAGTCAAGCGCGAGATCCCTTCGCTTCGCCTGAAAAACGGCTACGCTCTGGATGACGCCAAAGTATAAGAAGCCAAACTGCACCCCTCCATCCACTACTGCACCACTCCATAAGGACGTGAGAAGTTGATTTTCTAGAACGTGCTTTTTCCTCGGGCAATGCCTTGCTAAAACTAATGATTTTCTAAGGCGATGCTTTTTCGTGGGGCGGGGCATCCATTTTCGTGGTGACGGATGGGTCAGCTCCCAGCGCCCCCTTAGCGCAAAGAACGCGAAACATGGGGCACCCGCCTAGGGTTCGGGACCCAAGCGGGTTCGTGTTTTCTTCGGTCTTGGACATTTTTTTGGTGCTACCTAGACAAAACCTCAGACAGCTTCAACTCTGATCGAAGTTGCTCAAGCTCCGCTCTGATTTCCCCCAGTCTCTCGTTCCTGAAGTGGTATTCAGCCTTTGCTGTAGGGGTCTGGGCTGCCCCTAGCCTCCAGTACAAATCGTTGGCACGATGGATCGCGTCCATCTCCTCGTGCAGGAATCCAAGCCTAGCCTTCTCTTCCGGTCCCATAGCCCACGCCCCCTTTAAGCGCATCGGCCATTTCCGCACAGAACCCTAGCTGCGCCGGATTATACGCCGCAAACCCCTGCGTCGCTGACAAAACTTTGCAGAACTTTGCAGAACTTTGCAAATATTACCCTAAAGTCCGCCTCCCGCCCGTCCGATGACACTAATGGACGTAGTTCCTGCGTCTCTCACATGAGCCTCACTAGCAAGAGCATAGCTGCGTCCGCACTCGTCATTCTCCTGAGCATCGGCGCGCTCTCCTTCCGGAGCACACTCCGCGACGAGGAAGATCGCGGCTGGGTCACGCATACTCACCTTGTCATCGAGAGCCTTGGGCAAATTCTCACGGACATAACCCAGGCAGAGGCCAGCCAGCGGGACTACATACTGACGAGCGATGAGCAAGACCTGAAGCTGTTCGAGAGCTGCGTCGGAAACGTGGACCGAGCGTTCCTAGCGCATAAACAGAGGGGGGCCTAAATTGAATCCAGAACGGGGGGTTATGACTATGAGCACAACTACTATTGCCAGAGAAGTTCCGCTAGTCATCGCGGACCGGAGGAGGTTTCCCCGGTATCGGCTTAGCGCACCGATTACTGTCCGATCCAAGGGCTTGCCGGAGATGAGAGGGATGAGCATAGAAATCAGCGAGGGTGGGATGTCGGCCGCGGTTGGCGTCGGCTTGAAGGTAGGCGACGCGGTTGAGCTGGAGCCCGTTGGAGGTGCGGCTGCCGCGGCCGTGGTGCGACGCATTCTCGGAAGACTCTGCGGCTTCGAGTTTCTCAACCTTAGTCCAGAGCAAGCTGGGAAAGTCAGGGAAATGTCGGGAATGTTTCCGTTGTATCGTCCCAGAACGCTGGACCTTTGGAAGCGGTGAGTTCCTCGACTGTCCGCTAACCCATTTCCCGCGCAAAAAAAAAACGCGTGAGAAATGGGGCACCCTTCCTTGTTAACTCCTGCGCAACAAAACGCCGTTAGGCTCCCATGTACATCACGTGGACGTACGTCCCTAATCGCACATTGTAGGCGAGGTACCAGCCGTCGTGGTCGGGGTCTTCGTAAATGACGATATCGTCGCTGTCCCAGAGCCAGTCGCCACAGAAGCCGATGTCGTAGGGAGCGACGCTAAAGTAGAAGCCGCCGAACCAGAAACGATTGGGACCGCCTCCCGCCAGGTGCCAGACGTGGCCCCGGCCGAAGCCTCCGGTGAAGTGGCCGTGCTCCCAGGAATGGTCGAGGTGGTAGTGAACATCGTCATGGCCGGTGTCGTGGCCGATCCATTTGCCGTTGGAGTGAACGTGCGGCGCGTCGGGATGGTCAGCCTTATCGTTGAAGTGAGGGGCCTCCGGGGCTGGATGGGGTGCGCGCGCAGGCTCGGGGCCGCGGGAGGGGATGTGGGCGGCCCCGCCACCAACCTCACCGCGACGTTGCGCCAAGGCTAAGAAGCTAAACAGAAAGCAAACTGCGAGCAGTGTAAGTAGTTTCCTCATAGTGTTTCTTTGATCTTTCTCCGAGCGCCCCGAGAGGAATTTTACTTTTGGGTGGGGTGAGGGCGCAATTGGGTGGAGGATGGGAAAGCAGGTCCTCACCGGGCTAACGCCCGGTTCGGAATGACAATAAACATTATGACAATAACCATATGACAATAACCATGGGCCGCCCGACAGCCCTGGCGTCTGTGTTCCACTTTTGCCAGGGTGGCTTCCATTCGACACGTTCCGGCATCAGAGAGACATGCCGAATTCGTCATCGATCTTATTGCAGTCTGAACCGCCCCTTGCGATTCCCTACGAACTTCGGAAGCCCTCCGAGCCGATGCCGCCGCCGATTAAAGAACCACCGAATCCTCCGGAGAATCCGGATGCTCCGGTGCGGGAACCTGATCCGGAAGAGCCCGAGCAGATCTGACGCTTCTAAACAAAACGGCAGGCGGGACGGCGCTAACCGGATTGAAGCGTTTCCGCCTTGCGCAGAATTTTTCTTGCTAGCCCGGTGAGAGCAACCTCGCGCAGGCGCGGCAGTGGAATCCATTTCCCTGGGACATGAGCTGGTAAAGTGTTCCGCCAAACTCGAACGGTGTAGTCTGTCACGGTGATCGAATGGCGGAGCGAGAACAACGGATTGCCGCCGTTCGCGGTTTCGAGTTCTGGCAGCTCCCACATTCCTGGCATGAGCGATAGGTCCCGTGGCCTTTGCACGAGAAAAACCTCGCGGTCTCGACGATCTCTGTTGCGAAAATCCAAGACGTAATGAATTTCGCGTTTGGTTTGAGGCGCAGGCTTTAAGGTCGCGGCCAATTCTCCGCGTGTGGCGCACAACTCGATGATTGGACACGTCAAACAAGACGGCGCACGCGGAGTGCAAACCATCGCGCCCAATTCCATCATGGCTTGATTGAAGTCGCCCGGACGCTTCCTGTCCAGTAGATGAGTCGCAGCCCGCCACAATTCTTCACCCGCCAACCGCTTCCCTGATACTCGCTGCAACACGCGTTCGACGTTGCCATCGACGACTGCAATTGGTTCATCGAAGGCGATGCTCGCGATTGCTGCCGCGGTATAGCGCCCGATTCCTGGCAGCGATCGCAATTCTTCCGCGGTCCTGGGAAACTTGCCATCGTGTTCGCGAACCACGACCTTCGCCGCAGCGTGCAACATACGGGCGCGGCGGTAGTATCCCAAACCGCTCCACGCGGCGAGCACGCTGGCCTCGCGCGCCGCAGCCAGTTTTTTCACCGTGGGGAAACGGCGAAGGAATTCGCGGTAGTGCTCGAGCACGGCGGCTACGCGCGTTTGCTGCAACATGATTTCGGAGAGCCACACGCGGTAGGGATCGCGGCTTGCGCGCCAGGGTAGATCGCGGGCATGCGCGTTGTACCAAGCGAGAATGCCTTTTCGAAACTCCCTTCGCCTAGAAACGGAAAAGAAGTTCGGAGTCAATAGCCGCGTCTTCACGATTCACAGACTACCCGAGACCAGCCTCCAAAAACGGATTTCTTACGCGCACGGTGCCGTATCTTCGGCCATGTTCAAAATCTTCGGAGAGAAGTTCAGGCAATCCGTAGTGCTCGGCATAGGCCCACAGGTGGGCGTCGTACCAGGAGAACTTGTACGCCGCCATTCCGAGCAGGGCAATTCGAAACACTTTCTCATTGGGGTAGAGCACCGGGAACTGCTCTATGAATAACTCGGCTTGCCGCGTAGCGTCTTCGAGCTTCATGATGGCGGCTTCCCGGCCCCGCGGTCTCGTCACGGAATTTACAAATTCGACCAGCGCCTGGTGTGGAATGCGCAACTCGCCTGACATTTCACCGGCGCGCAAGGTCTTGAGCGCCGCCTCTCGCTTGCCTAGGTCGCGGGGGTCGCAGCGGTAGACCAAAATGTTAGTGTCCACGAGGGAAGCCACGGGGAAGACCTCTCTCATCTTCGTACAACTCTTCACGCGTCCAGCCTCGGGTTTCACGAGTGGTGCGTGTACCTTTGGCCCTAGCCTCTTTTAGTTGTTTGGCCTGCAGTTCGTTCAACCACTTCGTGTTGGCATCGAAAAGAGCCAGCTTCTCTTCGGTCGTCAACTCGTGTCCCGCCTTGGCCTTGCGCCGTACCAACTCCACGCGAATGCTCTCCCCCGCGGGAATCCACTCCAACTCATCCCCCGGACGGATGCCATATTGGTCGGCAATCTTCTTGGGCACGGTCAACTGAAGCTTGGAAGTCACTTTAGGCATATCCTTACTTTATCAAGGATAGTATCCTTACTGCAAGGATTATTGCTGATGGTACCTAAGGTTTTGAATTTCCTAAGGTTTTGAATTTCCTAAGGTTTTGAATTTCCTAGGGTTTTGAATTTCGGTGGTGGTGCAATTTGGCTGACGCGCCGAGCCAGTTAAGCGGGAGATCCCTTCGACTTCGCTCAGGATGACGCCGACGGTAGAAGTGCACGCTGCTTCTTCAAACTGACCCACTGCCTGCTTGATCGTTGATTGCAGATCGTTGATTGAAAACCTGCGATTTCGGATTCTTTAATCCAACAATCAATAATCAGCCGACAATTCCGCGCTCCTGACTATCCTCCGCCATTGACCCGCGTCCCCAAGCGCGAAATAATACTTGAGCCTGGCATCCGCAATATCCGCGTGGGTTCATTCACGCTTGGCCATATCGAGGAGTGTTATGAACGACTTCAACCGCAAGGTGGAAGACGCGTCGGCGCGCGTCAGCAAGACTGTCGCCGAGGCCGCCGAACGGATCGAGAAAGAGATTCCCGAGTTCATCAAATATCTGAACGACGAGGTTGTGCCGGCCGTTCGGCAACACTCAACCAAGGCCTTGCGCACCGCCAGCGAGAAGCTCACCGAGCTGGCCGACTATATGGAGCAGCACCGTCCGGCTCCGAAGTAGCGGGAGCGGCATAATCTTCTGCAGCTTTGCGCGGTTTGTTTTTTCGCGCGTCAGTTCTACGCGGATCATTTCTACAGACATCAGTCTTACGCAGACTAGTTTTACGCAGATCAGTCTTACCAACATCAGTCTTACCAAGATCAGGCGTTCGCAGGTTGGTTTGGCACAGATCGCTTCTCGCATGACGATTCTGATCCTCTTAATTGCGCTTCTGTTCTCCACGGCTTGCGGCCATCCCAAACAGGCGCGGGTCGATGTTCCGCCGCCACCGCAGCAACCGCCGGCGGTGGAAGCACCGGCTCCAGGGGCAGGAACCTCTTCTGGTCAGTCCGCCCAGCACTCCACAACAACGGGAAAAAGCGACGCTGATCTGATCGAACCTACGCTTCCCTTCGGCACAACTCCATTGCTCACGGAAACCGGTCGGGCAAGCTGGTACGGTCCGCCGTATCACAATCGGGTGGGATCGAACGGCGAAGTCTACAACATGCATGCCATGACGGCGGCGCATCGCACGTTGCCGCTAGGCACGATTGTGCGCGTCACCAACTTGAAGACCGGGCACAGCGCGCTGGTCCGCATCACGGACCGCGGGCCATTCATTCCTGGACGGATGCTCGATCTGTCGCTGGCCGCGGCGCGCAAGCTGGACGTCTACCTTCCCGGGGTTGCGGAAGTGAAAATGGAAGTGATGCAGACTCCGTCGCCGCTCGAGACGGGTGGAAAGTGGGCCGTGCAGATTGGCGGCTTTCCCGACAAAGACGAAGCCGTAAAACTCGCCGACTATATCACCCGCCGTTATCGGACGGCGAATGTGAAACGCTTCAGCAGTCCAGCGGGTGATTGGTGGGTGCGGGTGCGAGTAGTCGACGACAATCGCGAGCGTGCCAAGCAATTGGCTGCAGAAACTGAAACGACCGAGGGTGCGGTATTTCTGGTGAGGCTGGACTGACACCAGTGGTTAGTGGTTAGTTTTTTGTTTTTCCTGTTCACCGAGATGCCACTGGCATCGTTCGATGGCGTAATCCTTGAACTCCGTAGACGTCATTCTCCCGGGAGCGCACGCCTTCGGGGGACCAAGCTGATCGTGGGTACGGTCGCGCTGCACCTTGTGCTGCGCCTCGCAGGGTTTCACAGACTGTTCGAGAACGATGCGAGGGAGTTAGCGCACTGCTGCAGATCATCGGCACGTAGTTTTGGTTTTCCTAGTGTTGGTTTTCCTAGTCTTGGTTTTCCTAGTCTTGGTTTTTCTCCTCAGAGGCAGGATAGCGTAACAGGTGATGGGAAAGCGGGTTCCTCACCGGGCGTACCGCCCGATTCGGAATGACATCAATTTGCTTTCAGTCTTGGTTTTCATAGTTCTCCTAGTCTTGATTTTTTCCGCAGCGGCTAAAGCCTCACCCATTCTGCAGGCCTTACGGCACGAGTGGAACTCATGCCGTTCCCGATTTCTATCAAGGCACGGTTTTCCGCAGCCTGCCGTGCTCTACGCGAGAGCTATTTCTGAAACTAGTTCTAGTAATCCATCGCTGACAATTGCTGTGCTCAAGTGTTATCTTTCGAAATGGTGACTGAACGATGAACGACCCTAGCAGCAATTGCCTTTTCTGCCGCATTCTTCGCGGCGAGATTCCCTCAAAAAAGGTTTATGAAGATGATTTTGTCTACGCCTTTGAAGACATCGACCCAAAAGCGCCTACGCATGTGCTCATTATTCCCAAGAAACATTTTGCGGATTTGAAAGAGGCGCAGGCGGAAGATGCCGAAGTGATTGGCCGCTGCCACCTGGCGGCTGCCAAGATCGCGCGCCGGCGCAATATCGAGAATGGATACCGAACCGTCTCAAACGTGGGCCCGGATGCCGGGCAGTCAGTGTTTCATCTGCACGTGCATCTGTTGGGAGGACGGTCGTTGGGCTGGCCTCCGGGATAGAGGAGCAGTTTCTCGGTTCTCAGGTTCGTAACCTAGGGCCGCTTAATGGAGATCAATTCGATTGCCCTCGGCGTCCACATGATATGCAAGCTCTCGAAATCTACTCAGAGCGGAAAAATACGTTCCATTATCCATCTGGACGGGTAGGTTGTTGTTCGATCAACTACGCCGAACACATTCGACTTAGAGGAGTGGGCGTGGTGATTATCCCCGTCGAGACGAGGTCTGGCTCTGGCGCGCAGACTCGGAATGATCTCTCCTGAGACAGCACAAGAAGTTTCCAATGTACTAGTGGAGATATTCGTCCGATAGGCGGAGCGTCGCGGGCGAGGCGCCCGCGGCCACAGGAACCATCCTTACTGCACCGTCGGATTCTCGTCCTCGGGCGCGCCGTGGCGGCGCAGAAGTTGCGGCAGGTTCTGCGAGAAGGCTGACCTCGGCAGGACCATATCGCATCCCACTTCGTGGGCCTTCTGCTTCAGATCGCCCTGCACGTGCGAGAGAAATCCGATGATCGAAGTTCCCTTCTTCAGCTTTGCTTTCAGCTTGGGAATCAGAGTGAGCGGCTTGGCGTTGGCGTTGTTCAGGTCGAAGATAATCAGCGACGGCTTCTCTTCGCCGTTTTGCAACATACGCTCGGCCAAGTCTTTGTCGCTCTTGGCAAATTCGACTTTCACGTTAAGCTTGCGCGCGGTCTCCTGAATCTTGGCGGCAAAAAACAGGTCGTCAACGAAGGCAAAGATGCGCGAGTTGGAATCTTCTCGCAAAGCGGGCAGAGGCTCGGGATCGGCGGGCGCAAAGGCCGCTCCGAAACCGGGGCGAGCGCCCCGCCGCGATCCCTGGCCGTTGTTGCCGTTACCGGACATGGTGGCGCGATAACTGTGGTCCATGGGAGCGGTGTAAATGCCGTCCTGATTGTGCCGCGACTGGCTGGGACCGGCGGCGCGAGGGCCGCGTTGATTACTGGGGCGGCGTCCGCGCCGCCTGCGATTCCTGCCTCCGCCACCGGAGGGTCTTCCTGGTCCTGCGTTCATAGTCCTCTCAGAGCTGCTTGCCGGGTTTCAACCCGAAGCAGAATTACAGAAAAAATCAGACGATTTCCGATTGCCTATGGATGCTGCCGCCTCGCCAAAGGCTGCGTACTTATGCATTCTTGCCAAGAGACCGAGGCCAAAACACACCCCATACCAGCTAAAGCGCCCATTGGCTCAGAAATACTCTTACTCACCCAAGTCTTACAACGCGTTCGAGGAGCATGGCCAACTCTCCATGCTGAATTCCGGGTTGGGCTGGAACACAATCGCAAATGTAATAGCGATCAACTGCCATCTGGTGAAGCAAACTTCGCACTGGCGAAACAATCTAATGTTTGCGTATCGGTTATCCGTTTTCGGATCCGTCGCGCCGCCGGGAACGGCCTGGGACGCGGAGGGCCTACGCGGGAACGTGGCCAATGAGAACAAGATAATCGTACTCGTCCGGACAACAGCTGGCAAGTGGCAAAGTAAACCAGTTTTGCACAGGAGGCCAGCGCCGGAAGTTTAGAGGCCCGCTTCCGGGAAGCTGATCGCTACGCCCCGCTGGAAACTTCTCGGGCCCATTGCTGTGCCTGCCAGTAGGAAGCGGCACCGATGTCAGGATCGAGATGCAGGGTCTCGGTGATGGCCTGGACGGCCGACCACTCTCCACTCTCGTGCGCCAGCAGAAGTTGGTAAATAGAACGCAAGGGGCTGGGCTTTCCCAGCAGAACTGCCTTAGTCTCGGAGTCCAGGGGAATCTTCTCGAGGATGTCAGGCATTGGCATGGCCAGCATGACATCGAGCATGGAAAGCAGTCCGAGGAGGAACAGGTCCGCCTCGCCGTGCGGCACGTGCGGCGCGAGTAACTCGCCGAAGCGGGCGCGAACCAAGGCGCAAAGTACAAGATCGCTGGTTTTGTCCTGACCTGCGCCGACGATGGCAACCAGACGCACCCAGCGGCGCACTTCCTGCTCTCCCAAAATCGAGAGCGCATGGCGTACGGAATGTATTTCGCTCCTGAATCCGAAGCGGGCCGAGTTCATATAGCGCAGCAGGCGGTAGCAGATGGACGCTTCAGTCTTAATCAATTTTTCGATTCCCGGCACGTCGAGGTCTCCCTGGGAAACGGCCTGCAACATGCGCACGTAATTGATGCGGTTAGCCGGTACGTCGCGCGTGGTCATCATCTCCGGCCGGCGTAGGAAGTAGCCCTGAAAATAGACGAACCCCTGATCGCGGGCGGCGATGAATTCTTCGTTGGTCTCGACCTTTTCGGCGAGCATGCGGCAGCGCCAGGGGCCGTGCTGCTTCACCAGGGCGGCGCGCTGCGCCAGCGTGGTAAGTCTGACATCCACCTTGAGGATATCTGCCATCTCGGCTAAAGGTTCTCGAGGATCGCCGGTGACGTAGTCATCGAGCGCGATCACGTATCCGGCTTCTTTCAATTGCTGGCAGGCGGCGATCACTTCGGGATCGGGAGGAACGCTTTCGAGAATCTCGACTACGGTGGAGTTCGAGGGCAGCAAGGTAATCAGGCCGCGAATCAACGTGTCGCGCGTGCAATTCAAAAAGGCGCGGCGGCCATCGCACAGCACGTCGAGACCGACCAGCAGCGAACTATCCAGGGTGGAGCGAGAAGCGATGTCGGGATCGATCGCATGAAAAACGTTCTCCATGTCGTCCCGGAATAAGAGCTCATAGCCGAATACCTTTTTCTCCCGGTCGAAGATCGGCTGGCGGGCAACGTAACGCAGATTCGGATTTTGAGGGCTCTCGCGGGCAGGATCAGCCCCGGCAGAAGATAAGTTCGGCACAATGAAAACATCGGCATTGAGAAGGAAAACTCCAGCATGCGCTCCCTCGCCTGGGTTTCAATAAGCCAACGATTTCCTCCGAGTAAGCAAAATTTAATTGCCGCAGCGGCGTTGTCGGCCTAAACCTCACTTAGCGTCGGTCACTTCCTCCCGTTTCTCGTTGTAGACACCAAACTTCTTCGCAATCGGTTTCAGTGTGGGATAGAACTGCACGAAGCTGTGCTCAACCGCGGCGTGCTCGTCATGGCAAGACCAGCAGCCGTTTCCCTTGGGCATGGCTTCGGCGGTCTTGCCGTCGGCATCGAAGCCGTAATACGCCCATTTGTCGGCGTAGCGAGTCGAGTCTTTGACCTCGACTGCCAGGCCCATCAGATCGGTCTGAAAGTGACCGGTCTTGTTGATGGAGCCTTTGCTCTGCGCATCTCTCTCGTCGATCACGAACATGGTCTGCTCGGGCCACTTGCCGGAATTCATAAATTCCTGATAGGCCCAGCGTTGCACAAAAACGTTAGTGAACATTTCATGACTGCCCGGGCTAGGACTGTAATTCATGCCA
>Ga0210405_10004401_pt1 | contig 13254 bp, 9 predicted proteins | sample IncBWH11MmetaG_FD_155492 | JGI IMG/M metagenome (GOLD analysis project Ga0210405, IMG submission 155492) | Forest soil microbial communities from Barre Woods Harvard Forest LTER site, Petersham, Massachusetts, United States - Inc-BW-H-11-M | ecosystem: Environmental > Terrestrial > Soil >... | reverse complement strand
ATGTGTTGATTCTGCGTGGGTTATTTTTGAGCATGCCTTGCATGAGATTTAAGGCGTCCACCGGGTCTGGGCGAACGCGTTTCGGCGGCGGCGCGGATGCGCTCATGCTGAGCGATTTGGATGCTACGCACCAGAGTTCGGGAGAGGCAGGAGATTGCGGATGCGGTTTTGCGTTTCATTTGGCCAAGGGTGAGGTCGGGCAAGAGGCGGGCGATAGCCGCGCTGAGATCGCGGGCAGAGACGCAATCTCCAGAGAAGAAAAAAGACAGATCGCTGCCGACTTGATCGACGGGGTGGGCTAGGGCCTCTTTGCGGGCGTGGTCGAAGCAGAGGCGCGGGTGGCGACTGGAGAGTGGAGTACGGCAACGGCGACCGTCGGCAAAGGTGAAAGTACACAAGAACGCGCGGTCCTGTGGGCGAATCGAGGATATGGTTATCTCCTAAGAGTTGAATTTTGGGATTTAGATAGAAAAGAGCACAGGCAGGATTGCCTGTGCCACAAAAGAAAAGCCTCGCGGAGGCGAGGCGCAATTCTATCCAGAAGAAACTATACCGGAGTGGTAATAGGTTCGTCAAGCAGAAAATATGGAACTGCCCCACGCTTGCGACTCTCGGACGTGCTTTCGTGGATTGAGAAGGGGGGCGTCCCGTCTACCCCAACGCCCTACGGAAGGCCGCTACCGGTCATAGTTTCCTTTTCGTCTCTCTTGCATCGGTCTTGTATCTAGATATTATCTAGATATGTTGCGGTTCGGTTGGGACTAGCGGAAAAACAGGCTCAATCGAGCCAGGCGTGGAGTTTGGTTTGAAGAGGCGCAGAGCTTTTTCAGCGATCCGCACGCGCGCGTTTTCCATGATCCAGAACATTCCGGGGAAGAGGAGCGGTTCCTGCTCCTCGGATTGAGTTCAGCAGCAAGGGTGCTCGTCGTCGTTCACTGCTACGGGGAGTCCGATTCCGTGGTTCGGATCATTTCCGCGCGAAAGGGAGTCAAGAAGGAGGTTCGATTTTATGAAGAAGGCATATGATTTTTCCAGATTGAAAGAGGTCAAGAACCCCTACGCGGGCAAGAAAAAGGCCGTGGGAATCAACTTGAGTCCGGAAGTTGTGGACTATTTCAAAGGACTGGCGGAGGAGACGAGACTCCCTTACCAGAAGCTGATCGATCTGTATCTTCTCGACTGCGCGAAAAAGCGGAAGAAGCTGATGATAAAGTGGGTGGCGTAGAGGCCACGCGTCCTGTACCCGCAACCCCGATTTGTCCGTCAAAACAACAGAAGTAAATGAAACTGGGCAGGGGCGTTTCCATGTTGCGTGCAAGTTTCATCAGGCTGACACCTCGTTCCACTGATTTAGATTGAAGCATGTCGAAGGAGTGGCGGTTCATGGCGACGGTCCCACTCAGTCGGCCTTTGAGAAGTCTTCCAAGGGCTGTCTGGTTCGCTTTGCTCGGCGCCATTATTTCCTGCGCCGGTTTGCCGGCTGTCCGCGCTCAGGCTCCTTCGCCAACTTCGCAAGCTCCTCAAGCTCCACCGGCTGACACATCCCAGAACGTTCCCAAACCGGAGGCGAAGACAACTAACGACGAAATCGTTTCGCATGATTCTCCTGCAACGTTCAAGGTGCGCGTCAACTTGGTCCTTGTGCGTGTCGTCGTGCGCGATTCCAATGGCAAAGTTGTCACGACTCTGAAGAAAGAAGACTTTCAGCTCGCGGACAACCGTAAACCGCAAGTCATTTCCAGTTTTTCCGTGGAGACTCCTGCTTCCCATGTGACTGCGGCGAAGACGGACTCGCCGGGATCTACCACCGAAGGAGGGGCGGCGAAGGCACTAGAGCTGCCGCAAAGGTTTGTCGCGTTGTACTTCGACGATCTTCATCTTTCGACACAAGACGTAATGGTATCGCGGCAAGCGGCCACGAAGCTCTTTAACGCCATGCAGTCGGGCGACCGCTTTGCCATAGCGAGCACCTCCGGCCAAGTACAACAGGATTTTACGGCGGACCGGGGGAAACTCGATGACGCGCTCAACCGGGTCCTGCCGCGCTTATCCTCGCAGGGCTCTCCCACGGATTGCCCCCCGATGACCAATTACGAGGCCTACGAAATCCTGGACGCCCGCGATCCCCAGGCAATACAAATGGCGATCCAGGATGTTCAGGCGTGCATTCCAGGAGCCGACCTGAAAACAGCCCTAAACTTGGCGGAGGCCGCGGCCCAGCGAGAATTGAACTTCGAGGAATCGCAGTTACAGATCACGTATCAAAATCTGGAGGCGCTGATTCGGAGGATGAGCGCACTGCCCGGACAACGCATCATCGCCATGATGTCGCCGGGATTCTTTGTGACGCCGGTGATGCACTTGTCCGGTGAGATCATCGACCGGGCGACCAAGGCAAATATCGTGCTAAATACGATTGACGCACGCGGCTTATATGTTTCTTCGGTCTACGATGCTTCCAACTCTGCGCCTGAGAGTCCTATCAAGACGCGATTCATGCTGGAGGCAGAGACAATTCAGGATGAAGTGCTTGCGGAACTCGCGGATGGCACCGGCGGACTCTTCATCCACAACCGCAATGACATTGATCAGGGATTGCTGCAGGCGACGGCTGAGCCGGAGGTTTCGTATCTGCTGGAGTTTGCGCCGCAAAATTTGAAGCTCGATGGGAATTATCACAATCTGAAAGTGACGCTGACGAGTAAACAAAAATGGGTTCTGCAGGCCCGCCACGGCTATTTCGCTCCGCACGGCGAATCCGACCCCGAAACGGCGGCCAAAGAGGAGATTCAGCAGGCGGTCTTCTCACAGGAGGAACTCCACGAGCTACCAGTCGAATGCCAGACACAATTCTTCAAAGGCGCGAGCGGAGTGCACCTATCCGTTGTCGCGCACGTCGAGACCAAAGAACTCAAGTTCCGCAAGGCTGAGGAACGCAATCGGGACAAGTTGACGGTCACTACGGCCATCTTTGATGAAAATGGAAACATGCTTACCGGCAAGCAGACGATCCTCGAACTGCAACTTAAGGAGACGACACTGGAGCGCTTGAACAGGACTGGCCTCAGTGTTAAGTCCAGTTTTGATCTGCAGCCAGGGAGTTTTCTGGTTCGGATTGTGGTGCGCGACTCTGAAGGCGCTCAGATGGGAGCCACCAATCGGGGAGTGGTGATCCCCTGATGACACGGTTCGTCCTACCTCCAATAAAGGCAAACCTCATTCGGTAATGTCGAAATCGATGACGCGATTCTGGGCGTGGTGGCCAGCGGAGTCGACGGCCATCATGACAAGACGGTAGCCGCCAGGAGCGAGGTCCTTTATCTTAACGCTCATCGCCACGGGGACTTTCGGATTGCCCTTTTGAATGAAACCGTCGAGAGCAGCGGCGCCGGTAGTGAAAATTGTAGTCCCGCTGGAACGCTCCATGATGGTATAGGCGGCGGAAAGCTGAGGAGGGTTCGGGGACGCGAGGAGCGGTTCGTAGACTTCAGTGTACAGGGCAACGGTGTCGGTCTTCTTGAACCGGTTCGAGGCCGAGGGGTTTATCTGCTTTCCCTTCACCACTAGCGCCGTGCGGTCTTCGGCCATGACGGAATCTACGTCAGTCGGAATATCCGCGAGGCGTTGCGTGGAATTGCTGAGCACGACGCCTCCGAGAGCGAGCTGATTGCCATCGTAGGGATCGATTTGCAGCGGCGATTCGTACTTCCCGAAAGCGTCGTTCCCCGAACTCACCACTACGGTCAGCTTGAAGTCACCGACTTCGGCGTCGAACTGGTTCTGGTAGATGTACGGCTGCTTCGTGAATTCCGCCAGCTCATCTTTTTCCAGGGCAAGATTCACCGTATCGCTGAAACGCGCTCCCACGCTGCCGTCCGGCTTGTAGGCGATTCCAAGCACATTCAGGGTGGCGTTATACTTTCCGTTTTCGCTCTTGAACTGAATGGTGTTCGAAGGAATTTCCATCGTCAGGTTTACGCGGGCCATGTTGGGTGCGGTGTAGAAGTACGGCACCTGGAAGGAACCGCGCATCGTCCCTGCCTGCGTACCCGTGGCTCGCGCCTCGAGCAACTTCTCCGCCGGCGTGACGTTCACGACGGTTGCCGGCTTCGTGTTGCAGTAGCCGCTCCGGGACCTGACGTTCAGTCCGCCGCGGTTCATGATTATTTTCAGAGTGTGGCAACTACCCTCGGGCGACTGGTGCGGTACGTAGCCGAGGATATAAAACTCGTCCCGCTCGCGCTGGACCTTTTCGAGACCTCCCAACAAATCGTTGGTGTTGAGAATTGTGAAGCCGCCAGTTCCGCCCGCGAGCATCGCCAGGACCTGCTGATTTATCGACACTGAGGGAGGAAAAGATGGAATGATGGTCGGCGGCGGCGTACGGGCCGCAAGAGCGGCGGCTTGGATGGCGTTCCAATCGGGTCCGCTGCCTCAATCGGGTCCGCTGCCTGTGGCGCCCGTGCCTCCTGTGGCGCCCGTGCCTCCTTTGCCGCCTGTGCCTCCGCCCGTGCCGCCCCCTGTGCCACCGCCACCCGTGCCGCCACCGCCACCAGGACGTTGCGGCGCAAGCATTCCAGCGACGAAGGACGACAGCACCAATCGGGCTCCCCCGTAAACGTTTATCTCCTCGGACCGCCGAGCGACCGCGCGCAAGTCTTCTTCTCGAGGTCGCAACAGGGAGCTCCCGCCGGGAGGAGCGGCCAATAACGCGCGCGCATCGAGCACATAGACCGCCACATTCGCTTTGTTACAATCAGAAATACTGTTCTCCGCGTCGAAGATGGTTAGGGGACCCAGTGGGAAGCCCGCAGAAAACATCACAACCATTTTTCGTCCTGGGAAGCCGCTTAGATTTTTAGCCAACGTGCGCAAAGCGAGCAGCATGTTCCTCTGGCCAAACTTGCCCTGCGCCTCCATCTTCCCAGAAAATGGAGAAGAAGCTGTCGTTGAACCCGACCCCGGAGAATTTCCAGTCGAGGTTGCCTGGGCGTTGGGGTCAGCAGAGGGACTGTTCACTCCGGCAGCCGCGGCGCGCAGGAGGTCCGCGTCCGCAGTAAAACTTTGGAGAACACGCAAATTTAAGCTGAAATCCGCCACCGCCATCAGCCGGTCAGGCCCCGCGTTGGCATCGATGAACTTCTTCGCGGCGGCTCTCGCCTGCATGTTGTCCACAACAGACATCGTCGAATTGTCAAAGAAAAGGATTAAATACCTCTTCTGCCCCGGGGCCTGGATTGTCGTATCCGAGCCGAAGGAGAAACTCGCCACCTTCTGTTCCTTGTTGTCCTCGTACAATTTGAAATCGTTCTGCGTCAGGTCATGAACGTAATTCCCCTTCTTGTCGGTCACAACCGCATCGACCAGAGTGAGGCGCGACTCCACTTTGACCGCCGGTCCAGGCTGCTGTCCCGCGTCTGTCGAGGGCGTTTGGCGCCGACGGAGTCTGTCCCGCAAGTTGCGACAGAAATAAGCACGATGCGGCTGCCGTGAGCCCGGCAAGCCGGCTCCAAGTTATCCTCCCGTAGTTTTTTCTTGTGTTCATCTGCGCTCCCATCAACTCGAAATGGCAGTAGCGCTTTTGAGTGCGGCGAGCAAGTGCCATCCAAGTTATACGGCATCACCAAGGCACTGATACTGGAGTAGACGTTATTGTAGGTTGATAAAGGTACGACGAAATGACGGTGGTGGCGCGGCAGAGTTTTTAGCGGAGGTAGCCCCAATTGTGGAGTTTGTCGGAGTCTTCGACCCAGCGGTCGCCGATGTCGGTGCGGTAGTACATGTTGGCGATCATTATGTTTTTGATGCGGGAGTAGACCTGGGCTTGAGCTTGCAGCATGGTCTGACCGATGCCGACGACGACTAGAACGACGCCGCTTGTGCCGGCGATGAGCCACTGGCCTTTGACTTCTTTTACATCTTCGATGTGGATGCCGTCGAAGTTGGGCTTTTTTAGGACGATGGCGCCGTTTTTTGAGAAGGACTCGAAGGTGGGCTCATCATCGAAGGGAAACGGCGGGACTACGATGCGGACGCCGATTTGGAAGCCGCTGCGGGTGCGCCATTTGGGCTCGACGCCGGTGGCGAGTTCCCAGAAGAGGTCGCTGATGGGAGTGAGCATGCCCTCTTGCTGGATGCTGATCGTGGGATAGCCGAAGCGGCTGGTGAATTCGAGCGGATAGATGCCGTTGTTGTTGACGATGCAGTTCAAGTCGATGTAGCCGACGTAGCCTTCTTCGGCGAGCTTGGGCTCCATTTTCACGAGCGTTTGGTTGAAGAGGCGGTTTGGGTCGCTCCAAAACATGGAGGTGCCCATTTCGCCGGTGGGCGGGCCGATATTGCCGGGGAAAAGTTTTTTGTGCTCGAAGTTGATATTGACCGGGGTGATGAATTTCTTGCCGTTGAAGAAGGCTCCGACGGCGACTTCGACGCCAGTGACGCGGCGCTGCAACTGGAAGACTTTGATTTCATCGGAGAAGGCCCGCTTGTAGGCTTCGAGCATGCGGACAACGTCGTCGCCGTCCTCTTCCTCGCCGACGAAGAGGCGGCGTTTGACGTTTTGCGCTTCCCCGCTGGGCTTGATGACATAACGGTCCGGATTTTTCATTACGAATTCGATGGCGGGATCGAAAGAATCGAAATCCTGATAAGGGATGATACTGACGCCGGCTTTTTTCAGCTCTTCCTGGCCGAAGGAGCGATCGTCTTCCAGTCGATCGGTGTACTCGGTGCCGCCGATAACAGGCTTGCCGGTGGCGCGGAGAGCTTGGGCTTTGGCGCCCTGGCCGAGGGTGTCGTCGAACACGATGATGTCGGCCCATTTGGCATCGCGCTCCCAATCTTTGGACTTGGGAACGAAGCCGTCGGCAATGTCTCGTTCTTTTTCAGCTTCGATGTAATAGCGGACGTCGTGCCCTTCCTTGAGGACTTGCCAAGCAATATCACCAATGAGACCGGAGAGGGAGACAAAGAGAAATTTGCGTTTTTCCATTTAGATGAGTAGGCGGCTGGCCGCAGCTCCTCGGAAGCGTGAACGCCGTGCCGTATGGTAGCGATGGCGGGCGGGAACATTGTTACATTTCGTTGAAAATAATTGAAGTGGGAGGGCGAAGCGAGGCAACCCCGAGGGAGCAAAGTGTGCATCACAGGGGGTGGGAAGCCCCGACGGGACTTGTCCTTAGGTGCAAATTCTTGCTCCACCTGGCCTTTCGTTCAGGTTATACTTGATTGTTCCCGCCGGTCGAACTGCTGAGATCTATAGGTCTGAGCTGGGCCAATTTCCAGCGGGCTTAGCCGAGGATTGCGGCGAGGAACCCGAGATTCGCGAGAGAGGTGAAGTTTGGGCCGAACTGTACGTTGTGCAACCTCAAAGCTACACGTTACCGGGAAAGTTCTAGCGCTCTGTGTTCTGGGAGCGCTATTTTTTCTGGGAGCGACGTCGTCTGACGCCCAGATCCTCCACAAGAAGAAAAAGGTCGATAAGTCGACGGGCGCGGACAACAACGCGCAGCCAGATAGGATTCTGTATGACAAGGCGGTGGACGACATCAAGCACGGCCGGCAAGAGGTAGGCCGGCTGAACATGCAGACGCTCATCAATACGTATCCGGACAGCGAGTATTTGGCCAAAGCGAAGCTGGCGATCGCGGATTCGTATTACAAAGAGGGCGGAACGTCCAACCTGGCGCTGGCCGTTTCTGGCTACAAAGACTTTGAAGTGTTCTTCCCTTTCCTTCCGGAAGCGACCTACGCGCAGATGCAAGTGGCCATGACCCATTACAAACAGATGGACAAGCCGGATCGGGACAGGAGCCATGCGCTGGCGGCTGAGGAGGAGTTCCAGATTTTTCTTCAGAAATATCCGAATGACCCGCTGGCACCACAGGCCCAGCAGCACTTGAGAGAAGTGCAAGAAGTGCTGGCAGAGGGCGAGTATCGCATCGGCTACTACTACTATGTGAAAGGCGATAAGCGGGCAGCAGCGGCGAGGCTGCTGACGGTCACCGCCAGATATCCGCTCTACAGCAAGTCCGACCAAGCGCTCTGGATGATGGGAGATATATTTGCCTCGAGCGAGCACAAAGAAGTGGCTTCACTGTATTATGCGAGAATTGTGAAGGATTATCCGTTGTCCAATCTTGCGCCGCAGGCCAAGGACAAGTTGAAGGCGTCTGGAGTTCCCGTGCCGCAGCCCGATCCCAACGCTCTAGCATGGATGACGGCGGAACAGAATACACCGAGACCGCATACTCCCATATATAAGAAACCGTTCGATTTGATGAAGAGCGGGCCGACTGGGGAATTGCAGGCGTCGGCAACGCACGGAACACCGAACATGCAGCCGCAGTCCGACACGCTGTCCGCAGGTGGAGACCTGTTGACGCCTGGAGGAAAACAAACAACTGGGGCCGGGACACCTGGCACGGGAATCGTTGCGACGATTGTCCCCGGAAGCACTGGAACGACCGGGACCGCTGAAACAGTAAGCGGGTCGGAGAGTACGGCGCCAACTGTTAATGATGGCACGGCAAGCGCACCCGCGACGAGTGAACCACCAAAGGATGCTGGTACAGAGCTGACACCCGCTGCAGCCGCGCCGGCAGGCGCTACGCCAGCCACACCTGGCACTGACGCAGCGGCTACAGACACGGCACCAGCTGCAGATGCGGCGAAAACTGGCGACTCGCAAAACAACGACGATTCCAAGAAAGAATCCAGCAGCAAGAAGAAGAAAGGCATACGCAAGTTAGTACCCTGGTAGATTGCACCGAAAGCCAACGCGGGGGGAATGAGAGGGGTGCGGCCAAGGCTGCACCCCTTGTTTTTTGGCCAAATGTGCCTCCCTGGAGAGCCGAGGAGGGCATATTCATTTCCGACACACCGGTACCGCGAGGAGATTGACGGCCAATACGGCGGGTGCTCCAATACTGTGGAGTCTTAATGAGTAGGCGGCCGCGAGCCGGTCAATTTTAAATCGACCGCAGAGCGGTCAGTTTCTATGGCGACCGCAGAGCGGTCGACGTGAAAGACACGGGTGATGTACATCCGGAGGAAGCTTAGTGGCCAGGATCCTCGTAGCCGACGATAACAGCAACATCCAGAAGATGGTGGGGCTCGCCCTGAAAGATCAGGGGATCGACGTCGTTGCCGTGGGCAATGGCGAAGCAGCGGTGCGAAAAATTTCTGATATTCGTCCGGATCTGGTGCTTGCCGATGTGTTCATGCCCGTGCGCAATGGATACGAAGTTTGCCAATACGTAAAATCGGACAGCACGCTTGCGCATATTCCGGTGATATTGCTGGTCGGAGCTTTCGATCCGCTCGACGAACAGGAAGCACAACGAGTTGGCGCGGACGGAGTACTGAAGAAACCATTTGTACCGCCTGATCCGCTGATTTCGATGGTGAAGTCCGCGCTGGCCCGGGCGGGCGTTTCGATTGGCGGAGCGGCACCTGCGCCGCCAGCGCAAGCGGAGCCGATGCGCGTGGCGGAAATGCTGGCGCCGAAAGCGGTACCATCCTCCCGAGAGATCCCGAACATGGGTACGCTCGCGCCGGTTCCAGAATTCCCGGCGGTCGAGAGCATGGAAGCGCAAGAAGAGATATCCGGAGCGCCGGAACCCGTGAAGTTTGCCGCGGGATCGCAGCCACTGGCATTCGGGAATCTGCTGGAATCGCCGGTAGCGGAGCCAGAAGAAGAACTCGGCTACGCAACAACAGCGCGGCCGGAACTAGAGCGCGATTGGAATTCGGGCGACAAGGAAGACGAGGTCGAAGAGGAAGAAGAGGAAAAGGAGTCCGGATCCTGGAGGCGCGATGCGGGCGACTCGATGGGAGAAGAGGAAGCCGCCAGCGGCCCTGTAAAGGATTGGCGCGAGACAGCGTTCTCGGAAGCCCCAGCGCGGAAAATGAGAAATGAGTCCTGGGCGCCGCAAAAAGAAATTTCCACGTTCGAGGAAGCTGCGGAAACAGAACAGAGCGTGGGCGCGATGGTATCGGACGCGCCGATGGCAGAGAGAAAGTTGGAGGACGCGCCAGTCGCCCCCTTCTCGCAAGACGCCTGGGCAGCTACGCTGAGTCGTAAGACTGCAGTAGAAGCTGCGACGATGGAAGCGCCTGCGCCTCTAAAAGAGGAAGTGCGGGAGGAAACTCGGGCGGTGGTTCAAGTGGAGGCTCCAGCCAGCGCACCGGCGATCATGGAGCCGGCCCCGGAAGCCGAAAAACCCGCGGTAGCCAGCTCTTGGTTTTCCTCTGTGGCCAGCCCATGGGACACGGAAGCGCAGAAAGCAAGCCGGCTTGCATCAACCTGGGACGTTCCTGCACCTAGTCCAGCCGCGCCAAATACGATTCCCGAGACGGTTACGTCTCGAGTCCATGATGAGGTTGCGAAGGAAGATCCAGCTGCGACGGTTGACGTTCTCACGCCGGCCTTGAGCGAGGAAGTGAAGACGAGGGTGGAGGCAGGACTTCCAGCAGCAACCGTAGAAGCGATTCGCGAAGAGGCCCAGCACGTTGCAGAAACTGCAGTGCAGGAGGCGCCCGCCGTGGATACGAGCTCAAAGGCCCCTGAACCCAGCATGGAAGACATGGTAGCCAAGGTTCTCGCGAAGATGAACCCGGAGATGCTACAGGCGGTCACGCGAGATATTCTTAAGAACGTCGTAGAATCGATGGTTCGTGACGAGTTGAACGCGAAGAAGCAGTAGTTCCCTCCCCCAACAAACACCACACGAATTTATCGTTGCTCGGCGCGCTGGCCACTAAAGAGCAGCGACAGGGATCGTTCCGACCTATTCTGTCAGGGACGTGGCTGGGGTCCGTTCTCCCAAGTGTGGAGGGGCCTCCCCCCCGGGTTTCGCATAAGTGTTCATTCTAGAGGAGCTTAAAGTGACTTGTTTTCATACACTTTTGCAAGTGTTGATTCTAGGCAACTTGTTAGCTGTAAATTGCACTAAAATTGTGCAAATCAGCGGCGTTATCTACAAGTGCGGAAAAACAAAGGCACTTAGCGCTACTGACGGCTTCAGAGAGCAAAAACGCCAGCGAGGTGCTGGCGCGACATCGACAAGGCGTAATTATATCTGGAATAACTATACATCAAGAGTAATGAATTGTCAAGAGAAAAAATGGCGATAAACTGAAAGAAATGGGAGTCAGTTGCTTGACTCGATTGGTGATCTCGATTGGGTCGCAGAGTGCGCTACTACAATGGTAAGTCAAGGTATCCCGAATTGGAGTAGTGGGTCAGTTTCCGATAATCCGACAAATCAGGAGTTGACCAGCACCTACGGATTGTTTCCCGCCGTGACCTCGACACGTACCGGCTGCGACCGTGCGGTCGCGTACACCTTCCCAAAGCGGCTTGAACTGCGAACGCCCAGAGTCCTGCCCGTCTCAGTTGCAGGGGTGTCAAGGACACGCGGCGACCACACACTTACGAGGTAATACACACCGGGTCCCGGAAGAACGGCCCGAAAGGGGTTAAAGGGGAACCTGGGCGTTCCAGGCGATTCGGTCGTAAAGACCTCGATGTAGGTTCGCTGCGGGTTGCCTATCCCGACGTTGAATGGACCCCAACCGTGGCCCGAGCACAGAGGCTCGATAGGAATCGTTTGCATTGCGTTATGTCGTGAATCTTGAATTTCCAACGCGGGCTGCGGTTCGTGACACTCTCCCTGAGCAAGCGGCATCGCCGCACTTACGTTTTCCCAGCGCACGTGCAAGGGAATCGGTTCACCCATACTAAAGCGTGGCCGGTCTATGGACAGACCAGCTCGAATTCCTTCCACCGGATCGCCCCAGTTTGGTGCAAGAGTGTCAACATCGAGCACGCTAAAGTGCGTGGTGGGCGTCACAAAAACGGGATCCTCGCCGGACGAAGAAGCGGTACGCCATTCGAGGTGAGTAACATCGGCCAAATCTGCCGCACTTATGTCCGCGTCCGTCGTTGTCTGCCCGGCCGGTATGGCGCACGTTCGCAGATGGTCTCTCTTCCAGGACGGCCATGCCCGCTCTTTGTCCTCCTTGAGTTGCTCTGGTGTATACGATGGCCCGGAAGAAGATGCCAGCGTACGTAATGGGTCGAGGCGGGTCCCACCGATGGAAGGTGCTTGCCGCACAGAATAGAGGCTCGCGCAACCGACCTGCTGTGCCTTAGAGGGAGTCTGTCCAGAAAGTTCCACGTGCAAGGTTGCGTGCTCGTCGCTGTAAATGGGCGTCGGCGCGACGGAAATCCGCAATGCGGCACCACTCGATTGTCCAATCGATGACGAATCAGCCTCAGTCCGATAACCGGGGCTCATCACCCAGGAGCAGATGTGAATCGGCCACTCGGATGGGATGAAAAGATAACCGTAGGGGCCATCAGTTGCCCACCGAACATAGAAAGTGACCCAATCGGCCCACTGGCAGCCCGCCCCTGTAGACGCCCAAAGTAGGTCGAGCGTAGCCCGTTCGCCTGGCGCAAGAAGGATCTCGTTTCGAGGGTTCTGTTCGGGAGCCATTGAGGGGTAATGGTGCTGGTCGCACAGCCAGCAGCTATCAACAAACATGCTATGCCCGTCGACTGCAAATGTGGGCGACGGTTGGCCATGAAGACGGCAGGCTGCACTGCTTTTGTTTTGGAAATGCAAGGAGACGGTTTGTTCTCCGGCAGGCAGGCTCGCAAACGTGAAGCTAGCGTCGATCAAGTCGGGATCGCACAAAGGAGACTGGCCGCCGTCCTGGTGCTTCACGGTTCGCTGGGTCTGACTGATAGGCAAAGTCTGGGCACGGACGGTTGCTAACGAACTCAGGCCGATGGATAGAGCCAGTAGGCACCAGCGATACGGATGAGTTTTCGTCATGGTGTTTTCGAGTGTGATGCTGTTTGTGCGCTAAGGGTTTTGTTGTGGGCACCGGCCATAGGTCCTGATAAACGCGGTTACCGGAAACTGACCCACTACCCGAATTCGCGTGGAATTGACGGAGTTGGTTTTTCCCCCGTATAGTCGAAGATTACTCTGCACGCGACAGAGGACACGTGTATGCGCGTTGTTGCGTTGGGATTGGAGTTGAGTGACGGATGGCTCGAGAGATAGCTAAAGCGTACGAACCGCAGCAGATAGAGCCTCGCTGGGCGGAATATTGGGTCAAGGAAGAGCTGTTCAAGGCGGACCCGAATGCGCCGGGACCGGTGTTTTCGATCGTGATTCCGCCGCCGAATGTGACCGGGTCGCTGCATATCGGCCACATGCTGGAGCATACGGAGATCGA
>Ga0210405_10004400_pt1 | contig 13256 bp, 7 predicted proteins | sample IncBWH11MmetaG_FD_155492 | JGI IMG/M metagenome (GOLD analysis project Ga0210405, IMG submission 155492) | Forest soil microbial communities from Barre Woods Harvard Forest LTER site, Petersham, Massachusetts, United States - Inc-BW-H-11-M | ecosystem: Environmental > Terrestrial > Soil >... | reverse complement strand
CCCAATAGCATTGTTATGATCGAGATGCGGGGTGGAGCAGTCTGGTAGCTCGTTGGGCTCATAACCCAAAGGTCGGTGGTTCAAATCCACCCCCCGCAACCAACTCCACTGTTTGGTTTCAATGGGTTGAGCCAATCTCATCAACGGTCTCGGCGACTCTAAACCCTGATTCCCAGCCTAAATCTCAGAAATTCTTTACGCACAGTTTTACGCAAGCTCAGCGGGAACCGTCATCTCAGGTGTTTTCCATGCCGCCTGCTTACCCGTTCACGACTCTGCGGGAGCCATCCGGTTGCAAGGGCTGCCTGCTCATGTACCGTATGCCTTCCTCCCACCATTGTGCGACGGGATGGCGTTCAGCTTCAGCCTTAGCGATCTCCTCTTTCCACCATTCATCGCCGAATACGATCACCACATAATCACGCAGGAAATCGCCGAAATACTCGCGAGTCTCTAGGGCATAGATGTTATTGCTGACGGCAATCAACCGCTTTCCGAAGTTCTCGGTTGTGATCGGCTGAGGCACATGACCGTAGCGCTGAACCCACTTGCGATTTGCTTCCATCTTTTCCTGCAAAAGACGCCGCGCTTTTTCGATGACTTCTGGCGGTGGTGATTGACTACCGCGATTTCTCGATTTTCTGAGGCATTTCAAAGGATTACAAAGCCCCCCAGAGGGGTCAACGTTACGCAAGTGTTTGGAGGACTCTTGCGCTTCTTGCAGCGCTCGAATCTGTTAAGCAGACCGGTCCGTTGCAATAAGAGTGGACCATTCGTGGACGAGAACAGGAGCACGAGAGATCGTCCTTGTCACCCCAGCACAGAACTTCTCTTTTCTGGCTTTGGCCCAGTTAAGCAATCTGCAGGCCGGCCGAGACAATCTCCAGTTCCTGAATCTTTTTTTCGAGCCAAACAAGCGAACTCCTAGCCTGAACCAAACCTCGCACGGCAGCTGCTCAACGAGCCGTTGCATCGCTTTCGTGTTGGCTGGCCATTTCTTGTTCGTTGGGGAGCCACCCAACCATACCCCGCGGGCCAGTATCCGAAATAAGCCGGCTTTGGACGCTCTTGCCAACGGGTTGTTCTCCAGCGGCTCCGGTTGCACTCCTGCCCGGCCTTGAGTTCGCAGCACTGGGGCGCCAAGTGTGGATTCCTAGAATCGAAAGGTTGGGGTGTCTGTGTCTGGGCGGGGAGTTGTCAACGTCAGCAGATGATCGAACGTGTGGGCGCTTCTTTCGCGGGGAGAGACAGTTTGAGGGCTGTTCAAGAACAATTTACTGAGTGTCGCAGGAATCGAAGCATGGTCGTAAACGGTATGGTCGATTGTTCCCTTCGGAATGTACGGCGAGACAATAACGGCGGGAACGCGAACACCGAGTCGGTCAAAAGCAAAAGCCTTCCCGGTTCCTGTTTGACTCGGCGGTGCGACGAAACCGTCCGGCGTAGCGGCCGGAGGAACCAAATGATCGTAGATTCCCCCGTGATTGGAGTATGTGATAAGCAATGCGGACTCACGCCAAAGCACTTCATTCTGTCGAAGTGCGTTATAAACCGTCGCAATGAAGCGCTCGCCCTCTTGCACGTTGTGGTCCGGATGCTCATCGTTGGCTAGAATTTCTCCGTCCAGTCCCTGATGATCATTGTAGTTGGGCTCGATAAAACTGTAATCCGGTAGATTCCCTTTCTGTGCGCTGGCCAGGAACTGCTCGAACGTTCCGAAGAATTCGGGATGATGCTGCATCAGGCTTACACGTTCCAATGTGGAGCTGGCCGCCTCGTAGCGATACACCTTCGCCGTGCGTCTATTTTCCGCCATGCGCTCAAATATGCTCTTGTAGGGCTCGCCTGCGTAGAAGACGGTCATGCCGACTTGACCAAAGGATGTTCCGTAATCGGCAAACGCGAGATTGGGTGTCGTCGGTCCTGGAACGGAGGAAAACCAGTGGTCGCAAACAGCGAATTCCGTCGCCAATGTCGCGAGTACAGGGAGTTTGTCTGATCGAAAATAATACATAATTGACTGAGAACCGGTGCCTCCCCGTTGGTCGGCATAGCTTCTGACAAACCCTTGCATATTGGGGACCCGGCTTGGTCTGGTATCCCCTCCAAAGATCTGAAGATCTACGGCCTTAAAGTGATGATCGGGGTCGGGGTCAAGCTGTCCCTGAAAATTCGCCAGCGGTTGCACTTTAAGGGTCCTGCCTGTTGCGTCACGATTGCTTTCGTTCCCTGTGAGGCCGTCGATTTGGGGATTAATCGCCTTCAACGCACCTAGCATATGATCGAAGGAACGGTTTTCCAACATGACTACGATCAAGTGCTTGACGGGTAATCCGGAAAAACTCACAGTTTGCTGACTAGATGAGACCGGCTTCGATGATTCTGCTCGGGAAACAAACTCCTCATTGAGTGAAGCCGCTGCCCGAGCCGCTATTGATCGCTGGTCGTAGTATTCGGCCAGAGCGGAGTTCCCTTCTCGTCGAGCTTGAATGGCTTTCTCGGCGTACTGTGCTTGCGCGTCCCAAACATAAACCGACGTCTTTCTTGCAATTTCCAGCGCGTCCGAGGCGTTCTTCTCAGCCTGGCGCTTAGCAAGGTCTGCAGTACGGGCACTATCCCGAGCGACCCGCCAAGCTAGTGAGGCAAGGACAATAGCGGCCACCGCCAGTGCAAAAGCTACGGCCAAACTGAAAACTGCACGACGAAGGTTTTGGGCCGACTTCGCTTCCGCGTCGGCTCGGAGTTTTTGTGCATCGGCAAGAGCTCGTGTCTGGTGAAAGAGTTCCTCTTCTTCGTGCTCCCTCTTACGAAGTCCGATGCTGTCCTGGATGAACTTCTGCTCCGGGGCCGTTAAATCTTGAGGCCTCCCGACCAGCCATCGATCCGCTTCTGAGAGCGAAATACCGCGCAGGAGGTAACTGGCATCGCGTCCATTTTGTTCCCACTGCTCTACCTGGATCTGTGTTCGCTGCCGCCACAGCAGGAACTCGCGGTCTTCGTTGAGCCAGCCCCTCAGCCGCGTCCAATTGCGAATTAGCGCCTCGTGGGCAACCTCAACAGTTAATCCTCTAGTCGGTTCGTTTCCCTCATGGCGGCCCATAACGAGCAGTCGTACGTCGGGCTTTGCGAGCGCCTGTGCCACCTTCTCAGCTAAGGGGTCGGTGGCCTGCAATTCGATCCGTTGCCGAGTGTCCTCCGCGCCTTCCTCAGGTCTCGCCACTCGTACGAGGCGGCTCAAAAGTCGGCGCACTGCCGTCTGCTCGTCCGGAGCAAACCGGGAAAACTCCGCTTCGGCACGCTGCGCCAGTGCTCCCGCGACGCCGCCAATTTCATCGTAACCAGTATTGGTCAGCGTTCGGCCTTCTCGTTTTGACCAAAGTCCAGTAAGGGCAAACTCGAGTAGTGGCAGATTGCCGGGCTCACTTCCCACATCGTGCAGAATCCGATCCACCAAGCCTACTTCGAATTCGAGTCCGACAAGCCTGGCGGGTCCAGTGATGCTTTCCCGCAGCTCGTCTCGACTGAGTGCGCCGATGTTTACTTGGGCAGGAGCGAGAAGATCACTCAGTTCGCGGTCGAGAGTTATGATCTGGCTGTAAAAGTCAGCACGTAGCGTGACCAGCAATGTGAAGTGAGCCTTTCCCAGCGCGGCCAGCAAAGCCGCAGCGAAAGGGCGACGTTTCGATTCAGGGGCGAGGGTGAAGAGTTCCTCGAACTGGTCCGCTACGAGCAACAGGCGCCCCGTGCCGTTTGATTTCTCAATCACTCGGTCAATCAACGACTCGAACCGTATTTCGCCACCGGCCAGCCGGTCGCCAAGTTTCTGAGTTTCGGCGAGGCGATCCGTTTCGCTCAGACCTTGCTCGAGATGCGGAGCCAGGGCTGAGGCAAGGCGGAGGAAGGGATCCGTGCCCGGGGTGAAAGTTACGACATCCCATGTGGTTTCAGGCGGTAGCTGGTGGCGAAGCAGGGGGACCAATCCAGCCTGAACGACAGAGGATTTGCCGCTGCCCGAAGGACCCACCACCGCGACTAATTGTTTCCCTAAAGTGAACCTTAATAACTCGCTCGCGAACGCCGTGCGCCCTGCAAAAAATGCCGCGTGCTCTTCGCGAAACGCCTCTAACCCGCGATAAGGACACACTGCCAGTAGGCGTTCGGTAGGGGCAGGAGCACGCCCGTCCGCAATGATCGCGTGCTCAAACGCGGCGAGCGGTTCGGTTGCGGCGACGGAGCCAACCCCATCGCGAAGATCGATCCAGGTATTCAAGAAAAGGAAGCTTGGGGTAAGGTCAGCACCAGCAAGCAAAACCGGAATCACCGGGAAAGGACGATTCCGCTTTTCTTCGCGCACCTGATGGTCAAGCGCAAACCACATCTCACGCTTTTGCCACCCACCAAGCTCCCTCCCTATGAACACCGCCACGGCACGCACGCCGCGGAGTCCTTCTTCCAATGCCACTGGCCAAGGAAGGCCGGGAGAGAGCCGGTCTCGATCGAGGAATGTCGTGATGCCGCGCGCTTCGAGTAATTTCTGGACAGCGACCACCGACGCCCGGTCGACGCTGTTGTAGCTCAGGAATAGAGGAGATCCATCCACGGCGGTTAACGGCGCGGAAATACCTCGCAGATCATAGCATTTCTGGCCGTTCTCCCGACCTACATCTTTGGGTGCCCGACTTGACAACCTTCCCCTTGACGCCTCGATAAGCACGCATTTAGCGCCTCTTTTTGTACACTACACTGCAGTTTCCGCTCCCGGCGCGCTCCCGATCTCATCATCGATCGCCTCCGTTTTCAATTGGAAAGACGACTGTGTCCCTGTCCGGGCGTGGCGTTGGCAGTGTCAGCACGCGGTCGAACGTGTTTGCTGTTTTTTCCCGCGGGGATCGAAGAGGATAATCCCCCAGGAACAATCTGGTTGCTGTCGCAGGAATGGACGCATGTTCATACACGGTATGATCAACCGTGCCTCTCGGGATGTAGGGCGAGACGATCACCGCCGGGACGCGAATCCCGAGACGGTCAAACATGAATTGCATTCCCGTTCCCGTATTCGCAGCGCTGGCCACAAACGCATCCGGTGCGACAGGTGGTGGCGGAACGTGGTCATAGAATCCACCGTGATTTGAATAGGTGATCAGCAGGACCGAGCTTTGCCACAATGATTCGTTTTTTCGAAGTGCGTTATAGACCTGCGCGATAAAAAGTTCATCCGCTGACAAACTAGCTGGGTGCTGATCCACAGCGTCCGCCTTCTCTTCATCATCCGATCGATCTGAATAATTTGGTTCCAGAAGGCTGTATTCCGGAAGGCGTCCTGCGCGCGCTTCAGACAGGAATTGCTGGAATGTTCCAAATAGCTCCGGATGTTGCTGGGTCAGGAAAAACAGAGGGAGATAGAGGGTTGTTTTATCGTATTGATAAACCTTGGCACTGTGTCCACCTCCCAATAGCCGTTCGTAAATGCTTTGGTAGGGCACGTCGACGTACAATACGTTCAGGTCGACTCTGCCAAATGAAGTTCCGTAATCGGCAAAAGCGTGGTTTTGAACCAAGGGTCCTGGAACGGATGAAAACCAGCGGTCGCACACGGCATATTCCAGGGCGAGCGTCGCAAGCACGGGAACCTTATCTACGCCGAAGTAATACATGACGTTTCGCGAGTGTTCCGGAGACTGAGAGCGCTTAAGGTAGCTTCTGACAAACCCTTGCATGTTGGGGCTCCGTGTCGGGCTCGTGTCACCAGCAAAGATCTGCGACTCCACCCCTGCAAAGCTGCGATCAGGATTGGGCTTCAGGGCCCCCTGAAACTGCGCCAACGGCTGAACTCTTACGGCATTTCCGTCGGCATCGGGATTGCTTTCATTTCCGGCCAGCCCGTCAACTCGGGAATTAACTGACTTTAACCCACCCAACATGTGATCGAATGAACGCTCCTCCAACATGACCACCACCAGATGTTTGATCTGCTTGGGAGGCTGCGCCAGTTGTGGCAGTGGGCTAAAATTCCCCGGACTCTCGGTTGACTGTGCGCTTAACCGGCCTGTGCGCACTGCTTCCTGGAGCACCTGTGCCGAACTTGTATAACTCGCTTCACGCTCTTCCAGGGCCCGATCCAGTGCAGAGCGTCTAAGAAGGAAGGCAGTTGCCCCCCCTGCGACGATGACGCATGCGGCCACGATGGTTAATGCGACAGTGCGTCGGTTTCGCCTGGCTGAATCTTGTGGCGACGGCGCAATTTCGCCTTCAACATCGACCGCGGCAGCGAAATATTCCAGGACGGATCGATGCACAAAAATATACCCTCCGCCCACCTTGCGCAAGAAAAGCCTTTCAGCCGCGTAATCCAGGAACCCGGGATAGTTCGGCGGAACTGAGCCACTGATCCACAAAATCAAGCGCATGACCACCTGCTTCGATGCGAAGAGTCCGCCTGCGATCAATCCGCCCGCCAGCCCCCCCACCAGCCCAACAATCCCCCCGACGATGAGTCCTGGGATCACCGCCTCATAGGGATCATCCTCGAGTAGGCCAACCAGCAGGGTCAAAAGAAACCCGGACGTCAGCCCGACGACGAGGCCACCGACCGGTAACACAACAAGCGCGTTCTTCAACGAGTCGCGTGTTCCTTGATTCACTTTGCTGCGCGTTTCGACCGACTCAGTGGTGACCGATGCAATCAACCAACTCATCAACGCAAAGAGAGGAATGCTTGGAAGCCCTAAAACAAGGCCTGCGCTCAGCGGTCTTGCCCCGAGTGACGAAGCGATCAGGATTGTCATCAGGGTGAAGACAGACCCCAAGAGGAGCCCGCCCAGTAGTGCGGGGAGTATCGCGTTGCGTGCCCGATGCCGAAAGCCAGCGAGACGGAATTGAAGAACGTCAACCGGTCGAAGGTTGGTGAAAGCACTGATCAATCCGCCAGCGACCCAGCCCAGCAACATGAAGACCAGTAATATTTCGAGGCCCCACCGGATCCAACCTTGCCCACCGCCGAGAAGTACGCCTGTCAGGCCAAGCCAGACTACAAAGGTGATCACGACACTGCAGCCCCCGATGATTCCAGCCGTTGCAAGCGCGCGCTGCTTCAGCGTCGGGAACCAGTCGAGCTGCAGGTTCTCAAGATAGAAGATTGTCTGCTTCTTGCGGACCATTGCGGACGCGAGCCAGGAGAGCCACGCGAGGGTTTTCACTTTAGAGTAGCGCCCGTCGGCTTTTCGTTTGAACATTGCATCGACGAAACGCGAGAAGATTCGCTGAGTCCGCTGTTGCGGGGTCTCTTCGCTGACAATCTGTACCGGCGCGTCCCGGTATGCCAGCATCGCTATCCAGAGCATCAGCGGTGTTTCCAAAAGCTCTGCTAGCCCAGAATCGTCCCTTACTGCATCACGAAGCGCTTTCAAACCTTCGCCGCTGCGCGCTAGATAGTACTGCACCTGGTCCCGACTGAGAGGCTCAACTACAACCGCATGGCGCAGGCGGAGCTTCGTGGAGAGTGCCTCGTAGTCGGCAATCCGGCTGCAAACTGCAATGGGCAGCAAACCGTGGTCGCGGCGGAAATTGTTGATCGCCTCGGCGCAATCCTGGCGGTGGTTCGGCGCAACTTCATCCAGCCCATCCAACAATGGAAGAACCAACTCGCTTTCGACCCAACGTTGTGCGATTTTCTTGGGGACGTCGCTGCGTTCACTCAGCTCCGTGACCAGCCATTCCGCGAGCGGCTTGCGGCGAAGAGCCCACGACGAAAGGTTGAAGACGACCGGCATCGGATAATTTTCGTCGTGCTCTGCCCGTTCGAGCAGGCCCTGCGCCAATTCGAGCAGAAGCGTTGTTTTGCCTGTACCGGGCGCCCCGAGTATCAGCAAAGCTCCACCGTGCTCATCAAAGACCTTCGTGATGGTCGTGCCCGGCGGCAATGCGACTGGCGCCTCATCGAGAACCTGGAGCACTGCGTTCGCTGGCCGCTCCACAGAATCTTCTTTTGACTCCAAGCCCAGCTCGATTCTCGCAATGCTGTACAACGATTGATTGAGAACACCGTCAATCCAATCCTGGCGAACGCGCTTGAGCATCGCCACACGGTTCCGCTGATCGAGGCTCGCAGGAAATTTCGCTTCGGCTGGGGCCGCAAGAGAAGCGGGGTAGCTCTGTGGTTCCTTTGGAGGAAGGCTCTTGGGCTGGCCCAGTACCGGGATTTGATGCCGAGGTTGATTCGTAATGTGGCGACACAACTCTTCGTAGCCTTCACTGGTGTCGATTGAGTAGGAAGTCATCGCCCGCAGGGGTGTCGGGATATCCGACAGCGTCCCGCTTTTCAGCAGGATCGGGATAAATTTTTGTACCGGTGAATCCACCAGATAGAGATGGGTGTAGATGAGCTTGCCTTCCCACAACACGCCCCTGCCTTTTCCCGGAGCTTCACGATGTTCCAGTCGTCGCAAGTAAACATCGGTGCACACCAACAAGACAAAATCAGCCTTCTGGATTTCCAGATCCATCCACATCGGCCAGCCGTCCGGTGGGGCGGGCTCAAATTGATCAATCAAGGCATCAATGCCGTCCTGTCGCAGCTGATCAGCCAGGCGCAGGATCCGGTCTTGGTGCTCCCGCGAATCGTGGCTGTAGCTGATGAATACTTTCGGCGACTTGTGCTGCGCGAGGTCCATCGTCGTGCGACGCGAGTAATTGTACAGCCCTGGCAGCAATAAATGACGCCATCTCGGCTGACTTAGCCGACATTAGCATAGAGAGATCGAATGATAACCGTTAACTGCCGGTGCGGGTGGACGCCGCCCTATTTCTGGTTAGCGGCACTGGCCTTGGCCCCGAGGCGGGGTTCCCGGTTGGAACATTCTGATTCAATCGAAGGAAGTCGGTGGACTATGGTGTGTCTCCTGAATGAGTCGTTGCCTGCGATCTTGTCAAAGCGGCCGGGCAGTGACTCACTCGCTTCTTTGGGCAACCACCCCAATGACGCCCAGCGCGGTGCTAGCGAACTCAGCGATCTTTGGGGAAAGCGCCCATTTGGAGTCACCCACGTGTGTCCGATCTCACGAACTCCGCTCCTTCTCGGCTCCGGATAGGCTTCTTGTGCTGGGCACCCGGAAATAAACGATGCGGCTCCAAAATTCAGCAGCTTTCGCTCGCTCGCCTACAAAAACAATCTTCGCTGCGTAGTTGCCTGGGGGCAGCAGCAAGAGCGAGCCAAGTACGTATTTTTCCTTTGGCTCCATGAAGAAATCAATGTTTCCGTCCGATCGCGAGTACTCGAAGAGAAGCGAAATGTGATCGGGAACTTTATCTAGCTTCCTCAGTCCGCCCGATGTCGACCACCACCCTGCAAGTCTTGGTCCAGCATCTTCATTGGTGAGCTCTCTGATTTGAAGATCAGCCGGATACCGAACGGATTGCTCATAGTCGTCGATCTGATTATCTGTGAGGCGAGGAGGAGCTGTTATCCTTCGGTTGCCGATATTCTTGAAAATGACCTCGAAGAATACTACGAATTGCTGACCCCTCGGTTCCGTGCATACCGAATAATCAATCGAAAGCGCACTTTCGAAGGATTTCCGTAAAACGAACTGATAGAAGGTCCACCCGCCACCAAGCATTATCCCGAGCGCGGTGACTGCATGCTCAGTGTCTTGGGCGCCAAAGTAGTGGAGTCCAACTATCCACAATATAGCGCTCACCACCACGATGCTCGTGAACACAATGCTTGCACTCGAGGCACTCCATAACTGGCGAATCTTCGTTCTCTGATCTTGTTCGGCCATTGGAAGAGCTCATTATCTACATCTATGAAACCCGCCGCTTGTCGATCGCTTTGCAATTTGTGTGGGTCCGAGGGTAACCCGAAGAAAACAACAATATACGGCGCAGTGCATTTCCGAATACAGGTGACCTGCAGGCTTTTACCTGCCGGCATCTCCACAACGTCAGCTATTCGTCCTCCCAATCAACGGCAATTCCAAGCCGGTGCGCGGAGACACTCTATCACGTTTGCCTGGGACAACTCGGCCCGCCCCTGCGCACGCACGCGACGTCACCTGCAGGAATCCAAGGCTACTAAACCGGACAAATAAGCCTTTTACCAAATCTTCACTACATCGATGTTCGCATTATGTAACAAGCATGCTGTAACCGCGTCTGTGAGCGAAGAAACGCCCATATACTACGCTTGCAGTTTTGCATCGGCATCTAAGAGAAATCAAACTCTCAGTTTTCCTTTCTAGAGTCGGGTTCCACTCGGTCTGCTCATTTTTCAGGCAGCCTCGCATCAAGAATCTAATCAAGCTTTTGTTCTGAATTCGTAACAGAAATGCATTTGCTTTGACTTTTCCCCTTCGCAGTCTGACAATCTCGCCGTCGAGGGCGGATGCGATTGCGCTCCCAGGAATTTCCCCCGCTTCAACGCATCCCTCAAGCGATCCCAGTCAAGGTGCGGTTCACAAAAAACAGGGAGATCCTATGAGGACATTCACCTCGCGTATTTTCACGCACGGCATCCTGTGGAGTGTATCCGTCGGCATAGTGGCCGCGGCAGACGGGAACAATGTTACTCAAGTCGATTGGGAAACGCGTACGGCTTCTTGTCCCGCTAAAGTGACGCAATCAACGAGCGCGACGATTCGTGTCAGCAAGGTCAACGATCTGCTTATCGACTTCAAAACAGGAGAGACGGCTGAGTATCAGTTGCGAGCAAAGGGTACACCCGTAAGCGTCGTCCCTTCCGAAAATCCATTTCTACCCCAGGTTGCGGTGACCGGCGTTTGTGACCCGGTCCAACTTGCCGCGCACCTGAATGCTGTCCGGCAAATCAACAATCCGAGCATCACTCCTCCTGCGGATGGACGATATGTTCCATTGTCGGAGACGATTGCAGCAGCACACAACCAGGCAGCTGTGACTCAGGTTGAAGTCGATAAAGCTATTGCGGATCAAGCGTGTCGAGATTTTTTCTCTCAGCATGCGAATGATTCTGTGGTGCAATGGATCAACCGCCTCGACGCACAGCCCGGCAACACTTCTTCTGGTGCACCTCCACACTCAGTCGACTTCAACGTAAATCTGGAACCTAATCAGAATTACGAATACACGATTCGAGCATCCTGGAAGGGCAGGAATTTCCGAGACGGAACACTTCGCTGGAATTGCGGTGAGAGCGACATTTTAAGCTTGTCTGTGGGACCGTTGATCACGACTCTGCCTTATCGAACTTACAGTCAACAGCAGGTACCGGTCTCTGGAGGAGGCACTCAGAATGAGCTTGTCGTCAGCGGAAACACGAACGTTAATGTCCTCGGCGCCGCACTGCTGAATTATCATCTTCCGCCGATAAGAGGTGTCCCGCAATGGACGGGTCTAGCGCTTTCGGTTGGACCTGTATACACGCTTGGCGATGCTCCCAGGGTGTCGAAGCTTGGACTATTCGTTGGCGCTTCCATGCACCTTTACCGCAGCCTGTTCCTCACGCCCGGCATTCACATAGGCCAGTTCGCCGATTTTCCTGCCGGTTTCCACCCGGGCGATGTGATTCCACCGAATTTTGGAAGCCTCACACCAGTGACACGCAACACGGCTCACTTTGCAGTAGGGATCACATTTAAGACGACGAGCTTTAAGAAGTCGTCACAAAACAACGGAGTGGCATCGAACGCCGGTTCTGGATCTCCGAGCAAAACGGGCACACAGCCCGTGTCGGGCAGTCACGGTGCTCAAGGTCAAGCAAGTCAAGGTAGTCGAGGAAGTCAGGGCCAAAGCAGTCAAGGGAATCAGGATCAAGGCAACCAAGGCGGACCTCCGGCTCCTACGCCGCCACAGCCTAGCGAACTGAACAGAAACCGCACATATCCGAAGGCGCTGCGAATGCAGCGATAAACGGGGAGTCCCTTAGGAGCTGGTAACAGATGCGAGCTCTTCCGGCCAGCGCTCATGCGCCAATTTCAAATCGCGGACAAAGCGTGCCTCCCAAACGGTTCATGTCTCGTGAGCCTAACTTCGGTCAAGGAGCTCGACACCCGGCTCATCCGGATGGATTCGAAGCCATTGATGGATTCCGGATCAAGCCGCCGGCTACTCGGAAGAAACCGAGAGTCCGAAGTATAAGGGAACTCACCTACGGTTCGCGTAGCTTTAAGCTGCAAACGGGTAAAGCCTCGAACAGTCAAACACAAATTGGCGACACGAGTTTGTATCCATGGCGCGTAAACTGCCTCTTGAAGATTACGGTACCCGGAAAGACTGAAGCATTCCTGGGAACTGGTTGGTTTATTGGCCCATATGCGGTGATTACCGCGGCCCACGCCGTTTATCCGCGTGAGCCAGGAATCTACGTCGGCTGGGCCTCGCAGATTGAAGTGATCACCGGGGCGAATGGTTCAGGTAAGCCCGTGCATGACCCCATCACTTCGAGCCTTTTCTATTGTCCGGACGGTTGGCAATCCGACGGGGACTTGCGGCTCGACTATGGTGCGATCATTTTGAATCAAGGGATAGGTTCCGAGGTCGGCTTCTACGGATATGCTACCTATTCCGACAGCGATCTCTTGTCCTCAGTTGCAAATCTTTCGGGCTACCCGCAATTAAAACCTGATCAAACTCCGGCTAATGGCACACAGTGGTACGCGGCTGGCAATGTAGGCAGCGTGGACGAGTCCTTTGTTTACTACTATCTTGATGCCGAATCGGGGGAGAGCGGCAGTTGCGTGTATCGCAACATTGGCGACCAAAGCTATGCAATGGCGATCCACGTAGCGTCACAAGGGTCCGATCCCTCAACGGCGCTCGATCGTGGACTTCGCATAACTGAGCCTGTTTTTGAGAATCTCCAGCATTGGTCATCGCTGACCGGGTGACGTCTCATGTGGAACGGCGGGAAGCCGGTTGACGACTATTCATATGCCTGAACTATAGCGACGATAACCTCTTTCGGACTTCGGACAGTGAAGATAAGGATGAAATTCGCCTAGTCAGGAAACGCGGAAAGACCAGCCTCTCAAATTGGAACATAATCCACTTTCTTTCAATAACCATGCCATCGGGGCAAGAGCTCTTTCACTAGAGGTTTTGGGGCTGATATTTTGTGGAACCCTCTGCTGCATAAGCAAGCGTTTCGTCGGGTCACCAAGAAATCCGTTCTCGAACTTGGGACTTGACGCGAAATAACCCGTGGCACGGGTGGGGAGTGCGTAGACGAGCGTCAAACTCGGTGATTCAGATCACGGGAATCCTTCAAGGAACGTCAGGAGACG
>Ga0210405_10004398_pt1 | contig 13258 bp, 10 predicted proteins | sample IncBWH11MmetaG_FD_155492 | JGI IMG/M metagenome (GOLD analysis project Ga0210405, IMG submission 155492) | Forest soil microbial communities from Barre Woods Harvard Forest LTER site, Petersham, Massachusetts, United States - Inc-BW-H-11-M | ecosystem: Environmental > Terrestrial > Soil >... | reverse complement strand
TCCACCGACTGCGCCTTCCCATTTACAGTGATCGAAATCGCTTCCATGAATGTCCCCTTATGCCAGCGCGACAAATCTACGTTTCGCACGCCGGAATTGCAATCCGTCTTTCATGCTCCGCTATGGTTCAGCCGATACAGAAAGAAACTGGTTCGCAGACGGCAACTGAAACAGGTAAGATTAGGATTCCACTACGAATTTTCAAGGAGCTGCTATGAGCGTTACATCCCCCGCAGGGCCATCGCAAGCCAAAGTTGAAACCATCAAGCAAAAAGCGCGTCTCTTGAGCATTTACTCGATGATGTCCACCACGGCTGCTGGTTCGGGCCACCCGACCTCGTGTATGTCCGCCGCAGAACTTATGGCCGGAATATTTTTCTACGCCATGAAGTTTGATGCGAAGAATGCGAACTCAAACAACGACGACCGCTTCGTCTTGTCGAAGGGCCACGCAGCGCCCGTACTTTATTCGGCGCTGGCGGAAGCGGGCGTGTTTCCCGTTTCGCGCGTGATGACGCTGCGCGAATTCTCGAGCGAGCTCGAAGGTCATCCCACGCCTCGAATTCATGGCGTCGACGCGGCCACCGGCTCACTGGGCCAGGGACTTTCCGTCGGCTCTGGCCTCGCAGTCGGGGCGCGCATGGATAAAAGCGACACGCGCGTTTACGTGCTACTCGGCGATGGCGAGATGGCCGAAGGGCAAATCTGGGAAGCTGCGGAATTTGCCGGCCACTACAAGCTCGACAACCTGACTGTAATCGCGGACGTCAACGCGCTCGGCCAGAGCGAGCCCACGATGTATCAGCACGATATGGAAACCTATCGCAAAAAGTTCGACTCCGAAGGTTTTGCGACCGAAGTGATTGATGGCCACGATGTTTCCGCAGTTCTCGCAGCGCTCGATCGCGCGAAAGCTACGAAGGGGCGCCCGCAGGCCATTCTCGCCCGCACCATCAAAGGCCACGGCTTCGCCGAAGTTGCCGGCAAAACGGGCTGGCACGGGAAACCGTTCTCGAAAGAACAGCTCGCCCGCGCCATCGCCGAACAGGGTGGCACCCCGCCCGTAGTTCCTCCGGATCCCGGAAAATCCTACGAGCGCAAACCGCTTCCCACGCCTCCTGATTTTCCCGCGCCGCCTGCGCCGGAGTACGAAGCGGGAAAGCCGGTTGCCACACGCGAGGCCTATGGCTTTGCGCTCAAGCGTCTCGGCTCGGTGAATCCGCACGTTGTTGCTGTTTCCTGCGACGTGAAGAATTCAACCTTCTCCGAATTTTTTGGCGACGCTTACCCCGATCGCTTCTGCCAGGGTTACATCGCAGAACAAAATATGATTAGCGTTGGCGTCGGACTCGCCGCGCGCGGAAAAGTTCCGTTCCTCGATACGTTTGCCTGCTTCCATTCGCGCGCGTATGACCAGGTGCGCATGGCTGCCATCAGCCGCGCGAATATCAATCTGTGCGGCTCGCATTGCGGCGTTTCGATTGGCGAGGATGGCCCTTCACAGATGGCGCTCGAAGATATCGCCATGATGCGCGCCGTCCACAGCTCGGCCGTTCTCTATCCTTCCGATGCGATTTCCACCGAGCGTTTGACGGAAACGATGGCGCGCCGTCCGGGCATCAACTATCTGCGCACATCGCGTCCCAAGACCGCGATCCTCTATTCAAAGGACGAGAAGTTTCCTCTGCCCGGGTTCAAAGTCCCAAGACAAAGCGCGCAGGATAAAGTGACGGTAGTTGGCGCCGGCATCACGCTGCACGAAGCGCTGAAAGCCGCCGACCAATTGAAATCGCAAGGCACCGCGATTCGCGTGATCGATCTTTACTGCGTCAAGCCGATCGATGGAAAAGCGCTCGCTGAACAAATCAAAGCCACCGGCGGACGTCTCGTGACGGTAGAGGATCACTGGCCGGAAGGCGGTGTCGGCGAAGCAGTGCTCACAGCGCTGGCCGAAGCCGGAGCCGCGCCTTCAAAATTCAAGCTGCTGGCGGTTAATGGCATGCCGCATTCAGGCAAGCCCGATGAATTGGTGGACGCTTTCGGAATTTCCGCGCGCCACATCGTCGAGGCCGTGAAAGAAGTCTCTCAATAACGCAGTTTTTTTTAAAATAGACGTTTGTGGCGTGGCGGGAGCGAAGCGTCAGGCTGCGGGTTCAAACCGCGCGATTGCCGTTGCTGCGGCTGAATTCCATCGTGCCGTCGTCCACTTTGCCAAGCCGCAGTGACAGCGTGTCCAGCGCGTAATTCTGGTAAAGCTTCCACGGTTTCTTGGAGCCTTGCTTAGGGAGAATCGCGCTGGCTCGTAGAAAATATCCCGAAGTGAAGTTCACCATCGGCTCTTCGACAATGTCCGCGTCGCGCCTGCGTGGGACGCAGGCGGCGAACCCTTTCTCATCCATATAATTCAGCACACGGCAAACGTACGCAGCCGTCAGATCCGCTTTCAGCGTCCACGAAGCATTGGTGTACCCAAACGCGGAGGCGAGGTTCGGAACGTCGCTGAACATCACTCCTTTGTAGCCAAGCGTTCGCGACATATCGACCGGCTTGCCATCGACAATGATTTGCATCCCGCCCAGCAGCTTCAGCCTCAGCCCAGTTGCCGTCACGATAATGTCGGCTTCTAGCTCGTCGCCAGAACGAAGACGCAAACCTTTTTCGGTAAAGGTCTCAATCTCGTCCGTGACAATCGAAGCCTTGCCCGCGCGAATCGCTGCGAATAGGTCTGAATCAGGAACCAGGCACAAGCGCTGGTCCCAGGGGTTGTAGCGCGGCGAGAAATGCTTATCGACGTCATATTCAGGGCCGAGCTCTTTCCGCACCAGATTCAAAATTCCCTGCTTCATGTAATCCGGTTTTCGTCGCGAGAGCCCGTAGAAATACATTCCGACCAGCACGTTCTTCCAGCGGACAACGACATAAACAGCGCGCGCAGGTAGAATCTTGCGCAGAAAATTGGCAATCGCATCTTGCGAGGGACGAGCGACGATGTAGGTCGGCGAACGCTGCAGCATCGTCACGTGCCTTGCCTCGTCTGTCATCGCGGGAACCAGCGTCACCGCCGTTGCGCCACTTCCGATCACAACAACTCGCTTGCCGCTGTACTTCAAATCCTCAGGCCATTTTTGCGGGTGGACGATCTGGCCGCGGAATCGTTCCATTCCCGGCCAGCCCGGCATGTAGCCTTCCGAGTAGTCGTAGTAACCGCTGCACATATAAAGAAAATTGCTGACGAATCGAACAGCCTCGCCGTTCGCGTCAGTTGCCTCGACCATCCATCGAGCATCTTCTGATGACCAGCACGCGCGCGTGACGTGATGGCCGAATCGAATTTTCCGGTCGATGCCGTGCTCGCTGGCGGTTTCGCGGATGTAGCGCAGAATCGAGGGCCCATCGACAATCGCCCTCGATTCCCGCCACGGGCGAAAGCGATAGCCCAAGGTAAACATGTCGGAATCGGAGCGGATGCCCGGGTAGCGGAACAGATCCCACGTTCCGCCGGTAGCATTTCGCGCTTCCAGAATTACGAAGGTCTTGCCGGGGCATTCCGTCTGCAGATGATAAGCCGCACCGATTCCCGATAGTCCCGCGCCCACAATCAACACGTCGAACTGTTCAGGCCGCAGTTTGTCGTTTGCGGTGGCGATTGCGCCGGGATCGATTTTCACACTGTCAGCCACGTGGGTTCCTTACGCGGGCGGAGCGCCAAACTATGAGCACACTGAATTATTGCCGCTCACAGCAAGGCGAATCAACTGGACAGTTTATCCGTAGATTTCCATGTCCGATGTGTCGCGGCATACCGGATTTTACAGATGCTTAATCCGTATTTTTCCTATAGCGCGCTTACGTAAAGTAGCGGATATTAGAGGTCGGGGCCGGCTCCGCTAGCCGGCACTACTTAAGACCTCAGCGACGTTCCAGTTCACCCTGTCAGCGCGCCCGTCCCCAGCCAGCGAAAACTTGAACTGACATTAGCCTCAATTCGCCGGTACGAGGCCCGCCGCACCGAGCCGGAGAAGGCATAGCGTATGCCCAAATCATGTCCGCGTTCGCCATCGAATCTTTCAAAGCGAGAAGGTGCCGACCATAGCGAATATCTTCTGCTCGTTGCTCTTATCGTCCTGATCATTGGGGTTGTGGTGCTACATCTCGCAAACGTTCGATTCCCGTGACAACAGTCCATACAATCCTGCTTTCAGAGCGACCGAATCTGTAGGGACGAGCAAAAAATCGCGCTATTTTTCTCGCAATAGAACCTCGCCGTGCGCGACGACCGCCTCATTCAGCGATAGCCTGTAGCGGTACGAGCCCGGATTTGTTCCAGAGCGCACCGGCCCGCTTACGAGTCGCACGCCGGGCGGCGCCTGGAACACGTTCGAAGAGAAAGGGCAGCGCTGCGGGTCGAATTCGATTTTCAGGTTCCCGGCGTTGGAATACCACACCGCCTGATCGCCCGTGTCGAGGACGATCACTTCCGGCAATACTCCTACCATAACCAGCTTTTCAGCCACTCGCACTCTCTCCCGCTACGATTTGGTTTCTGCAACTCGTGGATTCGGTGCCGCTATAGTCTCACATTTCGAGATATCGCCCTTATGGGCTGCTACTCGGGAAGCGCTCGCTTCCGTAGCTCTACGCGCAGTTTTACGGTTCCGATCGATTTTCCATTCGACGAGCCGTGAACCGTTACTTCCTCCGCGTCTTGTTTTGTTGCTTTCGCATCGTTCAACGCCGGCATGCTGATCTCGACACGCAAAGCTGCCACCTGTTTCGCAGCCACTAGAAACTCTCCGTCGCCGCTTTCAACTTTCCATCCAGCCGGCAAATCCACCGCCAGCGTGATTTCCTGCGCCGCAGCAGTTTCATTTCGCAGCCAGAGCGGAATCACCAGAGTGGTGCCTGCCTGAAGCGCAATTTCCGGAGGCTCGGGATGCGGCAGATTCTCAAGCCCGTGCGCGCGACGAAATTCTGCATAGAAGCTCCATGGCCCTGCCAGCTCGACTTCGAGGTCAGGTGGTGCCGGTTCAGGCGCGGCCTGCGTTCGCGCAAGAGGTATCGCACCGGGCTTGATCCCCTCAAAAACATCTCCCGTTACGCTGCCGCCAACGAGCGATTTTCCCAGCACAAATTCCAGCGGCTGCGTCCACCCGTTGGCTGTGGCCTTCTTCTCGATCTCGGCCTCATCCATTTTCGCGAAGGAATCGATGTACGCTTTCGCTTGCGTCTCGTGCGAAAGGAACGACCCAAGCGCCATACGCCAATACGGCTGTTTGGTTGACTTTGAAATGTCCGTTAGCGAGATGCTTGGCCCCTTGCCCTTAAAAATGTCTTCGCGCGTCGCGTCAGCAAAGTAATAAATCTTTTTCGGCTGCCACGGCCGCAAATTGTCGAAATAGGGTTCGAGGCGCCGCATCGGCCCGGTCACTTGCTCGGGAAACACCAGCGGATCGCCGGCCAGGTCAAACGCTTCAGTCGACAGCACTCCCGCCGCTTGATGATCGCCGTGGTCCTCGCCGATAAAGGTTCCCGGCAGGAACGTTAGAATCACCTCGGGCCGCGTCAATCGAACGATTCGCACCATCTTTTCGAGCACCGCGCCATGATCCCAGCTCGAAAGTGATTGCAGCACATCCTGCGAGGCCGTGTCGCGCCCACCGATGAACCACACGTCTGAAATCCCCAGCTTCACGAGCGCTCGCCGTGCTTCAATCTCGCGAATGTCGCCGAGCGCCGCAGCCTGTTCCGTTCCAGCTTCATTGGCTCCGCTGCTTCCGCGCGTTCCATACGCGACGCCTGCGCGCTTTCCTTCATCCATCGCCTTCGCCAGATAAGCCGTCGCCGCGGCTTCGTCATCCGGATGCGCCACCACCAGCAAAATATCCAGCTTGTAGCGCTCGTCCGGAACCGGGAGCGTCTTCGCGAGCGTTTTCGCGTCTTGGGCAAAACTGGCAACAGCCGAAGCCATCAGAATTGAAGCCAGCACACAGATCCGCTTGAGCCCAAGTGTCATCAAGAATTCCCCGTGATTTTCCGCAGCAAGTGAGTAGCTGCCAGGCGCCCCGTTAATGCACCAATTGGATGGGATTGTAGCCCAGTAGTTTCAACAGGCAGTTCGATATTTGCGGCAAAGATAGACCTCCATCACTTGGAGCGATTACACCAAGCACCGTTCCATTCGCCGTCATCATCATGAATAATCTCCGGTGTCTCTAATGGGAAGATCGAAGTGTCTCTCCTGATAGGCGTATTCGTCGCAATTGTTCTGTTCGTATTTTGGGTAGAGCCAATGGTATTTCTCGGCGTGTTTGAGTGGCTCACCCCCAACGTTACGTATCGAGTCCAAACAGCGCTTCCAATCGTTGCCCTCTCGTTCGATGATGGTCCTCACCCCGTCTTTACGCCTCAGGTTCTCGAGATCCTCGACCGTTATGATGCGAAGGCTACTTTCTTTCTCATCGGAGAACGGGCTGTGCGTCATCCTGAGTTGGTAGCTCGAATCAAAGCGGCAGGCCATGAAGTTGCCAATCACTATTTTAGGAATGGTTCTATCTTGGGTCATGCAGACGCAGAATTTCTCGCCCTCTTGAAAGAAACTGAGCAGGCGATTGGGACTTCAGGGGGACCGAAACTTTTCCGTCCTCCCGGCGGTGTGGCGCGGCCACGGCAACTTAAACTGGCCCGAGAAAACGGTTACTCTTGTGTTTTGGGCTCTGCGTATCCCCACGATCCCATGCTTCCACCAGTCTGGTACATCAGGTGGCTCAGCGAGAAGAATCTCGTTCCCGGAACCATTGTCATTCTCCATGACGGTATTTCTGACCCGACGCGCAGCATTGAAGCTTTACCCCATATTCTCGATACAGGGCGTCGAAGGAAATTGAAATTCGTTTCCATCGGCGAGTTGAGAGCTGCAAGCGGGAAAGCCTGAACTCAAAACTAGGTATTCCCGTTTCGATTGAGACAGAGAGCGCCGGCTTCAGTACTTCCAGCTTTTCACGTCGCTGCCGGCGGGCGCAGTGTCTTCGATGTGCTTCACCATTTCCCCGATGCGTATCTGCAATTCGTTCGATCGCTCGATGGCCGGCGCGTCGAGACGCACTCCTTGATAGCAATGCGGCTGAAGCGGGCCGTACTTGAACGTGGCGTTTGCCGGCGGAAATAGCTTCGGGTCGGTAAGCACGGATTCCGCCAGGTGCACCGCGTTGTTCAGGTACCAGGTGTCCATGTCGCCCACCGCAAAATTCAGTTTGCCAGCGAGCTTCGGTCCCAGCGTGGCCCAGTCGCGTTTCATGATGTAGGTTAGATCGGAGTGCTCGCGCCAGTAGTCAGCCACAGACTTATCGATTTCGCCCGTGCGCTTGTCCCAGATCGCTTTAGGATAGCCGTCGTCGCCCATGGGGCCGAACACCGCTTGCCAGATGTCCCACTGCTCACCGGAACGGCCGTGCGTCCCCAGCACCAACTCATGGCGATTCTCCATCTCCATCGTGGTATCGATGATCCCGTTGGTCTTCCGCTTCTCGGGCAGCGGCACCTTCATAAAAGGCCCTTCCCGGAAATATGCGTTCTTGTCTTCGTATATGTTCACGGGCCCGTACGCCCGGAAGTCGATCGGATCGGGACATCCCGCCCAAGCGCCGTTGATCTCGTCTGGATAAAACACTTGCGCCGCGAGCGTTTCCCATCCGCCCGTCGATCCGCCATACACAGCGCGCGCCCAACCTTGTCCGAGTCCGTGGAATTTCTTTTCGATCATGGGCAACAACTCGTGCATGATCGCGTCGCCGTAAGGACCGAGATTCTCTGAGTTCACTGCATAGGAATCATCGAAATACGGATTCGCGTGCTGCGGCATCACGATCAGCACGCGCGGCAGCCGCCCACTCGTCCAATCCTGAAAAAATCTCCATGCTGTCTGCTGCAGCTGTCGTTCCCTCGCTTCTCCCGCCCGATCAGGAGGCGTGGTGCGGAACCCGGGAAAAAAATGGCGATGGTAGTGATCCTCGGAAATCAGAACCGGGTAGCGCGCATCCGGGTGTTCCTCCCAGCCGTCCGGCACCAATACCACTGCGCTGATTTCAGTCGGACGTCCCCAAAATTTCGAGAGCAGCTCGCTGCGCATGTGGACGTGCTTCTCCCACTTGTTGTCCTCCACGCTCGCCGGATGCGCAATCGGTCGCCAGTCCAGCACCGAGTCCACCTCGGCCAGTTCTTCTTCGAGCGCAGGAATTTTATGGTCGAGGGTGATGTGAATCGTGCCGGATGTTTCGGGATCTAGATGCAACTTTTGCGGCGCGCTCAGGAAATTTCCGGGCTTCGTCTGCCAGTGCTGGCCTTCACCTTTGTCCGGCGGAAGCTTCACCACCTTGCTGTTGCCCAGGTGAAAAGTTTCGTAAACATTGAGCACAGCCCGCACAGAGTAGTCGCCGGGAACCAATTCGCGCAGGCTCTCGAGCGGATAGCCAAGCGTGGACGAATCCACGCGCACCACAGTGCCCGGCTGCCACGCGTCCACGTTCACTCCGAACGCCTGCTGACTCTCGAGCCCTTCCTGCACTCCGAAGCCTGCTGAGATTGGCAAATCGCCTTTCGACGTATTCCCCTTCAAAATGATCAGCAGGATGTGGCCGTCCATCGGAGATGCGGAGAGGTCCTTCGAGTAAGAAATCTCAAACACCAGCGGTTTTGCCGGACCAGCCAGCGCAGCAAGCGGCGCCGCTAACAGAATCAGCTCCACAGCAAGCAAGCGCAGGCAGCGTGGCATGAAATCCTCCGGGAATCTTTCAATTTGGGAAGCGCATCTTAGGTGCGCAGTCTGTAGCAGTCAAGGCTTTTGCAGGGTTTGAGAATGCTCGCGGGGATTGATTTAGTTCGTTGGCACCACCACGGGAGCGCCCTTATCCTTCACCAGGAACACCACGAATTTCGCCGGTTTGGTTTGGATCGCATTCTTCCCGACGACGTGAACATCATCGGGACCTTCGTAGAATGTCTCGCCGGGTGTCAGCGTCACTTCTTTTCCTCCCCGCAGCTGCATCACGACGGAACCCTCGAGGACATAGACAAACGCATGCGCGTTGTGGCGATGGATTGGGTCCGAGGAGCCCGGCGGATACTCCACCGTGATCATCAGGCCTTCCTTGCCGGGAATGTTCGCCAGGTCTTTCGAAAAGAGCGGCGTCACCTTGGCCTCTTCAGGTCCGAGCGTGACGGGCATCAAACACACCAGCGCCAAAACTACTTTTGCAATCGTCATAAACAATCCTCTCTAAATTCGTTCTCCGCTAGTGGGTAGCCGCTACCGCTTTCGCTCCCGGCTGTTTGAGCCAGTCCGCGAAACGCGTTTCGCCAAGTTGCGCGCCATCGTCGGGAATCAGCGTGCGCTCGCTCACCTCGACGCCGTAGTAGGTCGCGTGCGGATCAGCAACCACCTCGCGCGGATCCTTCCATGCTGCCAGGGCTTGCCGGATCAGTTCGTCCAGTTGAAACTTTTCGGGCCCGCCTACCTCAACCGTGCCATTTACAGGTGCGCCCATCGCTACCTTTCCAACCGCGCTGGCCACATCGTCGGCCGCCATCGGCTGAAAAAGCACATGCGGCAAATGCACTTTGCAATCAACCGTGGAAATGTCCGCGATGCCCTTGATGAATTCGAAGAACTGCGTTGCGTGCACAATTGAGTAGGGGATTGGCGAATCCTCAATCAACTTCTCCTGAGCCATTTTTGCGCGGAAGTAGCCGCTCGTGAGCATACGGTCGGTCCCTACCACTGACAACGCAACGTGATGGCCCACTCCTGCGGCAATTTCATTGGTAAGGAGGTTGCGGGTTGAGGTCTCGAAGAACTTCATCACAGCCGCGTCTTCCCAGGAGGGAGAATTCGACACATCGACCACCACCGACGCGCCTTTCAGCGCTTCGGCCAGTCCCTCGCCGGTGATTGTGTTCACACCGGTATTCGGTGACGCCGCCACCGCATCGTGTCCGTGCTCGCGCAGCTTGGTAACGAGCTTTGACCCGATAAGTCCACTGCCGCCGATCACCACGATTTTCACGGTTTCACCTCTCTCTCGATTGAGGCTATTTTAAAAGGCTGCCTGCGTACATGGTCTACTGTAGGAATTTGCACACGGTTATCAGGTGAATCCTTTACCGTTCACGTTGAAATCCTGTAGGCAGCCCGCGCGGTGGCGTATCCAGGTTTCTACGGCGAGTGAGTAACTAAGTTCAACGTCCATTCTAGAACCTCGGGGCACCAGACGCATCGTTGGGTAGATTCGCCTCCTCAAGAAGTCGAACGAGAGAGTGAAACGAAGTGCCGCCTAAAGACACTACTTAATTGCATCGTCAGTACACACAGAAGTATTCGACAGGAGTCGCCAATGAAGCGCCTCACGCTAGTAGGTTTATCGGCAGGATTGCTGTGGATCTTCTCTCTTGTGGCGGCAAAATCCGCGCTAGCTCGGCCTCAGGACGTGAAGACCGAAGAGGTCAAGTGCGTGAAACGTGCTGCTGATCTCGAGCCGCCACGTGTTGCTATGCCGTCGCGGCATGCATTCGGCCGTGAACCCCAGCGATTCCCTAACCCTCGACAATTAAAGCCGGTTTGCGCTGAAGGAGAAGTCCCCGCCGTGTCGATCGCCCCTCGAGCGCGACGGTTCCCTAAGGGGAATCCGCTGCTCGGTCCCTACTCGGACACCGGTCCGGAGCACCCGTTGTCGGCAGAATTCGTCCGGAGGAATCTCGTGCTGCCGTTCGACCAGGTCTATTGGAAGCGGGACGGAAAGCGGGAGCCGGCACGATCGAAGCCCATGACTGGTTCCGGCGATCCGCCATGCAACGGCATCGTTGCGTTCAACGATTGCTATTACTACGCCAGCGCTGCAGAGACACGCGACGCCGACGGCGGCGGCATGACGTTGACGATCGAAGCTCCTGTCGTCGACAACAGCGGCGACTCGGGCGAACACTCGATCGGTCAGATCGCCGTGCAGGGCGGCCCCAGCAACGGCGACGACGTGGAGATGGGCTGGAGCGTCTCTCCAGATCAGTTTGGAGGCACGCATCCTCACCTCTTTGTCTTTCACTGGATCAATTGGGACCTGAGCATATCGTGCTACGCCAATTCGACGATGCCCTGCGTCTGGAACCAGTACAGCAGCACGTACTATCCGGGCATGGACTTGAGTTCACTTGTAGGTCAAGACGTGTATATCGGTTGGGTTCACTACCGAGGCGCCTGGTGGGGCTGGTTCAACGACCAGTGGCTCGGTTCCATTCCAGACTCAGAATGGAGTGGAGCGTACACGAAGACGACGCTGATCCAGTGGTATGGCGAAGTGGAATCCAACAACGGAATCCCGCCGAAGAACGAGATGGGGAACGGCGAATTCCCGTCAAAAACGACTGCTGCCAGCATGACCACACTCTGCGAGGTTGATGCGAAAGCGTGGGTTTGCTTCTACCGCGACCTGCAAACTGTCGGAGCCACAGTGGTCAGCGATTACGACATTCTGAACCACGCGAGCTTCGGAGCCGTGAGGTACGGTGGCCCGGGGAAGTAGGAGCAGGAAAAAACGCGCCGAACTGTTCGACTTGGGAGGCAAGATGCGAGTTCGTGATCAAGCAGCAGGCTCTACCTCGCTGCGAGCGCACGTGGGTGTTCTTGCTTTGCTGTTGGTCGTCCTGGGAGCACTGGGAGGATGTTCGCGTAGACAACCTCCCACTTCGAATGACTCGTCTCCACCAAAGCTTCCTGCACCGGTCGGAAGTGTTCGGCCTCCGGTGGCCCTGACTCTAGAGACGGCCGACGAATTCTTGCGGTGGGTAGCCATGGTCCCGATCTCCCAAAAGCAAACGATCCGGCAGCAAATTGCCGCGGCCGCCGCGGATTCACGGGTTGTGGATGCCCTGACGAACCGTCTGCTGAAGTTTCCCGTCACCGACCATACCCGGCACCTGATGATTCTTTCGACACTCGGCGAGATCCGCAGCCCGCGGGCCATTCCTTCGCTGAAGCAATTTATTTGGTACGACAAAGATATGTTCTCCGAAGTTGCATCGGGACCTTCAACAGGGGTCAAGACTTCGTACTTCCAGTACAACGGCTCATCGGAGGCGGACTCGGAGACCGGAAGATTCCTGGCGGAAGACCGGACGAACCTGCACTGCCCGTTGTTTAACTTGGGCGGGGGCTCGGATGACGTGACCAACCGGGCGTCGGTAATGCTTCACGAATCATGGCACCACTGGCAGCACGCGCATGGATTCGACACGTCACATCCACAGTGCAGAGGGCACGACTGCGACTACTACTACTTCCACACGGTGAGCCAATTCGATTTCGGCGCGCTCGACCGCTACGACACCAACCCGAGCCATCTGCTCTTTCACTCGCCGTATCAGATTGCGGTCGAGTTCGATGCCGACGTGGCGGAGTTGTCTCAGGGATGGGTGCCGGTGTCGGTCGAGCAATCGGCCCGCAACTATGGGAATAATCGGCTCAGCTCGCAGTTTGTAAACTCGCCCGGCTACACAATCGGGAACCCGCGGCCGTGGTAGACAAGGTCTTGTGGAAAAATGAACCCGACTTAGAAAATGGATCTACCGCGGCTACGGCGTCGGGCTAACTCCCCACAGGTTCGATAGTCAGAAACTCTGTTCGGCAGCCTGACCAAAATGGCTACCGTCGCGGATTACCATTGATAAATCTTGATTATCACGAGCTATCTCAGTCTGAGATAGCTGGTGCGAAGCGGATTTCTCAACAGTATTCCAGGCCCCAGTGTCCGCGCGGGGTCGATGCCGCCGAATCAGAGATCTATCCGCAAGACCAGTTTGCCGACGGTTTTACGATTTTCCAGCCGCCGATGCGCTTCGGCTGCTTCCGCAAGGGGAAATACACTACCAATTCGCGGCTTCAGCCAACCGCCCCGCACTCCTTCGAATGCCGCTCGAGCGCGGCTGAGGATTTCTTCGCGCGTGTTGATGAAATTTCCGAGGCCGCCGCCGGAAATAGCAACCGATTTGGCCATCAGCGCGGCGGGAAGGATCGAATCAGGAGAACCACTCGACCAGCCGTAAAGGGTGATGTGGCCTCGAGTGGAAACCGCGTCAAGATTTCGTGCGAATGTGCTCTTGCCAACTCCATCGATGATGTAGTCGGCGCCCTTGCCGTCCGTCAGCCTTTTCGTCTCGGCGGCGAAATCTTCCCGGGTGTAAAGAATCACGTGGTCGGCGCCTGCCTCGCGAGCAG
>Ga0210405_10004396_pt1 | contig 13261 bp, 9 predicted proteins | sample IncBWH11MmetaG_FD_155492 | JGI IMG/M metagenome (GOLD analysis project Ga0210405, IMG submission 155492) | Forest soil microbial communities from Barre Woods Harvard Forest LTER site, Petersham, Massachusetts, United States - Inc-BW-H-11-M | ecosystem: Environmental > Terrestrial > Soil >... | reverse complement strand
GCTCGATCTCGTAAATATACGGGCGCTTGTGCAGACGGCGTTTGCCGCGCATCTCGTGCTTGAAGTGCTTGACCGCATTGCTGACGAAGGTTTCCTCGCGCGCGATGCCGGCCTCCTGCAGCGCCTGGTCAAGGACCCGCCCGGCGGGGCCGACGAACGGCTTGCCGGCGAGGTCTTCCTTGTCGCCCGGCTGCTCCCCGACGAGCATGAAGGCAGCCCGTTGCGGGCCCTCGCCTGGCACGGCCTGAGTCGCGTCGCGATAAAGCGAGCAGCGGCGACAATTTTCCTCGGCCGTGGCGAGCTGGCGCAAGGATTTGATCGCTATCGGGGATTCGGCGGCGAGACCCATACGGCACAATGCATTGCCGCGGCCATGGTTCAGGTATAGACATAAAGTTATCTTTATGTCTTTATCACCGTCGCCGCGCCGACGCCCATTGGAGCGCCGCCGTTTCACCGCCCGGTCCGTGGACCCACGAAGGACCGCCAGCAGCGCCAAAGGATCACCATGACCACGTCGACCAAGCCCAAGAAGACCGCGCACGCCGATCACGCCGATTATGTCGTCAAGGACCTCAGCCTCGCCGAATGGGGCCGCAAGGAAATCGCCATTGCCGAGACCGAGATGCCGGGCCTCATGGCGACGCGCGAGGAATACGGCCCGGAGCAGCCGCTGCGCGGCTCCCGCATCGCCGGCTCGCTGCACATGACCATCCAGACCGCCGTGCTGATCGAGACGCTCACGGCCCTGGGCGCCGACGTGCGCTGGGCATCCTGCAACATCTACTCGACGCAGGACCACGCCGCCGCGGCGGTCGCCGCCGCCGGCACCCCGGTGTTCGCGGTCAAGGGCGAGTCGATGCCCGACTACTGGGAATACACCCACCGCATCTTCGAATGGTCCGACGGCGGCAGCCCGAACATGATCCTCGATGACGGCGGCGACGCCACGCTGCTCATGCATCTCGGGTCGCAGGCGGAATCCAATCCGGCCGTGCTCAACCATCCGACCAACGAGGAAGAGGAGGTGCTGTTCGCCGCCATCAAAAAGCGGCTCGCGCAGTCACCCGGCTGGTACAGCAAGACCGCCAACGCCATTCGCGGCGTGACCGAGGAAACGACCACCGGCGTGCACCGCCTCTATCAGATGCAGAAGGAAGGCCGGCTCCTGTTCCCGGCGATCAACGTCAACGACAGCGTCACCAAGTCGAAGTTCGACAATCTCTACGGCTGCCGTGAATCGCTGGTCGACGGCATCCGCCGCGGCACCGACGTGATGATGGCCGGCAAGGTGGCGATGGTCGCCGGCTTCGGCGACGTCGGCAAGGGCTCGGCGGCCTCGCTGCGCCAGGCCGGCTGCCGGGTCATGGTCTCGGAGATCGATCCGATCTGCGCGCTGCAGGCGGCGATGGAGGGCTACGAAGTCACGACCATGGAGGACGCCGCCCCCCATGCCGACATCTTCGTCACCGCCACCGGCAACGTCGACGTCATCACCATCGAGCACATGCGCAAGATGAAGCACCGCGCCATCGTCTGCAACATCGGCCATTTCGACAGCGAGATCCAGGTGGCGTCGCTGCGCAATCTCAAATGGCACAATGTCAAGCCGCAGGTGGACGAGATCGAGTTCGCCGACGGCAAGCGCATCATCCTTCTGTCCGAGGGACGGCTGGTCAATCTCGGCAACGCCATGGGCCACCCGAGCTTCGTGATGTCGTCATCGTTCACCAACCAGACGCTGGCGCAGATCGAGCTGTGGACGCACCCCGGAAGATACGAGAAGAAGGTGTACACGCTGCCGAAGCAGCTCGACGAGAAGGTCGCGCGGCTCCATCTCGACAAGATCGGCGTCAAGCTGACAAAGCTTTCCGACAAGCAGTCGACCTATATCGGCATCCCGCTCAACGGCCCGTTCAAGACCGATCACTACCGGTATTGAGCCTGGCTCATTTGCCGGGCCGCCGCGGAACCACGGTGACCCGATAAAGGCTTGGCGGGCCGGCCAATCCGAGGAACGAGCGGGCGTAGGTCACGTCCGCCGAGCGGCTCGCGCCGCCTGCGAGCGCGGCCGCGGTCGCCTCGCACGGCGCGTCCTCCTTGAGGCAGGCAACGAGGAGGCCGCTGACGTCAATGGCGGCGTGGCCCTCCGGCGACAGCGGGCTCACCTCCAGCGCCTGCGCGTTTGGCAGATAGAACGGCAGGCCGCCGGTCAGTTCTGGCGAACCCCAGAACAGCAGCGGCGGCTGGGCCGTAAGCTGCTCGGCCACTTCGACCACGTGATGCGAACTCGGCCGGTTCGGGTCGGCGCCCGCTCGCAGTTTTTGGTAGGCGATGAAAGGCGCGGCGACGAGCGCGGCGAGACTCAGCGCCAGCGCGATGAGGCCCGAAGCGGCAACGGTCGTCGTACTTATGACGAGGGCAAGCGAAGCGTAAAGGACGACAGGCAAGAGCGGCCAGTTGGGAAACGTCCAATCGGGCGTGAGCCGGTATGGCAGGACCAGATTCACCAGTGCCGGCAGAACGAGCGGCACGGCGAACAACAAGACAGCCTGCTGGCGGTCGTCATCGGCCGGCCAGACGATGTCGGCGAGGGCGGCCCTGCTCGGGCGAAGCGCCGCGAGGAAGAGGAGCGGTCCGATCGCGTACCCCGTGACGCCCACCAGATAGTACGCCGACCCGGCGAGTGCCGCGCCAAACGACTCGGCGGCCATCACGTTCGAGCGCACAAAGGCATAGCTCGCGCCACCGCGCTCGATGACTAGCCAGATGGCGTGAGGCGCCAGGACAATGGCCGCGCCGGCCGCCATCACATACGGGGCGGGCGAACGCCAGAAACGTTTCGTCCCGGCGCCGACGACGGAGGCCACCGCCATGCCGGTGAGGAGAAACACCGCCCAGTATTTGCCGAGCACGGCAAGGCTTGCGAACGCTCCGGCAAGAAAGGCATCGGCGACGCCGAGTCCGCGACGGGCCCGCAGGTAGAACAGCAGCGCCGCCGCCCAGAACGGCATCATCACCGTGTTAGCGTTGAGCTCCGCGGTCTTGACCGTATAGAGCGGCACGAGGAACAGCGCCGCAAGGCCGAACAGCGCCCGCTCCTTGTCGAGATGATCGCGCAGCAGCCGCCAGGCAACGGCAAGCGTGGTGACGGCCATCGTGAGGTAGAGCAGGTGCTCGGCCCAATCGGCGCGGGGAAAGACCGCGAACCACAGCGCAAACAGCCACCCCGTCATCGGCGGGTGCTTGTAGCCGAAGGCAAAATGCTGCGCCCACAGCGACGCCTCGCTGGCATCCCAGCGCAGGTCTACCGGCGCCAGCGTGATGGTGTCGTAGAGCATCCACAGCGCGGCGAAACAGCCAAGCGCGCCGGCGACGATGACGCCCTCGTGTTTTTCCGTGACGAGGCGCCGTCCGGCGAGGACAAGGCGCTCCGCGAATGGAGCGGATCCTGGTTTTGCTCGGTCAGGGGGATGGCGCCGGGCCGCGGACATCGAATCTCTCCGAAGCAGAGCCCAGCCGGCCAAGCCAAACAGAGCCAGACAATTCCCGATCGTTTTCCAGGGCTTGCCAAAGCTAGTAGCCTGCGCCTACGCACAGAGCAACAATGCGGGTGGCATGGAGCGCGGAGACTTGTCGCAGCCGACGATAAACGGGGGATCGCCGGCGAGCCCAGCGGCCGCGCTTCCGCGCCCGGACAAGGGCGCCGTGGTACGGCCGGCGCCGGAACTCACGATCGTCGTGCCGACCTTCAACGAAGAAGCCAACATTCCGATCCTGGTCGCGCGGCTCAGCCGCGTTCTCGCCGGCCATGATTGGGAGGTGATATTCGTCGACGATAATTCGCCGGACGGGAGCGCGGCGACCGCGCGCTCGATCGGCGAAGCCGACAGCCGCGTGCGCTGCATTCGCCGCATCGGCCGCCGCGGTCTCGCCGGCGCCTGCCTCGAGGGGATGCTCGCGAGCCAGGCGCGTTACCTGGCGGTCATGGACGCCGACCTGCAGCATGACGAGGCCGTGCTCGCCGACATGCTCGAATGCCTGCGCGCCGGCCGCGCCGACGTTGCCGTCGCCAGCCGCTACCTCGATGGCGGCTCGGCCGCGGGGCTGTCGAAGCAGCGTTCGCGCGTGAGCCGCTGGTCGAACGCGCTGGTGCGCTTCCTTCTCGGCATCGACCTCACCGATCCGATGAGCGGCCATTTCATGATCCGGCGCGACGCGTTCGAAAGCGTCGCGCCGGCGATCTCCTCGCAAGGCTTCAAGATCCTGCTCGATATTTTGGCGACGGCGCGCGGCCGCCTGCGCACCGTCGAACTCCCTTCCGCCTTTCGCGAGCGGCAATACGGCGAGAGCAAGCTCGACAGCAAGATCGCGCTCGATTTCGCGGCGCTGGTGACGTCGAAGCTCACCGAGGGCGCGGTCTCCGCGCGCTTCCTCCTGTTCTGCCTGGTCGGCCTCACCGGCATCGGCATCCATCTCAGCATATTGCGCGTGCTTCTGGCCGCGGCGCTCACTTTCGGTACCGCGCAGGCGCTCGCCACCATCGGCGCCATCACCTGGAATTTCGTGCTGAACAACCTCTTCACCTACCGCGACCAGCGGCTGACCGGCTGGCGTTTCCTGACCGGTCTCATCCGCTTTCAGGTGATCTGCGCCATCGGCGCCATCTCCAATGTCGGTATCGCCACCTGGATCTACGATTACGACGATGTGTGGTGGATCGCGGGGCTCGGCGGGGCGGCGATCGGCACGGTCTGGAACTTCGTGGTCAGCGCCGCCTTTGTCTGGCGGCAACGGTAGAGCGCCCTGCGGAGAAGGATTGACCGAGAGAGTGTGCGCTTGCCGCTCACCTGCACCGATGTTATCTGCGCCGCATGAGTGCGACGCCCATCGAAAACATCCGCAATTTCGCGATCATCGCCCACATCGACCACGGTAAATCCACGCTCGCCGACCGGCTGATCCAGTCGACCGGCGGGCTGACCGACCGCGAAATGGTCGATCAGGTGCTCGATTCGATGGATATCGAGCGCGAGCGCGGCATCACCATCAAGGCGCAGACCGTGCGGCTCAACTACCGCGCCCGCGACGGCCGGGACTACGTGCTCAACCTGATCGACACGCCCGGCCACGTCGACTTCGCCTACGAGGTCAACCGCAGCCTCGCCGCTTGCGAGGGCTCGCTCCTGGTCGTCGACGCGAGCCAGGGCGTGGAGGCGCAGACGCTCGCCAACGTCTACCAGGCGCTCGACAACAATCACGAGATCGTCCCGGTGCTCAACAAGGTCGATCTGCCGGCGGCCGAGCCCGACAAGGTGAAGCAGCAGATCGAGGACGTGATCGGGCTCGATGCCTCCGACGCCATCCTCATTTCGGCCAAGACCGGGCTGAATGTGCCGGAAGTGCTCGAAGCGATTGTGCACCGACTGCCGCCGCCCAAAGGGGACGCTGCGGCGCCGCTCAAGGCGCTCCTCGTCGACAGCTGGTACGACTCCTATCTCGGCGTCGTCGTCCTTTTCCGCGTGGTCGACGGCGTGCTGAAGAAAGGCCAGCGCATCCGCATGATGGGCACCGACGCCGCCTACGAGGTCGACCGCGTCGGCGTGTTCACGCCGAAGATGCAGGAAGCGGCCGAGCTCGGGCCCGGCGAAATCGGCTTTCTCACCGCCTCGATCAAGGAAGTCGCCGATACCCGCGTCGGCGACACCATTACCGACGACAAGAAGCCGGTAGCAACGCCGCTTCCTGGCTTCCGCCCCGCGATCCCGGTCGTGTTCTGCGGCCTCTTTCCCGTCGATGCCGCGGACTTCGAGAATTTGCGCGCCGCCATGGGCAGGCTCCGGCTCAACGACGCGAGCTTCTCCTACGAGATGGAGACCTCGGCGGCGCTCGGTTTCGGCTTCCGCTGCGGCTTCCTCGGGCTCCTCCACCTCGAGATCATCCAGGAGCGGCTCGAGCGCGAATTCAATCTCAACCTGATCGCGACCGCGCCGTCGGTCATCTACAAGATCAGGCTGCGCAACGGGCAGCATCTGGAAATCCACAACCCGGTGGACATGCCGGATCCGAACCATATCGAGGAGATGGACGAGCCCTGGATCGAAGCGACGATCCTGACGCCAGACGAATATCTCGGCAGCGTCCTGAAACTGTGTCAGGACCGCCGCGGCGAGCAGAAGGAGCTGACCTACGTCGGCAACCGCGCGCTGTTGAAATACCACCTGCCGCTCAACGAAGTGGTGTTCGACTTCTACGACCGGCTCAAGTCGGTGTCGCGCGGCTACGCCTCATTCGATTACCACCTGACCGACTACAAGCCGGCAGATCTCGTGAAGCTGCAAATGCTGGTCAACGCCGAACCGGTCGATGCGCTGGCGATGCTCGTGCACCGCACCCGCGCCGAGCAGCGCGGCCGCGCGATGGCGGAAAAGCTCAAGGAACTCATTCCGCCGCACATGTTTCAGGTGCCGATCCAGGCGGCGATCGGCGGCAAGATCATCGCCCGCGAGACCGTGCGCGCCTTCAGGAAGGACGTGACCGCGAAATGCTACGGCGGCGACGTGACCCGCAAGCGCAAGCTCCTGGACAAGCAGAAGGAAGGCAAGAAGCGCATGCGCCAGTTCGGCAAGGTGGAGATCCCGCAGGAGGCGTTCATTGCCGCGCTGAAGGTGGATGTGTGATCAGCTTGCTGTGTAAGAACAGTAGCGCTCCGCCTCGAAATCCATCCCCACGCACGCGGGCGAGCGCCGGAGCGCCCCCGAAAGCGACCCAGCGGACTGATCGCGGGGACGACCCGTCGTCATTCCGGGGCCGAGCGAAGCGAGGAGCCCGGAACCCATAACCGCGATCCGTGAATATGGATTCCGGGCTCGCGGCCTGCGGCCGCGCCCCGGAATGACGACGGGTCTATTCCCAAACCACAAAGACTGCCGCGATCATCCGCGTTATAAGGGGGATGTCCGCACGCGAGGCGCCCCCGTTGACCACTGCAACGACCGAAACAACAAGGCTGACCTCCGACCCCATACCGCCGGAGTTGCTGCGTGTCGACATTGCACGCCTGTTCGAGGCGATGGCCGCCGGCGGCATTGGCATCGTGCCGCTCGACGTCGCCTATGCGGTGGTCGCGACCACGCCTGGCGGCATCCGGCGCATTTTCGAGGCCAAGCGGCGCTCCTATGACAAGCCGTCGGGGATGTTCGGCAGCTGGCGGCTGAGCCGCGAGGTGCATCGCCTGGACGAGCGCCGGCATGCCATGGTGCGCGAACTCGTGGAGGAGGAGCGGATCCCGTTCTCGGTGGTGGCGCCGTTCCGCACAGACCATCCGCTGTTCGCCGTGGTCGATCCGTTCGTGATGCAGAACTCGTCGAAGGGCGGGACGCTCGACATGCTCATCAACGCCGGCCAGTTCCACGACGCCATCGCCGAAGGTGCGATCGCACACGGCACCGCCGTGTTCGGCTCGTCCGCCAACCTGTCGCTCACCGGCAGCAAGTACCGCTATGCCGACATCGACGCGCCGGTGCGCGAAGCCGCCGCCATCCATTTCGACTATGGCCAGTCGAAATACGCGCACAAGGACGGGCTCGCGAGCACGATCATCGATTTCGGCGATTTCTCGGTGATCCGCGTCGGCCATTGCTTCGACCGCCTGAAGCAGGCGTTCACCGCGCGGTTCGGCATCACGCTCAGGACTTGAGCCCGGAGGCTGCGATGAGCGACCCTTACAAGGACATCGGCTTCGACTCCAACCGCATCGGTTTCGGCAAGCGCGCCGGCGTCGTCGTGGTCGATTTCCAGAAGGGTTTTACCGAGAGCCGCTTTCCGCTTGGCGGGCGCCCGATGGTCGAGCGGGCGGTCAACAATACGGCGCAGCTCTTGGCGGCGGCGCGCAAGGCCGGCCTGCCGGTCGCCTCCTGCTACACCGCCTATTCGAGCGCGCGCGACGCGCCGCTGTGGAAGATCCCGACCGTGGTCAACGAATTCCACCACGGCCACCCCTGCACCGAACTCGACGAGCGCATCTACGATCGCGCCTACGACATGGTCGTGTGCAAGACCGGCCCGTCGATCTTCTTCAACACCCCGGTCGCCACATTCTTCGTCAAGGAAGGCGTCGATACCGTCATCGTCTCCGGCTGCAACACTTCCGGCTGTGTGCGCGCGAGCATCAACGACGCATTCTCCTACGGCTTCCGCGTCATCGTGCCGGAGCCTTGCTGCGGCGATGTCGACGAAGGCCCGCACCGCGACAATCTGCGCGACGTCGGGCGCCGCTACGCCGACGTCGTCAGCCTCGAGGAGGTGCTCGCCTATATCGAGACGTCGGGACGGCGCAATGACTGAGCCGCGTCCGTTCGTGCGCCGCGAAGGAGCGCAGCCCGGCCGTCATCGCCGCTGATGGCAAGCCCGATGGCCGCGGACCGCGACGACGGCGATGCCGGGCAAAGGGCGACGCGCTGGGTCGGCCGCTCGGTACCGCGAGTCGAAGATGCGGCGCTGCTGACCGGCCGGGGCCGCTATATCGACGATCTGGGTGTGCGCCCCGGCACCTTGCAGACCGCGATCCTGCGCTCGCCGCATGCGCACGCCGAGATCGAAGCGATCGACTGCCAGGCGGCGCGGGCGGCGGACGGCGTGTTCGCGGTCCTCACCGGGGCCGACATCGTGGCGCTCACCTCGAGCCTCGTGGTCGGGATCAAGGCGCCGATCGATTGCTGGCCCATCGCCACGGATCGCGTGCGCTACGTCGGTGAGCCGGTCGCCATCGTCGTCGCCTCCGACCGCTACCGCGCCGAGGATGCCCTCGACCTCATCGAGGTCCGCTATCGCCAGTTGCCGGCGATCGTCGATCCGGTTGCCGCTGCCGCGCCGGATGCGCCGCTGCTGCATCCGCGCGCACAAAGCAACGTCGTCGGCGAGCGCGTGTTCCGCTATGGCGATCCGGAGGGCGCGTTCGCCGCGGCCGCGCATCGCGTCCGCGTCGATGTGCGCTATCCGCGCAATTCCTGCACGCCGATCGAGACCTATGGCGTCGTCGCCGAATACGACGCGGCGGAGGACGCCTACGACATCCTCGCCAACTTCCAGGGGCCGTTCAGCTTGCACCCGGTCATGGCGCGAGCGCTGAAGGTCCCCGGGAACCGCCTGCGGCTGCGCACACCGCCAGACTCGGGCGGCAGCTTCGGTGTCAAGCAGGCGATCTTTCCCTACATCGTGCTGATCGCGGCCGCGGCGCGGGCGACCGGGCGGCCGGTGAAATGGATCGAAGACCGCCTCGAGCATCTGTGCGGATCGGTGTCGGCCACCAACCGGGAGACGACGCTCGAAGCCGCAGTCGGGAGCGACGGCCGCATCGCCGCGCTCGCCTGGGACCAGCTCGAAGATTGCGGTGCGCACCTGCGCGCGCCGGAGCCGGCCACGCTCTACCGCATGCACGGCAATCTGACCGGCGCCTACGACATCCGCCACGTCAAGGTGCGCAACCGCATCGTGCTCACCAACAAGACCCCGACCGGGCTCAACCGCGGCTTCGGCGGGCCGCAAATGTATTACCCACTGGAGCGGCTGATGCAGCGGATCGCGATCGAGCTGAAACTCGATCCGCTTGAGGTCATGCGCCGCAATCTCGTCCCTGCTACGGCCATGCCGTACCGGACGGCCACCGGGGCGTTGCTGGATTCGGGAGATTTCGCCGCCGCGCTCGCGGCCGCCGTCGCGGATGGCCGGCTTGAAGCGTTGCAGGCGCGCCGCGATGCGGCGCGCGCACAGGGCAGGCATTACGGCATCGGCTTTGCCGCGGTCGTCGAGCCGAGCGTTTCCAACATGGGCTACATCACCGCGGCGTTGACTCCCGAGGAGCGCCGCCGCGCTGGGCCGAAGAACGGCGCGCAATCCACCGCGACGATCAGCCTCGATCCGCTCGGCGCCGTCTCGGTGCAGGTCGCCTCGACCCCGCAGGGCCAGGGCCATCGCACCGTGCTGGCACAGGTCGTCGCCGACGCCCTTGGCCTGAAGCCGCAGGACATCCGCGTCGTCGCCGACGTGGATACCGCCAAGGACGCCTGGTCGATCGCCTCGGGGAATTATTCCAGCCGCTTCGCGCCCGCGGTCGCCGGCGCCGCCGAGATTGCCGCCGTGCGCTTGCGCGACCGGCTGGCGCGGCTCGCCGCCGCGCAACTCAACGTATCGCCCGCGGAGATCGTCTTCGCCGACGGCCGCATCGCCGCGCGCGCAAATCCGGACAACGCCATTTCCTTCGCGCGCATCGCCGCGGCCGGGCATTGGGCGCCAGGCACGATCCCCGCCGAACTCGATCAGACGATCCGGGAGACGGTATTCTGGACGCCACCCGAACTCACCGCGCCGAACGAAGCAGACGAGGTCAACAGCTCGCTGTGCCACGGCTTCATCTTCGATTTCTGCGGCGTCGAGATCGATGCGGCTTCCGGCGCCGCGAACATCGACAGCTATGTCACCATGCACGATTGCGGCCGCATCCTGCATCCGGCCATGGTGGCGGGCCAGATCAACGGCGGCTTTGCGCAGGCGCTCGGCGCGGCCCTGTACGAGGAATACGTCTACACGCCCGAGGGCGATTTTCTCTCCGGGACTTTCGCCGATTATCTGCTGCCGACCACGATGGAGGTGCCGGAGCCGATCGTCCTGCATCGTGAATCGCCTTCGCCCTTCACGCCGCTCGGCGCGAAAGGCGTCGGCGAAGGCAATTGCATGTCGACGCCGGTGTGCATCGCCAATGCGATCGCGGATGCGCTGGGGCTCGACGCGCTCGATCTGCCGGCGACGCCCGCGAAGCTCGCGGCCCACATTCACGGGCCCGAGCCGCCGCGCGCCGCGCATGTCGGGCCGCGCGCCGCGAGGGAGCGGTGAAGCCCGCGCCCTTCAACTACGTACGCGCCGAGGGCCTCGACGAGGCGCTCGATGTCCTGCATCGGCAGGGTGGGGAGGCCCGCGTTCTTGCCGGCGGCCAGACTCTGGTGCCGATGCTCAACATGCGCGTCGCGCAACTGCGCATCGTCGTCGATATCATGCGGATCCCGGAATTGAGCCGCATCGAGAGCGCCGGCGATACGCTCCGCGTCGGCGCCGCGGTGCGGCAGAGCGCGCTTGAGCGGCGATCGGATCTCGCCTCGCGCCAGCCGCTCCTCGCCGCGGCGCTCCCCTGGATCGGCCATGCGCAGACGCGCAGCCGGGGAACGGTCTGCGGCTCGGTGGCCCATGCCGATCCAAGCGCCGAGCTGCCGCTGGTGCTGATCGCGCTCGGCGGCGAGGTGGAAGCGAGGTCGCAACAACAACAACGCCGCATCCCGGCCGAGACGTTCTTCACCGGAATGATGACGACCGATCTGCGCGATGACGAGCTGATCGAAGCCGTGCGGTTTCCCGCCGCCCGCGCCGGTACCGGCTACGCATTCCGCGAGATCGCGCGGCGGCACGGCGATTTCGCCATCGTGGCCTGCGCCGCAATGGTGGATGCCGTGTCGGCGCGGCTCGCGGTCGGCGGTGTTGCCGACCGGCCGATGGCGCGCGAACTGCCGCTGCCGGGCGATCCCGCCCTCGATGACGCGCTCGACGCTTTCGCCTGGGACCTCGACGCCCGCGACGACCTGCATGCCACCGCCGCCTACCGGCGCCAATTGGTGCGGCGCATCGGCCGGCAAACGCTGGAGACGGCCGCTCGATGCCGCACCTGAGCGCAGGCTGGCTGCACCGCGTGAGCTTCACGCTCAACGGCCGGACCGTTTCCGGCCAGGCGGAGCCGCGCATGCTGCTCAGCGATTTCATTCGCCACGTGCTCGGCGCGACCGGTACGCACGTAGGCTGCGAGCACGGCGTCTGCGGCGCCTGCACGGTGCAGATCGACGGGGCGCCGGCCCGCTCCTGCCTCGCCCTTGCGGTCCAGGTGGAAGGGGCGGACATTCGTACCGTCGAAGGCTTGGCGCCCGCGGCGGATCGTCTTTCACCGTTGCAGGAGGCTTTTCGCGAGCAGTTCGGATTGCAGTGCGGCTTCTGCACGCCGGGTATTCTGATGTCGCTCGAGGCGTTGTTGCGCGAACGGCCGGAAGCGAGCGAGCCCGAAATCCGCGCGTTTCTTTCCGGCCATTTGTGCCGCTGCACCGGCTACGGTTCGATCGTGCGAGCGGCACTTGAGGCGGCACGCAAGGGGCGCGAGGAACGCGGCCATGCTTGATCTCGGGACCAGCTTTGTGGCGAGCGTCGAGCGCGATCCCGAGGGACCGGCCGTCGTCGACGGCGCCGTCCGGCTCACCTATCGGCAATGGTACGGCAAGATTTCATCGCTCGTCGCCGCCTTCGACGAGCTCGGTCTCGAGCCCGGCGATCATCTCCTCACCGTGCTGCAGAATTGCTGGCAGGCAGCAACCATCCACTGGGCCTGCCAGTTCGCTGGCATCATCATCACGCCCGTGAACTGGCGCGCGACGGGTGAGGAGATCGATTTCTGCATCGAGAATGCCGAAGCCCGCGCGATCGTCTACCAGGATGTTTCCGCACCGGCATTGACCGCGGCGCAGCACGCGAGGCGCCTTGATCGCATCGCTGTGGCCGTTGCGGATTCGCCGGACCTCGATTTTGCCCGCCTGCTCGACAAGAAAGGCGCCGCCGCGAAGCCGCGCGCGAACGCCGAGGCCTGGTCGCTGATGCTCTACACGTCGGGGACGACCTCACGTCCCAAGGGAGTACCCCGACGGCACCGGGCCGAGCGGGCCGCCGCGGTCGCCCATGTCGCGCAGAACCTCTACTCCCGCGGCGAGCGCACGCTGGGCGTCATGCCGCTATACCACACGATGGGCGTTCGCTCGCTGCTCGCCATGTCGCTCGTCGGCGGCACGTTCGTCTGCCTGCCGCGGTTCGAGACGCGCAGCGCGCTGGCGCTCATTGCCGGCGAGCGCATCTCCAATCTCTACCTGGTGCCGACGCTCTACCATGACCTCGTGCATCATCCGCTGTTTGCCGGTACCGACGTGAGCTCAGTGCGCAAGCTCGGCTTCGCCGGCGCACCGATGACCGATGCGCTGCTGAGAAAGCTCGAGGCGGCGTTTCGCCCGGACCTCTTCGTCAATCACTATGGCAGCTCCGAGATCTACACCTTGACGATCAAGCAGAACGCCGCCGCCAAGCCCGGCTCCGCCGGCCGCGCCGGCATCAACCAGTCGATCCGCGTGGTCCGCCTCGGCGCCCGCTCGGCCGACGAGCGCGCTCCCGTCGGTCGGGCGGGCGG
>Ga0210405_10004395_pt1 | contig 13262 bp, 9 predicted proteins | sample IncBWH11MmetaG_FD_155492 | JGI IMG/M metagenome (GOLD analysis project Ga0210405, IMG submission 155492) | Forest soil microbial communities from Barre Woods Harvard Forest LTER site, Petersham, Massachusetts, United States - Inc-BW-H-11-M | ecosystem: Environmental > Terrestrial > Soil >... | reverse complement strand
TCTTGGTGTCCGCCGCCGCACACAGCGAAGACGATTGCAAGAATCTTTAGTCGACTCGCGCACGTAATCGGTGCCCACGTAATCGGTGCCTTAGAACCAGACCGGACGTAGGTGATAACTACTGCAGGTGATCGATTAGACTGAGCAACAGTTCCATGTTGATCGGTTACGCACAGCCGAACACCACTCGAGTGTCGAGAGCACTTCTTCAACGGTTGCATCTGCGCGCAGTGGCCATGTGGAGTATTCAGCTCTGTGCGATTCCGATTTCCGGAATACTTGCATTCCTCCTTCGCTTCGATCTCACTCTTCCTGGGAATCAATGGACAAATCTCGTTTGCGCTGTCCCTGTTTGGATGGTTGTGAAGACAGTGGTGTTCTGCCTTATGCGCGTACACCTCACTTCGTGGCGACATTTTTCAATCGCCGACGTAACTCGCATTAGCATGGCGAATCTCGCTGCTTCCGGCGTTAGTGTCATAGTCCTTTCGCTGATTGCGCCCGCTCGCTTACCCGGGTCCGTGTACTTTCTGGATCTCCTGCTCTGCGTGTTTACAACCGGCGGAGTTCGGGTGCTTGCGCGCATCGTCACCGACCGGGCCCGCCCTGTTGCGTGCGGAAATTCCCTGAAGCGCGTCTTCATCTATGGCGCCGGCGCTGCTGGCATCTCGGTAGTTCGCGAGATTCGTAGTAACCCCAGGCTCGCGTATCTGGTCTGCGGATTCATTGATGACGACGAGCGGAAACGCGGTCTCTCGATTCAGGAGGTTCGCGTACTGGGTAGCGGGCGCAGTTTGAGGGCCATCAAGTCTAAACATGCCGTCGATGAAATCTTAATTGCTATTCCATCGGCGACGGGATCACAAATGACTCAGATCCTCCGACGCTGTTACGATGCCGGAGTTCGCTGTAAAACCATCCCAGGCCTGACCGAGATCATCGAGGGGTCGGGCTTGACCGCTCAGATTCGGGATGTGGCGGTAGAGGACCTGCTCGGTCGGACACCCGTCAAACTTGACGAATCGGCGATTCGCGGCAAGGTGGAGGGTCGCGTGGTGTTGGTCACGGGTGCCGCCGGGTCCATCGGCTCGGAGCTGTGTCGCCAGATTGCCCGGTTCGAGCCCACGAAAATTGTCAGTTGCGAGATCGCGGAAACCGCTCTGTTCCACATTCAGCGGGAGATGAACCGCGAATTCCCCCAGGTTCACTTTGCTGCGGAAATTGGCAGCATTCAGAACAAGCGCCGTTTGGCCGAAGTATTCGACCAGCACCGTCCATCCATGGTCTTTCATGCGGCCGCGTACAAGCACGTCCCGATGATGGAAGCCCACGCGGTTGAGGCTGTGGAGAACAATGTGTTCGGTACTCTCAATGTGGCCTGTGCAGCAGCGGAACATGGTGTTCAGGATTTTGTCATGATCTCCTCCGATAAAGCCGTACATCCGACCAACATGATGGGCGTCACCAAGCGTGTGGCTGAGATCATGATCCGCTCTCTCCAGAAGAAGAGCTGTGTCACTAAATTTGTGTCAGTGCGCTTTGGCAACGTCCTCGGCAGCAATGGTAGTGTCGTTCCAATATTCAAGGAACAGATTGCCCGCGGTGGCCCTGTCACTGTCACGCATCCGGAAATGCGACGCTACTTCATGACCATACCGGAAGCTTCGCAGTTGGTGCTCCAAGCCTCCACATTGGGGCACGGCGGCGAGATTTTTGTCCTAGATATGGGGCAGCCCGTTCGCATAGTCGACCTTGCCCGCAATCTCATCCTCCTGTCCGGGTTGCAGCCGGACCACGACATTGAAATCGAATTTACGGGAACGCGGCCAGGCGAAAAGCTTTATGAGGAAATCAACACGCTCGAGGAGGATACGGTGCCAACGTGCCACGAGAAGATTAAGGTGTTCGCAGGTACTACCGTTCCTTGGTCTGCTTTGGAACGGCAACTCGACGCCCTCCGCCGCGCCTGCATGGTGCGCGATTTCAACACACTACTTCTTTTGCTGAAGGACATAGTCCCCGAATACAATCCCAGCGTGGACATCCTTCGGCGCGCACTGAAACCAGTGCCCCACAGCCACGCGACTGCTGCGGCTGCCGGTCTGCTGCAATAGCGGACTCTAACCCAGCTGCCCTATTTAGGTCGATATGAAATTCTTTCCGCAATCGATGATCGTTCTGCTCGTCGCTTCATTAATTAGTATTGGCGCCGCCCAAACGTCGGGCTCAAAGCTCGATTCGGGGTATGTCCTGGGCCCGGAAGACCTGCTTACGGTACGTGTCCTCGATATCGAGGAGTTCAACGCGCAGAACTTACCTCCGGTCCGCATTGACCTGCGCGGCAATATTAGGCTGCCTATCATCGGACGGATTAAGGCAGCCGGCCTCACGGTGGAACGACTGGAAGCCGAAATCGCACACGGCCTTTCGAATATCATGCTGCAACCCGAGGTGACGGTTGCAGTGACCGAGTTCCGCAGCCACCCGGTCTCCGTGCTCGGCGCCGTCAAAAACCCAGGCGTTCATCAGATCACTGGCCAGAAGACGCTCTTCGAGGTGCTCTCGCTCGCTGGCGGACTCAACTCGGATGCCGGAAATACTATCAAGATCACGCGCCGAGTCGACGCCGGTGCCCTTCCACTGCCGAACGTATCGAAGGACTCCAGTGGTGATTTCTTTGTAGGCCAGCTTGATGTTCGAGCGGTGATGGAAGCGAAAACCCCCCACGATAACATCGAGGTTCACGCGGACGATGTCATTACAGTGCCCAAAGCCGATCTTGTCTACGTGATTGGCGCCGTAAAGCGTTCAGGCGGCTTTGTACTCAGCGAGAAGGAGCAGATCCCGGTTCTGCAAGCGCTCTCGCTCGCCGAAGGCCTCGACCGCGTCGCAGCCCCAAGGAACGCCCGCATTCTTCGACAGGGGACACCCGGCACCGAACGGACCGAAATCCCGGTTGATGTCCAGCGGATCCTTGAGGGCCATGGTGAGGATATCGCGCTCCATGCGAATGACATTCTTTTTATTCCTACCAGTGCATCCAAGAAGGCAGCGATAAGGGGGCTGGAGGCGGCAATTCAGTTGGGCGCCGCTGTCATCTATCGCTGGTAACCGGAGAAAAATGGATAACTCCTTCCTCCCGACCAGGCATCAAGAGCTCGAGGGGCCACGCGCCGGATACCCTTCTGCCTTAATAGCGCCCGCACGCTCTGGGGCTTTTCAGGACGGCGACCTTCTCGCATACTGGGGTCTGCTTCGTAGTCGTAAAGGTACTCTCATCCTGAGCGCCTTCTTCGGTTTCCTTATTGGTGTCCTCTTTACACTCTCGCAAACACCTGTATACCAAGCGCGCACCAGTCTGGAGATCCAAGACCTCAATCAGGACTTCATGAACATGAGGCAGACGAGCCCGGTCACGGATTCTTCGGCCATAAACGCACTTAGTGACATGCAGACTCAAATTAAGATTCTGCAAAGCGAAACTCTAGCCGAGCGCACCTTGGCGAAGCTGAAGATCGCGATGCTCGGCGATTTTAAAGCCGATCAAGCCCGCTTCGCTGCCTGGCGCCAAGTCCTGAACCTACCCCAGCGGGCCGCCCTCCAAGCGCGAGAAGAGTTGCTGGAGGCCGCTGCAAAGAGTATGAAGGTTCGCGCTGCAGGCCAGACGCGGATCATTGAAATCCTTGTATATTCTACCGACCCGAAAGTCGCCTCCGGGTTCGCCAATACAATGACCTCCGAGTTCATCACGCAGAACATGGAAGCCCGTTGGACAATGATCCAGCGCACCTCCGAGTGGCTGGGTCTCCAGCTCGACGAAATGCGTGTCAAGCTAGAGCATTCCGAAGATGCCCTGCAGGCATACGCACGTCAGAACGGGCTCATCTACACGTCGGAAAAGCAGAATGTCTCTGAGGACAAACTCCATCAGCTTCAGGCCGAGCTGTCCAAGGCCGAAGCCGACCGCGTCGGCCGTCAGTCGCGATACGAAATCGCGCGCACCACGACCACGGACACGCTTCCCGATGTCCTGAATGACAGTAATCTGCGCGTCTTGCAGATGAACCTCACCGATCTGCGTCGCCAGGAAGCCGAACTCTCCGCCACCTTCAAGCCCGATTACTCCAAGGCGAAGAAGGTACGCGCCCAGATCGCGTCACTGGAATCTGCGATGGAACGAGAGCGCAGAGTAATCGTCGATCGCATCGGCAACGATTTTCATGAATCCCAACGCCGCGAAGAGCTTCTCGCGTCCGCCTATCAAACCCAGGTCCGCTTAGTCACAAAGGACTCAGAGAGTTCCATCCAATACAACATCCTCAAACGCGAGGTGGACACCAATCGTCAGATCTACGAAGCCATGCTCCAGCGCGTTAAGGAATCGGGTATCGCTGCCGCAATGAAAGCGAGCAATATTCGTATTATCGACCCTGCGCGTTTTCCGAAGCGGCCCTCTGGGCCGAGCCTGCCCATCAACGGCAGCATCGGTTTGCTCTTGGGCCTCATGTTCGGCGTAGCCTTCGTCGTCATGCGCGAGCGGGGTGATCGCACGCTCATGCGGCCCGGCGATGCTGCGTTTTTCCTTGGCGTCTCGGAACTCGGGGCGATTCCTAGCTCGTCAATCGATACACGCCTTGGGATATACGGGCGCGGAAAGAAATTTCTCGCACCGGGCGGGCGTTCATTGTCCAGGCCGCGCGTTGAGTTGGTAACCTGGCAAAAACCATCTTCTCTTCTAACCGAATCATTCCGGTCGGTCCTGACTTCTATCATGTTCGCGGGTGAAAACGGAAGTCGTCCTCGTGTCCTAGTCGTTAGCAGCGCCAACCCCCTGGAAGGCAAGAGTACCGCAGCCTCGAACCTCGCGATTGCTCTCGCAAAAATCAACCAGAAGGTACTTCTGATCGATTGCGACCTTCGTAAGCCCTCCATCCACACTATTTTTCACCTCCCAAACGACAACGGTTTAATAGATCTTCTATTACGTCGTTCACTGGATCAAGTCGCCGCGGACGCGTGCATCTGCGCGACACCCATTCCAAACCTCTGGGTGCTTACCGCCGGCGCGTCAATTGGTATCCAGGCTGACCTATTGTTTTCTAATTCGATGCTAAGTCTGATTGCGCATTACAAAGAGCAGTTCGATATGGTGATTATCGATACTCCGCCCATGCTGCAGGTGCCCGACGCCCGCTTGCTAGGACGCATTTCGGATGCGGTTGTTCTAATCGTCCGCGCCGGGCTGACCACTCGCGACGCGGCCGTGGCAGCGCGCAATCGCTTCGCGGAGGACGGCACTCGGATTCTCGGTGTAGTCCTGAATGACTGGAATCCCAAATCGTCGCCAGAGGGTTCCTACGGCTACTACAAGGCGAGCCATGACAAGAATAGCTGCCCCGGGGAGAGCAATAACCGCTCGAACCACATCGAGAAGCATTCATAACGAAAAGGTCGGAATTCATCACTGCATACCGCACCTTGCAAGAGTCTTCCATTCCTGCGCTCGCGTAAACGATATTGGTGCCGGCATTTTGCTTTACTCATGATTTTAGGCAGGGCAAACATTGCGACGCTGTTGACTAGTCTGAGCATCCAGGGTTGCGGTATCATCACCGGTGTTTTGACGGCCCGGATTCTGGGACCAACAGCGAGAGGAGAACTCGCGACCGTAATGCTGTGGCCCATGATTTTGAGCAACCTAGGATTGATGGGCTGCAATTGGGCGGTCGCTCGCGAAATTGCCGCCGATCCGCAGAGGGAATCGGATTGGGTTCAGGTTGCCGCCATCTCAGGACTTGCACTCGCATGTTCTTACCTGGCCATAGGATACTTTCTTGTTCCATACCTCCTGCCATCCGATAAACAGCATTTGATTGGGCTGACTCGAGTTTGCCTGCTCCTGATCCCCCTCGATATTTTCAACCAGATCCTCTTGGCGACGGAGCAGGGGAGAATGCGCTGGCGTCGATACAATTTGCTGCGCGCCTCGTTCTTTGCTTTCTATGCCGTCCTGATCTGTGGAGTCTGGTTGAGCAGATTGGCCGAGGTCCGCTGGTTTGTCTGGGCGTTTTTGGGTAGCCATCTGTTGGCTGTGGGCATTCGTCTCGCGATTCAATGGAAGGCTCTCATGTCAAGTAGATTGCACGTCGCCGGCTGCTGGCGCCTGCTCCGGTCGGGAATCCCTTTTTTCTGGTCCACCGTTAGTAATTTGCTGACTCTGCAACTCGACAAGGTGCTTGTAGTGGCACTGATGCCCACCAAGGCCGTGGGACTTTATGCCGCGGCCGTAACTTTTGGCAATGCCCATTCCGCTTTGGGAGAAGCGTTAGGAATCACTTCTTTTGCGGTCCTGGCTAATGAGAGCAGTACTGAAAAGCAAGGTAGAATTCTATCAGCGACATTCCGTCAAGCGACTCTCACAGCGCTTGGGTTAGGCACTGTGTTGGCTTGTCTTATCCCATTCCTGGTACGGCCGATGTTTGGCACGGAGTTTTCCCGGGCCGTCGTCCCCGCCGTTATTCTGACCGTGGCAGCATCTCTCAATACGGCCGGAAATATTTTGAACCAGGGTCTGAAAGGTGTGGGACAGCCATACGCCGGAGTCGTGAGCCAGTTTCTCGGCAACGGGATACTGGCTATCCTCGCGCTGGTTCTCTCCCCGAGATTGGGTCTGATGGGGATTGCTTGGGCAGTGGTAGCGAGCGTTTGTTGTCAGGTGCTGTTGTTGGTAGTCGCAGCTTCAGCCATACTGGGCATTTCCTCGATTTGCTTTTGGCCGCTCCATCCGAAAGATCTTCGCGTCTTTTATCAGCAGCTAGCGGCGCTGCGAGCAAAAGCATTTGCGTTCTCGGGTCCAGGGGCTTGCGAATGATGGTGCATCACACTACCACACAATTCGAAGCATTAGACTCACGGCAGTCTTAACTCCCTGAACCTGGAGGCACAGAATGAACCATCCTTCCGTTGACGTCGAATCGTGTGCTATTTCAACCTGGGACCTTGTACCGGGTTTACATTATCCGCCCAGTGAGGATCGCTACATTCGAGCGTGCCGGGCTCGACTTGACTGGACCGTTCAATGGCTTACGCACCACGGCGTTGCAGGCAAATCGGTCCTCGAAATCGGTATCGGCGTGGCGGGAATCTGCTGCCGCTTGATGGGTGCCTCGACTACCGCCTGGGACGTCCGCACCGACTTTGAAGGCATCGCCAAGGCGCTAGGCATTCGCCTGATCCACATCGATCTCTCCTCGCTTGGCTCGTGGCCAAGTGCAAGCGATTACGACATTGTCATATTCGCAGAGGTTCTCGAGCATCTTCCGGTTCCGCCGATCGATGTTCTAAAGGCAGTTCGCGCCGTGCTCAAACCTAACGGATTGCTTCTCTTGACTACTCCAAACCTCGTCCGTCTGAGCAACCGTATACGGATGTTCATGGGCAAGCCTCTCTTCGCTCCCTTCTGCCGCGAGGAGCTAGTGATGGGACACGTACGTGAATATACTTTGACGGAAGTGGAAAGCCACGCCACGGCCGCAGGGTTTCGCGTGCTCGAGCGTCATTACCAGAATTGGGACTTGGGGCGTTTTGAAGTGTTGCGTCCACTAGTACGCTGGGTGCCCAGCCTGTCAAACTATATTTCGTTGGTTGGAAAGAACGATGAGTTCTGAAATGCGCTTGCTCGTAGTAAACGATAATCCCGTATACACCTTGGATGGTCAGTGGTACTCTGACCGGCAGTGGCCTCTTGTAGGACTACAGCTAATACGGGCTGCCGGGCATGGTACGTTGTTCTCTCCGATAGTCCGGCTATCGTCTCCGGCGCCATCGAGCCTGACAAAACTGGACGTGGACGGTGCGACCCTCGTTGACTCTGGTTTCTTCGGCGGGACACGGGGTGAACTGCAGGCACGATTGTTTCGTGCTCGTCGTTGGCGCACCGCTTGCTTAGCTGCGGCAACTGCACATGATTTCGTGTTGTGTCGTGTGCCTTCGTCCCACATTCGCTATGTGACAGACGCCTGCGCTACAACCCACAGACCGCTTGGCCTGATTGTCGCCGGCCACAGAATCAAGCAGTCCGTTGGAATTGACGAAGTGCCTCGGATACTACGCACGGCGGCGCGGCGGTACTTGGTTCACCAAAATAAGCAGCAGTTGAGGGTGGCCCGCCAGGCAGTCATTGTATTCGTTAATGGGCAAGAGCTACTGAACGAATGGAATCACGCTGGAAACGTTGTACTCTGGCAAGACGGCCATATCACATCCGAGATGTATTATGAACGCTGCGATACCTGCACAGGCACAGTCACGAGACTCCTGCGTGTTTGCCATTTATCCAAGCCACGCGGTGTCGAAGTACTTCTTGCTGCTTTTCGCATGTTACTTCACGATCATCCCAACCTGTTGCTCGACATCGTTGGCGAGGGCTCGGATCCAGCCTACGTCAAGAAGCTGAAAACGATCGCAAGCAACATCAGCGATGGCAGTCGCGTCACCTTTCACGGATTGTGCAACAAGCAGCGCACCATTCAGATCATGCGTAGTGCCGATGTTCAGGTTATTTCTTCGCACGCCGATGGCGTGCCACGGGTATATCTAGAAGGCGCCGCAAACTGCCTGCCTCTGGTTGCTACGACGGTAGGCGGTATTCCGAGTTTTGTGCGCAACGAGATAAACGGTCTTCTCGTGCCACCCGGGGACCCGCTAAGCATGGCCAAAGCAGTCCATCGACTTCTAACCGATTCCTCACTGCGACAAAGACTCATCGCGTCTGCTTACCAAGAATCTCTGATGTGGGAACAGACACGAACGCAACAACGTATGATCGATCTCATCCGTGATCGCCTTGCCCTACTGTCACCTCGATCAGATACCATAAAGAACACCTCGCACGACACACGCGAATGTTCACACAGTTTCTCACAATGATGGGATCGCACAGCGACCCTATCATTAAAGCGCCGCATTCTAACCGATGGACAGCATTATAAGTCTCTACATCGCGGCCGGATGTGTGGCCTCGCTCTCCCTTGGGGTCCTGTGGCCAAAGCCCGAATATGGTCTGTTCTTATATGGGCTCATGCTCGGCTTTCCGGACTTAGCGCTGGATACTGGGGCCATCAATGTACGCCTGGATGATCTCCTCCTACTATTTTTGGTGTGTCGTACGATCATCTGGCCCGATGAACCACTTACGGGCGGTCAACTCCGGGTGCTCCGGTGGCAAATCCTATTCGCGTCGCTATGTCTGGTGTCAGCCGGTGTCGGTATCGCGAATGGCAAGCCTCCGGATTCATATGAGGCCGCGAAGCTAATTGGGTGCCTCATAATAATAGTGTCTCTTCCAATATTGCTGGACTGCGTGCGACGGCTGCGATTTCTGGTTGCCGGATTGATGTGCGGCGGAGTATGTCTCGTAAGTCAAATAGTCTATCATCTCGCAAGCAGTTCGGGCAATATCATGGCGAATTTTCAAGAACTCAAGTGGGCCGCATCATTCGCTACGTGGAACCCGAATACTATCGGACAGGCTGGAGCACTCTTGGCCTTCGGCGCCGGCTTAGGGTCGATCATTTACCCCACCTCCCGCTTGAGGGCCTCTGTGTGGGTCTGGCTGAGTGCAGTGTTTGCACTTACACCACTCTCGCTATTTGCCCGTGGATCCGGGTTGGCGATTGCAACTGGATATGTAACGTTTCTTTGGTTGACGCAACGATATAGAATGGCTCTACTGGTCGTTATGCTTGGCGTCGGCGCAATGATTTACCTGTACGGCTCACAGAATCCTGTGGTAGCGAGTGCCACGCATATAGACATTAGGACAGGCGAAGGGTTCAGCCACCGTTACGACCGCTGGAGCGTTGCCGTGGCCGCAATTCGCGGGAGCCCCACTATAGGTTATGGATTTGGACGGGAGGGGTTAACGCTAAAAGAGCTAGGCGGTGAAGGACCAGCACACAATGCCTACTTGTCCGTGTGGATCGAATTGGGATTAATAGGTCTGGCTATGCTGTTGACTGCAGTTTTCCAATATGTCTCAGTCTCCTTATCGCTGTACAAAACGCCACCGTTCAGACCGTCGGGCGCCTTGCTAATCGCGCTACTGTTGACGGTGTGCATCGATAGTTGTGCTCTGCACACCTTGTATTGGGAAAAGCTGACAACGATCGCTCTCGCGATTGGAATGGCGCTAATTGGAATTTGTGAAAGACAACGGACAGATCAGAATAGAACGTGGAATGTACCTCATAGAAGCCAACCTCTGTATTCTGACTCAGACAGCCCTCTACATCCCGTATATCACGGTGTGACGTGAACCGAAAGAGATCGCGCCCCGCATCGATCCTCGTGCTATACAGAAATCAGATGAAGCATATCGTCGCGTTTCACGGCACTCTTATCCGAGCAGCTTAACAGTATTGAACTGGATGTGTTGCAGCGGGTAAGTGCCAAATGGTGAGGAGTAGTATCTAACTTGCAGATCAGGATGAATCCAACAGTGATTGCGCACGATGCTGAGATAGCGCGGATCCGCTCGGTCTACTCGCACCGTGAGCGAGAGTTGCCTGTGGATCTGTACGGGTGGAATCGACCGGCCAACCTTTTCTCTCACTGTCAAATATTGCGGTCGTGTGTTCGAATGTTGGTCCGCCACGAAATGTTTCCGCTCAATGCACGCTTAGTCGTGGACATCGGGTGCGGCCATGGTCGGTGGCTGGCTCAGTTTCTTCAATGGGGTGCCGATGGCAGTAGCCTCTACGGCATTGACCTCAACGAAGCCCGTATCAAACAGGCACAAAAGAGCATTGGTTTGGCTAACTTACGAATCGGCGATGCTTCCCGGTTGCCTTGGGCGGACGGTGCTTTCGACTTGGTGACACAGTTTACGCTCTTCACGTCCATTCTGGATATTAAAGTGAAGCGTGAGATCGCCACAGAAATGTTGAGAGTACTAAAACCGGATGGATTAATCCTATGGTATGACTTCCGCTACAACAACCCACGAAACCCAAACGTGCGCGGCATCGAGTCGAAAGAAATCCGATCGTTGTTTCCTGACTGTACTGTCACACTCGAGAAAGTCACGCTCGCGCCTCCTGTGGCGCGCCGTGTAGTTTCCGTGTCGTGGCTGGCGGCGCTGATGTTGGAAAAAGTGCCATTTCTCAGGACGCATTATCTCGGTGTTATCAAGAAACAATATTAACTGCTGAGGCGCGAAGGAACAGGGCGAAGCTTGACGGCTTGGTAAGCGCCGTTGCCCGGAGTTTACCAATATGTTCAGTCAACCCCTGGCTTTAGAACGCCGCGTTCGGAGCGTCGAGCGCATTTGTGAATCGCACTGCTGTCGACAATGTACACTGATCGTCCTGGTCTAGCTACGGTGTATTGAGAAGATCTGATCACAATTCCCTGCGCATTGGAATAGCGCGCTAGTTGGAATGTTGAAAAGACAAACGATATTGTGTCGGTCTACAACGCAGCATCTGCCTCACACCAAGCGATTATCGTTCCTTCGAGACAGGCAGGCCCCCGCTTCGTCTTTAGAGAGCACACGTGTACTATGGACCACAATAGACCACCCCTAGTATCAATCATCGTCCCATGCAGAAACGAGATTCGGCACATCAGCCGCTTTCTGAATTCTTTGCACCGGCAGGACTTGAATAGCTGTGACCTCGAAGTGCTGATCGCGGATGGCATGAGCGATGATGGTACTCGCGAGGTACTGGCACATCACCAGCAGTCCAATCCTGCTGTTCGAATCGTTAGTAATCCCGAGCAGATCGTCTCCACAGGTCTGAACAGAGCAATTCGCGAAGCGAATGGTGAGATCATCATCCGCATGGATGTCCATACGGAATATGCTAGCGACTACGTCCGCCAGTGCGTTGAAGTGCTCAGTGCAACCGGCGCAGACAACGTCGGTGGACCCGCTCTGACGCGGGCTGAAGGACTTCTCGCCCAGGCAATCGCGATCGCTTACCATACTCGCTTCGCGTGTGGAGGAGCGAAGTTCCACAATCCGAAGTTTGAAGGTTACGTCGACACAGTCACGTACGGTTGCTGGCACAAATCGACATTCGATCGTATCGGTCTATTCGATGAAGCCCTTGATCGGAATCAGGATGACGAGCTGAATTTGCGCCTGGTCCGGGCAGGCGGAAAGATCTGGCAATCCTCAAAAATTGTGTCTTGGTATTGGCCCCGCGCCGCTTTGTCGCCACTGTTCCGGCAATATTTGCAATATGGCTTTTGGAAGGTCCCCGTCATACGAAAGCATCGAACACCGGCGTCGTGGCGTCATCTGGTACCGGTCGCCTTCGTGTTGAGCCTCATTGGACTTCCGGCTTGCGCATGTTGCAGCGCGGTTGCCGGTTCATCTCTACTAGCATCCACGTTTCTAATGCTGTGGCTCGGCTTGCTTGGACTCTACACAGTTGTCGCTCTCGGCGTGTCATTCTTCACGGCCCGCCGTAATCGCTGGCGGTTGTTGCCGATCTTACCCATCGTTTTCGCCACGTATCACCTCTCATATGGACTCGGTTTCCTGCTCGGTTGTGTCCGGGGCCTCGGAAACGAGGACAGTGCGTCTCCCATCTGGAAGCTCTTGACAGACATCACTCACTAATCTAAGAGCGTCGTTGAGTTTCCGACGTTTCAATTACGCAAGCATCTTCGGGGATAATCCTTGGGCAGGCGCAAGCAGGAGGCCCTCGGACCGGCGGCGCAGAACCCCATGCGACCGCCTCGTTGAATTTTGACCTCCTTCGTTCTGTCGCGGTTTCGCTGATAGTCGGATTCCAATTAACAGGGTTCTTCGGCTGGCGGCGTCGAAATGGTAAGAAGCACGATCGCGGCCTGCAACCACTGAGTGAAGGCGGTTTTTGGTCTCATATTGAGATGGTCTTTAAGGGGTTCGGTTTGTGCCTCGCTTTCTCGCCGGGTGATTACCTTAAGGTGCGGGGCCTTCGTCGCTTTTTGACGGCGGTGGCTTGGCTGTCTATCTTCTTATATGTTGCGCCGCTTTCGTGCTGATATCGGCGAGAGACACGATTGAAGCCGGGCGGTTCACCTTCATTGCTTTGCAATCTGGATGGGATTCGCTGTTTGCAGGAGTTTGCCCTCAGGTGTGCGGATCGCGATGTTTACTATCACACTGGAGTCTCGATCAGGCAGGTTGTACCACGCCGTTGGGGGGTCGCTGATCAATCGAGGCCTGAGGCTTTCGGAAGGTCGCACGCGGTGTGAGTTATCGCTTCTGT
>Ga0210405_10004394_pt1 | contig 13262 bp, 7 predicted proteins | sample IncBWH11MmetaG_FD_155492 | JGI IMG/M metagenome (GOLD analysis project Ga0210405, IMG submission 155492) | Forest soil microbial communities from Barre Woods Harvard Forest LTER site, Petersham, Massachusetts, United States - Inc-BW-H-11-M | ecosystem: Environmental > Terrestrial > Soil >... | reverse complement strand
TTGACATCCATCGCATCGAAGAGGCGTTGTCCCGGGCGCCCGAGGCGCCGTCTTCCATTCGCGCGCCAATGCCAATGGCTGCCAGGCTGCAGCTACTCCAGCTAGCCCTCTCGCTCGCCGACCGCACACTCTGAAATCGCACGCGGAAACTTGCGGTTGAACACGTGGATGGCCGGGGCTAGAATGCGTTAAGAGCTTCACCATTCCTCACAATGTTGAGAGCGAGAATGCCCCGCTGCTGACGGAATGAACTTTTTCGAGACAAGCTTGGGATGGAAAAAAAACCTGAGGCAGGCAGGCGGCGGTTTCTCGTAGGCATAGGCAGCGCGATCCTGGCGCTGACCGCGGCAGTTTGCCTAACCCTCCATCAGCAGGTGCTCGCTGAACAGACCCCTAAAGGGCAGGACTCGCGCGTAACCGTCCGCTACACGGACGTACGAAAAGAAGCCGGAATCACCTTTCTTCAAGACTCCACGCAAACCGAAGAAAAATACTATCTCGAGACCATGGGGACCGGTGTCGCTTGGCTCGACTACAACCAGGACGGCCTGATGGATCTTTACTTCGCGCAATCCGGCGAAACTGACGCGTACAAACCTGCGCATCCGCTACGTTCCGCACTTTACCGCAACAACGGCGACGGCACGTTTACCGACGTCACCGAAAAAGCTGGCCTCGGAGGCGCAGGACATTACGGGCAGGGCGTCGCCGTCGGCGATTACGACAATGATGGCTATCCCGATCTGGACGTCACCGGCTATGGCCGCGCGATTCTCTACCACAATAACGGCGATGGAACCTTCACGGACGTCACCGCGAAGGCTGGCGTAGCCGATGAAGGCGGATGGTCCACCAGCGCAGGATGGTTTGACTACGATAAGGATGGTTGGCTTGACCTGGTTGTGACCAACTACATCGAGTGGACGCCGAAGACGAATCTCTGGTGTGGAGAACGCCGCCCGGGCTATCGTTCCTACTGCAATCCCGGAAACTACAAAGGCCAGAAGACCAAGCTCTACCACAACAATCACGACGGCACCTTCATCGATGTGAGCGACTCATCCGGCGTCGGCAAACCGGAATCGAAAGGCATGGGCGTGGTGCTCGCCGACTTCAACAACGATGGCTGGTCGGACATCGCCATCGCCAATGACACTTGGCCCAATTTTCTTTTTCTTAACAAACACGATGGAACTTTTCAGGATGTTTCGCTCGTTTCCGGTTTGGCGGCCAGCGAAGACGGCCGTTACGAAGCCGGTATGGGCATCGATGCCGCCGACGTGGACGGCGACGGCTGGCTCGACGTTTACATCACCCACCTGGATTTTGAATTGAACCGTCTTTACCACAACAATCACGACGGAACCTTTGACGACTACACGTATCGCTCTGGGATCGGCAACAAAGCCATTCTCCTGAGCGGCGTATCCATGAAGTTCCTCGATTACGACAACGACGGCTGGAACGATATCGTCCAATTGAACGGCGCCATGCTGGACAACGTTCAGCTGTACCACAGCGAAGTCTTCTACAAGGAGCCCTTGCTCATGTTTCATAATCTAGGAAAGGGCCAGTTCGAAAAGGTTTCGGACTCGCTGGGACCTGATTTTTCGCGCCCCATCGCCGGCCGCGGCATCGCTACCGCTGACTACGACAATGACGGCGACATCGACATCGCCATCAATAATCGCGGCGATTATCCTGGGCTCCTTCGCAACGATGGAGGCAACCAAAATCACTGGCTGGAAGTCCTGCTCATCGGCACGCGTTCGAATCGCGACGGCATCGGCGCTTCGCTGAAGCTAACTTCCGAAGGGTTCGTGCACGTCGAACAGTCCAAAGGTGGGATGAGTTATATGTCGGCAAGCGATCCGAGAATTTTTTTTGGCCTCGGCAAACGCATCAAGATTGAATCTTTGGAGATTACTTGGCCGAGCGGCCAAGTCGACAAACTGACGAATGTACCCGTCGATCGAATCATCGCTGTAAAAGAAGGCACGGGCATTGTGCCGCGTTCTTTTCCGAAAATAACTCAAAAGGTGCCGGGCCAATGAAGGGAGGATGCTCAATCACTCTGGCAAGAATGGATTGCTTCTCCTCGCCCAATTTTTTGCCGCGGCATTCCCGGGTCTGGACAAACCACAGGCCATGAATCCCCTCCGCCGCCGTTTCCTGGGCGCTTCTTCGTTTCTTCTGGGTAGCACGTTGTTGGACGCGCTCACCAGCCCGCTTTGGAAATGGAAACGCTCCCTGCTCGTCGAAGCGGCGGCCGCGACGAGTTTGCAAGCGCCGAAACCGAGTGTCCCTACCCCACCAGCGAATTCGCCCGTCGTGTTCGTCGACGTGGCCAAAGAAGCCGGTCTAAATTCCCCGAACGTCTGGGGCGGTGTCGACCAAAAAAAATACATCATCGAAGCCAAAGGCAGCGGCCTTGGTTTCTTCGATTACGACAATGACGGCTGGCTTGATATTTATTTGACGAATGGAACGCGCTTCAATACGGATTGGCCGGCCGGAAAAGCTCCTACTTCGCATTTATACAAAAATAATCGCGACGGAACTTTCACCGATGTCACCGAGAAATCAGGACTCGCGCGCACAGGTTGGCAGACCGGCGTCTGCGTAGGCGACTACGACAACGACGGCTGGGACGATCTCTTCTGTTGCTTCTGGGGACACAACATCCTGTTTCACAACAACGGCGACGGCACCTTTACCGATGTCACTCGCAAAGCGGGCGTCTATGACGAACAAATCCGCTGGGGCGCTGGCTGCACCTGGCTCGACTACGACCGCGACGGCCATCTAGATCTATTCGTGTGCAATTACATAAAGCTCGATCCGAAAAGCACTCCTTCGCCAACCGAGCCTCCCGTTTGCCAGTGGAAAGGCATTCCCACGATGTGCGGCCCGCGCGGCCTTCCTGGCGACACCAATGTCCTCTATCACAGCAACGGCGATGGAACTTTCTCCGACGTTTCCGCAAAGTCCGGCATCCTGAAGCCCGGCCCGCGCTACTCCATCACACCCGTTTCCTACGATTTCGATAACGACGGGTGGCCGGATATTTATGTTGCCGTCGATTCACAACCCAGCATTCTGTTTCACAACAATCACGACGGCACATTCACCGACGTCGCGGTGATCGCCGGCTGCGCCTACAGCGAGAATGGCCATGAACAGGCCGGAATGGGCGTGGGCGTCGCTGATTATGATTGCGACGGCTGGTTCGACATTTTCAAAACGAATTTTGCCGATGACACCTGCAATCTTTACCACAACAACGCCGACGGCACCTTCAGCGATGTCACATTTTCCTCTGGAATCGGCATCAACAACCAGTACGTCGCCTGGGGCTGCGGATTCGTGGATTACGATAACGATGGCTGGCAGGACTTAATCCAGATTAATGGACACGTGTACCCGGAAATTGAAGGCCACGAGACCGGCCAGACGTTCAAAAATCCGCGTCTCGTCTACAAAAACCTGAGCGATGGGCGATTCAAAGACGTCTCGTCCGGCATGGGACCCGGCATCAGCGAGCGTTTCTCGAGCCGCGGCGCCGCCTTCGGCGACTACGACAACGACGGCGACATCGACGCCGTGATTCTGAATATGAACGATTTGCCGTCACTTCTTCGCAATGACGGGGGCAACAAGCAAAATTGGATCAAAATAAAATTGGTCGGGACCAAATGCAATCGCACCGCGATTGGCGCTCGCGTCCGTGTTGTGACCGGCAAGCATGCCCAGATGGATGAAGTTCACAGCGGCACAAGCGTCATGTCGCAGAGCGACCTGCGTCTGCACTTCGGCATCGGAAAAGTTCAAAAAATAGATCTTATAGAAGTGAAGTGGCCGACCACCCAGAAGCTAGAACGGTTCACGGACGTGAACGCCAACCAGATTCTCATTATCCGCGAAGGCAGCGGCATCGTCGCGACGGCCAAACCTGAAACCAAATAGACGGTTCCCGTTTTTTAACGAGGCGGAGAATTTGTTGGCTGGTCCTTCAGAATAATCAAGAATTGCCTGAGTTCCCGGCGCTGCCGTTCGATTTCGGCAGCCTGTGTCTTCTCGGTCTGCTCGTACGCTCGAAATTCCTGCTGGGTCTTTTCTTTCTCGCCCATTCTTTGGTAGGCCAGACCGAGCTGGCGGTGCGCTTCGCCTAGCCGTGGGTTTACTTCAATCGCTTTCTTAAATTCGCGTACGGCCTGATCGAAATGGCCACTCGCGGAATGCAAAACTCCCAGCTGGAGGTAAGCTTCGTCAAGCGTAGGATCGATAGCCACCGCCTTTTCAAGCAGCGACTCGGCCTTTTTCAAGCCTGCCGGATTTTCCGATCCCTTCGTTCGCTTCCAGATGCTCACCGCATAATAATAATTGGCAAGAGAATTCCCTGGGTGATCCTCAGCAAACCGCTCCAGCTTCTGTTCACCGCATGGCAGCGGCGCGGGAGTCGTCTTTTCCATCTCGCCGAGGAAGAGGTACGGTGCAGGGCCTGCAGCTTCCAAGTCAGACGCCTCGCACAAGCACCGGGCCGCTTCTTCCCAAGAACCGTTGGAGTACAGAGCCGCGCCAAGCCCTGTCAGCATTCTCGCAGACTTTGGATGCGCGCTCGACCCACGCATAAAAACTTCTGCCGCTGGCTCTGCTGCCCTATGTAGGAGCAGCTCCGATCCCCATTCGAAATAATTCTGCTCGCTGGGATCCATGTGAACTGCGTGTTCGTATTCGCGCACCGCCTCCAGCGGATCGTTCAATCGCTCATTAAGTTCACCCAACAGACGGTGCCCCTCAGCGTTGTCGGCAATCGCAAGCGCTCTTCGCACTTCCACACGCGCTCCCGAAAAGTCGTCCTTGTCTGCGTAAGCCAAGGCCAATTCGTACTGTTTGCTCGAACCGCCCGCATGCGCCGCTTTCGGCTCGCCGGATTTCAGCGTCAGCGTTTCCTTGGCAAGCGATTCGCTCGTTCGCGAACTGGCCGCGGATCCATGCAATCCCAGATTGCTCCAATCGGTCACGCCCGCCACGGTGAAACTCGGTTCGTCCTTGAATTCCATGCTACCGGGCGAAGCTTTCGCGGAAGGCTGTGACGAGGAGGGCGCGCTGTTGGTCTCCGGCGCCGTCTGCAGTACCAAATCAACGTGCTTTCGCTCCCCAAGCGACAAAACCAGCGAGTCTATGGTTGCATCGCGCCATCCTGGCTTTGCCGCCCGCACCACATATGTTCCGGCGTGCACTGCTGGAAGCATGAAAGCCCCTGCCGCGTTCGTTCTAGTCTCGACTTTGGTCGAGCTGCCCTTCTCTTCAAGAAGAACCATTGCAAGGGCGACTGGCTTGCCAGCCCTATCCCGAACCGTGCCCTGCACTATGCCGTCGCCGGAGTATTGTGGGAGACGGTCTTGCTCGGCAGCTACCGCGCTTGAAGAACTCATCAGAGTGGCGGCCAGTATGCCGAGAACCAGTCCACGTCGATTCTGGGTTCTTCCGAATGCGCGCCGCACTCGACACCGCCATTTGGTCATGGAGTGCAAATTCTTTTCTCTGCGCGCAGAATCACACTTGTCTTCCATACTCCCGGCCATTCTATCCCCTGCTATAGTCCCCTACAACGAATCGATCTGACAAGCGCTTGCGGCCAGCCACAACCTCATGTACCCTCGCAACTTTGCGGGCGCCAAATTTGCCAAAGCTGACCAAGCTGGCCTGCTCGTTGACGCCTCGTCCCAATGGGGAGTCTCTTACTCGTTACGGCCGGCCAGTATCTCTCGCGATTATCGTTCTGGCCGGAAGGCTTTTTTTGCATGCTGTTTTCTGGTAGAAAAAATAATGGCTCTCAACATCCGGCTACGGATTGAAATCCTTTTCTCCCTTCTTGGCTTGATCTTGGCTTAGAAAAAGTTGATGACACGACGATCGAACATCCTTGAGCGGTTTCGCGCGCGATTTGGCGCTGAGCCGCAAGTCTACCGCGCCCCCGGACGTGTCAACCTGATCGGAGAACACACCGACTACAACGATGGCTTCGCGATGCCCGCGGCCATCGAGTTTTATTGTTGGGTCGCCGTCGCCGCCAGAGACGATCGCAAGCTGAACATTTACTCCGAAGAATTTTCTGCCGGGGCTGGAGCGGATTTGTCTTCCGCGCCTCCGCAGCCTTCCAAAACGTGGAGTGACTATCCAGTCGGAGTGGCGCTGCAACTCGAACAAGCCGGATTCCGGCTTCGCGGCGCGAATCTTCTCATTGAAAGTGAAGTCCCCATGGGTGCAGGTCTTAGCTCTTCCGCAGCGATTGAGGTCGCCACGGCGCTGGCTCTCGCCGATCAGTCCGGCTGGTCTCCAGACCGCGTCCAATTGGCACAGCTCTGCCAGAAAGCAGAAAATGAATTCGTCGGGGCGCGCGTCGGAATCATGGACCAGTTCGTTTCTTTGCACGGACAAGAGGACCACGCGCTGATGCTTGATTGCCGCGCGCTGAGTTTTGAATCCCTCTTGATTCCCGATTCTGTCAAACTGGTCATCAGCAACACCATGGTCAAGCACGAACTAGCCTCCAGCGAATACAATCGTCGCCGCGCGGATTGCGAAGAGGCCGTCCGCATCCTTGCCGGAGTCTTACCCGGGATTCGTGCTCTCCGTGACGTGAGCATCGAGCAGCTTGAACAGAACCGCAAATTGCTCTCGGAAGTTATCTACAAGCGCGCGCTGCACGTTGTCTCTGAAAACGCGCGCGTGCTCGATAGCGCGGAGGCGCTTCGCTCCGGGGATACCGTGCGATTCGGAATGCGCATGGCCGAATCCCATCGCAGCCTCCGCGATCTGTACGAAGTCAGTTGCCGCGAATTGGATTTGATGGTGGACCTGGCTCACCAACAAAAAGGTGTCTACGGCGCGCGCATGACCGGAGGCGGTTTCGGGGGCGCCACCATCAATCTTGTGGATGCTCGTTATGCCGGCGAATTCAAAGAAAAAATGGCCAAGTCCTATCAGAAAGAGACTGGCCTCGTACCGCAGATCTACATTTGCAAACCGGCGGAGGGCGCCGGCCCGGTTCCATCTTCCGATCTGTGACGCCAGCCGAATGGGCGCTGCTGCTTCCGGTGCGCAATTGCTCCGCGCGACTCCTCAAAACTTCTACACCCTTTCAGGAGCCGCAGGCGCAATATCGAAACTCACTTGTTGCACTCCCAATCGCGGATGTGTTGCCGCCAGCCGCGCCGTTCCCGGCTGTTCTTTCGCTCGAACCCAGATCGCGCCTGTTCCGCCAATAAGCGCAAAGGGGTTGTCGCCAATCATCTCCGCCGACCCTGCAAGTTCCAGCTTGACGGCGTCGTTTGCAAAGGGCCGGATGGCGCCAAATTCGTCAGTCACGCGCAAAACGACGCGCGTCGCGTCAGCTCCGTCTGCATTCAGACGAGTGTCGTCCGGCAGCAATACGAATTTCTGATCGACACCTTTACCCGAAAAACTCTTAGCAATCACTTGCTTACCGTCAACATAGCCCTCTATCCGCAGGTCCCCCCAATTGCCCACCGCGCGGCTTAAATCAGCGACAAACGGGGCATAGCGAAGATGGGCAAATTCAGTTTTGTTGGGATCGGCTTCCGCCACCAGCTTGCCCGCAATGTAAAATTTCAGATGGTCGCAGTTCGAGCACACAACCGCCTTCGTGAATCCGATCGATTCGTCACCGCGCGCCCAATGGAATGCAGGTTCGAGCACCACTTCGTCCGAGGGATCGCATTGTGACTTGTAAAAGCCAGCTGCTGGCTTGGGTTCACGAAAAATGTCGGTCACTCCGTGATAGCAGATCCGATCGCCGCTTCCAAAATCTCCATGCGTGTTGTAATCGAACGCGCACCAGCCGATGCCGCCGGCGTACTGCGCATCAGAAGCAAGCTGGTTGTGGATTCGCGCATGACGCATCGTGTGTTCCGTCAGTCGCTCGACTTGATCGATTGTTTTCGTGGGATAAGTGTGACCCACGAATTCCGTGTTGAGATAGCGGGGATGGTTCGGCGCCCTCAACGGGAATCCGAAATCGTTCATTGTAAAAACGTCTTCCAGAAATTCCGAGGAGGAGAAATACCGGATTCCTCCTGTCTGGCGTGTAGGGTCGAGACGGTGCGCTAGCGCGTTTGTACGCGCGTAGAAATCGTGATCGTCCTTCGATTCGTTGATGCGCACGCCCCACAAAATGACGCTCGGATGATTCCAGTCGCGGCGGATCATGCGGGAGACGTTATCAATGGAGATCTGCTGCCAAGCCTCGTCTCCAATGTGTTGCCAGCCCGGGATTTCTTCCAGCACAAGCAGCCCCATCTCGTCGCATGCATCGAGAAAATGCCTGGATTGCGGATAGTGCGACGTGCGCACGATGTTGCACTTTAGGTTTTTGCGCAAAATTCGCGCGTCGCTGCGTTGCGCGCGGCCCGGCATCGCCTGCCCTACAAACGGAAATGTCTGATGACGGTCAAGGCCACGCAGTTTGATGACCTTGCCATTTAGCTCAAAGCCGTGATCAGTGAACTGCGCCTCGCGAAAACCAACTGTGCGGCGATCCTGATCGACTAGCTCCGATCCCCTGAGTAAGCGCACGTGAACGGAATAAAGATTCGGATGCTCGAGGTCCCACAGCTTGATCCCGCTAAGGCGCTCGAAGTGCACGGTATGCGCCACTGGGTCTGGCGCGGCCTCCGATGCCGGAACACGCTGCGTCGCTTTGCCCAAAACGCGATCCTCAGCGCGGAGCTCGGCTTCCAGCATAAGCGCGTCGCGCGATGCTTCCGTATGCTGAAGGAAGCAGTCCACATCCAATCCGGGATGCTCGCCAAGTGCGGCTCTGGTCTTGACAAAAATATTCTCAATAAATGTCATTGGAACGATGCGCAGCCAAACCTCGCGATAGATTCCGCCAAAAGTAAGGTAGTCGATCTGATTGCCAAAGGGCGGAATATCCGGCCGCTCCGTCGAGTCCACGTCCACCGCGAGCACGTTCTCTGCGCCAAAGTCGATGTGTGGCGTCAAATCGAACGAAAAAGGTGTGTAACCGCCCTTGTATTCACCGAGCCGCTCCCCATTGATCCAGACTGTCGAGGCGGTCATCACACCTTCGAAGTCCACGAAAACGCGCTTGCCGTGAGCCTCCGCGGGCAAACGAAAACGCCGCCGGTAAACGGAGACGAACTCGTACTCCTTATCGTCGAAGCTATGCCAGGGCAACCGAATATTCGTGTGCGGAATAACAACGCGCTCAAATGCGGAGTCGTCGAATTCCCGCGTGTGTGCGCCTTCAACAAATGCGCGGTTGTAACGCCAATTCCGGTTGACGGGAAAAACCAGGCGGCCCCCAGCGTTGGAAGCCGCAGGTGAGGGAGCGCCGGCAAGGAGTCTTCGCGAAAGCGTGCTGCCCGCGAGAACGGTACTCGTCGTCTTCAGAAAGTTACGTCGGTCCATAGTGTTTCCTTTCGATCTGCGTGCGCGAAAGATCGGCGCGAAAAGTTTTCGCCGCGCATCTTACCAGTTTCGACTACGAACTTTGAGGATTCTTGTTCCGTTCTTTTCCCGGGCCAAAAATGCTTGCGGTCGCGATGAGTTCCGTCACGCTGCAGGCAGGGTCACCGTCGTGAAAGGTCTCGTGTTGGCTTTTCTATTAGGGCGGATGCGGGAGGCCGCATCAAAAAGCCTTGCTTTAGCGCTATAGGTCTAGTGCTGGCGATCCAGCCGAAATGCGGCAGCTTGAAAATCGCCGCGCAGGTCTAGCTGCAGACCGTGGCGTATCCACCACGCGCCTGAGGCTTTTTCCGGCGTTCCCGGCGAAGACTTGCCTTCGATCCAGCTGAGCTTGTATTCGGCGTCTGGATCGAGGCCTTGCAGTTGCAACAGCGGAAAGCCGCGGCCTTCCTGTGTGGCATTGGCAAAGGCAAAGACGACAGCTTGATTTTTGTCTGTCGACACTGTTTGCGTCGCGGAGAATTCGCTCCCGTCGCGCGGGCTGGTCAGCCGGTAGAGATCGCCGCGTACAATCGTGCGCTGCGCGGAGTGATACTCGGCAATCAAACGTTTGGCGGTGGCAAAGTCCTCCGAGGTCCAGTGATTAAGATTGGCGCCAATGCCAAGCGAGCCCTGCATGGAGCTGAGCATGCGGTAAATGAGAGAGGTTGAGCGTTTGTTGTTGAGCCAGTGCGGTGAGTCCGTGACCCAAGCCAGCATGATCTGCGGTGTGTACGCGTACGTAAAGCCATCCTGCATAGAGAGGCGGTCGAAGGGATCGGTGTTGTCCGACGTCCAGACCTCATCGGTATAGTGCAAAATGCCCAGATCCGTGCGCCCGCCGCCGCCGGAGCAACTTTCGATTTCGAGCTTGGGATGCTTCTTGCGCAAGTCGGCAAGAATTGAATAGAGATTGTGGATGAACTCGACGTAGACGCGCTTTTGCTCGTCGATAGGAACCTGATCCCATCCCGGTTCCGACCAATTGCGGTTGTAATCCCACTTGAGAAAGGCGATGTCGTTTTCCGTGAGCAGCTTGTCGAGAAAGCCTTCGACATAGTCGCGCACGTCCGGGCGCGCGAGGTTGAGTACGAGCTGGTTGCGCGATTCCGATTGCGGACGTCCGGGGAAATTCAAAACCCAGTCAGGATGTTTTCGGTAGAGGTCGGAATTCGGATTGACCATCTCCGGCTCGACCCACAAGCCAAAATCCATGCCCAGCGAATGGACCTTGTCGATGAGCGGCTTCAGACCGTGAGGAAATTTCTCCGAGTTTACATACCAGTCGCCGAGTCCTGCATGGTCGTCTTTGCGCTGGCCGAACCAGCCATCGTCCATCACGAAACGATCGACGCCGATGGACGCAGCTTTTTCGGCGAGCGCCATTTGTCCGGCTTCATCGACTCTGAACTCCGTGGCCTCCCACGAGTTATAAATTACGGGTCGCGGCTTGGGGTCGGGCGCTTGCGGAAGAATGTGAGCAAGTTCGAAATGATGTAAAAGCCTTGATGCCCCGCCAAGGCCGTGATCGGAATAGCCGCCATAAAAAACCGGAGTCCCGAAATGTTCGCCGGGTTTTAGTTTGTAACCAAAATCGAATGGGTTGAAGCCGCCGGTGACGCGGACCGCATCCAGTTGGGTGTGTTCAACGGTGATCCGCCAGGAGCCCGACCACGCCAGCGCACCAAACCAGACTTCGCCGTGCTCCTCGTCCGCGGCAATCGAGCCCGCGGTCAATTGACCGCTGTCGCGTGAGATCGCGAACCATGGATTGGCCTGATGGCCGGTGGTTCCGCGGCGGCTCTCGATGACGCGTTCGCCGCCGCGAATCAGCTCTTGATTCAGCGTCCACTCTCCGGCCCAGCGGCCCGTCAAGTAGCTCAGGGTGTAGCGCGCGGGAGGCAGCGTCCATTGCGCGGCTGCGGCCTGTTCGATCACGACTGGCTGTTTTTCCCGGTTTTCAATTTCCGCGGAACGCGCCAGTATGCCCGTCACCGGGTCGATAGAGTAGCGCAACGTCACAAAAATCTCGCGGGAAATATCCCTCAGCAGCACGTCGATCGCTTGCGAGCTGCTTTGTGTGGCTCGGACAAAATGGAGCACCAAATCGCGGTTGCCATCGGCGAAGGTGACTTTGAGCGCGGGTTCCGTAAATAAGCCCGCACCCCAGGCTGCATACTCCTGCGGAGTGGTGGTGTATGGCGAATCAAAGGAAGCCATCTCTGGCAACGAATGGGCGGGAGGAACGATGTCGTGCGAAGCTAGGCGGCCTCCCCAATAGAGTGGCTGCAACTCGCCTCGTTCGTTGACGCCGAAGGCGTACGTAGAATTGCCGCCGTCTAATCGGAACACCTGCGTCGTCTGTGCCTTGCTTGAGGCGACGGCGAGCAAGGTCAGGAAAAATGATCTGGATACAACCGAAGAGAATCGCACCTTCAAAGAGAGTTTCATTTCGCCGTATCCTAGCACTTGCTGCGGAGACTTGTCTTGTGAGGGATGAGGACTAGACGCACTTCTCGCATCCCTGGCTTTCCCGCTGCGGGCCTTGAACGACGGCTCCCAGGAAATCCCCAGCAGAACGGAGACGGAGCGCGCAGTCCTTTAGATCATCCGTTCTCTTTCCGCTGCTCGCGAGTCAATCGAAATTGAGAGTGCGGGCGCCTGTCGTGTCAGGTTGACTAAAACTCACTAATGGCGGCTCACTTGAACACACTCCAGCGAGTCTCACTATGCGTTTGGCCGCGCCAGCGTCGCCTGCCCCAAGTGATAAGCGAGGTGCGCGGCTCTTCCAAGGAGAACCGTGAATCGATTCCGATGCGGTTCCCGCTTGAAATCCTCTTCCGACACCGCGGTATGCCGCTGCGCCCAATCTGATGCCGAGAACTTCAAAAAACCGTCCCACAGCTTCTGGTTGATCTCTTGCCAGGCGCCTTTGAGCGATTGACCGGAGACCGTTAACCGAATTGACTTGTCCGGGTTCGAAAGAAACATGACGTCGAATTCCGGATGAAGCCTCTCTCCAATTCCGAGCAGTGGCAAAAGACCGTCGTTCACGGCGGCCAGGTGTCCCCACAGATAAATCAGACGGTTCTTTCCGGGAGCAACTTCCTCCTCAAGTTGTTCTGGCGACAGAGCACCGAACAGCTTGTCCGCACGTTCTACGTTTGACTTCCATCCGCGGAGCGCCGAATCTACCAACGACATTTCTGTGGTCATTATCTTTGCCTGCTTTCCGTTTGGACGAATTGCACGGTCCCATACCGGCTTGGCCCTGCTCCGAGCCCGCCCGTGAACAGAGTTTTCCTCTCGTATCATCAGCGGCTGTCAGATCGTCAGAACGACCCTGCCGAAGGGGCGAACCTCAATGAGGTAACGCAGAGCATCCGCCGCTTCAGCCAGCGGGAACGTCTTTGCCACGATCGGCTTAACCGCACCGGACTGAAGCAATGGAAAAATGACGCTCCACGCGGTGCTCCATACATCTGCAGGTTGTGAGAACAGGGAGAAGCTCTTCATGCTCGCGCGCTTCCAGATCAGATCCGTGACGTCGATGGTTGCCTTGCGGCCTGCGGAGTAGCCCAAGGTAGTCAAGCTTCCTCCGAGCGCAAGCGTGCCGAGAGCCTCGCTCAAGACTTCTCCGCCGATTGCGTCGATCACGATGTCGGCGCCATAACCCCCCGTGATTCGGCGAACGCCGTCGCTAAGCTTCTCCACAGAAAGGTCGATCACTTCGTCGAAACCCAGAGAGCGTGCTTGTTGCGCCTTCG
>Ga0210405_10004393_pt1 | contig 13262 bp, 13 predicted proteins | sample IncBWH11MmetaG_FD_155492 | JGI IMG/M metagenome (GOLD analysis project Ga0210405, IMG submission 155492) | Forest soil microbial communities from Barre Woods Harvard Forest LTER site, Petersham, Massachusetts, United States - Inc-BW-H-11-M | ecosystem: Environmental > Terrestrial > Soil >... | reverse complement strand
AAAACCCAAAACTCAAAACAGCCGGGGGGAGCTCGACCGACGCCATACGTTCGGCCAACGCGCTCGGGCTATGAGCGCGACGCAAAACTCAAAACCCAAAACCCAAAACTCAAAACAGCCGGGGGGAGCTCGACAGACGCCGCACGTTCGGCCAACGCGCTGGGGCTATGTGCGCGACGCAAAACTCAAAACCCAAAACTCAAAACTCAAAACTTAAATCCTCACGCGCCGACCGCGTCCGTCCGGGGATAGCTCCCCAATACCTTCACAAACGTGCAGTGTTTCTCTAGCTCCCCGATGGCGGTCTTCACCAGTTCGTCTTCGCAGTGGCCTTCAATATCAACGAAAAAGAAGTACTCCCAGTTCTTACGTTTCGAAGGTCGGCTCTCGATCTTGCTCATACTCAATTTCAGCCGGTTAAACGGTTCGATCGCGGAATACAAGGCGCCGACTCGATCCTGTATGCAGAACATCAGCGATGTCTTGTCGTTACCGGTCTGCGGGCAGCTTGCGTGAGAGATGACCAGAAATCGAGTGGTATTATTCGGACTGTCCTGGATTGATCGCTCGAGGATCCCCAGCCCGTACACCTCAGCAGCCATCTCACCGGCCAGAGCCGCCGCGCCCGGCTCTCTCGAAGCAAGCTCAGCCGCTTTCGTTGTGCTCGACACTTCAATCCATTCGAGGTCATGGGCGCGGGCTTGCAGCCATTTCCGGCACTGACCGAAAACCTGGGGATGAGAATAGATCTTGGTGATCTTGTCGATCGGTTCGTTCGACAAGAGATTGTTTTCAATCCGAAGCAGGATTTGCGCGCATATTTTCAGCTCGGAGTCCGTGAAGACGTCCAGGGTGTGATTTACTGCACCCTCAACTGAATTCTCGATCGGTACAACGCCATAGTCGGCCCGGCGGCGGGTAATCTGATCGAACACGTCGCCGATATTCGCCTGAGGAACATAATCAACCGAAGCGCCGAACTTCGCACGTGCGGCCTGATGTGTCCAAGTTGCTTCAGGACCGAGATAGCTGATGGTCAACCCTTTCTCGAGTGCCAGAGCGGCTGACATGATTTCCCGGTAGATCGCGCGAACGGCAGTTCCAGGGAGCCGCCCCTTGTTTTTCTTCTCGAGACCCTGTAGCAAAGCTTCCTCACGCTCAGGAGCGTAAATGGCCAGACCGGCCTGCTTCTTGACGACGCCAACCTCGTGGACAAGGTCGGCTCGTTGGTTCAACAGCTCCAACAACTTCGTATCGACCTCGTCAATTCGCTTGCGAATCTGTTCCAGTGACAACTTGGATTTCTCCATTCTGAATTTTTTCCGTTTTGGAGTCCGACCTCTCGCTCTCTTCAACACTCAGCGGAGGGCGATGCTCCGCCGTCCCCGCCGCTTTCGGCAAGGGAATTTGTCTGAGCTCGAATGCGTTTGGTAGTTCCTCTAAAGTCTTTAGTCCGAAATGCTCCATAAAGTGCTGCGTCGTCTCGTACAATAACGGCCGACCGGGAACTTCCGCGCGCCCAGCGATTTTCACCAATCCCGCATCGAGTAGTTTTTGCATTACTCCATCCACCGTTACGCCGCGAATCGCCTCAACGTCGGCTTTTGTGATCGGTTGGCGATAGGCAATGATAGCCAGGGTTTCGAGGGCAGGGGCGCTGAGACGGGTTGGTCGCATCTCCGGAAACAGCTGGCGTACCCAGATCTGATATTCCGTCCGGCTGACCAGTACCCAGCCCGAGACCTGCTCAACAAGCTGGAACGAGCGGCTCAGTTCCGAGTATTCATTCTGCAAGAGGCGCAGCGAGTCGGCGATCTCGGGCTCGCTCGCGTTGGCCAAAGCCGCCTCTGGACGGTCTTCGAAAGATCCGGCGGCAGACCTCAAGGCGCCTGCGATTTCATTCAACGCAAGCGGTTTTTGCGACGCGAAAAGCAGGGCTTCGACGACTGCTTTCAAGGTAACCATGGTTCGAATCCCGTTAGGTTCGTAAAATCACAGACGGTTGACAATCAATGACTTACGATGACAAAATGCGAGCTGTCTAGGCTGGTTGTGCTGAGGGTTGTATCATCTCCACGTGTTCCCAAGACGTCTAAAAGTGTTAAAGATACACTTATGCGCGACGGAATCTACAAAGTCGATTTCCAATCGGGGTTGGATCAAATCGTCACGCGTCGAATCTCGATCTCGGCGAATAGTCCATTCTGAACCACGCGCAGCTGCTTCATGCGAATCAGTTCCAAAAGTGCCAAGAAAGTTACCGCAATCTCGGTGCGACTCGCGGCCGAGGCGAAGAGCTCGGAAAAAGCAACCGGTTTATCTCCCGCGACGGTTCGGATGATAAAGTCGATCTTGTCGGAGACCGTGAAGTTTTCTTCGAAGATTTCACGCAGGTCTTCACGCTTGCTTTCTATTTTCTTGAGCACCTTCTGGAAGGCGCTGATCAAATCAAAGATGCCCACTTCGGATTTTAGCAGCGAGTCGGAATCGTTGAAGTCAGGCTTCTCCGGCACCCTGGCTATAAGTCCTTCCTGCACCAGTTCCCGCTGGTGGAGTTGAAATGCCGCGTCCTTGAACTTCTTATACTCGATCAGTTGCCGAATCAGATCCCAGCGTGGATCCTCTTCCTCTGCATCTTCGTCCGGAGGCTGCTGATGGACAGGCAGAAGGCTGCGGCTTTTGATGTAGATCAGATTCGCCGCCATTACAACGAACTCTCCCGCGATCTCCAGGTCGAGCATTCGAAATGTTTCGAGATACTCGAGGTATTGGCTCGTGATCCGTTCAATCGAAACATCGTAGATATCAACCTCGTCCTTTTTGATGAGATAGAGCAAGAGGTCCAGTGGACCTTCAAAGACCTCAAGCTTCACTTTGTATTCCGTTTGCATTAGAAATTTACTGCTTTCCTAACCCGCAATGAGCTCGTCAATTCTCAAAGCGTGTGATTTTTGCGAGTTAGTCCGCGCGGCCGTCGGACGTGATTTTTTCGGGCTAGTCATCCTTGATCAAAATGGCGTTTGCGACTGCGTAATCCTGGGAATGACTCAAACTGACGAAAACAGAACTGACGCCCAAACGTTTTGCCAGTTCTGCTGCCCCGCCGTGCAAGACGATAAACGGCTCGCCGCTGGCTTTCCTCCGTACTTCAATATCTCTCCAACTGAATTGACCGACAAACCCTGTCCCGAACGCCTTCGACACCGCTTCCTTGGCGGCAAATCGCGCCGCAAAATGAGGCGCGGGATCCCTCATCGCCTGGCAGTATTCCACCTCAGCCAACTGGTAGATCTTTTGGAGGAAATTATCGCCGTGGCGTCGGATGGCGTCCGCAATTCTTGCGTTTTCCACCACATCAATCCCGATCCCAAGAATCATCCTCAGCTCTTTAAGCAGCCCAACATCTGGCGAACGGCATATTCGAGACCAACAGAAATCGCGCGCGAGATAATCGAATGCCCGATGTTAAACTCGTTCCAGTGCGGGATTTTCCTTAAAAGTTTAACGTTATCATAATTTATCCCATGACCGGCGTTCACCAAAAGCCCTTTCTCCTTAGCGAAGCGGGCTGAGGCGTCAAGCCGGTCCAGTTCGTCCTCCTTGAAGTCAGGCAATACGTTGGCAAACGCGCCCGTGTGCAATTCCACAGCGTCAGCCTCCAGTTCGGCCGAGGCTTCAATCTGATCGGCTTCCGGTTCGATGAACATGCTGACGCGGATTCCCGCGGAGTGAAGGCGTTCAACCGTCTGTTTGAGCGCTTTAAAATGCTTGGCCACGTTCAGCCCACCTTCGGTCGTGACCTCCTGGCGATTTTCTGGAACTAAACAGACCTCATCGGGGACGACCCTTAGGGCGGTTTCCAAAATCTCCGGCGTATTGCCCATCTCCAGGTTCAGCTTTGTCATGATGCTGGCTCTCAAACGGAAGACATCACGGTCCTGAATATGCCTGCGATCGGCACGTAGATGCACCGTGATGCCGTCAGCTCCCGCTCGTTCGCACGCGGATGCTGCCGCCAGAATATCCGGCTCGCAGTTCGGCAAATCCATCATGTCAGCATACCGTGCCTGCCGAAGCGTCGCGACATGATCGATATTCACTCCTAGTTTGATCATTACTTATTAGGCTCAACCTAAAATTCGAGAACTCAAGAATTCAAGAATTCAGAAGTCAGGAGGTGCAGAATGGGGCGGCCGCATTCCAGCCTATGGATCGGGATTGATCTGCTTCCATGCAATGAGCAGTGGATTCGACGCCAGTACTTGTTCGCGCCCATCGGTATTTTCCTCCTGAACTCCTGCAACTCCTGACTCCCGTTCTTGTCTTGAATTCTTTTCCCGCTAATGCCTGAAATGCCGCACCCCTGTGAAGACCATCGCCATTTGGCGTTCGTCCGCGGCGGCTATGACCTCCTCGTCGCGCAAAGATCCACCCGGCTGGATAGCAGCGGTTGCGCCGGCGTCCGATGCGGCGATTAAACCGTCTGCAAAAGGGAAGAATGCGTCGCTGCAAACGGCGCTTCCTTTTAGCGTGAGTCCGGCCTCGTTTGCTTTCCAGACCGCGATTCGCGCGGCATCCACCCGCGCCATCTGTCCCGCACCGATGCCAAGCGTCCGATCCTTGGACGCGTACACGATGGCGTTTGATTTAATGTGCTTGACCACGCGCCACCCAAAGAGCATGGCCTTCATTTCATCCGCGCTTGGCGGGCGGGCGGAGACCACATGTCGCTCCGGTTCTTTGAACCCAACCCCGTCCTTTTCCTGCACGAGTACGCCCCCAATCACCGACCGAACGTCCGGTTGGTCTTGTGCCTCGTCCGGCCAGGAGAGCATCTTCATCAGTCGAAGATTCTTCTTCTTCTGGAGTAAAGCTCTTCCCTCCGGCTCAAATTCCGGAGCAATAATTACTTCACTGAAGATTTCCGAAATGGCACGGGCCAGCGATTCAGTCATGGGACGATTACAAACGATAATGCCACCAAATGGAGCCTGTTTGTCCGTGGCGAAGGCTTTCATCCAGGCTTCCCGAAGATCCGGATCGGAACCAACTCCGCATGGGTTTGTGTGCTTAAGAATCGCGACTGTCGGCTCCGCGAATTCTCGAATCAGATTTGCCGCTGCGTTGATGTCGAGGATGTTGTTATACGATAGTTCCTTGCCGTGCAGCTTATGGAAGAAATCCTGAAAATGGCCATATAAGGACGCCGTCTGGTGCGGATTCTCTCCGTAGCGCAGGCGCATTTCCAACGGTAAAGAGAGTACAAAGGCTCCAGCGGTGCCCTGTTCTCGTCGCAAGAAATCGGCAATCGCTTGATCGTATCTCGAGCTCGCAAGAAAGGCTTTGATGGCGAATTGTTCCCGCAGCGTCAGAGTAGTCTCTCCATCGTGCAGCTCCAGTTCTTTCAAAACCGTTCCGTAGTCCGCCGGATCGGATACGACCGTGACAGATCGATAGTTCTTGGCAGCACTCCGCAGCATCGAAGGTCCTCCAATATCGATTTGCTCGATCGCCTCTTCCAACGTCACGTTCGGCTTGGCCACCGTGCTCTCGAACGGATAGAGGTTAACCACTACAAGATCGATGGGTTCAATCTGGTGAGCCGCCGCCTGCCGTCGGTGATCTGGATCGTCTCGCAAAAACAGCAATCCACCGTGTACCTTCGGGTGGAGGGTTTTGACTCGTCCGCTCAGAATCTCCGGGAAGCCCGTGAATTTTTCGATCTCGATGTGCGAGATTGACTCGTTTTTTAGCAGAGCTGCAGTGCCGCCCGTCGAAATGATCTCGACACCCGCCTCGCTGAGCCGACGAGCGAACGGAACAATGCCTGTCTTATCCGAAACAGAAATGAGAGCACGATTGATCTTCATTAACCCAGGAAGATTAACAGTTTCTCATTGGTCGTCTATTGAGCATGTAAAAAAGCGGTTTCGACCAAGCCAAGACTCTGCCGCGCAACACGCACTATTGAGCTGATGTCGCTGGATTACGATTAATAAAAATTCGCTTGCATTATACTAACCAGTCAACTAAGGTGTGGGTGTGAGGCGAGAAGGCGATACCAAACTGAAACTGCTCAATACAGCCGTCGAGCTGATCTGGGAGAACAGCTACGGCTCTGTCAGTGTCGACGACATTTGCAATCGAGCGGGTGTCAACAAGGGAAGCTTCTATTACGCGTTTAAGTCCAAGTCAGATTTGGCTGTGGCGGCCTTCGAAAATCACTGGAATAAAAAACGTTCTGTACTGGACGAGATTTTCTCCTCTCAAGTTTCACCACTCGAGCGCATGAAAAACTATTGCGACCGCGTGGTTCAGGACCAATTGGAAAAGTATCAGAAGGCTGGGAAGCTGTGTGGTTGCCCTTTTAGTTCCATTGGCTCCGAGCTGAGCACTCTGGACGAACCAATCCGGAAAAAGGCTCACGAGCTGTCCGAGCGGTCCATGAAGTATTTAGCATGCACATTGCGCGATGCCATTGCCGAAGGCACCGTGGAGGCAAGGGACCCCATGGAGTTGGCTCGGGAAGTTTTTTGTTACATGAGCGGTCTGCTCATGCAAGCGAAGATAGAGAATAATCCGGACATTCTTAAGTGCCTGAAGAATGGCGTTTTCCGCATCCTGGGAGCGAAACCTTTGGCATCCATCCTCGTAGCTCCGGAATGAGCGAAATTTTTTTTACGCTGACACTTAACTGACCAGTCAGCTAAACCTTTGACCTAAGTAACCAAAACCGATCAAATTCATTATGAATGCATCGTTAAATTGTACCGAATGTTCCGCTGCCGTTCTTTCCAAAAAGCTTCTCGAACGTTCGTTGAGACTAGCCGAGATTGCTGAGTTATCCGAAAAGTGCGATTTGTGGAATCCCCGAAAGCATGCGGCGAAACACACAAATCACGCCCTGACTTTCGTGGTTCCTGCCTTCCAGCTGGTTGCCTCGATTTCGCGCTATGTCGAGTAATCCGGAGAATCGATTTCGAAATATGACGCACCTATACTCAACGCTAAGAGTAGCTTCTGCACTTTTCTTTCTCGGTCTGGCTGGCGCTAGTTCAGCGACGGAAGCCGATAACCAGTACCGTGGCCTACAGATCACCGCAAACACGGATTGGGAGTTCAAACAGCTGCTCAATGAGTATCTCCGTGCCTGGAGTCCAGGCTGCCGTAAGTTTGACATGGAAAGCGCCGCGCAGTTCTACGAAACCACGGATCGTTTTTCGGGCTACCATTTCCTTACAGCGACCGAGGGTTCCGTGGGTTGGCAAAGATATGGTTCCGAGATGGCAAAAATCATGTCTGAGTTTGACCAATACACGATTCTGCCGAATGAAGACGATTTCCTATTCAAGCGCGATGGATTGCACGTTTCCACGGCCATCTCCTACCGCGTAGTTGGAAGGAATCGCGAGGGGAAGATGTTAGATACGCGTGCCAGGGTCATTTTGGTCTGGGAGCGCATCAACGACCGTTGGTTGATCAGCCGCGAAGACGTGAGTGCGCTCCTGAATGCATCCAATGTCGCCCGATAAGTAGTAAGCGAAGGCTCCAGCCTTTGCCCAGGTAAGCGAAAGCTGCAGGTTTTGCCTACGTAAGCGAAAGCTCCAGCTTTTGCCTTTGACAAGCCAGGTAAGCAAAAGCTGGAGCTTTCGCTTACCTTTAGAGGCAAAGGCTGGAGCCTTCGCTTACCTTGAAGGGACAAAAGCTGGAGCTTTCGCTTACCTTGAAGGGGCAAAGGCTGGAGCCTTCGCTTACCTTGAAGGGGCAAAAGCTGGAGCTTTCGCTTACCTTGAAGGGGCAAAGGCTGGAGCCTTCGCTTACCTTGAAGGGGCAAAAGCTGGAGCCTTCGCTTACCCTGAAAGAGGCAAAGGCTGGAGCCTTCGCTTACCTTGAAGAGGCAAAGGCTGGAGCCTTCGCTTACGCCCGAAAAGTCATGACTTCGGCATGGCCGCTCGCATGGCCAATGACAGCGTCGGTTGCTATGTTGATAAATAATCCGTGTTCAACAACCCCGGGAACCTGTTTCAATTTTGCTCCGAGGCTTTCGGGGTCCGGGATTGCGCGCAAATGACAATCGAGCAGATAGTGCCCACTATCTGTAATGAGCGGCTCTGGGAGGCCGCCGCGTACATCGATATTCACATCAACGAAGCCCTCATCCTTAAATAGGTTTTGGAGATGCCGTTCGGTGCTTCGCCACGCGAAGGGTATCACTTCGATCGAAAGCGGGAAACGACCGAGCCGCTCCACCAATTTGGACTCGTCGACGATAGCAACCATCCTCTTCGAGGCAAAAGCGACGATTTTTTCCCAAAGCAAGTTCGCGCCACCTCCTTTGATCATCCGACCTTTGCTATCGATTTCATCAGCGCCGTCGATTGTCAGATCTAATTGGCTCACATCGTTCAAATCTGCCAGCGGCACACCGACTTCTTGAGCAAGCTGCCCTGTCGATTTCGAACTGGGCACCCCGGTGACTCGAAGACCGCTCGTTACGCGTTCACCCAGGATCCGAACAAACCATCGAGATGTTGTTCCGGAACCAAGTCCTATTGTCATTCCGTCCCTGAGGAATGTTTCGATCGCCTTAGCGGCCGCGGCTCGCTTTGCCTCGTCCTGTGCGGAAATTGCTGGCATATGATTTAGGGGCGAGCCTATCAGAAATACCGGAATGCAACCACGCTTTTCGATGTGCTAGCCGACGAGCCTGAAGAATTCTCGAAAGAAATTGACAAATATTCGAGCCTCTGCGCAATCCTGTAGGTTAATTAACCCCAGAAAACAACCCCCCCTTTTAAAAAGGAAATAACATGTGGAACGTTATTAGTCATGCCATGGCCTCTCGAGCCGAAGGTGTTGGCAGCCTCAAAACTGGCGCAAGTCAGGTAGCTGCAAACAAAATGGAAGTACGGCCGGCTTGTGCTGGCCGCCGGTGTTGCGCACCCGTGAGCGCATTGGCCGCGCTGGTGGCCGCCGGAACAATTTTGTCGTTGGCAGGTGGCGCTACGCGGGCGAATGCAGCCGACGAGATCCTCGTCGGTCTGATCACCAAGACCGAGGTCAATCCCTACTTTGTTAAGTTGCGGCAGGCGGCCACGGCTGAAGCCGAGAAGAAGGGCGCCAAGCTCGTCGCCCGGTTTGGCAAGTTCGACGGCGATAATGAGGGGCAGGTAGCAGCGATCGAGAACTTCATCAGCGCCGGCGTCAAGGGTATCCTCATCACGCCGAACAACTCCACGGGAGTGCTTGGCGCAGTCAAAAAAGCTCGCGACAAAGGCATCCTCGTCATCGCTCTGGATACGGCCACGGATCCTGCGGATGCTGTAGACGCAACACTTGCCACCGACAATTTCGAGGCCGGTGTTCTCCAGGGCCAGTACGCAAGGAAAGCGCTCGGGGATAAGGCGCCGAAGCTCGCGATGCTCGACGGCACACCCGGTGGCACCGTAGATACGCAACGCCATGATGGATTCCTCAAGGGCTTCGGCATTAAGGAAGGCGACCCGGCGATCGTCGGTAAGCAGATCACACACGGCGCACTGGATGAGGGTCAGACGGCCATGGAGAACCTGCTCACCGCCCACCCCGATATCAATGTTGTTTATACCATCAACGAGCCGGCAGCGGAGGGCGCCTACGCGGCAATTAAAAAGGCCGGCAAGCTCAAGGACATCGTTTTGACTTCGATTGACGGTGGCCGTCTGGGAGTTCAGTACGTCAAGGACGGCAAAATTGCGGGTACGGTAATGCAGTTTCCCAAGATAATGGCCGCTCGCGGTGTCGACTACGTCGTCGATTACGTCAAGACCGGCAAGAAGCCAAGCGGATTTATCAATACCGGTGCGACTCTTATTACCGATAAGCCGTTCTCGGACCTGCCCTCAAAGGATACGAAGTTCGGCCTGGAGAACTGCTGGGGCTAGGCTGCAGCGCTGATGTCTCCGCGCACCCTGCCCATGCTCCCCTTTAACTAGACAGTATATGTCGACAAACGCCATGGCGCCATCGAGTCGCGGGATGGCGCTGCTCGGCCGAGCCTTGACAGCACCGACGGTTGGTTCACTCGTGGTGCTGTTGGTGTTCTGCGCCATATTCTCACTTACCACCCACACTTTCCTGGCCGCCGAAAACCTTTCGCTGGTCATTCAGCAGAGCGTAATCGTCGGAACGCTGGCGATCGGTCAGACGATGATAATTCTGACGGCCGGGATCGATCTCGCCAATGGCTCTATTGCTGTGCTCGGGACAATTGTCGCTGGTCGGCTGGTCGATCAGGGTCACAATTCAGCGCTATGCCTGTTATTGGCAATCGTGCTATGCACCTGCGTTGGTCTTGTTGCCGGGACGCTCGTGAGCAGGCTGAATTTGCCGCCGTTTATCGTCACGCTCGGTTTGCTCGGGATCGTCACTGCGGCTACGCGCTTGATTGCGCAGGGTGGGTCCTTCCCCGTAACTGACGACTTGCTCGGCTGGACAGGGAACAGTTGGATTGTTGGCGGCACTGGGATCACGTTCGGGATGCTGATCATGTTCCTGCTGTACGCCTTCGTATGGTATGTGCTGACGCAGACCGCCTGGGGTCGACATGTCTACGCAATCGGCAACAATCGTACGGCTGCCCGGCTGGTAGGTATCCCGGTGGAGAACAGGCTCCTCTCCGTCTATACTTTCGCGGCCTTCCTGTACGGGATCGGCGCGTGGCTCGCTTTGGGCCGCATCCCCAATGCAGATCCTAACGCGTTGCAAAGTGCCAATCTCGATAGCATAACGGCAGTCGTGATCGGGGGTACGAGCCTGTTCGGCGGACGCGGGAGCATCTGGGGAACGCTCGTCGGAACCTTGATCGTGTCCGTATTGCGCAACGGTCTGACCCTCTCCGGGATTGACCCGCTATGGCAAGATCTGGTGACTGGCGTCCTGGTGATCAGCGCCGTCGCGGTCGATCAGATCTCTCGAGGGAAGCAGCGATGAAGGCCGGAGTCGAGAACACCAATGCCCCGGCGCAGGGTGAAATTGTTTTAGAGGCGCGTAATATCGTCAAACGTTACGGGCACGTTACAGCGCTGGATGGCGCCAACCTGGAGCTGCGTGCAGGGGAGGTGCTCGCGATTATCGGTGACAACGGCGCGGGCAAAAGCACGCTGATCAAAGTGCTTTGCGGCGCAGTTACACCGGATTCGGGGGAAGTCCTGCTGGATGGGGTGCCAGTTCACTTCCGTAGCCCCCTCGACCCGCGCAAACGCGGTATTGAGACCGTGTATCAGGATCTCGCCGTCGCTCCTGCCCTGGACATTGCGACCAACCTATTTCTGGGTCGAGAAGTACGCTGCCGCGGTGTGCTTGGTTCATGGTTTCGGCTGCTGGATAAGCGAAGGATGAAGAGGGAAGCGCAAAAAGAAATGGAGGAGCTCAAGTTCCGCCTTCCGTCGATTGACAGCGCGGTTGAAGATCTCTCCGGCGGGCAGCGTCAGGGGGTGGCGGTTGCTCGTTCCGCAATTTTTGCTCGCCGTTTGGTGATCATGGATGAGCCGACGGCCGCCCTTGGCGTCCGAGAGTCCGGCGAAGTGTTGAACCTGATCCGGACGATCCGGGATCGGGGGCTTCCGGTGATCCTTATCAGTCACAACATGCCGCACGTTTTCGAGTTAGCAGATCGCATTCACATCATGCGCCTCGGCCGCCGCGTCGCACTCACGACGCCGCAACGGCACTCGATGTCCGAAGTAGTGGCTATTATGACCGGTGCCGCCCCAGGGGACGAGCAATCTCCGAGAAGCCAAGAAGCCGAGAAGCCAAGAATTCAAGAATGATGCGATCCGGCTCGGCGCGAGATGGTTGGCTGAATTCTCGGCTTCTTGGCTTCTTGACTACTTAAAGATGCCATCGTCGAAACCGACATCGGTTCCATGTCCTGATCGCCTCGTTCATAGCACCCCGCCCGCTGAGAGGCCGCTCCTGATCTATGATGCAGACTGTTATTTTTGCATCCGCTGGATCCGCCGGTGGCAGGAAACGGTGCACGGTAAAGTCGATGTCGCTTCCTTCCAATCGGTAGGAGCGCGCTTTGGTTCGGACATTCCAGTCGAATGTTTTCAGTCTGCTGTCCGGCTGATTGAACCCAATGGAAACATCTACGGGGGCGCGGAAGCCGTTTGCCGGATGCTCAGCTATGGACCCGAATTCGGGAGCGGGTGGGCGCTCTGGTGTTACATGCATCTTCCGGGCTACGCGGTTGCGGCCCGGTTCTGGTACAAACTTGTTGCCCGGCACCGGGAATTTGCCTCCATAGTTACCACGGCGCTTTGGGGAAGGGGCGAGGAAGCCGTTTGCCGGTCTACCTACTATAATGCCCGGCGCTGGTTTCTTCGGCTGCTGGGCGCGGTTTACCTGATTGCCTTTGCGTCCTTCTGGAGTCAGGTCGACGGCTTGATCGGCCATAGCGGCATCTTGCCAGTGGCTCCTTGGCTGGAGGAACTGCGCAATCGGTTCGGGAGCGAAGCGTTTCGGCTATTTCCCACGCTTTGCTGGTTCAACCCAAGTGACTGGTTTCTTCATTGTTTATGTGCGGGTGGAGTCGCCTTAAGCTTGCTCCTAATTTTAGGAATCGCGCCGGTTCTCTGCCTGATCTTGCTGTGGGCGTTTTATCTTTCGCTCTGCGTGGCAGGGCAGGTTTTCATGAACTTCCAGTGGGATTATCTACTTTTGGAAGCCGGCTTTCTCAGTGTCTTCCTGGCACCAGTTCGCTTCCTCCCATCGAGGCGCTACCAAGACCGCCTTTCTCCTTGGGCGCTTTTTCTTCTCCGCTGGCTCTTATTCCGCCTCATGCTCATGTCAGGTGTCGTGAAGCTTACGAGTGGAGACGAGTCGTGGTGGAATCTTACCGCACTCCATTATCATTATGAAACTCAGCCGCTGCCAACCCCGCTTTCATGGTGGGCTAATCTGCTTCCTGCGTGGTTTCAGGCATTTTCAACGATTGTGATGTTCGGCGTCGAACTCGGAGCGCCATTACTGCTTTTTGCGCCGCGGCGACTACGCCTGATCGGTGTGGCGGGCCTCTTGATGCTGCAGGCGTTGATTGCGCTTACGGGCAATTATTGTTTCTTCAATCTTTTAACAGTTTCACTCTGCTTGCTTGCTGTCGACGATGCGGTCTGGCCACGGTTTGGCCGAAAACCGGCGGTGCGCCCGGAGGTCCGCAATACCCGATGGTCCTCCTGGTTTTTAGGCCCGCTGGCAGTTTTTGTTTTTGCTCTGAGCGG
>Ga0210405_10004392_pt1 | contig 13271 bp, 13 predicted proteins | sample IncBWH11MmetaG_FD_155492 | JGI IMG/M metagenome (GOLD analysis project Ga0210405, IMG submission 155492) | Forest soil microbial communities from Barre Woods Harvard Forest LTER site, Petersham, Massachusetts, United States - Inc-BW-H-11-M | ecosystem: Environmental > Terrestrial > Soil >... | reverse complement strand
ACCTGAGTGGTGGTCGGAGGAGCCGCCGGAACCTGCCGCGCCCTTGGAGCTCGAAACTGCACCCACCGAAGTGTTCTGAGCGGCCCCGCCGCCAGTCGATGGAGTTGAGGCGGCAGGAAGAAATAACCCGCCAGCGAAGGCCGCTGGAGAGGAATTCGGAGCTGCCGCCTGATTGTTGTCGGGAGTGCTCGTTGGAGCGGGCTCAAAGGCGTTGTCCCGGCTGCTCTCTTGGGAGCTCTTCACGTTGTTGATTCCCACCGGATTCGACGGGGCAAGGGCGATCGCACTGGACGGGACAGAAGAACTCTCGGAGACGGAAACGGCAGCTGGTGCTTGCGAGCCCACGCCGGCGTGCTGAGTTTGTTTCAACTGCTTCAGCGCTGTCTTCTCTTTGGCAATGAGGCTGAGGGCATACGCATGGAAGTCGCCCGAGGGGTTAAAGCTGGCGAATCGGCTCGATAGTTGGAGAACGCCTTCGACCTTTGCGTCCGAAGCTCCCCTCTGCAGAAGTTGGCGCACGTAGGCTTGATCGCGCTGCACGCTCTGCTCTTGCGGAGACAATTGGGATTTTTTGTCCGCGGTCTTGAGCGCCTCGGGAGACTGGCCATAAAAGGGCGTGGCGGCGCCCGCGAATAAGAGAAGCGCGGAGCCTGTCCGGATGAGCCGGATGGCTTTAGTACGAGAACTGCCAAGTAGAGATTTTCCTTCTCGCTGCTTTGGTTCAATCATCTAATTCTCCTTTAGATTTTTTCAGCTCTGGCGCAACGGTTCCTGGTTCGAATCGTTCCAGCGCAAGTTTCTGACCGGGCAACGTCTCCGGTGCATTGAAGGTCCCCCTAACCTTGAACGCTCCCCAATGAGACTCACGAGCAGCCGGAAAGTTTCCGCGAGTGCAATTTGTTTGTTCGCGTGAAAAAAGTGGGAGGAATTTGGGTTCTACGTTCCGATGATGCGGCCGAGCACACCAATATAAATCTGCAGGCTTGGGCCTTGGGGTTCGCGCTCGAAAGAGCTAGCTATTTTTCTTCGACCGCGCCTTCCCAATGCAGTAAACGCAGGGGGTATACCCGTCACGAATCGCTTCTTCTACGGTGATGAATTTTGGTTTGCCCTGCAGGCGCGGGCAGCCCACTAGGTGATAGATCTTGTCGTCTCGATCCATAGAGATTGCGACCGTGCCCGCAATCTGGCGCGGTTCCGGTCCACTGGCGGGACTCTGATGATCGTGGAGCGGGAGTATTAGCTTTCTCGCCGAGAATAAAGCCAGTCCCAGCGGTAGGGCCGCCGCGGCGGTCAACGTCCAAGCCAAAAAGGAGCGCCGCGAGCTTTTCGTCTCGCCTCTCAATCTCTGATGCAGGCGCTCGTGGAAACCATCCGGCGGAGCCAGCACCCGCTCATCGCGATAAAGGGCAATGACATTGCGCATGCTGTCGAGGAGCGCGGTGCAACTACGGCACTCCGCAAAATGCTGATCGAGGGCCGCTCGTGAAATGTGGGCGAGATCCTCATCGATATAATCTGAAATATCTCGCCAGACTTCCTGGCAGCTCATTCCCATGGCTTCCTCACCTCTTTCGAAGTCCATCCCAACTTGCCATCCTGTCCGAGTCCCGGGGCCAGCATGTCCCTCAGCATCAAACGAGCTCGTCGAAGCCTACTTTTCACAGCCCCGGGGGATATTCCCAAAAGGCCGGATGTTTGTGAAATGCTCAGTTCGTGTATATCGCGCAACACGAAGGCCTCCCGGTAGTGCTGCGCCAGCGAGCCCAGGGCTTTGACCAAGGCCTCGCGTACTTCCACGCGCTCCAGGGCCGTCGAGGGAATGTCGCGCCAGTCTTCGAAGTCCTTCGGAACGTCTGCTTTCTCGTCGTGTTTGTTATGAGTCAGCGACGTCATCGGCACGCGCCATTGTTTTCGATTCCGCATGCGCGCCTCATTGATCGCTATCTGAATTAGCCAGGTGCCGAATGCCGATTCCCTGCGAAACTGATGCAAACGGGCTAGCGCTTTCACCAAAGTATCTTGCGCGACGTCCTCTGCGTCTTCCTTATTTGCAAGCAAAGAAAACACTGTCGCATAGACCGTCCGCTGATGGGGACGGATCAGGTCCATGAACAGTTCCTGCTGGCCGGAGAGAATCCGGTCAATCAATGCTTCCTCCGCCGCTTGGCCTGAACTTTCCTGGCCAGCCGAGGTCAGTCCGCTCGTCAAAGCGTCTACTGGAGTCGAATTTCTCAACTGGACGCCAAGGGAGGCCCCGGCTCCAGCCCCGGCAGCACCTGATAGTTGGTCGGCTCGCTGTTCGGCAAAAACGTTTTCGGATTGACGCGGCGCTTTTGCCGCATCGGGGGCAACCCGTTCAGGCGGATCGATATTCAGGAAGCCTGAGAAGCCATTGGTGCAATTCTCGAGGCGGTTCCCTTTTCTCGGGGAAACGTCAAAGCCTTCTTTTGTGGTTATCCCCATTTGTCCCGAGTCGCTGAGAATTGACCTGAGAATCGGATTCCCGACACTGCAAAGAGTTTCAGCCTGCAAGTCATTAAGAACCGTGTCAGAAGCGCAGAATGACGCCGCCGCTTGCCACGATGTTGTGCTGGGTGCTCGAATTCAACTTGGCGTTCAGGTCGGGATTGCCAGAGAGGAAATCACGGATTTCTGCCCGCAAGCCAAGGAAACGAAATAACCTGAAATCCAACCCACCGCCATAATCGAAGACACCCCGGTTCAGGAACTTATCCGTCTCATTTTGGCCGTTGGAAAGCTTCGCGGACTGCTGGTACAAGGCGTAGCCTTCCCCAACCGCGCCCCACGGAGAAAAGCGCGAAGAGGGAAAGAATTTCAAGCGCAATCCAGGAGCGAGGTAGAGCGATGCATAACTCTGCGGCACGATGGGGGTTGCCGAGGTCACACTTCGGTTGGGAATCGCGACGAATTCAATTTCGCCGTAGAGAGCAGCAATCTTCGCATCCAGGAAACGATGGCCGTAGTTAATTCCAAAGCTACGATCCGCGGAGATTTGTGCGGTACCAGCAGAGCCCTGGAAAGTGCGTGTCTGGCCGGGAATGCCGCCGAGGGAAAAGGTAACCTCCTGATTCTGGGCGCGAGCAGGCGCTGCAACGAGTGCGATCACCAATAAAACTAGTCCGGGCGAGCAAATGTGGGTGGCCCGTACGAAAAGAGTTTTTGTCAAGAATGTTCTCCCTAAAGAAGAAAACAAAACGTGAGATTGGCTTGTCGGTGGAAAGTTTCCGGAATTCGGCGTAGGGGAGCCGTAATAGAAGAGGTCTGGCGTTTGCAACCGATAAAGGGAGGGACGCCTATGATTTTGATTTAGCGTGAAACCTTTCCTCTATTTGGCAATCAGACTGAATTGGGACTCTTCGAAGTCGACGAGGGACCGGCCTCCGATCTCCGCGTGAGGGTGGTCAGCCCAGGTATGGAGAGGTGTCGAAACACAGTTTGGCATATCACAAATCCTGTTTTTGCTAGGAGCACAGAATGGCCGACGTGAAGCTTGTAGTCGTGTATCCCCATCCTAAGGATGTTGATGCTTTCGAGAAGGTCTATCAGGAAGAGCATGTACCGCTAGCCGTTGCGAAGCTGGGCGGGAAGACCAAGATGGTTGCAACCAAGATACTCGGCTCACCGCAAGGCCCTGCTCCCTTTTACCGGATAGCGGAAGTTTATTTCCCGTCGATGCAGGCGCTGGAAGCATGCGCGGCGTCTGAAGGTGGCAAGGAGGCGCTGGCTCACGCGGTGAAGATTTCCTCCGGTGGTCCGCCGATTTTCCTGGTGGCCGAGGAAGAGACTTTCACGTTCACCAGAACGGTAAATGCGTAGGGCAAACAGGTCCGGAGCAAAAATGAAAATTGGGGTTGCCGTTCTTTTCCTGGCTGGATTGTCTGCTGTTGCGAGCGGTCAAGATGACCCCTCCACGAATCACGCTTTGGCTCCGTCGGTCGGCCTGGAGATCGGTCAGCAAGCGCCGACTTTTGCACTGCCGGATCAGTTCGGCCATGGACACACCAACGAGACGCTCAAAGGACCAAAGGGCACCGTCATCCTGTTCTTCCGCTCCGCCGACTGGTGACCCTTCTGCAAGGCGCAGCTCGTGCAGCTGCAAGCGGCTAAGAAGAGATTTGAGGCGCAAGGACTTAAGCTGGCGGCAATAAGCTATGATAGTCCGGCTATTCTGAATGATTTCGCCGAGCGGCATGGCATAGACTTTCCACTCTTGGCTGACCCGAAGTCCGAAATCATTCGCAGCTTCAAGGTGCTTAACACGGAAGCGAAGGGAATGACCAAAGGCATGGCGTATCCCGGATTTTTCTACATAGACGAGAGCGGCGTGATTCGCGAAAAATATTTCGAAGCGAAGTACACCGACCGATTTACAGCAAACAACGTCATTGGGAAACTTTTTCCTGAACTGACCGAGAATGTGAGCCAAAATGTCGAAGCGCCTCATTTGCGGCTCACCCTTACACAATCGGATCACGCTGTGGCCCCTGGCAGCCGCGTGACCTTGGCTGCTGAAATCGAGCTGCCGCCGGGTGTCCACGTTTATTCTCCGGGCGTGGCGGGATACAAGCCGATTCAACTGGAACTGCAGCCACGCTCGGGAATCGAACTCTCTCAGGTGACTTACCCGAACTCCAAAATCCTCTATTTGGAAGCGATCCAGGAACGTGTACCGGTTTTTGAGGGCAAGTTCCGCATCGCCCAGGATGTTACTGTGACTCCTTCCAAGACTGGGGATGTAGTCCGCTCGCTCGTCTCAGCTCAGAAAACAATTTCCATTACCGGAGAGTTAAAATATCAGGCCTGTGACAAAGCGATCTGCTATCCCCCTACGTCGGTGCCGCTCAATTGGCAATTGCAGATAGTCCCTCTCGACCTCGAGCGATCTCCGAAGGCTATCCGGCACAATTGATCATTCGGAGTTTGATCGAATCGATTCTTCTGGAAGGAGAAAATCATGGGTGATGTCGTTTATGTTTCAAAATCGCGTATCGAGCGCCGGCAGGGCCCCCTTCGCATCGCGCATCTGCCGGGCGAATCACAGCCAGTGATTTACAGTGTCCACGGGGCGATCGCCGAACACTACAAAGTTGACCCGGCAAAGTTGAAGGAGTCGCATTCCTCAACCATTGACTATGTCATTTCGGCGACCGCCGGTTGAATGGTGGGCACTTTTGGAGGCGCGCTGGAAGCGCGTCAAATCGATGCCAGCAACGGAAAGCTGACCGCGGATGTAACCGGAGAGGTCGAAACAGAGGAGGGCGTACTCGTCATTCGCCGCATTCACGTGGCTATGCGACTGGAAGCGCCGGAAGCGGCGAGGGAGACAGTCGAGCGGACGCACGGCATTTACGCCATGCGCTGCCCCCTGTACCGTACGCTGCACAAGACCATCCAACTCACCTCCTCTTTCGAATTAAGGACTCCTGCAGCTAACTCTTGAAAAGCAAAGGCAAAGAAGGCACTGACTTGTTCAACCCGCAAAAAAGTCGGCTCCTATTTAAAAGAGAACAAAAGAGATTAGCACGACGTTGGGGCTGGACGGTTTTCATGGGTAACGGGCCGTACTTGATTGCGCCTTCCTGAAACTTCTTGACGGGTAGGAATCGCAGTAATCTGGAGGTGTTTCCATTGACGAATCGAATCCGCTTCTAAGGTGCGACGGTTTGCAAGACCGTGGTAGGAGGATTGCGAGGACACAAGCCAACCCCTTCGGGTGAAAACCGAAGGGCCAGCCGCATTGCCTTTCAAAGCCCAAGACGACGGTTTCCAAGACCGTTGCACCCCGGAGCATAAACGGTTGCACAGACCGTTGTAACAACAGACCTCTAACTTATTAAAGGGTAGCAGTGCGGCGGTTTTCCAAACCGCCGCCCTAATGAATACTCTTAGCTGCGTCCCAGCACGATGGGCCTGCATTCCCCTGTTCCCAGTCGAATACCTCCCGCTCGCCAGGAAACCGAATGCTGCCAGCCGGATACAGATTCTTGCGCCTTTCACCGACTGAGCTCGTCTCTCAGCTGTATGTACCGTAAGTGGCGTACTTTTGTGTAGTTGGCGGGGAGTCGGGTCCATACTTGGGTCCATTTTCCCCTCAGCTTTCAAGTTCATCCCGCAAACCCTGAAACATGTCATTGATGTCGTCGCTATAGCTTGAGGACGGTTCCCAATCATCTCGGTCGCCAAAATCACGCTCTGGGCCGGCTTTCTCGGACTCGATCTCATTTGCTTTTTCCTCAAGGCCTTGGGTGATGTCCGTGACTACTACTTCTAAAGTCTTGAGGCTGGTATTGCCCTAACAGTCTAAGACCTGGTCCGTGAAACTTCCGTCGCTTATTCAGAAGGAGCAGCGTTACTTCACACCAGAGGAAGCGCAGCGACTTGTCGATGCCGCGGAGGGTCAATACAAGGTCCTCTTCGCGTTGATGTTTGCTGCCGGCATGCGAATCAGTGAACTTGCTGGTTTGCGCGTCGAAGATGTCAATTTCAAAGAGTCCATCATCCACATTCGGAGATCGATGTTCATCCACAAAGAAGTCACTCCGAAAACGGCTGCTGGCTACAGAAACGTTGACATCGATTCCGCGACTCTCGACATGCTGAAGAAGTTTATCGGGAAGCGTAAAGACGGCCGTCTCTTCGTATCAAAGAAGGGCACAGCCTTGGTGGGTGGTAACATCAATCGGGAAGTGTTGAAGCCGATTTGCAAAGAACTGGGAATTCCTGAAGGAACAACGCATGCGTTCCGTCATGGGAGAATCTCAGTTCTCGTGCAGAACGGAGTTCCGGGTGAGCTGATCAAGAAATGGGTAGGCCATACCGATCTAAGAACGACGGCTCGGTACAGCCATTTCCCAAGCGAATATCGAAAAGAAGTCGTTTCGAAACTCGCAATCAAATCTTGAGTTGGACCCACTTGGACCTCATTTTCAACATGTAACTGATTGACGTATAATGCTGTTAGGTTGATACCAACGGTGGGCGTGTAGCTCAGCTGGGAGAGCACCTGCTTTGCAAGCAGGGGGTCACCGGTTCGATCCCGGTCACGTCCACCAACTTAATTCCCGCTCTCTTAATCATTTACGCTGCAACTTCGACTAATTTTTGTTTCCTGATGTGTTACCTGAAATCGCGTCTAGCGCAGCCTAATCTCCTCTGATTGGAAACGATTCATTGCGTTCTGCAGGACCAAGGTGGAGGCGCATGAGCAGATTTCGAATGCCCTTACCATTGCCCTAGCCCTGCAAGTACATCCGCCAACCTGGTGAGAGTGAATTTGCGAAAGCCATTGGGAACATCAAAAGGGCTGGTGGTTGGGACTCTTGTTTCGCGTTTCGCAATTCATACCCAGACTGGACACCAGACTTCGAGTTCCGCAAAACCTTTACGATGAAATTCAGCTCCGGATCATACCAGAGAGAACCGTATGCGCCCTCCGGTGTCGTAGCGTCCCACCTCTGTGTCGGTCGACCATCGAGGATGTCTTGTCCTCCGATCTTACATCTCAGACTTATTCCTCGCCGGTCCGCCTCTGACACCCAGTCGTTGCAGGGATATTTCGCAGTGTGAGGTCTGAACATCCATGCCCCGCTATAGAATGGCGTTCCTGCCGAACCCTCGATTTGTAAATACAGTTTGGCTTGGGGGATAAGCAGGAATATGAACTGATGATCAAAATTGATGAGGATTGAGCCAATTCCGCTGGGGTCATCCCCTTGTTTCTGAAGATCGAAGCGTGCCCGCATGTTTCCGACAGAGAGCTTCAGGGTTTGCGTTCGCCCTGCGCCATCCGATACCCGCATGTCGGCTGAAAATTCAACCTTTTGCGCCAATCTCGAGAGGGCTGACATCAAGAACAACAACATTCCTACCTGCGGGGTGTCGAGCGGACCAGCGGCAATACTTGTGTTTACCGGGGACGACACGAAGGTGTAAGATTAAATCAGTCCTCCCTGACAGTCCCATCCGCGCGTGCACAACGACCGGAATCAGCAGAGCATCGGATCCTAAAGACACCAGCAACTAAACTCGCACGGTTGGGTTTAGAACCTCAAACAGGCGGAGGCGCTTGGAAATGTCAACAACCCGGGTTCTTGTCGTCGATGATAACGAACCATATCGGCGATTCATCTGTTCGACTCTGGGAAAAAGACCGGAATTGCACATCGTCTGCGAGGTTTCAGACGGATTAGAAGCGGTTCAGAAAGCCGAAGAACTTCACCCAGACTTGATTTTGCTCGACATCGGGTTGCCCTCGTTGAATGGAATCGAAGCGGCTCGACGAATCCGCAAGCTCTCCCCCGAATCCAAAATACTCTTCGTGAGCCAGGAAACTTCTGCCGATGCGGTGCGAGAAGCCCTCCGCCTCGGTGCACATGGCTACATCGTCAAGACTGATGCCAGAAGAGAGCTACTGGAGGGTGTGGACGCAGTTCTTCGTGGCGGACAGTTTGTTGGTAGGAGGTTTTCTGGTCATGATTTTGCAAGAGCGTCGGACGATGGAGCCTCCAAAGAGTTCCGAACCAACGGTTCTTTTGCGCTGCTCCAGCAAAATACGGAGATTGCGTATCGCCATGAGGTTCGATTCTACGCTGACGATGAGTGTTTTCTCGATAGTTTTACGCAGTTCATCGAGGCTGCGCTCAATGCGGGAAACGCAGTGATTGTTGTCGCCACCGAGTCGCACCGTGACCGCCTTCTTCAAAGGTTGCACGCGCATGGCTTGGATATTGCTGCCGCTATTGCGCAGGGGAGATACATCGCGCGGGATGCTGCCGAGAATGCGTCGACCGTCATGGTAAACGGTCTGCCTGATCCTGGTAAATTTCTTGAAGTCACAGGCGATCTCATTGCGGAAGCAGCTAAGGCCGCTAAGGTCAAACCTGCTCGCGTTGCAGTATGCGGTGAATGTGGGCCCCTTCTCTGGGCACTAGGTAAAGCGAAGGCAGCGATTCAGCTTGAACATCTGTGGGACGAGATAGCCAAATCACACGATCTCGCTGTTCTCTGCGCGTATCCACTGGATAGCTTTCAGGGCGGGGCGGGCAGCCGCACATTCGAAAAAATCTGTGCAGAGCATACAGCCGTTTATTCCCGGTGAAAGCTTTTAGCGGCGACCCCACAATGCCTATTCTGCCGCCATTGCAAAATCACTACTTGAAGTGAAAGGAACGCGAGCGTGGATAGTCGTACCGCGCTTCGGTTGCGAATCGATGGAAAGGCTGCCCTTCACGAGTTTCAGGCGCTCCTGCATGCGGTTGAGACCAAGCCCTCTCCCCGTCCTTGCCGTTGCGAGGCTAAAGCCCACCCCGCAATCACTTACCGTGAGATGAATCTCATTCGATGTTCCACTCAATTGCACCTCGAACTGCCGCACCCCGCTGTGCTTCCCGGCATTGTGTAGGGCTTCCTGTAACACGCGAAACAGGCAAAGGGCAACGTCCGGTGGTACGAAGCTGGGTAAGCCCTCGCTCCTGAAGTCAATCTCTACCCTTTTCCGCTCCCCGAACTCTTTGCAGAAGCTGCTCATGACCGCTGCGACGCCAAGATATTGCAGCCTTGGGGAGTGCAACTCGTGTGCCAAGAATTTGACATCGGCCAATATCTCCAAGGTTTGCTTCCGTACTGAGGCCATCCGACCGGGCACGTCAACCATAGGATTGGCTGCATCTGTTTCAAGTTGTTCGGTCTCAATCGTCAACAAAGTCAGGCGTTGACCAATGTCTTCGTGAAGGTCGCTTGCGATCCGGTGACGCTCCTGTTCTTCTGCTTCAACCACCCTGTTGCTCACGCTGAAAAGCGCATCTTCCGTCTGCTTGCGCACTCTGTACATCAGGCGAGCGATGATCCACGAAGTGAGCAAGAAAGCACTGATAGCCACAACATCGAACGGATCGTTAACTCGAAAAGAGAAGGCGGGAGGAGCTAGGAGCACTAAGCCCAGAGTCGCGACAATGGAGGCAACGATTGACGCAGCAGGACTCGCCGTGCGGGATACTAGCACGATAACAATCACACAGACGAGGCTAGCCGTAGCGAGATTCAAGTGCATTCGGTAGCAAACCACGGTAAGTAATAGCACGGCAAGGCTGGCAACCAAACATTCCGCCGCTGAGCGCCACAATTTATGCATTATGTTTATGCTACACGGATTACAAATTCTGCGATGGAACGCTTTATTGTCCGCCAAAACATTGAGCCGTGGACGTTCTTAGCGCGGTGACTCTCGCAAACAGCCGGAATATGAAAATTGGATCGCGGGTTCTTATCCCGCCGCACGGACGGACTGGCTTCCCGAACCGAGAGGCACACGCGCATGGATAGTGGTGCCGCGCTTGGACTGCGATTCGATTGACAGCGTTCCCTTCAGAAGTTTTAGCCGCTCCTCCATGCTGATGAGTCCAAGACCGCGGCTCTCCTTTGCGGCTTCGCGCTCAAAGCCTGCGCCAGAATCCCTAACCGTCAGATGAATCTCATCAGGCGTTCCCCACAACCGCACTTCGAAGCGCCGTACCCCACTGTGTTTTGCTGAGTTATGAAGGGCTTCTTGAAGCACTCGGTAGAAGCAAAGAGAAGTGTCCGGCGATACCAGGCTTGGCAAATCGTGGGCTTGGAAGTCAATCTCCACTTTCTGCTGCTTGCCGAATTCTTGGCAGAAACCTCTCATCGCCCCAGTAAAACCCAAATATTGCAGTTTTGCCGAATGCAACTCGTGGGACAGGGATTGAACATCGGCGGCTAACTCCGAGGTTTGATTCTGGAGTTCGCACATACGGTTGCGGGCGTCGGACAAAATCAGAGGGTCGTCTTGGAGTTGTTGCATCTGGACGGACAACAGCGCGAGACGCTGACCGATGTCATCGTGAAGCTCTCTGCCAATCCGGGTACGTTCCTGTTCCTGTGCCTCAATCAACTTTCGGGGAATTTCCGAGAGCGATTCTTCAATCTGCTTGCGACGGCTAATGTCCTCTGCAAGGATGAGAATTCCTCCAACAGTACCTTCAGGGGTCTTCCAAGGGCGAACTTCCCAGCGCGCCCAATGAGGGCCGTCTTGCCCATCCCAACGGTCTTCGTCAGATCGCAGGGTTTCTCCTTGAAGGCTGCGGCGGTGAACCTCTTTCCAACGCTCAGGCATGTCTGGAAAAATCTCATAGTGCGAACGCCCTAGCACTTGCGTTCTTCCGCATAAGTAATCAGTACACCATCGTTCGCTGACTTGCAGATAACGCATGTCACGGTCGAGCATCGCGACCGCAGCGGGTACATGCTTAACGAAGATTTTCAGCAGCTCTTCCCGCGATTGGAGTAATGCCGCTTGCGCTTCTAAGGTGCGGTTCACTTCCAAACGCGCCTCGTCTGCCAGCTTGCGCTCGGTGATATCCATATTGACGCCGAGCATTCGGGAAGGCTCGCCGGATTCATCCATAAACACCTGCCCGCGCCCGGCTATCCAATGAACACTTCCGTCAGGCCAGACCACGCGCCACTCTCCCTCTGCGGGTTGTCCGGTTCTCGTCAGCTCGTGAGTTAACTCGACGACTCTTTTCCGATCATCGGGATGAATCAGATTTTCAAAAGCGGTCAGTGTCCCGCCGAAGCCGCCGGGCGGCAAGCCGTACAATGCTTCCGTTTCCGGAGTCCAAATATCCACTCCAGTTCGAATGTTCAAATCAAAGGTTCCAATGTGAGCAGCCCACTGTCCCATTCGCAGCCGTTCCTCGCTAGTGCGTAGTTCCTCTTCTGCCAGCTTTCGATCTGTGATGTCACGGGCTATTCCAGAAATGCCCACAGTTCTGCCAGTTGAATCCTTGATTGGCGAAATAGTTAGGGATACGTTAATTCTTCTCCCCGTTTTGGTAACACGAACCGTTTCAAAATGCTCGATGCGATCCCCCGATTTCAACGTTTCAAGAATCTTGTTCTCCTCATCCGGTAGCTCAGGCGGGACAAGCATGCTAATCGGCTTACCTACGGCTTCAGCCTCCGTGTATCCATAAATCTTTTGCGCACCTGTGTTCCAACTTACGATAATTCCATCCAAAGTCCCCGTAGCAATCGCATCGTCAGACGATTCGATAACTGCGGCATGCCTGAACCGCGCTTCCTCTGCCTTCTTTTTGTCCGTGATGTCCTCCACCATGGCAAGTACGAGCGGAGATGGACTACTCTTCAATAAAGAGATGCTTAAGCTCCCCCAGACCAATGAACCGTCTTTTCGGAAATAGCGTTTCTCCAATTGGTAGTGATCTATGGAACCTGCTCTTAATTGCTGAAAAAGCGCCCAGTCCTTCTGAGCATCTTCAGGAGGAGAAAAATCGACGCAGTGCTTGTAGCGGAGTTCCTCCTCGCTGAAACCTAGCATCGAGCAAAAGGCTGGATTGACGAAAAGAGGCTGGCCTTCCAAATTTTCTACCGCGATGCCCATCGGACTCGCGTTGAAAATATCACGGAAAAGTCGAATTTCGGGCATGCGAGTTCGTACTGCCTCACGCATAGAACAAAGTGTATAACATGATTGATATCTTCAGACAACGCTACTGAGTTGCGAGCAAGATTGTACAGAATTTTACGGTCGGCTCAGAGATGAAGATTTCGTGGGCAACGTTTTTCCCCTTAAGTGGTCGCTCCTACGCCCCAAAGGTATACACCGTGACTAGCCTCGGGCAGACTGACCTGCGCGATTTGAGACTTAGTCGAGCACCATTGAACGTGTTTAGGTTCGGCGATTGTTCAATCACTGCAAGCCAAGATCAACTAACATTTTGGGATTTTCTTCCTGTACCGCCACCAGGTTATGGCAGGCGGTGCAATCGTTGGAAATCGTCTGGCCGTCTGCGCTGGTGTGTGACCCATCGTGGCAGCGGAAGCAGCCGGGAAAGTCAGTGTGACCAAGATTGTTCGGATACACTCCCCAGCTTATTTTCATGTCTGGGAAAATGTTGCGGAGATAAATCCTGGCGACGTTTTCGGCGGATTGTTCGATCAATGCGCGCTTGCTGTTATAAACGTCGGGGTATCCCATGCGGTAGTAGTTCTCAATCCCTTCGACGATCTGTTTTCGTGCGCTATCGCGATCCGGATAGTCGGCTTTCAGCAATTCCACGGCTTTCTTGTGGATGTACGGAAGCTCCGGGCTGATCAATCCGCGCGACATCCGCAGATTAACTCCATTTTCCGGCAACTCAAACGCGTGGGTCGGCCGGTTATGGCAGTCAATGCAGTCCATGGTGCGCTTCTCGCCCTTTTCGAGT
>Ga0210405_10004391_pt1 | contig 13272 bp, 7 predicted proteins | sample IncBWH11MmetaG_FD_155492 | JGI IMG/M metagenome (GOLD analysis project Ga0210405, IMG submission 155492) | Forest soil microbial communities from Barre Woods Harvard Forest LTER site, Petersham, Massachusetts, United States - Inc-BW-H-11-M | ecosystem: Environmental > Terrestrial > Soil >... | reverse complement strand
ATTGCGAGGCTTGCTTTTCGAGTTTCGCGGACTTCTCCTGCGACTCGATCGCTTTCCACTCTTGGCGGGCGGATAGAGCATCGTCGATGCTGGCTTCGACATCCGGCTGCGGAGTATCGAAAAAGCTGAGGGAGTCGGCCAACTCGATTTTCTGGCGCGGATCGAGATTCAGGAGCTTGCTCAGGCCGTAAAGCGAGGACTCGCGGTCATTTTCGGCTTCAATGAGGCGCTGCTTTTCGTTTTGCAGTTCGACGTTGGCGCGCAACGTATCAATGCCCGTGCCGACGCCTTCTTTTTGCAGGTCGGCGGCTTGATCGTAGAGGGCCTGAGCCAGCTCAACCCGCGATCTTGAAGCTTCGACATTGGTCACCGCGCGCAACGTACCGATATATTGTGAGACAACAAGAAGAATCACCTGTTCGCGCGTGGAAAGGCTGTTGGCCTTGCTAACATCCACGTTGCTCCGTGCGGCCTGGTAGCGCCTCCAAAGGGTGAGGTCGAAAATGTTGCTGCCGAACGTGGGACCCGCCGAGAAAAGTTGGTAGGGGCCGATGTGCTCCGGGAAAGGAAATTGCGCGGGAACAGTGCCGCCGAATTGAGCATCGACGTTCACGCGATTCGCGGAATCTGCAACGCGCAAATCTGCCTGCGGAAGTAGCTCGGAGCGCGTGATGTTCTTGTCCTGAATGCTTTCGGCGGCATTGAGCACGGCGATTTGCTGCGTCGGATTCTGCTTGATGGCCAGAGCGACGGACTGCTCCAGGGTCAATTTGAGGGTCTCGGTTGGCGCGCTGGCCGGAAGCGCCGAGTTCTTGGTCTGAGCCCCAGCGAAAGCGGGAACCAGAAGCAGACTGAAAAAGATGACGTAGAAAATGAACGGCGAACCTTTAGAGGGGTCATTATCTTTTGGATCCTTGGGCCCGCGTGTTTCCGTTTTGCGGCCCGGTCCAATGATTTCCGTGACCACGGCTTGATTGAGGCAGCCTTCCGCAAGGAGTTCCGCACCGAGGCGGTACATTTCCTTCAACAGAACTTTGCCGGCGTTATCAATGAAGCTGACACCGCAGAGATTAATGCAGAACTTTGGGCGCGGAGTCGAGGCTGAAAGTTCACGCCAGCACTGCTCCAGCGTGGCCACGCGGGGCCCGGAGAGGGAACCCTCGACGCTGAGGAAGAGTTTTCCCCGCCTATTTTCAGTGGTGATTCTTAACATGTATTAGGGGTCTCGCTGCTCTGGGATGGTGCAAGGGAAGTGCCAATCAATGTTAGTTTCTATTAACAATTAAAGGCTTTTATTTGTGTACTTTAGACAAACAATGAGCAATGGCACGGGTGCAGAATTGCCACAAAATGGGCACATGACCATATTATGTCAATTATTGTTAGACTATATATGGGCATGTCCTACTAGAGCAGCGCACTGGGCTATCCCACCCCAACTCATTCCCGGGAAATTGTTCCCACGCTTTTAGACTTCAGACCGGTTCTAGTGGCGAACGGCGATGGCCTGCATTTCGAAATGGCCTCCTCGGAGGAGAGAGCCTGCGCCGATGAACGCTCGGGCGGGAAAATCCTTAGAGAAGTAGGTGCGGTAGGCGGCGTTGAATTTGTCGTAGTAGGCGAGGTCGGTGCAAAAGACCTGCACGTAGACCAGATCGTCCATGGTCATGCCGCCGGCAGCGAGGGTGGTCTTGTAGCCGTCGAGAAGGAGCTTTATTTCGTCTTCAATTTTCTCGGGAGCTTTGCCGGACTTGGGGTCAAGACCGATGCTGCCGGCGAGATAAAGTGTGTCCCCGGCGAGAATGGCGTTGCTGAAGGGGGCCTGCACAGGCTTGTCTGGCAGGTTGATCGCGCGGTGCTTTGATTGCGCTTCCCCCTGCGAGAAAGCGCCACGCACGGTGAAAATGGTCGAGAGGCCGAGGGCGACGAATAGAATCCATACACGACGATTCATGAAAAACTCCTGATCAAAGAATTGGTAACTGGCGGTGAGTGTAAATCGGAGACCGCGCGTGGGCAAGGAAAAAGCGCCGGCGAAGGAATCGAGCATGGCTGCGCGCCGGCATTTGATAGAATGCCCGCGCAACGGGAGAAATCAATGAGACTTCGACTGACTTGTTGGATTGCGATTGCGTCGATTTTACTGACGATGGGAATACGGGCAGCCGCTCAGGACGACCTGGATCAAAGGATCGACAGGAACATCAACGATTGGGTGGGGACTTACAAGCATTTGCACGAGAACCCGGAACTTTCCACGGAAGAAAAAGAGACTTCCACGCTGGTCGCGGCGCAATTGAAGAAGATGGGATACGAGGTGACCGACCACTTCGGGAAATACGATTCGGGTAACGCCGCGTATGGAGTGATCGCCGTCCTAAAAAATGGAACAGGGCCGACGGTTTACGTGCGCACGGACATGGATGCGCTGCCGGTGACCGAAAATACGGGATTACCGTACGCAAGCAAGGTGCGGGAGAAGCGGCCGAACGGCGAAGTGGGGGTGATGCACGCCTGCGGTCACGATTTGCACATGACGGTGTTCCTGGGCACCGCGAAGATGATGGCGGAAACCAAGGATAAGTGGAGCGGGACGCTGGTGATGATTGGGCAGCCAGCAGAAGAGACCGTCGTCGGGGCGGCGGCGATGCTGCACGCAGGGCTGTACACGAAATTCCCCAAGCCGGATTATGTGGTCGCGCTGCACGATACTTCCGTTCTGCCGGCCGGGACAGTGGCGTGGCACGCCGGGCCGATGCTGGCGGGAGCGGACTCGGTGGACATCACGATTCGGGGGTATGGAGGGCATGGCGCTGCACCGTACGTGACAAAGGACCCAATCGTGATCGCATCGGAGCTGGTAGTTGCTTTGCAGACGATCGTGAGCCGGGAATCGGATCCGCTGGTGCCGACTGTGGTTACAGTGGGTTCGTTCCACGCGGGGACGAAGCACAACATTATTCCGGACGAGGCGCACCTGCAGTTGACGGTGCGGACGATGACGCCGGCGCAGCGCGAAAAAGTGCTTGCGGCGATCAAGCGCATCACGAACGGGATCGCCGAGGCAGCGGGGATTCCGGCGGAGCGCGCGCCGATCATTGAAATCGCAAAGGACAACGTGCCGGCGACGATCAACGATCCGGCGCTGACGCAGCGTGTGGCGCTTGCGTTGGAAAAATCGCTGGGCAAGGAAAACGTGTGGCCGGGCCAGCCGATTATGGCCAGCGAGGATTTCAGTTTGTTCGCTCTGGAGGACCCGAAGCCGCCGATCACGATGTTCTGGCTGGGGGCAACGGATCCTGCGAAGTGGAAAGAGGCCCAGGAAAAGGGGGCGCGGCTGCCGGGGCCGCATTCGAGCGAGTTTGCGCCTTTGCCGGAGCCGGCGATTCGCACCGGCGTGAAGGCGATGACCGGGGCGGCAACGGAGTTGCTGCACAAGTAATTTATCAAGATGGCGGAAAAAGAACGGACTTAACGCAGAGTTCGCTGAGAAAGAGCGCAGAGGACGCTGAGAAGAGAATTCCAGATAACCTGTTAAGGCTTTAGTGATTCGGAGGGAGCAGACTGTGAAACGGGCGCGGGTTCTTGCCCGGTGTCTTTTGGCGGTTGTTTGCTTTCCTGCGTTGAGAGCTCCTTGATGATTTCCGTGGTGCGCTTCTGGCTGATCTGGCAGGCGGCGTCATAAATGCGGCACTGGGCCAGGGTGAATTTGCAGCCGCAGGTGCAAGACTCAGCGTTGAATTTGTGCAGAGCAGCATCGCGCTGCTCGGCGGAAAGTTTGGACAGGTCCACGCCGGGGAGAATCTTGGCGCGGTCGGCATGCTTCAGAAAAATGTCGCCCTCATCCTGAAAAGTTTCCACCTTGGCGGCAACGGGAAGGCCGAGCAGCGCGCGCACTTCCGTTTCATAGAGAGCGGGATTAAACAGGCCGACGTGTTTCTGGACGACGCGGCCTTCGGCGTTGATTACGAAAACAGTGGGCAGCGCGGCGATGCCGCCATAGGCAAAGCGTGTTTCGGAATCAGCCAGCGCGACTGGGTACTTGATGCCCTCGGATGCGATCACGCTACGGATTTCCTTTTCATCGTCGTCGTCCACCACAAGGCCAATAATCTGGAGGCGGTCCTTGTAGCGGTTCTGCAGCCCGATTAGTTCCGGAATCTCCTCACGGCACGGGCCGCACCAGGTGGCCCAGAAATTCAGGAGGATAACTTTGCCGCGGGACGCTTCGAGAGTCAGGTCTTTGCCGTCGAGAGCCTTGAGCTTGAACTCAGGAGCCGGATCGGGGTCCCGCACAAAACGGACAACGGGCAATTGAGCAAGGGCGGAGCCGGCGAACGGAAACAGCACGAGTGCCGAGAGGAGGCCCGCGAGTGTTCGCGAGAGGCGGAGTTTGCAACTTGGGAGCAGTTTCATCATCTACCTCTTCAGGAAAGCACAGTCCCCCGGTTAATCCAAGTGAACGTTTCGTGTTTAGACAGGGCGTCTGATACCCAGCTTACGGATGCGGGCTTGCAGGGTGGTGCGCTTCATGCCTAATAAGGTTGCTGCGCCTCGGGGACCGGCGATGCGCCAGTTGGTCTGACGAAGAGCGCGAAGAATGTGCTGGCGGTCGGCGTCTTCGAGCGTGGCAATGGGAACCGTGGAAGCGTTGGGAGCGGCGGCTATTGCCATCGGGATGGGCGATTGTTCCGAGGCGCCGCCCGCGGCAGCGAAAGCAGCGGAGGCCGCTTTCAGTTCAGCAACAGGAACGCGCAATTCTTTGCCCGCGGAGAGCAAGACGGCTCTTTCGATCAGATTTTCGAGTTCGCGAATGTTGCCGGGCCAGGAATAGTTCACCAAAGCGTCCATCACGTCTGCGGGAACGTACTCCACGGTCTTGTTCTGGCGGCGGCTGAATTTTTGAACGAAATAGCGCACCAGCAGCGGGACATCTTCGCGGCGTTCGCGGAGGGGCGGAACCAAAATGGGGAAGACGTTGAGGCGGTAATAAAGGTCGCTGCGGAATTTGCGCTCGGCGACGAGTTGCGCGAGATCCCCGTTGGTTGCCGCGACCACACGCACATCCACGCGCTGCGTGCGATTGCCGCCGAGGCGTTCGAACTCCTGCTCCTGCAAGACGCGCAGCAGCTTGGGCTGCAATTCCAATGGCAGGTCGGCAATTTCATCGAGGAAAATCGTGCCGCGGTCGGCGAATTCAAAGCGGCCCATTTTCTGCGTGAGCGCGCCCGTAAACGCGCCGCGTTCGTGGCCGAAGAGTTCGGATTCGAGCAGGCCCGCGGGAATGGCCGCGCAATTTACCTTGACGAAAGTGCGTTCGCGACGCGGGCTGAGATTGTGGATGGCGCGGGCGATGATCTCTTTTCCGGTGCCGGTTTCGCCCTGGATGAGGACGGTGGTTCCGGCGGGCGCGGCGAGTTCCACCTGCGCCAGCGTGCGGCGCAGCACGGGGCTGTCGCCAATGATTTCCTCAAAATTGAATTCGGAGCGAATTTCCTCTTCGAGGTAAAGTTTTTCGACGGCGAGCTTGTCTTTGAGCGCGTCGATCTCCTTGAAGGCCAGGGCGTTTTCGAGGGCAATGGCGACTTGCACTCCGACCTGTTGCATCAGTTCAACATCGGCGGGCGTGAACGCATCGGGATTGCGGCTGGCGAGATTGATGGTGCCGAACGTGCGGCCGTGGGTGGTCAACGGGACGCAACAGATGGCCTGCACCGCCTGCTCGCGTAAGAAACGCAACACGTCGTGACGAAATCGATCGAGATCCTTGCCGCGCGTGATGAGCACCTGACCGCTGGAAAAGCATTGGCCGGCGGGCGAGCCTTCGAGCGGAACGGTGATTTCGGGTTTGGAGATCGGGGAATTCCCCGGCAGATCCAGATAATGAATCTTCAGTAGGCCCGAGGCGGAATCGAGCAACGCCAGGCTGGTGTAATCGTGTTGAAGAACGGGCTTGATCGAAGAGACGATGCCCTTGAATACGGTGGCGGGATCGCGGGTGCTGACCAGGAGATTATTGATTTCGAGGAGAACCTGAAGACGGTCGCGTTCGCGCGCCAACTGTTTTTGGTAGGCTTCCGCGGCTTCAAAATTGAGGGCGTTATCCACGGCCACAGCCACCTGTGCGGCCACGCGTCTCATGAACTGGATTTCGGCTTCACTGATGCCCTGCGGGACGTACCGCCCGAAGACCATGGTGCCCAGCCGGTGATGGGCGGTGGTGAGTGGAAGAATGGCCGTGGAGTGTACGCCGACGGCCTGCAACCTTTTCATGAAGTGAGGATAGCGCGCGTCTTTGGAAGTGTCCTGTGTGAGGAAGAGCTCCTGGTTTTCGAAAACCCAGCCGGAGGGAGAGTTGGCCACGGGCATCTCTTCCGGACCTTCCGGCGGGAGGGGATCGCGGGTTTCGAGAATGTGCAGCCGCATGGTGCCGTGGGCGGGATCGTGAAGAATCAGGCCGAGAAAATCGAATTGCAGGACGGCGTGGAGGCGATTGGAAAGTTCGTGGAAGAGGACCTTCAGGTCGCGCTGCTGGGCAATCGTTTCGCTGACTTCGAGCAGGGCCTCGAACTGCCGCACGGGTTGCGTCAGGGGCGAAGAGGCGGCGATTTCGGGAGATGTGTCTGACAGCTTCGCCATGAAACGAGAATAGCATCGGGTTCGGCGGGCTCACAACCGACGGGGAGGAGTGCGGGAGGGTGGCGGTTTTCGTATACTTTGTGCTTCGATCGAAATTGGAAGAGGACGTTGGGCGGAAAAAGCGTGTTGAAACAGTTGTGTAATCGAGATTTGTTTCGATTGGCGTCTGGATTGGGACTGCTGTTCGCCTTGGCCTCGATCAGTGGATGCGGATCCGAGCCGCGGCCGGAAAATTCACAAGCTGAGGAGCGCCAGCAACCCCGTGGAGAATCGCGAGGCGCAGCCAATCGTTACGATCTTTCGCGAGATGAAGAGCGGGGCGGGCACACGCTGGCGCGCCACGTGACACGCACGGACGACGAATTGCGCGAAAGGCTCGCGCACGAACGGAATATCTCGGCGGCCTCCACGTGGACCGATCGTGAAACGGCCGAGACGGTTGTGGGGGAAGCCCTGGCGGGGGAACGTAACCGCGTGGATGGCTGGATGCGGCGAGGATACCCGCGCGCCAACCTGGCGCTGCACTATAATGCCGGGCGTGTGATCGGCCGCAGCTCGCGGCGCGGGCATTCGCGAGCGGCAGACTGTTCCAGCGCGGTGATCGTGTTACGCGCGGATGGGCCGCAAAGTTTTTACGTTTTGACCACTTACCCGGAGACCCGCTAATGACGGACCAAGAGAAGAAGGCGAATCACTTTGACCCGGAGAATTATCCGGCGCTGATGGAGTTTTTGCCGGCGTATTTGCACGAGGATTTTGGCGTGGAATACGGTTCTGCCGCGCGGGCATTCGCGGCGCTGGTATCGGACGCGAACGGCGACCAGATTCGCAACGTCAAGGAAGAGTGGCAAACGCTTCGGCAGGCTTTTTCGGGGCGGCCTTGGCCCGACGTGCAGAGCGGGCTAGCGCAATTGGGAGCCGCTTGGCGTCCGGAATCCGAGCAGGAGTTGCAAGCGGTGGACGAAATTCTCAGCCAGGCCGATGCGTGATATTCTTAAAAGACTGCAGGCCCGTAGCTCAGTTGGTTAGAGCGCTACCTTGACACGGTAGAGGTCTGGGGTTCGAGTCCCCACGGGCCTACCATTCCTGCCATCTCTCTTTCAATAAATTGGCCGGAATCTTCATCGAGACTTCAGTTTCTATTTTGCTGGGTTACGCTCCATCCAATTTGGCCGAGGAACATTACTCAGTTGATGGTGAACGAATTTGAGTTGGAATTGCTTGATCCTGGATTATTCACTGACACGGTTGCGGTGCCACTCTTAGCCACATCGACCGCAGGAATCGCCACCTTCAGGTGAGAGGCATCAACAAAGGTGGTGCTGCGCTCTATGCCGTTCCACAGCAAGACGGCGCCAGGTACAAAATTCGAACCAGTGATGGTAAGCACAAAATTGCCGCTCCCAGCGACTACACTAGAGGGGCTGGCCGAGGTTAGCGTCGGCACTGGATTCGTCGTGATCCATTCCTGCAAAACGAACGGCCCGCGAACCAGAAATACTTGCCCCGACCCAGGCGCAGCATTTCCGAAGGCACCGTTCGCCGTGCTGTGCCAGGCAAGGCCATCTCTCCCCCATCGGATGAGATCTACTCCTTGAGCAGCACCTGTGTATTGCTGCATTCCTACAAGCACATACCGACTGCTGTCAAACGAAAGCAGCACGGGATTGGCGGAGCCAGCGAGAGTCTCGCCCAGGAAGAAAACGCGCCCAAGCAAGGGGTCCGCAGCAACTCCACTGCCTTCTATCGATTGGCCACTGCCCTGTGCAGAGGAGACGGAAAACTGACCTAACTGGGTGGGTGGGGTCGTCGTTGGATTGGCTACCCCACCAGAAAATCCGTAGACCAGACCGTTAACAAGTTCGTATCCTCCCGCAAATCCGCCTATGCCATTTATCGTATATCCGGTGTTGTTTTCCAGCGAGAGACCAGTGCTGGTAATGTCCCAACGATAAAATTCGGCTCCGGTCGTATCACTGTCGTAGGTGTAAACGGTCGTGGCGTTCGGGAACGCAATGTTTGAGCCAGTATAAATACCAGCTTGCATTGGCCGCATCGTTGCGGTCGACCCGGAAATGTCGATTATTCCGACCCCCGAGCTCGCGTAACCTGGATCTACAGCAAGAAGATTGTCATTGCCCGGCGCCACGGCGAGATCCCGCGCGGCAAATGACGACGCAGGAGATGGGCCCGGAAGGATAAATGGGTATACTGGCCCCTGGGTTTGAGTCGTCAGATCCACGCGAGTCAGACTCTTGCTACCATCCAAGCCAATGTAAAGATATTTGCCGTCGCCTGACTCTGCGACCCTGTTGGGCTCGCTGCCGATCTGCAGGGGAGACCCGAGCGAACCAGTAAGGGGATCGATTGAGACCAAGCTGTTTCCCAGAACCTGCGTTGCTGTGCTGGGGACACTTGCGTAGAGTTTGCGGGTGAACGGATCGAAACTGAATCGATTAACGTCAAGACTAATCACCTCATAAGTTGTCAGAGATAGGCTCGACGAAGTCCCTCCACCCGGCAATGGGCTTGTAACATTGATCCAACCCCATCCGAGGGAAGTCACGTTGCTTGCGTCCACAGTCGCAGTCAATTGCGTTTGACTGACGAACGTCGTCGGAAGTGGCGTCGAGTTCAATTGAACGATGGAACTGGACACAAATCCGGAGCCATTAACAGTCAGGGTGAAGGTGCTGGAACCCGCTTGCACAAACGCAGGTGAGATTGATGCTATTGCGGGAAGAGCACTGTACACGCTACCAGATGCATTGGTAGTTGATACAACGGTATTGTTCGCAGGATTCGGGTCACCTTGCGGGGCGCTCACCGAGGCCGTATTCGTTAGCGGTCCGGGAGAAAGCGGGGTGATCGTGATTTGTACCGTGGCCGACTTGCCTGAGTTCAGGTTACCAAGATTGCAGTAAATCACGGCGGCGCCACTGCACCTTCCCTGGCTGGGAACGGCGCTCTGTAACGTCGCACCATCGGGAATGTTGTCGATGAGAGTGGCGGGCGTTGCGGCAACCGGCCCGGCATTGGTAATAGTCAGCTGATAAGTCAGGTTGGTTCCCGTGGCAACCGAAGCTGGCACACTACTCGTCAGGCTCAAGTCCGCCAGAGAGGTGGAAAGATCACGGACTATCGGGGAACGAAGAATGTAGACCTGCGAACCTGTTGTGAAAGCCAGGCCATCCTGGCCCCATCGTCTTAATGAGGTTGGATTTCTGTAGAACGAATTGATACCGCTGACTGGGAGCGATCCGTTCACTACAAAGGTGGAAAGGTCATACGCATTGATCTGGTAGTTTGCGCCAAAATTCGGATTCACAAGAACAAAGCCTTTACCTAGCGTGGAGTCCGCAACCACCGGGCCATTGGCGTTTTGACTCGGAGCGACAGAAAACACTCCAAGTTGTAAGCCCGTGTTGGCGTCTAGCACATCTCCGTTGGTTAAGTAGGCGCGACCATTCTCCACGTCTAGATCGTTCGTATTGACGTTCGCATTTAACTCAGAAGCAGAACTGATACCCAACGATCCAACTTGGGCTAATCCATAGCCGCTTCCAGCTTCGTATAGTTTGGTTCCAGTGGAATCAAATGCCAAGCCAACCACGCCCGAACAGCAGTTAATGTTGGAGGTTTGACCATTAGGTCGAGCGACGCCATTATCATAGATAGTTATCATACTGGAATAGATATAGGCGATAGGGGCTGAGACCGCGACCGTCTGCGGTGAACCTGGCAGAACGGCCAGAGCCTGGGCTTTCACAGGTGGATTATAAACACCCGTTCCTCCACCTAAACTAAACTGCAATCCGCCGGATTGCGTTGTTAAGTTAACCTCGCGAACCGCATCAGCCCCATCCAGGGAAACCCAGATCACCGTACCGTCACTCGAGAGTGCCATTTTATTTGGTTCGCTGCCCACAAAGATGGGAGTGCCTATGACTCCTGTAAATGGGTCGATAGGGACAATGCTATTGCCCAGTGAAGGCCCGCCAGCACTAGGAACTGATGCGTAGAGCAGCAGGGTAACTGGGTTGTAGACCAGATCGTTGGCCGGCAGAGCGATGTAGGTGGTAAAGATGGCTGGCGTTGAAAGTCCTCCTCCGGGGGCGGGATTTAGAATTGTTACATTGAAATTTCCAGGCGATTGGATATCGGTCGCAGTGATTATGGCTGTGAGCTGGTTACTGTTGACATACGTCGTGACCCGCGGGGATCCGTTCCACTGCACAACGGAACTAGGAACGAAGTTTGATCCGGACACATTGATTGTGAAGGCCGGACCTCCGACAGCAGCAGAGCTCGAAGCGATGCCCGCCAAAACGGGAGCCGGATTGGGTAAGACATCAATCGTGACCGCGTTGGAAGATTGCGTCCCTGGATTGCTGACGGTGATGGAAAGAGTTCCGACAGACGTGAGGTCCGCCGCGGGCAACGTGAAATACACGTCATTAGCATCCCATCCCGTGATGCTCAAGGAATTTCCATTTACATGAATCGTAGAAGATGCTGAGAAGCCGCTGCCTTGAATGCTTAGCGGGGTATCGGGAAAATTGACGAAGATCGTTGCCGGAGTAATTCCGGTTAGTGCGGGCACAGAATAATTTGCAATATTCAATGCAAAAGGTGCGGAGGCCCCTCCGCCTGGAGTACCATTGACGACCGTGACCTGAATTGTAGCCGGTGTCGCGAGATCGTTGCCAGTTAGCGGGACAGTGATCGTGGTCGAATTGACGTAATTGGAGGCATGAGCTCCGGCATTAAACTGGACCACCGAAGAGATCAAGAATCCGGTTCCCGTTATGGTTAATGTCGACGGCGTACTGCCTTGTGTGATTGACGCAGGGTTAAGAGAGTTGATGGCCGGAACAGGGTTAACTACATTGAGAGCGTTTGGAGTGGCTGCTCCGCCGCCAGGGGTGGGATTCACTACTGAGATTTGTATCGCACCCACCGTAGCCACGTCACCTGGTTGCAGCGTAAGTTGAATTTGAGCGGCGTTCACGTAGCTTGACGCGTGCGCAATTCCGTTGAACATCACCGACGAATTGGAAACGAAGCCGCTGCCAGTGAGTGTCACCACGGTACCCGAACTCGTTAGGGTGACGGTGGTCGGAGAAATTGAGGTGACTTGAGGGATGGGATTATTGATCGTCAATATCGCGGCTCCGGATGCACCTCCACCCGGTGAGGGATTTGAGACCACAATCTGAGCAGTCCCTGCCACCGCCACGTCCGTGACTGGGATCGCGGCTTGTAGTTCTGAAGAACTCACATACGTCGTCGGCCGGCTGCTCTGATTCCAAAGCACTGTGGAACTCTGAATAAATCCGGTTCCGTTCACGGTTACCGTGGTTGCCGTTGCACCCTCAGTGAGGCTCGAAGGAGATATCGAAGTTATAGTGGGGGCAGGATTGGGCGGAGGGGGAGGCGGCGTGGATGATCCTCCTCCAGCGCAGCCGAAAAGCAGTGATGCTGAAACGGCAATTACCAGCGAGGCAAACAAGCGCGTGACGAGCTTGCGAAGGGGTGCAGGCTGGGGCATGAGAGAATCCTTGAAAAAGTTAGGAAAGCGACATGTAGCTTAGAGCAAAATAACTCAGACGGCTAGAAAAAACATTCACAGAGGGATCCCTTGTTTCCCGAAGCCAGGAGAGCATGGCGAAGTCGGCAAGGCCCAATGATCCTGCCATCTCAGTAAGTTACATGGCGTTCAAGGGCCGCTGTTTGTCGTGTGTAATTCCACCGTAGGTAGTTCGCCGTTGTCGCACTGCTGCGCACCGTGGGCAGGTGTACTTGCGCATGCACAACGGCACGGCGGCCGTCGCCGAGTTCCAGAAGGTGCTCCACCATCGCGCATCGTGCTGAATAATTGGCGCGATGGCGCATCTGGAGTTCGGGCGCGCCTATAGCTTTGACACGGTAGAGGTCTGGGGTTCGAGTCCCCACTGGCCTACCATCGTTCTCAATCACTTAGGAAAAAACCACAAAAAACTTCACCTGTAATTCTTCATCTGCAAATTGGTTGTTTGTGTCGCGTTGCTTGTGGTCGCGGGAAACCCACCCAAGTCCCCTTCGTGATTTTCACATTTAGTCCACTTGATGATAAGCATTTCTGTGCGTAGGATTTGTTTCCGACCCAGGACAAATGACGAAGACCAATTTGATTCCGATTGCGCTCAAGACCCTGACTCGCGACGGGTGGCTTCTGTTTGTCACTCGATTTGCGCGTTTGTTCGCTTATGGGTCTCTCTCGGTCATTCTTGTTTTCTACCTGGTTGGACTGGGGCTGACGGAAGCGCAGTGCGGTTTGGTTCTCTCGCTGACGCTTGCTGGCGACGTGGTAGTTTCACTTCTGCTGACGACACAGGCGGACCGGATCGGGCGCCGGCGCATGTTGGTCATCGGTGCCGTTCTCATGGCCGCCGCCGGTGTGGCCTTTGCGTCCACACGAAATCTATTCTTCCTGATCATTGCGGGTACGATCGGGGTCATCAGCCCAAGCGGCAATGAAGTCGGGCCATTCCTCTCGATTGAGCAAGCCGCCCTGTCGCATATTGTTCCATCTCCGACCCGGACGGAGGTTTTCGCCTGGTACACACTGGCGGGATCCCTGGCACCAGCGCT
>Ga0210405_10004390_pt1 | contig 13276 bp, 9 predicted proteins | sample IncBWH11MmetaG_FD_155492 | JGI IMG/M metagenome (GOLD analysis project Ga0210405, IMG submission 155492) | Forest soil microbial communities from Barre Woods Harvard Forest LTER site, Petersham, Massachusetts, United States - Inc-BW-H-11-M | ecosystem: Environmental > Terrestrial > Soil >... | reverse complement strand
GCCCCTTTGATGGCTGTGGCACTCTGATGAGCCCTCGCGTTCCTCCCAGAAGCGCGCGGTTCTTGGTCCCGGCTGAAGTTTTGGCGACCCACAAGTCTAGTTACTGGCCTAATTCTTCCACCCGATGGAAATCATTTAGCGCTGGATCCGGCCCTTGGGCTGGCTCGTGCTGTTATCGACGGCCCCCCGGGCGTGTTCGGGGCTATAATCCGCGCACGATTTAGAATGGAGTGGTACATGGCGATGGCGAGTCAGGAACATCTGGAGATTCTAAAGAGGGGCGTGGACGCGTGGAATCGATGGAGACAGGAGAATCCTGAGATCGTGCCTAAACTTGCCGAAGCGGACTTCGGTGCGATCAGTCTGACCAGGATGGACCTCAACCGTGCCGATCTTTATGGCGCGAACCTCATCGGCACGAGACTCAGCGGTGCGGACCTTTGTGGGGCGGACCTGCGGGGCGCACGCCTTATAAGCGCAGATTTGGTGCATGCCGATATCAGCCGGGCGAATCTAGGTTGGGCAATCCTCAGTCAAGCTAATCTCGCCGGTGCAAATCTTAGTTGCACCGAGCTCTCCCTTGCAGACTTTAACCACGCGCTTCTTAGTGGTGCAGATTTCAGTGACTCAAAAATGTTTTCGACTGTACTAGGAGGCGTTGATTTGAGTTCTGTAAGGGGCCTCGAAACGGTCAGACACGGGGCGCCCTCGACGATTGGGATTGACACGATTTATTTGTCGCAAGGAAGGATTCCGGAGGCCTTCCTACGGGGGGCGGGAGTGCCGGAGTCGTTTATCACATTCATGAAGTCGCTCGTGGTGAATCCGATTGAGTACCACTCTTGTTTCATCAGCTATTCGAGCAAAGACGAGGAGTTTGCTAAGCGACTGTATGCCGATTTACAGAGGGAGGGTGTCCGTTGCTGGTATGCCCCCGAGGATTTGAAGATTGGGGCGGAGACTCGGACAGGAATAGACGAGGCCATCCGCGTACACGACAAACTTTTGATCGTGCTCTCGGCAGACTCCATACGGAGCGCATGGGTCAAGAAGGAAGTGGAATCGGCGTTCGAGAAGGAGCAAAAACAAAACAGAATCGTGCTCTTCCCGATTCAGCTAGATGGCGCGGTGATGGAAACGGACAAAGCGTGGGCCGCGGACATCCGGCGGATGCGGAATATCGGGAACTTTCAGAATTGGAAGGATCACGACGCGTATCAGAAAGCCCTTGAGCGGTTGATGCGGGATTTGAAGGCAGGGGAGCAGTCCACGTAGCCGATTTAGCCATCAGTCGCCCTTCAGAGACACCCTCGAAGTCACCGACACCGAAGCTCGCGCACCGTCACAGGCCTCTCCCGGCAGACACGCAACTCCCGGATGGCCGACAATCTGGACCTTGGCCCCAAACGGCGTTCGAGGACATCAGAGACGGGCAGGGAAGCGATGCGCCACCCACCGAAGAGGATAGACTTTCAGGACTAGGAAGTAGGGACGGTCCAGACGGAGAATTCTCAGGATCGGGTATTGTGAGATATATGGCGAACTTTGCCTACGGAGATTCCTGCCGGAGCGGAACTGACAAATATGTCATCGCTCAGTTCCGTTCGGATGCCGATCTGGACTGGGTCAGCCAGCTTCGCGCTTTCTTTCAAAAAGATGAATTGAAGTACAAGCACTTCCAGCCTGAGCGCCATCGCGTCCAGTCCAAGCCTGAGCTGTGGAAGAAGTTAGTTAAAGGTATTTGGCAGGCGGAAATCACGATCATTGACCCAAAACCATACGAAGAACACGCCTATTGGGAACTAGTCGATCAGCAAGCGATTCCGGGCTACGACTTCAATAACAAAACGATAAAGGAGATATCGAGTCGAACCATGATCGAATGGAGTCCTCTTGCTCGAATAGGCGCGTTAAGTCTGGATTGGCTTGTTGGCCAAACTGAATCCAAGGACGTCACTGTGGGCGGATTGCACCGGCGCGCGGGAGGCAAACGGCATGATGCTATCGTCCTTGCTGCTCGGTCTCATGCCATGCTCACCCCTTCCGAAATGTCGGAGATACTCTCACTGTTCATGAATGGTGTTTCGGCCATTCCCTCAAACCGCATGAAGGACGTAGATCGCTTGGCGAGGATATTCGATAATGAGCACAAGCCTAGCCTTCCGATTCTAAACGACCTCGTCGATCAGGTGGCGTATTTGGTCGGTGCTAAAGGACCCGAGCAGAAACGGGAATCGGTAAGAGAGATGTCGTCCCGCGAGGCAGATCATCTTCAAGCCGCCGACATGGCAGCCGGCTGGGCTGTAGACGTTCTGGGATACACTAACGGCGACTATCGAACTCTGGCCGCTCAATTCGCTTGGGTTGGCGTGAACGGAGTTGTGATCCCTGGATAATGGTGACCCTACTAAAACATCCTGACTAGGAGGAGCGGATAGGCTGCAACATAAACACTGACGATTTGTAAGAGCGCTATCTCTTGGAAGTCCTTCCTTTTCAATCTCCTTTTTGAAAACAAATGAGTTAGAAAAATATTTAGTAGTGCCAGGATGTAGGAGAATGTGCCTCCGCATGCGTAGAGTCCCCTGAATTTTCACCATAGCGAAATAACGGCGAAAGTGCTCGGATCGGTTCCCACCGCTTGATAAACACCAACCCTTGGGTTAACAGCCATGAGTCCAATTTAATCACGCGTTGCCGGAGCCGAAGAAGATCGAGATCAAGGGGAATCAGCAAGTTCTAGCTAAATGAGATTAATCAGATTTACCTTCTCTTTTCAGTTTCTATTCGCTGTTTTCCGCAATTGGTCACGATGCACATGACTCTGGTAGAAGGCGGCGTTCTTGCCCCACCTTTTGAGCGTGTTTGGACTGCCTCCGCAGTGAACGCCGGAATAGACTGAAGGGAAATCTTCTAGCACGACATCATCGAGCGTCAGAAAATCAGGGCCATATTCGGCATGCCAGTCACCCGCTGAAACTCGCGCTGCAAAGATGTTCAATTCTCGTTGAGTAACTTCTTCTTTATTGACAAGTCATTCTAAATGCTATTAAATGCAAGGCCCTTAAGAATTTTCGTTGAGACAGAACTCTTGGTGTACGTGGTTCAACCGGGCCTTTCCGACCAGAAGTATCTGGAGAACAAGATGAAGACTTTTTGCGACTTGCTTCTAATGGCAATCGTGCTTGCCAGTACAGGGGATATTGCGTTGGCCCAAGGGAAGAAGGGAGCCGGCGCGCCGGCAACGTCACCTAGTAGCGGGGCTCAGTCTGCAGCGTCAGCCCCATCGTCGAGCGCCTTCATCGAATCTCAGATGATTGCATACGGAGGTCTGGACCACATCGCTTCTGCCGTTGCAGTTGACGTTTGCTCTAAGATCCCCGACCCGGCGCCTGCGGTCGCCGCTGGCCCTGGGGTGGCCGCAAAGCATGAGGTTCCCACCAGCACTGTCGTGATATACGACCAGGCGAGCTTCGCAAGCCTCCAATCGTATGAGGCTTTCATTGCAAATGCCGAGGCCGTCGTGTCGCTGTACGAGACACTGCTTTCTGACGATGATAAGAAGAAATTGAATAAACAGTTGGCGGAGTTCGTGTCCAACGAACACCCAGAAAGGCCAAAGCCGAGAGCAATGGGGTTGTCTAGCACGATAGACCCCTTCTCGGATGCCACCGCCTTGTTGTCTGCAATAGCCGTTTCTTCGAATTCTGAAACTCCCGGATCGATTGTCATTCCGGACAGTGCGATGGCCGTGACCGTAACACGGGAACTGACAGGGAACGCAGCGTGCGCGTCGAAAAAGCTAAAGGTAATTTACCCACCACTTTTCGGCAATTCCTCTTCAACCGATTTCTCCTCTGCAGACATTCAATCGGATTTGCAAAGGGTTCATGATGTCCGGAACTTTGTTATTCAGGCCGTAAATACTGAAAATACGAAATGGATGACGGACAATAAAAACACACAAAGCGGTAATCCAGTTCTGACGGCGGCCCTGTCCGACGCCAACGGAATGTACGACAGCTTCATGAATTCCTTGCTACAAGTGAATTCTGCCTCGGGAGCTGTAGGCAGCGCATCCGTAATCCAGGGATACCAGCTCGCAAATGTTTTGGCAGGGCCAGCAGAAAAAAATGGCAGCTTTAGGCACCCCGCCTTCATTCTGTTGGCGAGTATCCTATCGGCAGGTGGGACAGAGCTTGATCACAAAACATTGTGGACGGCTTTGTGGTCAGGAGACAAAATAACGTACAGCGGCGGAGTTATTGTTAATGTGTCGCTGTGGCACTCAGATGACAAAGCTCCGATCTACAGCAATCTGCTGCGTTATAGAGCGCCGTTTTCCAAGGTCAGCGATCCATCAAATAAAAGTGACGTGACAATAGGGGATAACTTGTCCGGTAAGCCGTAGAAATGTCGGGACGCGCCAATAAGGCTCGATAGTTGGGCGAAGCCGCACAGGTTGTAGGGCAAACAGGTTAGTTCACGCGGGCTCCCTTCTTGTCTCCCAGAGTCGCACATCACCCAGGAGTGTTAGGAGAAGGCGGTCGTTGATGACTAAGAAGAATCAGCCGGCGAAGAAGGCCGCTCGGAGCCGCACAGTTGCTCCGGGTTCGTACCTACACCCTTATAGTCATCTAAACCGCAAGCTGGAATGTAAGCCATATTTTAAGGTACCCGCGACCGAGGCTGCGCGGGGAAACGCCTGGAACGTCCCCGATCTATGCGCTGCTTATACCTGGCCGACAGGACTTGCGGGCGGCGGTGTCATCGCGATTGTCGAATTTGGCGGAGGTTGGGTGCAGCCGGATATGGACCAATTTTTTGCCGGAATCGGCCAGCCGTCTCCCACAGTTACGGATTGCTCTGTAGATGGGACGCCGAACACACCTAGCCCAGATCCTTATGGATACGACAGTGAAGTCGCACTCGGTATCCAGGTCGCGGCAGCGTCCTACTATGTGGCGACCGGTAAGCCTGCTTCGATTCGGGTCTATTGGTCTCAGGACATCGCCGCTGCAGTGCGCGCTGCGACATCGGACAGTTGTGACGTCTGTTCTATCTCGTGGGGCTATGATGAAGCGCACTGGGTTCCCCCGGCAACCGCCCTCGACATGGAGCAGGCGGCGGCCGCCGCGACAGCAGCCGGGATGGTCGTCTTCGCTGCTTCCGGCGACAATGATTCGAAGGACGGGGGACCCAATCCTGCCAATGTCGATCTTCCGGCATCCTGCCCGCACGTCATTGGCTGCGGAGGCACCACCAAGACAGCTACCACGGAAACGGTGTGGAACAATGAACCTGGGGAAACTGATGGCGACGGCACGGGTGGGGGATTTTCGACCGTGTTTACGCCGCTCCCTTCTTGGCAAATTGGCGCACCCAACGGACCGGGGCGGATGGTACCCGATGTCGCGGCCAACGCCGATCCTAATACTGGCTACAACATCGTCGTCCATGGAGAGAGGATTACGCGCGGGGGGACCAGTGCAGTTGCCCCATTATACGCAGGGCTCTTTGCTGCGTTCGGGAAGAAGCTTGGTTATGTGACACCCAAGCTATGGCTTAACCCCGTGTGCTTTAACGACATTACTGTAGGGGACAACGGTGCGTTTCGGGCAGACCGGGGTCCGGATCCGTGCACTGGGCTTGGCTCTCCGGTCGGGGTGAAACTTTCTGCTCTATTTTTATAGAAGGGTCGCAAGTTCTTGCAGCGATTCAATGGAGTCCCGCCCCGGCAGGGTAGCCCGGCAATCTCGGGAAGCGGCAGGACAGGTAAATTTAGCAGAGGAAGCTGGAGCATCTCCGCATCCCGGGAAAGCCACGAATCTTGTTTTCTTGTCTTGCCAGGCATTCGGCATTAAAGTAGCTACATGTCGATGTATAAACCCCAACTCGATGATCCCACCAAACGGGTTCTGCAAACCATCCAGCGACTCGGTGTCGCCTCTGGCTGGCAGGTCATGAAGGAAGCATCGGTCACCGGCGATGATTTGGTCAAAGCCGTCCGGATACTGGTGGCTTCCAGTCTCGTAAAGGCAAGCGGGAATCTGTCCGACCCCGACGAGATTGGCAAGGCCTATTTCAACATACAACCGTCAAACACCGGGCTCGTCAACGACGTTCTCAGCGCCTAATCGCAAGGGGAGGTGTGGGCGTGGACATGAACGTTTCCCCGGACCTTGGGGCGTATTGTTGTTACAGCCTCGTTCTCCTGATTGGACTTTTGGTCGCATGGTCGCAGGTTTCCAAGCGCCTGGGGAGACTCCCCGGTCAGTGGATCATGGTGAATACCTGGTTGCTTTTTTTTGCCTACACTTTCGTTCCCGTGCTTCTCTTTTGGTTTTTGGACCGCACGAATGCAGTGCACGACACGTCGTTGTTCGCCGCCCTTCTGGTTGGCTTCGGTTATCAGCAGATTCTTAGCGGCAGCTTGGGCAGCATTCGCGTTTCAGGCGACGCTTCGAAATTCTGGCAACCGTTCGGCGCGTGGGCCGACAGCATCTCGGATCGCATCCGTGAGCGTATTCAGGTCAACAGCTTGCAATTCGATGAGCGTCTTCTTGCGACCATAAGGGCTGACGCAGCGAAGTTCGACGCCCTAAAAGAGGTTACCTTAACCCACTCCGACGACCCAAAAACACTCGCTACGTCTCTGGAGGGCATCGCGGCGAACAAGGATGTGCTCGGCGAGGCCGGCGTGCACGCAAAACAAGCATCGTGGCTTTATGAGAGTCTCCAGAAATCCAGTCCGGAACAGTTTGAGTATTATCTCTACAAACACAACGTTATCTCCCCCAAATGGTATTTTTGGTATGCCAAGGAGTGGCGAAGTAAGACGACTGCCATTGTCGTCGCGGCCGTCCTGCTCGCCAGCGTCGCAGTTGCAGTCTGGGGCCCCGAAACACCCTTTGGCACGCCTATTAGCACAGCCTCCCACCGGGCTCAGTACTACATTTGGCGATTGCATAAGGACAACACGACGGACTACGACCGCTTCCGGGCCGAAACCAAACTACTCGGGTATTTGGGGTCAACTCCATCGATCTACTCTAAACTCATCGACATCCTGAAAGTGCCGAACCTCCCCGTGAAGACTGCTGACACCGTTATCGGGTTGATTGTAGAAACGCGTCATTCCGCCGTGAATAACCATGTCGACCTTCAAGCCTTACTTGTCGCTGCCCTACGCACCGAGAATTCGGATATTCGCGGACGAATCCACAAGGTTCTCTTGTATTTGGCCAATGATCGGCATGCTGCGGTGCCTGACGGACTAAAAACTTGGCAATCTGACCCGAAGCAGTCGTCTGTGGATATTGACCAACTGGTTGAACAGTGGTCCCAGGTAAAGTAATTATTACGATGCAGTTCGCAAGGGGCAGGGTGAAGCGGCGTTCCCCATGGTGACTATTTGTCCGATAGGCCGTCGTCATTGGCGGCTATGATGCGAGAACCGTACGTGCCTGGCTGTAGATTGGTGTACAACGCGCACACCAATTCTAGCGCTGGGCCATTCTATCCGCTGACCTTAATGCACGGCTCAACGCAGCCTCGACAGCAGGTCTTCCGGATTTTAATAGAGATACATACGAGGTGAGGCAGACAATCTCGGACGGAGAAAGGTCGAGGTTCATCTCACTCAGCATCCGATCCGGATCGCAAATGAAGAGCTCCATCATAGTCGGATCCACCGCAATCCGACCGAGAGCCTCTTTAACACCCTTGCTAATTTGTTGCATATTCCTCTCCAATCGTGAGTTCCTGAATTAGAAGCTCACCAAGGGATACATCAAGTGAGCGATTAAAATCCTCGACGGCGGCTCGTTTCTGCTCGAACATTGGAGTCTCATACCGGTAAAAAGGAGCAGCGAGCAGCGGGTCGAGCGAAACGACATCGAGTATTGTTGAGAAGGACCGTCTGAAGGAATTCGCGGAAAGTACGCCAGCCATAGGGAGCGTCTCAACGGCGGGATCTAGAATGAGTGTCGACCTGAATTTCTCGAACAACGGGGTACCTGCAGAAGGAGACACCAAGTGCAACTGCGGCCAGATCGGAAACGTTCCTTTATGCTTATGGAACTGGTTGGCCAACTCCAGCATGCGCTGGAAGCTTCCATGGGATTCGAAAGGGTAACCCCAGATGAACGAGGCTGTAACCTGGAAAAACTCCGCCGCCTGAAACAGAGTTCGCTCCATCTGTTCAATTGTGATGCGTTTGTCAATCAGGTTGAGCACTGCATCGTCACCTGCGTCTACGCCGAAGAACACGCGGCTGCAACCGGCGGCGGATAAATTTTCCATCATCTCCCGGTCGATCGTGTCAGCGCGAGAAAAAATCTCGAAAGAAATGCGCAGTTTGCGGCGTTGGATTTCAGCGCATAAGCCCAAAACTCTCCGTTTGTTTATCGTGAACGTATCATCAAGTACCGCCACCTGTGTCGTAGCGAGCGCGGTCGTAGCCCGTTCAAGGTCGTCAATCGCGGCCATCACGTCACGTGCCACAACTTTGCGGCCCATAAACGCGATGATCTCGCAAAATTCACAACTGAATGGGCACCCGCGCATTGTCGACCACGGCACGATCGTATATGGGTGTTCGGGAAGACTCCACCAATCCACAGGAGGTAATGTGTCCAGTTGCTCTCTGCGCGTTCGTCCAGTGCCAACGGCTATGCCGTCCCTTCCGCGTGAAAAAACGCCCGGCAGAACAGCGGCGCGCTGGGGCTCGCGGACGGCGACCGGGAGCACAGATTCTCCCTCGCCGACTACAACCATCTCGATCAGAGGTGCCCGCATCAGCAGCCGTGGTGCAATTCCGACGACCCCTGGACCGCCGATGAGCATGCGCGGGAGATCCCTGTCACCGTGCAAGGAATCAAGAGCCGCGATTACAAGCGGGATAGCATCATTGAAGACACTGAATCCAATCGTCGAAGCTCGAGAACCACGAATCCAGTTCGCCAGCGATTCGATAGAGAAGGCGTTCATATTTGTATCAAACTGAACGTCTGTAACTCGGCAGCTTATACCCGCGGCCCCTAAAGAGGCCTTGAGCGATAGCGGCCCGAGTGGCGGCATGGCGCCCCGCAACCTGCCGAAGCGAAGGCTGATCAAGTCCACCTCGGGGCGCGTCAGTTGAGAGTCAGTTCCCATCGATAAACTGCTCGACATTCCGTACCCTCGGACCTGACTTGGCGTTGGTTAAGGCCTGATCAGCCGACCGACAGCCCACGAACCGCGAGTCCCCACTAATCGTGCTGCGGTCGAGCTTGGCGCGCGTCAAGTCCACTCCGTAGAACCACGTGTCATCGAGCACCGCATCGGTAATCGTAGCGCCGCTAAGGTCGACTCCATGGAATCGCGTTCCAGCCATGTTGGCTTGCTCCATTTGCGCGTTTCGGAGATTGCAATGTGAATAAATCATCTTGGCTGGCTTGAACCGGTGGAACCGGCTGAGAAGCGTGACCACATTGCTCAGGGCATAAGTACTCGAGAATCGCCACCGTTCTTCAATTAACCAGGAATGGAGCTGCTCGAGCCGATGGACCAGAGCCTCAGGTATTTCGAGAAGGTACTCCCAGTCTCCGGTTATTTCTTTCTCAATTAAAGATAGACAGCTTGCCGCCCTAGGTTCTTTCTTGAGATCCACAGGCAGGTCCTCAAGGGCATTGATAAAAGTCGCGATATCGTCCAGGGTTTTAAAATAGACGTGCCGTCTCGCGCCTAGGGCCGTAGCCCGCTTAGCGCCCATGCTTAGGAACTCCCTCCTCGTAGTGAATTGCAGCACACCAAACGGCGCTTCACGAAGAGCGTCAAAAAAAACAGGCAATTGTAGATAGGGGAACTTTGTCCAGAGCTTATCGATCGGCGCGATCATCGGCACCAGGTTGCTACGCACCACCAGATCACCCGCGCCGGTCGGTGGCAAGAGCCGGAATGAGATGCGCGGGGAGACGGTCTGGAGATTCGCTTCACGTTTAAGGAAGGTCTCAGTCAGTATCTCCTTGAGGGATTTGGTGGCCCAGTCCTCTGCGCTGTCACCGCCATCATTACTCGGAGGGTCGTCTGCAGTAAGCACGATGAACGCCTGATGTTCTGCGAGCGCCGCGAGCAGTCCGCGCGTGTGAAACGCGAGCATGGATTCGGCGAGAGGATTACCGGTACGTACGGCCTGCTGCCGGCACGCAATATCGAGGCCGTCGACAGCGATGAAAAGCGGAGTATTGGCACTTACCCCTTGAAGATAACTCTGCAACTCCGAGGCTAGATCGTCGGGAGTCCGATCCTCAAGAGCCCCGTAGTCGACGAAGATACGACTTTCCGTGGGTGGGGCGGCAGCCACATACCGCAATAGCAGAATCGACTTCCCGACTCCCCGGATACCGTGCAATAGAATTGCGGATCTAGCATTCCCAACGGTCATGCGGATATTATCGATCAGCGATGTCTTCCACTCATCATTCGCCGCGGGCGGCGCCCAGGTTAGATTTTCTCCGGGGTCGAGACTGCCCTCGAGCATCTTGGATCTTTCATTGAGTCGCGCAATCGAGAGCCAGTGCCGTGCTCCGGGCGGATCGATGACGCTCTGACGAGACTTAATCGGAGAAAACTGAGCGCGAGGCAACTGCGGGAGCAGTGGTTTCAGGATGGCAGCCGCAGACAACGAAGTTTTGCTGGCCTTTGTTTTCGCTAGAGGCAAGGAGGTGTAAGTAGCGCTTCCCTTAAGGAGCTTCTGGTCGGGTGCAAAGCCATTTTGTTCCGGCACCCACCGGCGCGGCCACACCCGCAGCTCAAGGTTGCCGTCGTCCATTTGGATGATGGAAGCGAAATGGTATGCTTCCTCGCGATTTCCAGGATCACCGTGGATGGCTCCTGCGACGATCCGGACCGCATCTTCTGTCGCGCCATAGCGCGTCAACTGGAAGACTGGATTGTGTACGTGACCGAACAGATGAATGTCCGCGGTAGTCCGAATCGAAACAACATGCTCAGTCGTGGCGTCGATCAGTTCCTCGAGTGGGTGGTGCGTCAAGACAATCCGCACTTCGTGAAGCGGCTTGGCGGCGGAAAGAGTCTCCAGTTGTTTGGCCCCAAGTTGTAACTTTCCTTTGTCTTTATCGTCGTTGCACAGCATAGCGCTGTTGAGACCAAGAAGGTGAATCCGCACATTGACGTCGGGCCGCGGCTGAATGTGGTGCGACCAAAACAGCCATTGTTCTGGTTCACTCACCACGTCCAAACACGCCGGGGCGAAATCGCTTGCGAAACGGAGATAGTTTTCAAGTCGGCGAGTCACGATAATCCGGTCGGCGATGTCCTCCAGAGCCGGGTCGAGGAGGTCGCCGCGCTCCCGCAGGTCTCGAATGAGCCGAAACGCCTGACGCTCACCGGTCTGTGTGCGCTGGATATCATGATTGCCCGGAATCAAGAAGATGTCCCGGTTTGTCAGACCAGCCGTCTCGGCCAGCTTCAGGAGCCAGTTCTTTGCGAGATCGTACTCGTCGGCAGCGCCTTTAAAGGCCACGTCGCCTGTGACCAACACGGCGTCGGGACGCGGCACCGCGTCATGGCGAGATTCAGTAGGGTCGTCTTCAAAAGAGGATTTGAGGTCTGCTAATAAAGCGTCAGTTAGGTGATGCTGGCTCCATCGATGTGCCTGATCACCGTGGCCAAAGTGGATATCTGAAATGTGCAGCCATGAGAATATCTTTGTCTGTCCCATAGCAATCCTTTGGCTAGACAAGGTGTGTAAGTGGGGAGATTGTAGCACTTTTCTGTCGCTTGCTATGCGAGAATCCAGATCTGTTCTTGGCGCGGCCGAGTACTTGGACATGACTTCAAACACAGAGATAACGGGCCTCGAAGAGCGCATTACTCGTCGGCACTAATTGAAACACCTCTTCAGAGTGCCATTCATAATAGGCTAGCCACCTCGCTCGGGGTGAAACCAGCTTCGTCTTCCTTCAGAAGGGCAATCGTTTCCGCGAGTTTGATTAGTCGGCCTTCGTTCTTTAAAGTTTCCAGATGAGATCTCAGGCGGCTCGACTCCTCTACCAGTACACGGTGCCGGCCCAGAAAAACGTAGGGGCGTCCGTTAGGCGTGGCGAATCTCCGGACGTAGAGTGCTCCGGTCCAACGTCCTTGAACCGTCGCCAGGATACCCTGCGGTGCACCCTTGAACAGGACTTTGGCAAGACTCATCTTCTGGATACAAATCTGTGCTCCCCCCGATGAAGGCATAGAAAAGAACTCGACGCTGCCCTCTGGGTCGCCATCGAATAGCATAGACGCGGCGCGGTCGGGCGGAAGTACAAACATGGATTCGCCCGCTCCCATTTGAGCAAGGCGACTTTGGACATATTGGTAAGCGGTAGGAAGCAGGGATTCAGCAGGGAAATAGGCCTGCTGCATTCCACCAGTTGGTCTCGAAAAGCTGTTCTGGATGACCCACGCCGTTCCTCTCTCCTGTGCAAGCTGGGTAAGGTCTAAATACCGCTCTACTGAAGTGCCAACAACAACTCCAGCCCGTACCTCCAGCAATTTGAAGCAGAGTAAGTCCGGGTAGCGGGTGTACGCGTTGCACAGTTCGTTGCCGGTAAAGACATCGAACACATTCCCGCCGCCCGTACGCGACTCCGCATTGAGGTCGTAGATCGCCTTTTCATTCATTGCCCCAGTCGCCCTCAGGAATTCTCGATAACCAGAATGTACGAGATGAGTGATGGTTTTTGCCGACTCCTCCGCAGCATGGTTGGGCAAGAGCGACTGCCGGTCAATTGAGAACTCAAATCCTCGTGGATTCCGGTGGTTTGCAAAAAAAGTCCCGACACGGGGAAGGTCGAGACAGAACTCTCCCCGCCAAAAGTTCCCCCGGAAACCGCAAATCGCGACAACGGGCCATCGGATTCCCCCGGATGGGCCAATCAAGATAGGTGTTCCGGACTGATCAAGAAAAGTTGGACGTCCCGTTATCTTTCGGTACGCAAGACTCATCGCGAGTTCCGTTTCGCCCTCAATTCCTCTCCATCGGAAGGTTTCAATTCCAAGCTCCGCTTTGCGCTGCCGTTTTGCTTCCAACACATCGTCATCCGAGACATCTGGCACGGATTGCGGCAACACAAAACGGTCGGAATCGACTGTCAATTCAATCGTGATCCCCGAGCACAACAATTCCTTTCTGGCTTGATCGAGTACTTCATCGACGGCGATGTCTGGTTTCAAGTGGAGTGTGACGCTTGTCCCAGCGTGGAGAAGTCGATCGGAGAACACGGTA
>Ga0210405_10004389_pt1 | contig 13280 bp, 15 predicted proteins | sample IncBWH11MmetaG_FD_155492 | JGI IMG/M metagenome (GOLD analysis project Ga0210405, IMG submission 155492) | Forest soil microbial communities from Barre Woods Harvard Forest LTER site, Petersham, Massachusetts, United States - Inc-BW-H-11-M | ecosystem: Environmental > Terrestrial > Soil >... | reverse complement strand
CGAGCTGGATCTCGTTTCTGGCTGACCGGCAGAAGTCGATGAATTCCGGCCGAATGCTGATCGACACGGTTCACGACCGCTGGCAACGACTGGCGCCGGACCACCGGCCGAAATTGATGCTCTACGGCGAGAGCCTGGGTTCGATGGCCGGCCAGGCCGCCTTCGGGTGGCTGCCCGACATCCGCCGGATGGGCTTCGACGCGGTGCTGTGGGTGGGGCCGCCGCAAGCAAGTCCGCTGTGGCATGCGCTGATCCTGCGGCGCGACCCCGGCACCATGGAGGTGGAGCCGCGTTACGACAACGGGCGAACCGTGCGGTTCTCCGAAGCCAACATCCCCGCGGACATCACCGGGGCGGCGGGGCCGCCGTGGGTGGGCACTCGCGTGCTGTTTCTTCAGCACCCATCGGACCCGGTCGTCTGGTGGACACCCGATCTGCTGTTCGGCAAGCCCCAGTGGCTTATCGAACCCCGCGGCCAGGACCGCACCGCGTTGATGCGCTGGTATCCGGTCGTCACGTTTTGGCAAGTCAGTGCCGACCTGACCAACGCCGAGGGCGTGCCCGGCGGGCACGGCCACAACTACAGCAACGACATCCTGGACGGCTGGGTCGCGGTGGCTCCGCCGGACGGCTGGACAGCGGCAGACACCGAGCGCATCCGAGCCGCGCTGAGCACCTTCAAATGATGCAGCACAATGACTTTCGCCGCGTACAGCCGCTTGGGCTGGCCGCCGCGCTGGTCGGCTGGAGCTTTGTCGCTCCCCGGCTACCCGCCCGGCGCCGGTTGCTGCTGCAGGCCGGTGTTGCCGGAGTGCTGGTCCGAGTGACGAGGGCGCCGCTGGGCCTGCGACCGCCACGGCTGTGGGCCGGTTTCCGGCTGGGCCTGGCCGCCGGATCGGCGGCGGCGATCGGGGTCTTGGTAGCGACATCCTTTCCGGCCGTGCGACTTTCGATGGCCGAACGGGAACTGCCCGCTTCGGCGTCGACCTGGCTGACGTTGCAGATACCGCTGGGTACGGTGTGGGGCGAGGAGGCGGCATTCCGTGCGGCGCTGGCCGCCGTCGCCGGTCGCGTTTACGGCGTCGCCGGTGGTCGGCTGCTGCAGGCCCTCGCGTTCGGTCTCTCCCATATCGTCGATGCGCGCGCCACCGGTGAGCCCGTACTGCCCACCGTGTTGGCCACCGGCGGCGCGGGCTGGATATTCGGTTGGCTGGCCGACCATTCCGGCAGCCTCACCGCGCCGATGCTGGCGCACATGGCGATCAACGAGTCGGCCGCGGCGGCGGCGCTGATCATCCAGCGGCGGTCTGGAGCTAGTCGGCCGTAGTCGGCACGTCGCGGCTGTCGGCTACCAACTTGTGCGGCTCGGTCTCGGCATCGCCGATGCCGAAGCTTATGATGCGCCGGGGGGTAATCCGAATGATCCCGGTGTCGATCTCGTCGTCGTTGGGCTCCGTGCGCCTCTCGCCGGACTCGGCCAGTTCGGCGGTCCCCCTGATCTCCAGGCACCGGACGCGCCAAGGGTTGCGGGACACGATGTCGTCGATCACCAGTGCGACGGTGTTGTTGGACGCCACGTTGCGGAACTTGCGACTTTTCGACATCCGGTAGCCGTAAATGTCCACGGTGCCCAGATCTTCGTTGTAGGTGAAGCCGACCGGATTGTTCTGCAATGTGCCGTCGGGTTGGATGGTGGCCAACCGGGCGAGGTCGGCCGCCTCCATGAACTCAATTTCGTGCGGTTTGAACGACATAGACCCACGCTAAAGTCTCAACTTCGGTTGAGGTCAAGGCGGCCGATGTCATTAATGGGAATGCTTCTGAGACCCTGAAGTATGGCCGTCCGTCACAGCGCTGATCCGGCGAAGACCCGCGAAGCGGTGCGGGCTGTCGAAGACTGGTTGCGCGACGAGACCCGTCCGGTTCCGAGTCGAGCGGATCTGGCGGCAGCGGTTCGGCTCACCGCGCGAACTTTGGCAGCGCTTGCGCCGGGCGCCAGCGTCGAGGTCAGAATTCCGCCGTTTGTGGCGGTGCAGTGCATTTCCGGGCCGAGGCATACCCGAGGCACGCCGCCCAATGTGGTCGAGACCGATCCGCGAACGTGGCTGCTACTGGTCACCGGACTGCTAAGGGTTGCGGACGCCGGCGTCACCGGGGCGCTGCGTCTGTCCGGCTCGCGGGCCGCCGAGATCCAGTCGTGGCTACCGTTGGTGCACTTGAGCTAGGCCAGCGGCGCAAGCCCGGAACGCACCAGATCGACACTGGCAGCGACAATTTCACCGAGGTCGCCGGTGCAGCCGTCGTCACCCCACTTCTGGACCGCCACCACAAGAGCTGCCGCCAGTGTGGCTCCAGCGACCGCGGAGACGAGGTCGAGGTTGGGAAATCCCGCATAGCGGGTCTTGATGAAGTCGGCGAGCACCTCGGCGAACGACGACTGCACCACCCGTAAATGCGCAGCGATGCGCTCAGCAGATATCAACGTCGAACGGGCGATCGCGGCTTGGCGGACCACCTCGACGTCGTGCGGGAAGCTCTCGACGCTGGCCAACACGGCATCGAACAGCGACTCCGCGGAAGGACGCTGCGCCAACGCTTCGGCCAGCCATTCCAGATGGGTGTCGTAATCCTGAAACAGCACCGCTTCCTTGGTGGGAAAGTGCCGAAAGAAGGTGCGCTCGGTGACGCCGGCCTCGGCGGCCAGCTGCGTGACCGTCACGTTGGCAAAGCCCTTCCGGGCGAACTGCGCCAGCGCTACCCGACGCAACGCCTCGTGCGTCGATCGCCGGCGCAGCTCATGAAGGTTGGTCGCTTCCGCCATCGCGCCCGATGCTATCCCGAATCGCTACAACATGTCAGTACTGACATCTTCACAATATGTCAGTACTGACATATTGTGGCGTATGGCGTGGCCTGGCCTGGGGAAGGGATCCGAGCGATGACTGACTATGACGCGATCGTTGTCGGAGCCGGGCACAACGGCCTGACGGCCGCCGCCATCCTGGCTGGTGCGGGTCTGCGCACGGTATGTCTGGAGGCCAACACCTACAGCGGTGGAATGGCCGCGACGGTAGAGCTGATCGACGGATTCCGCTACGAGATCGCGGGATCGGTGCAGTTTCCCACCGCCCACCAGATCACCCAAGAGCTTGGCCTGGACACCCTTCCGACCGTTGACGCGGAGGTGATGTCGGTCAATATCGGCGAGTCTGGTGAGGAGCCGATGGTCTTCTATCGCGATCCGATGCAGCTGATGATGCATCTCGGCGAGAAACACGGCGCCGATGCGATCACGGGCATGGCCCAGTTGATCGCGTGGAGCCAGGGACCGGCAAAAGCGCTTGGTCGATTCGAGGTGCGCACGCCGCCCAAGACGCTCGATGAGATGTATGCCTGCGCGGCCAATGAAGCCGAACGCCGGGCCATCCATCAGATGCTGTTCGGCTCGGCGATGGATGCCATCGACACCTACCTACCGGATAAAGACAAGCACGCAGTCCTGCGCGGGATGCTGGCGTTTCTGGCGGTCAACTCCACGTATCGCGGGCCGTACACGCCCGGCAGCGCGACCTGTCTGGCATTTGCGCTCGCGGTGCCCGACGACAGCACCGCCATGATGACCAAGCTGGCCGGCGGGATCGGTGCCCTCACCGAACATTTGCATACCCTCTTCACCTCGCATGGCGGCGAGATCCGTTTCCGGGCCAAAGCCGAGAAAATCCTCGTGGAAAACGACCGTGTCACCGGCGTGCAGCTTCGCGACGGGTCCACGATCAGCGCACCCGTGGTGGTGTCCAACCTCGCGCCCGACCTCACTCTCACCGACCTGGTCGGTGCCGAACACCTGCCCGCGGAGTTGATCGCCCGGCTGAGCGGTCGCGACCATCGCGCGGCATTTGTCCAAATACATTTCGCGCTCGACGGCCTACCGCAGTTCGCGCCGCCCTATGAGCTGCTCAACGAGCCCGGCATGCAGCAGTCCATCGGGATCTTCGGCTCACCCGAGGAACAGCAACGTCAATGGGAGATGTGTACCCGCGGCTTGTTACCGGACAATCCATCGTTGGGTATGCAGATTCCGTCATGCCTTGACCCAGGCCTGGCGCCGCCGGGCAAGCATGCCGCAAGCGCATTTGCCTATGCTTTCCCCGTCGAAGTCGACCGTGATCAACACGGGCGTTTGAAAAATGAAATGGCACAGCGGGTTATCGACAAGATCACCCGATATGCGCCCAACTTCCGTGACATTGTCATCCGGCATATCACCTTCGCGCCGTATCACATGCAAACCATGTTCGGGGCCCCGTCGGGTGATTTCTGCCACGGGCTGCTGCATCCCGATTTGATGGGGCCAAACCGGCCCGGGCCGAAAGGATTCGTCGACTTGCCGATTCCGATCAGTGGGCTCTACCTGGCAAGCGCCGGCTGTCACGGTGGGCCCGGCATCACGTTCACGCCCGGCTACAACGCCGCTTATCAAGTGCTCGACGACGTTGGCGCCAAACCCGGTCGCGATTACGTAAGTGACGGCTGGGATTGGTGTGGCAAAATAAGCTGAGAGCTGAACCGAAAATGCCTGCCGCAGGCCAGATAAGCAGTTCAACACGCTGGTCGGATTCGGTCGCTTGGCCGCGGTCACCGTAGACTGCCTTACGTCACCAATCGCCTCCCAGGGAGCCGCCACATCGTGACCGCCCAGCAGCCATTGCCCGAGGAAAACCCGCCCGGCGAAGAATGCGGTGTATTCGGCGTATGGGCCCCCGGCGAACAGGTCGCCAAACTCACCTATTTCGGGCTGTACGCCCTGCAGCACCGCGGGCAGGAGGCCGCCGGTATCGCCGTGGCCGACGGGTCCCAGGTGCTGGTATTCAAGGACCTGGGCCTGGTCAGCCAGGTCTTCGAAGAGCAGACGTTGGCGGCCATGGAGGGCCACGTCGCCATCGGGCACTGCAGATACTCCACCACCGGCCAAACCACGTGGGAGAACGCACAACCGGTGTTCCGCAACACCGCTGCCGGCACCGGGGTGGCGTTGGGGCACAACGGCAATCTGGTGAACAGCGCCGAGCTGGTCGCTCGTGCCCGCGAGGCGGGATTGATGAGCACCCGGGTTCCCTGCGCGGCCACCACCGACTCCGACATGCTGGGCGCGCTGCTGGCCCACGGTGCGGCCGACTCCACCCTGGAACAGGCGGCGCTGGAACTCCTGCCGACAGTGCGTGGCGCGTTCTGCTTGACGTTCATGGACGAGAACACCCTGTATGCCGCGCGCGACCCGTACGGCGTGCGGCCGCTGTCGCTGGGACGGCTGGACCGCGGCTGGGTGGTGGCCTCCGAAACCGCTGCTCTGGACATCGTCGGCGCCTCGTTCGTCCGCGACATCGAGCCGGGCGAGCTTTTGGCCATCGACGCCGATGGCGTCCGGTCCACCCGTTTCGCCAATCCCGAACCCAAGGGCTGCATCTTCGAGTACGTCTACCTGGCACGACCGGACAGCACGATCGCGGGCCGGTCGGTGCACGGCGCCCGGCTCGAGATCGGTCGTCGGCTGGCTCGCGAATGTCCGATCGATGCCGACCTGGTGATCGGCGTTCCGGAATCCGGCACACCTGCCGCGGTCGGCTATGCGCAGGAGGCCGGCATCCCCTACGGGCAAGGCCTGATGAAGAACGCCTACGTCGGGCGGACCTTCATTCAACCGTCGCAGACCATCCGCCAGCTTGGAATCCGGCTGAAGCTAAATCCGCTCAAGGAGGTCATCCGCGGCAAGCGGCTCATCGTCGTCGACGACTCGATCGTGCGGGGCAATACCCAGCGCGCTCTGGTCAGGATGCTGCGCGAGGCCGGCGCCGTGGAGGTGCATGTGCGGATCGCCTCGCCGCCGGTGAAATGGCCGTGCTTCTACGGCATCGACTTTCCCTCGCCGGCTGAGTTGATCGCGAACGCCGTCGAAGACGAAGACGAGATGCTCGAAGCGGTACGGCATGCCATCAACGCCGACACGTTGGGATACATCTCGCTACGGGGTCTGATCGCCGCGACCGAGCAACCCACCTCGCGGCTCTGCGCGGCCTGCTTCGACGGCAAGTAACCGATCGAGCTGCCCAGCGAGACCGCATTGGGCAAAAACGTCATCGAGCACATGCTTGCCAGCACCGCGCGGGGTGTCGTGCAGGCTGACGCCCAAACCAGTCTGGCGGCGCGCGAAATTTCCCCGGAAGCGGAGCAGGCCTCCGTGCTGCGCCACCCCTAGCTCAGCGGACAGGTGGCCGATACCCGTGTTCGGCGCTGACCGGTAGCCTTTATCGACGATGGCCGACCTTACAAAAAAGTCCGGAAAAGACCCGGCCGCCCCGGGCGTTACCTATGCATCGGCCGGAGTCGATATCGAAGCCGGGGACCGCGCTGTCGAATTGTTCAAGCCGCTGGCGTCCAAAGCCACCAGGCCCGAGGTACGCAGCAAGCTTGGTGGATTCGCCGGATTGTTTGCGCTGCGTAGTGATTACCGCGAACCGTTATTGGCGGCATCCAGCGACGGGGTGGGTACCAAGCTGGCGGTCGCGCAAGCGATGGACAAGCACGACACCGTCGGCCTGGACTTGGTGGCGATGGTGGTCGACGACCTCGTGGTTTGCGGTGCCGAGCCGATGTTCCTGCTGGATTACATCGCCTTGGGCCGCATCGTGCCGGAGCGGCTCAACGCGATCGTCGGCGGTATCGCCGAAGGGTGCATCCGCGCGGGTTGCGCGCTGCTCGGCGGCGAAACCGCCGAGCATCCCGGTCTGATCGAACCGGACCACTACGACATTTCCGCTACCGGCGTCGGCGTGGTCGAAGCCGACGACGTTCTTGGGCCGGACCGGGTCAAGCCGGGGGACGTCATCATCGCGATGGGGTCGTCCGGTCTGCACTCCAACGGATACTCGCTGGCCCGAAAGGTTCTGCTGGAGATCGACCGGATGAACCTGGCCGGTTACGTCGAAGAATTCGGCCGCACGCTCGGCGAAGAGTTGCTCGAGCCGACTCTCATCTACGCCAAGGACTGTCTCGCGCTGGCCGCCGAAACCCAAGTCCGGACGTTCTGTCATGTGACCGGCGGCGGGTTGGCGGGCAATCTGGAACGCGTCATCCCTCACGGGCTGGTAGCCGAGGTCGACCGCGGCACATGGACGCCGGCGCCGGTGTTCGCGATGATTGCCCAGCGTGGCCGGGTCTCTCGCGCCGAGATGGAAAAAACCTTCAACATGGGCGTCGGGATGATCGCCGTGGTGGCGCCGGAAGACACCGACCGGGCGCTGGCGATACTGACCGCCCGGCATTTGGACTGCTGGGTGCTGGGCGCAATCAACAAGGGCGGAAAAGAAAGCCCACGAGCGAAGCTCGTCGGGCAACACCCAAGGTTCTAAAGACCAACTTCAACCGATAACAACGCGGGCCAGAAATGGCCGGAGGTGGGGCGGGAAAACCCGGCTTTCAGCGGCGCCACTCGCTTTCGTCGCTCCAGGGGTCTTCGCCGTCTGACTGGTCGTCGTCATCGCCCGACCCGGACAGCTCGCGCTGAAGCCGCTCGAAATCGGTCTGCGGTGAGCTGTACTTAAGTTCTCGAGCAACCTTGGTCTGCTTCGCCTTAGCCCGGCCGCGGCCCATGGGGGAACCCCCTCGCGCAATAACGGAGCGGCCCAAGAAGCAGGCGGCTCCGATCTTTTGTCTTTATTGTCCTGCCCACAGCTTACCGTGCCCGATGGTTGCGCGCTGTTGCACCCCGCACCTTGTGCAGCACCCCGCGCGGACGTTCATCGCGCCGTTCCCCTCAATCGCTCGAGGGCCACCCGCCCGGCGCCGGGCCCATCGAGTGGCGGCAGCGAGTCGGCGTCGATCGCTGCGGGCACCTCCGCGTCGCCGCCGGTAATGAGGGCGGTATCGGCGGGTACCCCGCGCTTGAGCAGCGCGAGCGCCACCGGGCCGAGGTCGACGTGTTCGACCACGGTTCCAAGCCTGCCCACCGCGCGGCCGTTGGCCAGCACCGCATCGCCGGTAGCCGGCCGGTCCGCCGACCCGTCGAGGTGCAACAACACCAGCATGCGGGGCGGTTTGCCTAAGTTGTGCACCCGCGCGACGGTCTCCTGGCCGCGATAGCAGCCTTTGTCGAGGTGGACGGCGCCCAGCCCCGGACCGCCGATCCAACCCACTTCGTGCGGGATCGTCCGTTCGTCGGTGTCGACGCCGAGCCGTGGGCGCACGGCCGCCACCCGGTGGGCTTCGTAGGCCCACACTCCGGCCGGGCGCAGCCCCGCCTGCGTCAAACGACGCTGTAGGTCGGCGGACTCGCGCCGGTCGACCAGCACGTCCAGCTCGACTTGGCCAGCCGGCGCCCCGATCATCCGACGTACGAAGCCAATCCCGGGCATCGGCACCGCGGTCATCTCGGCGGGCAATGCATCCAGTCCGAGCGTCTTCAGCACGGCTGGTTCGGCCAGCTGCGGCCCCAGCAGCGACAGCACCGCGAGGTCGGCCGGGGCGGGGGCCACATCCGACCAGAAGACCATCTTGCGCAGGTAGTCCAACAGCGGCTCGCCGCGCCAAGGCTCGGTGTCGAGATAGGTGATGGCGCCGAGCTCGGTTTGGACCCAGTGATCTTCCACCCGGCCCTGCCCGTCCAGGCTGAGGTTTTGCGTGCTCGCGCCGTCGGGAAGCTCGCTGACGTGCTGCGTCGAGATGCTGTGCAGCCAGGTCTGCCGGTCGGCGCCGGTCAGTGTGAGCACCCGACGGTGCGAGCGATCGACCAGCACGGCGTCGGTTTCGGCTGCACGTTGCTCGCCCAGCGGGTCGCCGTAATGCCAGATCGCGCCGGCGTCGGGCCCGGTATCGGGGGCGGGAACAGCGGACACACACCAACTCTACGGGTCTACGGCGTTAGGCTTCTGGTCCATGACAGGCCAGGCGGGCGTGATCGTCACGCTCGACGGTGAGGTACATCCGCCGGGGACGCCCCTGCTGTTCGCCGACGACCTCGCCGCGGTACATGGTGACGGCGTATTCGAGGCATTGCTGGTCCGCGCCGGCGGCGCGTGCCTGGTGGAGGCACATCTGGGCCGGCTGAGCCACTCCGCCAAACTGCTGGACCTGCCGGAGCCGGACCTGGCGGGTTGGCGACATGCGATCGACCTGGCGGCGCGGCGGTGGGCGGCGGGCGCCGACGACGAGGGTGCGATGCGTTTGGTCTACAGCCGCGGCCGGGAACGCGGTTCGGCGCCCACCGCCTACGTGACCGTCAATCCGATCGCCGATCGGATCACCGCGGCCCGTCGCGACGGGGTTGCCGCGGTGACGTTGCCCCGTGAGCTACCCGCGACCGGTGTCGAGGCGATGCCGTGGCTGCTGGCCGGCGCCAAGACGCTGTCCTATGCCATCAACATGGCCGCTCTCCGCCATGCTGCCCGGCAGGGCGCCGGCGACGTTATCTTCGTCAGCTCGGACGGCTACGTTCTGGAGGGCCCCCGTTCGACGGTGGTGATCGCCGTCGGTGGCGCAGGGGCCAGCGGCGATGTGTGCCTGCTGACGCCGCCGCCCTGGTATCCGATCCTGCGCGGCACCACGCAGCAGGCGCTGTTCGGCGTCGCCCGGGCCAAGGGCTACGACTGTGACTATCGCGCTCTGCGTGTCGCTGATCTTTTTGCAGCGCAAGGGATTTGGTTGGTATCGAGTATGACGGTGGCGGCGCGCGTCCATACGCTCGACGGCCAGGCATTGCCGAGGGCCCCGTTGGCGACGGAATTCGCCGAACTTGTCGACGCCGCCGTTGTCTGCGATCGCTGAAATCGGTTGTCGGCGCAGCCCTGAGCGAGTACGGTCGGCCGTACACAGGGAAGGAGGTGGTCCGCGAAATTGATAGCTGAATGGACTTGTGAGGTGGCTGCACGCTAGCTGCACCGGGCGAGGAATCACCTGCGCGCGCTGGCGAATTCCCCGCAGCCACCCGGCCCCCGAGCCTCCGGTCTGTCCAACCAGGAACTACGGCTCGGGGGCTGCCCATTTCTAGCGTCCCGGCCTCCAACTGGTGAGAGCCAGTCTCGAAGCCCAAACAGTCTCTGCGGCAACGGGTATCAGACCGCGATGTGCGAGCGTTAGGGTGTCACCTTAGCGGCCATCTGCTCGGCGACCTGGCCGGCTTCATTGGTGATGCTGGTCCCGCACGCCACGACGTCGATGACCACACGGGACACTGCGCTCAATACCCGCTGGCACACCCGGCCGTTAGGGACCGCCTGCGTGCGCCGCAGCATAATCCTCGGCGGGGCGCCGTTGAGTTCGGAGAACGTCCACGGGGTCGTCCGATTACCGTCGGCCACCGTCACGGTTTGGCCGGCGCACGCCTTCCAGTTGCCCGCGGATGTCCGGACGAACGCATGGGCGTTTTCGGCGGACGGAAACTCCACCGCGCCGGCAAAGACCCGTTTGGGAGGATCGGCTGCGCGAAGCCCCAGGCTGCGGACCGCGGTGTAGCCGCTGCCCTGATATACCGCAGCCTGGATCGGTTCGAAAGCGCCGAGACATGCCGCGTCCGACGGCGTTCCCGGTGAGGTGACCATCCGACTGGTCTGTCTTGATTCGACTAGCTGACAAACAGCCCCATAGCACTCTCCTCTAGCGCGAGGAACAGGCAAACTGCGATGCGACGATAACGCGCCTTCGCCCTGGTCGGGCAGCAATCGGCGCAGCCGCCGGCGTCTATTAGCCGGCGAACCGGGAGAGCCGCGCCGACAGGTGCGGCACCAGCCCGCCGTCGGCGTCCACCCGTTCTTCGACGTATGCCAGGTCGCCACCCTCGACGATGCCGTAGAGCCGCTTGGCGCCGCCGACCAACACGCCCGACCGGCTGCGGGCCAGGGCATCGGTGACCAATTCCCACGACGACTGGTTCAGCGGGCGCCCGTAGAACAGCTCGACGTAACCGGCGGAATGCGCCAGCAGCAACTCGATGGCGTGTGACTCGGTGGGGTCGTGGGGGTCGTTCACGAAGCGCCAGTAGCCGGTTTCGCGCAAGTCGGGTCCTTGGTAGTCGCCCGAATCGGTAAGCCGCCAGGACCGGGCTTCCCAATTCAGATAGTCGCCGCCGTCGTGCGAGACCACGATCTGCTGCCCGAACCGGTAGTCGCCGTCAGCCCTGCGACCCTCTCCCTCGCCGCGCCAGACGCCGACCAGGGGAAGCAGAGCCAGCAAGGCGTCGTTGAGGTTGGCGCCTTCACGGAGGTTCGCGGTGTCTGCGGGGATGGGCAGATCGTCGAAGACCGGGATGTTGCGGGCCGCGGTCACCTTGGCGCGTTGGGCGGCGGCGGCCACGGCACGGTCCGCGGAACCGGGCGGACGGGCCGACTCGTCACCGGTGTCGGCGGAGCTCAAGCGCCACTCCTCCGCATCGCTCCGCTCTGCATCGTCGCCGGCGCGGCTCACGACTCGTCGGTGATCAGCCGATACAACGCATACAGCGCGAACCAGGAGATCGCCACCACCGCCGCGACCAGCATGATCTCGAAGAACAAAACCACGGCCACGAGTCTAGTTCGGCGGCGAAGGTGCTGCTGCGACTGGCCGGGCAGACGGGTCAGGCAATCTTGACGTCGACCTCGTGGATCCCCGCCCCCGACGGGTTCACCACCGCGTCGCCGTTACCTGCCGCTGACAGCGCCCGCAGCGTCCAGGATCCCGGTGCGGCGAAGAACCGGAAATCGCCGGTGGCTGACGCGACGACCTCGGCCGTGAACTCATCGGAGGAGTCCAGCAGACGTACGAACGCGCCGCCAACGGCCTGGCCGTCACCGTCGACGACCCGACCGGTGATCACCGTCTCCTTCTCCAGGTCGACGCTGGCGGGCAACGTCTGTCCTTGCTTTGGTGCAGAGCACATATCAGCTTCCCAACTCGATCGGGGCGCCCACCAGGGAGCCGTATTCCGTCCAACTGCCGTCGTAGTTCTTGACGTTTTGGTGCCCGAGCAGCTCGCGCAGCACGAACCAGGTGTGCGACGACCGCTCACCGATCCGGCAGTAGGCGATGGTCTCCTTCGACCCGTCCAAACCGGCGCCGGCGTAGAGCTTGGCCAGGTCGTCGTCGGACTTGAAGGTGCCGTCCTCGTTGGCCGCTTTACTCCACGGCACGTTGATCGCGCCGGGGATGTGGCCGGGCCGCTGGCTTTGTTCCTGCGGCAAGTGCGCCGGCGCCAGGATCTTGCCGGAGAACTCGTCGGGGGAGCGCACGTCGACCAGGTTTTTCACGCTGATCGCGGCGAGCACCTCGTCGCGGAACGCCCGAATGGTGTCGTCGGGCGCCTTGGCCGTGTAGGAGGTCGCGGGACGCGTCACCGTGTCCTTCGACAGCGACCGCCCGTCGAGCTCCCACTTCTTGCGGCCACCGTCGAGCAGCTTGACGTCGTCGTGGCCGTACAGCTTGAAGTACCAGTAGGCGTAGGCGGCGAACCAGTTGTTGTTGCCGCCGTAGAGGATCACGGTGTCGTCGTTGGCGATACCGCGGTCACTCAGCAGCTTGGAGAACTGCTGGGCGTCGACGAGGTCACGCCGGACCGGGTCTTGCAGATCGGTACGCCAGTCCAGCTTGACCGCCCCGGCGATGTGGCCGCCGTCGTAGGCGCTGGTGTCCTCATCGACCTCGACGAAGACGACGTGGTCGGCATCGAGATTGCTCTGGGCCCAGTCGACGGAGACCAGGACGTCGGAGCGTGGCATGTTGGGGATCCTTTCGGTCGCTAGGAAGTGCTCGGGGTTGGTTTTAGCCGCACGACGAGCGGGTAGAGCTGGCAGCCCAGGCAGATGCCGAACGCTGCGTTGAGAAACGCCGCCACCAGTGCTGCGCCGGTGGCGATGACGCCGACCAGGGGCGCGCCGGCGGAGAAGCCGGCCGTGCCGACTACCGCGAAGATCAAGCCGACCAGTTGGGCGAACTTCAGCGGAGGCACCGGCTCACGCTCGCGGACCGGTGCCAAGCGTGGTGCCACGACTTTGGCGAACACGAGTCCGTAGGGATGACGACGCGGGCCGCCCACGGCGCCGATCGCGAAGATGACGGCTTGCAGGCCCAGAATGACCGCGGCGGCCAACGGGCTGACCCCCGAGACAAGCAGGGTGATCACCAGCACAACGGTGGTGACCCAGGCGGCGAAACGCGGCCCTCGAACATCGACCTGGTCGGTGGTCTTGGGGCTGGACATCATGCTGCTCCTAAGTGCTCTGTGCACGGGGTATGGGGGACGCACGCCATGGTGTTTG
>Ga0210405_10004388_pt1 | contig 13280 bp, 9 predicted proteins | sample IncBWH11MmetaG_FD_155492 | JGI IMG/M metagenome (GOLD analysis project Ga0210405, IMG submission 155492) | Forest soil microbial communities from Barre Woods Harvard Forest LTER site, Petersham, Massachusetts, United States - Inc-BW-H-11-M | ecosystem: Environmental > Terrestrial > Soil >... | reverse complement strand
CCGAGGCGGTCTGCGGCAGGTTGCCGTCGACGATGATGTCGCGCAGGTTCACCGACTGCACGTCATACCCGGTCAGGTAGATGTTGAAGTCGAGCACCGGCACCGACAGGTCCGACCAGATGACGGTGTGGACCAGCACCGCGGTGGCCGAGGCGTTGTTGACCGAGAACAGGGTGGTCAACCCGTTCGGGTTGTTCAGGTCCACCTCGAAGTAGGGCAGCAGCAGCGTCGCCGCCGGCACCGCGTCGATGGTGCAGATCACCGCCGCCGCGGGCGCGGCGGCCACCAGCAATCCAGCCAGCACCAGACCGAGAGCCACTCGAGCCATGTCTTGACCTCCTTCCGTTTAGCTAGCCGACGAGATCAGGAGCCGCCGCGGCCGATCACCGCTGGCGGCTCATCGCCTCCTGCTGCGCCTTGACCGTCTGCGCAAGCCGTTCGAGCTGGTCGCGGAGCGCGTCGACGGCGGCCTGACGCTTCGTCAGGTCGTCGATCTGGCGCTGCTGAGCCTCGATCCTGGCCGCCTGCTCCGCGATCGTCGCATGCTGCTTCTGGACCTGTTCGAGCATCATCGCGTCGAGGAAGTTGTAGCGCACCGCGAGCGGCTTGCCGGTCGAGTCGAGCTGCACCATGCCGGGGTAGACCTTCGCCACCTCTTCGGCGATCAGGCCGTACTGCAGCACGTTCGAGCCGTCGTCGTAGACCGGCTGGTAGCGGAAGGTGACCGGGCGCAGCTTCAGCAGGTCGTCGCTGGCACCTGCCATGTCCGCGACGTCCTGCTTGAAGCGCAGGGACGAGGAGATCTCTCCCGGGAAGAAATGGCTGGCCGCGCAGGCGCTGTCCAACCGGATGGCGTCGATGCCGACCCCGAACTGGCCGTTCGAAGCCAGCGTGTACACCACCCACGCCTGGGCCGCGGCCGGATCGACTGGCGGGTTGTTGCCGGCGGCCGCCACCGTCGTGTTGAGGTCCAGGAACAGCCAGCCGAAGTCGAAACCGGCCGGCAGCGGGAAGCTGGCGCCGCCCACCTGCGTGCGCTGCGTCTCGGCCGGGAACGGGATCGTCGACGAGTTCGGCGGCTGCGGCGAGAACGGGAACGTCTGCGGCACCGACGGATGCTCCTGCTCGTCGAAGATGACGATGGCCTCCTGGCCCAGCGGGTACCAGGGCGGCTGCACACCGGCGGTCGCCGGGCAGGTGAACGGACCCTGGTTGACCTTCGAGTCGCGCCACACCAGCAGCGAGGTGCCGGCGCTGAACGCGCCGCCGTTCAGGTAGCGGGCCGCGAACTCGGTGGCCAGCGGCTCGCGGTTGTCGACCGCCGTCCAGGCGTCGTAGCGGCCGTAGAAGGTGTAGCGACCGGAGGTCGTGGTCGCCGGATTGGTGGGGGTCAGGCCGTCGACGCCGACCCCCGGCGCCGCCTCGATGTGCACCAGGTCGGAGCCCTCGGCGAAGTTCTCCGCCGCGTTGACGATGAACCAGTCGCCCCAGAGGACGTTCTGGTTGGTCACGTCGCCGGTGCCGCCGGCCGCGAAGTAGCCGGCGTCGCCCGGGAACCGCAGCGAGCAGTTGTTGACCGTGTCCATGGTGACGTAGCCGCGGGCGACGTTGTCGCCGAGCAGCTGGCCGGCGCAGTCGCCCTTGAGCACCGCCGAGGCATTGCCGGTCAACGCCGCCTCGAGATGGGCGATGAAGAAGGCCGGCAGCGCCGGCGGCGGCAGCTTGCCGGTGCAGCTGGCGAAGTTGATGTCCTGCGAGAAGGAACCCTTTGGGCTGATGGTGTCGGTCGGATCCTGGCCCGCCGAGGCGGTCTGCGGCAGGTTGCCGTCGACGATGATGTCGCGCAGGTTCACCGACTGCACGTCATACCCGGTCAGGTAGATGTTGAAGTCGAGCACCGGCACCGACAGGTCCGACCAGATGACGGTATGGACCAGCACCGCGGTGGCCGACGCGTTGTTGACCGAGAACAGCGTCGTCAGGCCGTTCGGATTGTTCAGGTCCACCTCGAAGTAGGGCAGCAGCAGCGTTGCCGCCGGCACCGCGTCGATGGTGCAGATCACCGCCGCCGCGGGCGCGGCGGCCACCAGCAGTCCAGCCAACACGAGACCAAGAGCCACTCTAGCCATGTCGTCCCCTTCCCATTTCGAGGTACACGCGCGCCCCCGAACCCTCTGTAGCCACCCGAGACCGCGCCACCGTTGAACCGACGATTGGAAACCGGCAAGAGGATATGACGTGGCGAGCCGCGCGGCAAGGGGGGCCAGCAGGTGGTGGCGGCTTGCGCCGGCCGAAGCCCGGGCGGTAGTCTAAACTTGGCGCCGGCGCATCGCGGCTTCTGGAGCGGGGAGGGTTATGACCAGGATCAGCATGACGGTCAACGGACGGACCCAAGTCGTGGACGTGGAACCGCGGCTGCTGCTGGTCGAGCTGCTGCGCGAGCGCTTGCGGCTCACCGGCACTCACGTGGGTTGCGACACCAGCCAGTGCGGCGCGTGCACCGTCTGGGTCGACGGCAAGTCGGTCAAGAGCTGCGCCATGCTGGCGGTGGAGGCCGCGGGCACCGCGGTGACCACCATCGAGGGCCTGGCGCGGCTGGCGCGGCTGGCGCGGCTGGCGCGGCTGGCGGATACCGCGCCGGCGGCATCGCCGGCGGCCGGTTCTCCCACCGCGGCAGCGCAGGCGCAGGCGCTGCATCCGATGCAGGCGGCCTTCCACGCCTGTCACGGCTTGCAGTGCGGCTTCTGCACCCCCGGCATGGTCATGAGCGCCACCGAGCTGGTGCGGCGCAACCCGCGGCCCACCGAGGACGAGGTCCGCCACGGGCTCGAGGGCAACCTCTGCCGTTGCACCGGCTATCACAACATCGTCAGGGCGGTGCTCGAAGCAGCGGCGGCGATGCGCGCCGCGGGGGAGGCAGGGTCCACCGACGACCCCGCCGGCATCCCTGCCCCGGCAGCCAGGGCCGCCGGCCTGGGAGGTGCGGCATGACCGCCGCCGCCGGCCGCCACCATCCCCAGGGCATGGGGGCATCGGTCGCGCGCCGCGAGGACCGCCGCTTCCTGCTCGGCAAGGGCCGCTATACCGACGACATCCAGCTGCCGTGGCAGAGCTGGGCGGTGTTCGTGCGCTCGCCGCACGCCCATGCGGCGATCCGCGGCATCGACGCCTCGCGGGCGCTGGCGGCGCCGGGCGTGCTGGCGGTGCTGACCGGCGACGACGTCGCCGCCGACGGGCTGGGCGGCATCCCGTGCGGCTGGCAGATCAAGAACAAGGACGGCTCGAACATGGTCGAGCCGCCGCACCCGGCGCTGGCGCAGGGCAAGGTGCGGCACGCCGGCGATCCGGTGGCGATGGTGATCGCCGAAACCAGGGACGAGGCCAAGGAGGCGGCGAAGCTGGTGGAGGTGGATTACCAGCCGCTGCCGGCGGTCGCCAACCTGCGCGACGCCACCGGCAACTCCCACTCCCCCGCCGCCCTGGTCTGGGACGAGGCGCCGGGCAACGTCTGCTTCGACTGGCACCTGGGCGACGCCGCCGCCACCGACGCCGCCTTCGCCGGCGCCCACCGCGTGGTCGGCATCGACGTGGTCAACAACCGCACGGCGCCCAACGCCATCGAGCCGCGCGCCGCCAACGGCCATTTCGACCCGGTCGACGACCGCTACACCCTCTACACCACCTCCCAGAACCCGCACCTGACGCGGCTGCTGCTCGGCGCCTTCACCCTCAAGGTGCCGGAGCACAAGCTGCGCGTCGTGGCGCCTGACGTGGGCGGCGGCTTCGGGTCGAAGATCTTCCATTACGCCGAGGAGCTGCTGGTGCTCTGGGCGTCCCGACGGGTGGGACGGCCGGTGAAGTGGACCGCCGAGCGCAGCGAGTCCTTCCTCTCCGACGCCCACGGCCGCGACCACATCTCCCATGCCGAGCTGGCGCTCGACGGAAGCGGCAAGTTCCTGGCGCTGCGCGTCCGCACGCTCGCCAACCTGGGCGCCTACCTCTCGACCTTCGCGCCGGCGGTCCCGACCTACCTGTATGCCACCCTGCTCTCGGGCCCCTACGCCATCCCTGCCATCTACGCCGAGGTCAAGGCGATCTTCACCCACACCGTGCCGGTCGACGCGGTGCGCGGCGCCGGCCGCCCCGAGGCCTCCTACCTGCTCGAACGGCTGGTGGACAAGGCGGCGCGCGAAACCGGCGTCGATCGCGTCGAACTGCGGCGGCGCAACTTCATCCGGCCCGACCAGTTCCCCTACCAGACCGCCGTCGCCCTGCAATACGACACCGGCGACTACGACGCCACCCTCGACCTCGCGCTGGCGGCGATCGACTACCCCCGACTCGCCGAGCGCAAGGCGGCCGCACGGGCGCGCGGCAAGCTGCGCGGCTTCGGCATCTCGACCTACATCGAGGCCTGCGGCATCGCGCCGTCGGCGCTGGTGGGCGCCCTCGGCGCACGCGCCGGGCTGTACGAGGCGGCCACCGTGCGCGTCCATCCGACGGGGAGCGTGACCGTCTTCACCGGCACCCACAGCCACGGCCAGGGGCACGAGACCACCTTCGCGCAGCTGGTCGCCGAGCAGCTCGGCGTGCCCTTCGAGAGCATCGAGGTGGTCCACGGCGACACCGACCGCATCCCTTTCGGCATGGGGACCTACGGCTCGCGGTCGGCGGCGGTCGGCGGCTCGGCGATCGTCAAGGCGATGGACAAGATCGTCGACAAGGGCCGCAAGATCGCGGCCCACCTGCTCGAAGCGAGCGTCGCCGACGTCGAGTTCTCCGGCGGCAGCTTCCGCGTCGCCGGCACCGACCGCGAGAAGACCTTCGCCGAAGTCGCCTTCGCCGCCTACGTGCCGCACAACTACCCGATCGAGACGGTGGAGCCGGGGCTCGAGGATTCGGCCTTCTACGATCCCAAGAACTTCACCTTCCCCGCCGGCTGCCACATCGTCGAGGTGGAGGTGGACCCGGAGACCGGCGTCGTCGAGGTGGTGGACGTCGCCATCGCCGACGATGTCGGGGTCATCATCAACCCGATGATCGTCGACGGCCAGGCCCACGGCGGCCTGGCGCACGGCATCGGGCAGGCGCTGTACGAGGAGTGCGTCTACGATGCCGCCGGGCAGCTGCTGTCCGGATCGTTCATGAGCTACTGCATGCCGCGCGCCGCGGACCTGCCGATGTTCCGCGTCGGCAACCACTCCACCCCCTGCACCCACAACCCGATCGGGGTCAAGGGTGTCGGCGAGGTGGGCGCGATCGGCGTGCCGCCGGCGGTGATCAACGCGGTGATCGACGCCCTGGAGCCGCTCGGCGTCACCGACATCGACATGCCGGCGACCCCCGAGAAGGTCTGGCGGGCGATCAGGCAGGCAGGCGCGAGCGGAGGTGGCCGATGAAAGACTTTGCATTCCATCGCCCGTCGTCGGTGGCCGAGGCGGCGACGCTGCTGGGGGCCAACGAGTCCGCCAAGCTGCTGGCCGGCGGCCAGAGCCTGCTGCCAGTGATGAAGCTCGGCCTGGCGGAACCCTCCGACCTGGTGTCGCTGGCGGCGGCCGGCGGCGGCCTGCGGGAGATCCTTGGCGGCGCCGGCGCCGCAGAGGGCACCCTGACCATCGGCGCGCTGGTCACCCACGACGAGGTCAGCACCTCGCCGGAGGTGCGGCGGCTCATTCCGGGGCTGGCCGCCCTGGCCGCCGGCATCGGCGACGCCCAGGTCCGCAACCGCGGCACCATCGGCGGCTCGCTGGCGCACGCCGACCCGGCAGCCGACTATCCCGCGGCGGTGCTCGCCCTGGCAGCGACGATCGAGACCGATCGCCGCCGTATCGCGGCCGACGACTTCTTCACCGGCCTCTTCACCACCGCGCTGGCGGCCGACGAGATCATTACCGCCGTGCACTTCCCGGTGCCCGAGCGCAGCGCCTATGCCAAGTTCCCCCATCGGGCGTCGAAATACGCCGTGGTGGGCGTCATGGTCGCCAGGACCGCGGCGGGCGTCCGCGTCGCGGTCACCGGCGCCGGGCACCGGGCGTTTCGCCTGCCGGCGTTGGAGGCGGCGCTGGCCGCGCGCTTCACGCCCGATGCGGCCACCGCGGCAGATACCGCCGGCACGGGCTCCTCGGCTGCCGTCGCGCCGGCCGAGCTGCGATCCGACGGCGAGGCGAGCGCCGAATACCGGGCGCACCTCGTGACGGTGATGGCGCGCCGCGCCATCCAGGCCTGCCTTTAGCAGTGGAGCAGCCGGCCACCGTCGACGAGGCGCGCCGGCTGCTGGCCGCTGGGCGCTACGTCGCCGACGAGAGCCTGGCGACCGCGGTGTTCCTGGCCCTCCGGCTGGGCCGCCCGCTGCTGCTCGAAGGCGAGGCGGGCGTCGGCAAGACCGAGGTCGCCAAGGTCCTCGCCGAGACCCTGGGCCGGCGGCTCATTCGCTTGCAGTGCTACGAGGGGCTGGACGCCGCGGCGGCGCTCTACGAGTGGAACTATCCGCGGCAGATGCTCGAGATCCGGCTGGCGGAGCTGGGCGGCGAGGCCGGCGCCGAAGGGCGCTCCCGGCTCGCCCGCGACATCTTCGACCAGCGCTTCCTGCTCAAGCGCCCTCTGCTGCAGGCGCTCGAGCCCGCGCCGGCGGGGCCGCCGGTGCTGCTGATCGACGAGATCGACCGCACCGACGAGCCGTTCGAAGCCTTCCTGCTCGAGATCCTGAGCGATTTCCAGGTCACCATCCCGGAGCTGGGCACGGTGCGTGCGGCCTCGCCGCCGGTCGTGGTGCTCACCTCCAATCGCACCCGCGAGGTCCACGACGCGCTCAAGCGCCGTTGCCTCTACCACTGGATCGGCTACCCGGACGCCGCCCGCGAGCTCGAGATCCTGCGCCTGCGCGCTCCCGACCTGGACGCCGAGCTCGCCGAGCAGGTCGTGCGCTTCGTGCAGCGGCTGCGCGGCGCCGACCTGTTCAAGCTGCCCGGGGTCGCCGAGACCATCGATTGGGCGCGCGCCCTGGTCGCGCTCGATCGCGTCTCCCTGGACGCCGCGACCGTCGACGCGACCCTCGGCGTGCTGCTCAAGTACCAGGACGACATCGAGAAGATGGCGGGCCGGGCGGTGCAGGAGCTGCTGGCCGGGTGACCGGTAGCCCCACGGCGGCGCCGCCGGCGACGTGCCCTGGCGGCGACCGGGAGCGACCGCTGGGGCGAAGCGGACGATGACGCGGAGCCGGCGATGACGCGGAGCAGGCGATGACGCGGAGCGGGCGATGACGCGGAGCGCACGATGACGCCGCCGGCAGGCTCGCAGCTGGGCGCCAACGTCATTCACTTCACCCGCCTGCTGCGCCGCGCCGGCCTGCGCCTGGGGCCGGCGAGCGGCCTCGACGCCCTCGCCGCCGCCGCCGTCGTCGACGTGCTGCGCCGCGGCGAGCTCTACTGGGCGCTGCACGCCGTGCTGGTCAAGCGGCCGGAGGACTTCGACCTCTTCGACCAGGCCTTCCGGCTGTTCTGGCGCGATCCGCTGGGTGTCGAGCCCGCCCTGGCGCAGCTGCTGCCGCACCTGCGGCTGCCGCGGGCGCCGGCGGTGTCGCGGCGGCTGGCCGAGGCGTGGCACCAGCCGGACGGACCGGCACGAGGCCAGCGCCCCGGCCTGGCCGATCGGGTCGAGATCGACGCCGCCCTCACCTTCTCCGCCGACGAGGTCCTGCGCACGCGTGACTTCGAGCAGATGAGCGCGGACGAGCTCACCCGTGCCAGGCGGCTGGTCGCCCGGCTGGCGGTGGCGCCGCGGCCGGTCCGCACGCGACGCTTTGCGCCCGATCCGCACGGCGACCAGATCGATCTCGCCCGTACCGCGCGCGACAGCCGCAAGACGTTCGGCGACCTGGCGCCGCTGCGCTTCCGCTCGCGCGTCCGCCGGCCGCCGCCGCTGGTCGTGCTGTGCGACATCTCGGGATCGATGGGGCGCTACTCCGAGATGCTGCTGCACTTCCTGCATGCCCTGCTGGCAGCCCGCGGGCGGGTCCACGCCTTTCTGTTCGCCACGCGGCTGACCCAGGTGACGCGCCTGCTCCGCCGCCGCGACCCCGACGAGGCGCTGGCGCGCTGCGGCCGCGAGGTGATGGATTGGGCGGGCGGCACCCGGCTGCGCGCCTGCCTGCACGAGTTCAACCGCGCCTGGTCGCGGCGCGTCCTCGGCCACGGCGCGGTGGTGCTGCTGGTCACCGACGGCCTGGACCGCGATCCCGAGCCGGGCCTGGCCGCCGAGGCCGACCGCCTCCATCGCTCCTGCCGGCGGCTGGTGTGGCTCAATCCGCTGCTGCGCTGGGAGGGCTTCTCGCCGCGCGCCCAGGGCGTGCGCGCGCTCCTCCCCCACGTCGACGAGCACCGCCCGGTCCACAATCTGGACAGCCTCGAAGCGCTCGGCCGCGCCCTCGGCGAGCGCGGCCGGGGGTAGTGTCCTCACCGGGCGGCGAGCGCCTTTCGCCGACCCTGAGCCGGCCATGCCATAATTTAAATATTTCACTGTATCGATATTGTTGACACGCAGCGGATGTCGGCTTAGGGTTTACTTTGCGGCGGTGCTTCCAGCATCGCTGATGACCGGCGCAACCGCGGAGAGCACGAACATGAGAATCTCTAAGCTGGTGCTAGGTCTCTTGCTTGCAACATCTTCCGTGGCACATGGCCAAACACAAGTCGTGGATCTCTCAACAGGAGTTGTTCCGCCTGGTGGATCTCTTATTCCTGTCGGCGCCAACGATCCCAAGTGGACAGTATCAATTTCACATGGTCCCTTCGGTCCCGTCCCAGGCACCAACGGCAACTTGTTTGATGGCACGACAATCTTCCGGAATGCATGGGCAAGCGCCCTATGTGCAAGGTGGCTATCGCCCTACATCGATGCCGCGGGAGACGCAACTTCGATAGGGGTAAGTGGCGATTTCATCTACCAGATGACGTTCATGACGCAGCCGTCTTGTACGGTATCGGCGGCGGTGGTTTCACTCACGGAATTGGGCGGCGATGATCATGTCACCGCGATGCAGGTTAACACGACACCCCATCTATTGACTCCACCTGCACCGTTCAAGCCGTTGTCAAAGCTACCGCCCGTCGCGATCTCGCCCCCGATCTCGCCCACCGAGATCCTTGCCGGGACCAATAATACGATTGAATTCACCGTCAACAATATATCGGAATACACCGGCTTGTTCGTTTGCGGCAACTTGACGATCACCTACACGAACTGCGCAACGGTCGATATCAACAAGGACCTGCGGAATAACACCGGGCAGCCAGCCAATGACCTCGAGATTCTGCTTGCGGGCTCTCACGCGGTTCTCAACCATTTTGACGGTTATCCTGCTAACCACTTCGCCTCGTTTGCTGCCTCACCGGCCGCTGGCGGGAACACCCTGCTGTCATGGTCGAACCCTAACAACGCGGTCCTGCAGGGCCAGATCGTTCACCTCGGGTTCCAGGTTTCTGGGTCGGCGGTCAATATCCTGGGCGTCTCTTGGACACAAAACGGAAAAACGACCGGTTGCGCGCAACAAGTCTCGACGCACACGTTCTTGTGGGGAGCGCATGGTTCGCAGATCATCTATGTCAACAACGGTCTGGCCTGTCACTCGGTCACACGCTACGTCGGAGACGTGACGGTCGAGTGGCACGCGCGGCAGGTGCCCCTTGCAGACCTGAACGCGAGAACACGCCGTGACCCGATCCGAACGGATATCATCCGGCACCCGCCGAGCCGGCTGGCACCGGAAGCCACGGCGAAGGTGAACGTACCCGAGGCGCCGCCGAACGCCACGTTCGGAGTCATCGTGCAGAAGGTGAGCACGAACGCCAGTCTTTCTGGTCCCGATGTGACTACCGACTTCCTGGAGTTCCCTGTGGCAGGGAAGTCGCACCAGGGCCCGGCGACGCGACCTCAGCAACCGGACTAGAGGTTCGTGCCGCGCGCACCGGTCCCGGCCGGGTACAGACCTGACCCTCCCGCCGGCTCCTCCCGCACCACCGACGACGAGTGAGGACACCACCCGGCCGGGCCGGCGGTCGCCCGGCGCTCCGAGGTGTGCGAGAATGAGGCCTTCCGCGCGGTCCGACGGGGCCGGCAGGTGTCCGGCCGCGGCACCCAGGGTGAACTTACCCCTCCCCCGCACGTACTCAGCATGGCTGCCGCCGGTGACAGCGGGGCGGCCGCGGGCAACCTGACCTGACACGCGAGCAACGACCCCGGAGAGCCCGAGACCCCAAGGGACGCTGGAGACGATCATGAGCACCGACCACACCACCCTCGAAGGCCTGCGTATCGAGCGCCAGCAGAAGGCGGCGCCGGCGCCACGCCGCGGGCGGTGGATCCTCGCCGGCGCCGTGCCGCTGGTCGTCGCGCTGGCCTTGGTCGGCTGGCTGTCGCGTCCCAACGCCCTGCCGGTGCGGGTGACGACCGTGCACCCGGCCGCCGGCGCGGCGGCGGGCGCCGTGCTCAACGCCACCGGCTACGTCACCGCCCGCCGCCAGGCCACCGTCTCGTCGAAGGTGACCGGCAAGGTCGTCGACCTGCTGATCGAGGAAGGAATGGAGGTCAAGGCGGGACAGGTCCTGGCGCGCCTCGACAGCAAGACGCAGGACGCCGCGCTGGCGCTCGCCGAGGCCCAACTCGTCCAGGCCCGCAGCGCGCTCGACGAGAACGAGGTGCGGCTGCGGCAGGCCACCATCACCCGCCGGCGCCAGCACCGGCTGCTCGACAGCGGCGCCAGCAGCCAGAACGACGCCGACGTGGCGGACGCCGACGCCGACTCGTATGCCGCCCGCCTGGCGCTCGGCCGCCAGCAGGTGGAGGTGGCGGCGCGCGAGGTGGCGGCGCGGCGCCAGGATGCCGACGACACCATCATCCGGGCACCGTTCGCCGGCGTCATCACCACCAAGGACGCGCAGCCGGGCGAGATGATCTCGCCGATCTCGGCGGGGGGAGGCTTCACCCGCACCGGCATCGGCACCCTGGTGGACATGGCCTCGCTCGAGATCGACGTCGACGTCAACGAGGGCTACATCAACCGCGTCAAGTCGGGCCAGCACGCCGAGGCGGTGCTCGACGCCTATCCCGACTGGCGCATCCCGGCGACGGTGATCGCCGTCGTTCCTTCCGCCGACCGCCAGAAGGCGACGGTGAAGGTGCGCCTGGCCTTCGACCACCTCGATCCCCGCATCCTGCCCGACATGGGGATCAAGGTGGCGTTCCTGGCCGAGAGCACCGAGAGCACCGAGAGCGCCGCGGCGGGCGCCTTAGGGGCGGCCGAGCAGGGCCGCGCGCAGGCGCGGGTGGCGCGGGCCGCGCTGCGCCAGGACCATGGCCAGCTGGTGGCGTTCGTGGTGCACGGCGACCACGTCGAGCGGCGCGCGGTGCGGATCGCGGCGTCGCCGGGGGACGAGGCGGCGGTGATCGCCGGCCTGACCCCGGGAGAGCAGGTGGTGGTGGACGCGCCGCCGGACCTGGCCGACGGCCGCAAGGTAGTCGTCCGGTAACTTGGTGGCAGCCAGCGGCCGGGGATCCCGCCGCGGAGAGGTGAGCGAATGACCGACAATCACACCCTGGTACGGGTGCGCGACGTGCACAAGTTCTACCGGCGGGGCGGCGAGCGGCTGGACATCCTGAAAGGGCTCAGCCTGGACATCCCGCGAGGCGACTTCCTTGCCCTGATGGGACCCTCGGGCTCGGGCAAGACCACCCTGCTCAACCTGCTCGGCGGCCTGGATCGGCCGAGCTCCGGCTCGGTGGAGGTGGGCGGCGACGCCATCGACAGTCTCTCCAACAACCAGCTGGCGCGCTGGCGGGCGCAGCAGGTCGGTTTCGTCTTCCAGTTCTACAACCTGCTGCCGGTGCTGACCGCCGAGCGCAACGTCGAGCTGCCGCTGCTGCTCACCTCGCTGTCGAAGGCGGAGCGCCGGCGCCACGTCGCCACCGCGCTCGAGGTGGTCGGCCTTGCCGACCGGGCGGAGCACTACCCGCGCCAGCTCTCCGGCGGCCAGGAGCAGCGCGTCGGCATCGCCCGCGCCATCGTCACCGACCCCACCCTGCTGCTCTGCGACGAGCCCACCGGCGACCTCGACCGCAAGTCCGGCGACGAGATCCTGAGCCTGCTGCAGGCGCTCAACACGGCGCACGGCAAGACCATCGTCATGGTCACCCACGACCCGCATGCCGCGGGGCACGCCCGTCGCACGCTGTTTCTCGACAAGGGTTCGCTCACCACGGAGCCGGCGGCATGAGATTCCTGCCGCTGGTGTGGAAGAACCTCGGGCGCCGCAAGGTGAGGACCACCTTCACCGCGCTGTCGATCGTCATCTCCTTCCTGCTCTTCGGCATCCTGGCGGCCATCCGCCTGGCCTTCAGCGCCGGCGTGGACGTCACCGGCGCCGACCGCCTGGCGGTCACCCACAAGGTGTCGATCATCCAGCCGCTGCCGATCTCCTACGGCGACCAGATCGCCAGGGTGCCGGGAGTGCGCGAGGTGACCCACGCCAACTGGTTCGGCGGCATCTACAAGGACCCCAAGAACTTCTTCCCGCGCATGGGCGTCGATCCGGTCACCTACCTGGACATCTATCCCGAGATCAAGCTGCCGGAGGACCAGAAGAAGGCCTGGTTGGCCGACCGCACCGGCGCCATCGTCGGCAGGGTCACCGCCGACCGCTTCGGCTTCAAGGTGGGCGACCGCATCCCGATCCTCTCGACGATCTACACCAAGCTCGACGGCGGGCGTACCTGGGACTTCACCGTCGACGGCATCTACGACGCCCCCAAGGGCTTCGACACCAGCGCTCTGTTCTTTCAGTACGACTATCTGAAGGAAGCCGCCTTCACCACCAACCAGGTCGGTTGGTACATCATCCGCATCAGCGATCCCCAGCATGCCCAGCGCATCGTGGATCAGATCGACGCGCTGTTCGCCAACTCCCATGCCGAGACCAAGACCTCGACCGAGAAGGCCTTTGCCGAGGGCTTTGCCAAGCAGGCCGGCGACATCGGAGCGATCATCACCGGCATCGTCTCGGCGGTCTTCTTCACCCTCCTGTTGGTGGCCGGCAACACCATGGCGCAGTCGGTGCGCGAGCGTACCAGCGAGCTGGCGGTGCTCAAGACGCTCGGCTACGGCGACGGCCTGGTGATGCGGCTGGTGCTTTTCGAATCGTGCCTGCTGGCGCTGGTGGCGGGCGGTTTGGGCCTTGTCCTGGCGAAGCTCGCGACCTCGGGGGGCGATCCGACCGGCGGCTTCCTGCCGG
>Ga0210405_10004386_pt1 | contig 13285 bp, 12 predicted proteins | sample IncBWH11MmetaG_FD_155492 | JGI IMG/M metagenome (GOLD analysis project Ga0210405, IMG submission 155492) | Forest soil microbial communities from Barre Woods Harvard Forest LTER site, Petersham, Massachusetts, United States - Inc-BW-H-11-M | ecosystem: Environmental > Terrestrial > Soil >... | reverse complement strand
GCTAGCCAGGAAATTCCCAAGGCGGGAACGTCGGAGAGGTTGTGGACGGCGTCGTTTAGAAGGGCAACGGAGCGGCCGAGGACGCCGCCGAAAATTTCGGCGACGACCAAGCCGAGTGTGGCGACCATGGCCCAGCCGAGAACGGACGGACGCAACGGCGGATGTTGGTGGCCGTGATGGGAGTGCGAGTGCGGATGATGGACGTGGCCATCGTGGTGGCCGTGTTCGGGATCGTGGTTGTGCTCACGGTCGTGAGCGTGGGAGTCGTCGTCCATCCGGTCCATCAAACCCATTTTACGCGACTGGGGCGGCTTACGCAGGCCTTTCGAGTGGACTTCGCAATCCAGACTTGGCGGGTCAGCTATTCCTGAATGTGCCTTGCAGCACATGGACGACAAGAGTGAAAAGGCTCGCCTGGCCTGTGCTGCGCGCATTCAAAGCTTCATGCAAAAGTGCACAGGCAGGAGTGCCTGTGCCACCAGTGGGAAGTTTGACACGTCCGAAGTGCGAATTCATTGACGCATATCCTTACGGCTGCCAACATCGAACAAGCTTCCCATTCCGTTTATAGGCGGCGGGAATGGCCTACGCGCAAGGTGTGCGCCGAGGGACATGACGGCTCCCATTGCAAAACTAAGCTTCTGGGGTGTTCGTGGATCGACGCCGACGGTCGATCCTGCGACGTGGCGATACGGCGGGAACACGCCGTGCCTCGAATTGACCGCGCCGGACGGGACGCAATTTATTTTGGATTGCGGGACGGGGCTGCGGATGCTGGGCAGCCGCTGGAGAACTCCGAATGGCGGCGGGAATCCCGAGACGCATATTTTCGTGACGCATTATCACTGGGACCACATTCAGGGGATTCCGTTTTTTGCGCCGCTGTATGCGGAAAACAATGAGTTTCATTTTTACAGTTTTCGGTCGAAATTTCTGGGGCGCGACAGTTTGAAGCAGGTGTTCGAAGCACAGATGGCGCTGCCGTATTTTCCCGTAGATATGTCGGCGATGAACGCGAAGAGGAAGTTCAAGGAAGTGGAAGGCGGGGACACGTTCACGATTCGCGAAAATAAGATTACCGCGCGGTGGCTGAATCATCCGCAGGGGTGTCTTGGGTTTCGCATCGAAACTCCGGCGGGGACGGTGGTCTACGCGACGGACAACGAGCCGGGGGATCCGAAACTGGATGAGAGTTTGCGGGAACTGGCGGCGGGGGCGGACATACTTATTAATGATGCGCAGTTTACGCCAGAGCAATTGAAGACGACGCGGAAGGGTTGGGGGCATTCGTCGTGGCAGGAGAGCGTGCGGCTGGCGCGCGAAGTTGGCGCGAAGACGCTGGTGTTGTTTCACCACGATCCGGATTCGACGGACCGCATGGTGGATTCGATTTTGCGGCAGGCGAGGGAAGAGTTTGATTCCGTGTTTGCAGCGAGCGAAGGCATGGTGATTACGGTGGGAGCGACGGGAGACAACGTGCAGGCGCACATGCCTGGGCCGCGGACGTCTTTGCGGCGCGAAGCCCAGTTCCGGGCAAAAGTTACCGGAGTGACGGAAGGCGGGAAAGAGTTTCAGGAAGAGACGGTGGTGCGCGACATTTCTTTGCAAGGGGCGCTGATTTCGCTGCAGAACATGCCGCAGTTGCAATCGGAATTGCAGGTTACGATGCAAACGCCGGGTGAGGATGGTTTGCAGTCGTCGATGCGGTTGAAGGGGTACGTGGTGCGGATTGACGCGGGGGCGGAGAAGGGGCAAATCGCGGTTGGGGTTGTGTTCACGGATTGAGTCGAAGACGACAGAGAAGAATCCGAGAAACCAACAGGAAGTTCTGACGGAAAACATCTTCCTGGTTTGCGGGGCGGAGGCTGCGCAAGGATCGCGGAGGGCGCGCCGGAACCGGTGGGGTAAAGACTTTCTGCTACAATCGGAAGCCGAGATAGGAGCAGGCGGCGATGAAACGGCAGGTACGCATGGCGGAAGTGGAAGAGGTTGGGATTCGCGTCCGTGTTGAGAATTTGGAGAATGGACGGTATCTGGGCACAAGCCCGGATGTTCCGGGGCTGGTCGCGGAAGGACGAAGTGTTGCGGAAACAGTGGAGATCGCGCAGGGGCTAGCGAGAAGAATCGTGGAATCCTGCCTTGAGCATGGAGATCCGTTGCCGCCGATTTTCCGACACAAACAGCGCACTGCCCAAGAGTTCCGAGTGCCCGTGTCCGTGGCGTAATGGGGCGGTTAGCAGGATTTTCCTACCGCGAGGTCGTGCGGCGACTTCGCATATTTGGTTTTCGATTTGATCGTCCCGGACCGGGTAGCCACGAAGTGTGGCGACATCAAGAAACCGGGAAGAAGGTCACGATCCCGCACCACACCGGAGATATGGCCGAAGGCACGTTGCGTGCGATCTTGCGCGAAGCTGGTGTGAACGTAAACTCTTTCCTGCGAGCCTGAGCAATCCGCAAAACGAGGTGGCGCATGCAGATGGAAAACCCGTTCCGGGATTTTCGGTACGCGCTGCGGAGCCTTGCGAAGGACCGAAAGTTTGCGTTTGTGGCGGTATTTGCACTGGCGCTCGGTATTGGAGCGAGCACGGTTGTTTTTAGTGTTTTCTACAATTTGCTGTTCAATGCGGTTGCGGCGAAGGATGCGGCGCGGCTGGTGGTGCCCGTCGTGCAGGACTTGCAAAAACCAGATTATGCGGGCTTCGACCACCAGTTGTGGATCAACTGGGCCGACTTGGAATATTTGCGGGAACACAATCAACTTTTTGAGAACTTGGTGGGATCGCACAGCGGTATTGCGGCGGTGCAGTATGGCACGCGGATGTACCAGCTGGAGAATGGGCACGTGTCGCCGGATGGGTTTGAGTTTTACGGAGTGGCGCCGATGCTGGGGCGCGGAATTGTTGCGGAGGACGGAAAGCCGGGAGCGCCGCGCGTTTTTGTGATGAGTTATCGAACGTGGAAAAGCGAGTTTGGCGGAGAGACGGGGCTTGTCGGAAAGAGTTTTGTGATCGAAGGCGAGCCGGCGACGCTGGTCGGCGTGATGCCAGAGCGATTTCATGGATTCGGAGTGACACAGGAATTCTGGGTCCCGGTAGGCGAACAGCAGAGGTCGGCGGAGGCCGAAAAGAGAAGGAACGTCAACGTGCTGGCGCGCGTGAAGCGGGGCGTCACGTTTGCGGCAGCATCGGCAGAGGTTGATGTGCTGGTGAGGCGGCTGGCCGCGATGCATCCGGATAGTGACGACTACCCGAAGAAGTTTACGGCGCGGGTGGTTGCAGCGAACGATTATTTGATGGGCCCTTCCGGTGCGGCCACGGTTTTCAATTCGCAGATGAATTTGAAAAGCATTCTGTACGATTTGCTGGCAGCGGTGCTGGTGCTGCTGTTGATTGCATGCAGCAACGTGGCGAACCTGATGCTGGCGCGAGCGACCGCGCGGGAAAAGGAGATGGCGGTGCGGTCGGCGCTGGGCGCTTCGCGTTGGCAGATCGCGAGGCAGCTCTTAATAGAGACCTTGCTCTTGGCGTTGTGCGCGTGCGCGACAGGATGCGCTGTGGCGTGGGTGGCGATGAAGGCGGTGGACGGAACGATTCATCAAAAGGCCTGGGCGCACATGAGCGGCGAAGCAGTGGTTGGGCTGAATAGGCCGGTGCTACTTTTTGCGGCAGGAATTACGTTGTTGACGACGGTGGTTTGCGGATTGGTTCCGGCGTGGCGGGCGACGAGGCGCGATTTGCAGCCGCAACTCGTGGGGAGCGTGAAAGGAGCGGGAGGCGGGCTGCAGCACGGGAAAGTCCGCGCAGCGCTGGTGATTGGGCAGGTGGCACTTTCCATTGTGTTGCTGATCGAAGCGGGGTTGATGATGCGCAGCCTGTACAAGCTCACGCACATCGATCTGGGATTCAACGCGAAGAATATTCTGGTTACGGCGTTCGCGCCGAGCCGAAAGAGCGATCAGTTACCGGACCGGGCGCTGATGACAACGGCGGAGGGGCACGCACGGTTCCAGAGAGCGGTGGAGAAAATCAGGGAGTTACCGGGCGTGGCGAGTGTGGCGGTGAACAACACGATTCCGGGGTATGGCCCGTCGGCGGGTCCGAGAGTCGGGGTGCCGGGCGAGACGCGAGACGTGGAAGCAGGAATGGACGAATGCGATGAGAACTGTCTGGAGACGCTGGAGATGAGGCTGATCGCGGGCAGATGGCTCTCGCGCGATGAGGTAGAAACGCGGCAGCTTGCGACGGTTGTGAATGAGAGCTTGGCACGCTCGCTGTTTGGAGAAGCGAATCCCGTTGGGAAGCAATTGAAGGCCAAGGGTTTCAAAAAGCAATTTAATCATTCGACCGCGGATCTACCGGAAAACCCGGTGTTCGAAATTGTCGGAGTGGTGGGCGACACGAAAAATGCAGGGCCGCAGGCGCCGGTGCTGCCGATGGCGTTTATTCCGCCGATGTTTACGGGCGACTTTATTCTACAGGTGAGGACTAGGGGCGAGCCGGGATCAATGATGCACGCGGTGGAGGAAGCGGTGTGGTCGGTGGACCGGGGAGAAGTGTTTTGGGTGTTGGGGCCGCTGGCGGAGTCGCTCGAACAGCATACCTATGCGACACCGGAGTTTGGCGTGAGTCTGTCGGGACCGTTGGCAGGGATTGCGTTGGTGTTGGTGGTGATTGGGGTGTTTAGCGTGATGGCGTATACGGTGTCGCTGCAGACGCAGGAGATTGGGGTGCGGATGGCGCTGGGAGCGCAACAGGGGGAGATTTTGCGGATGGTGCTGCGGAAGGGATTTGCGCTGCTTGCTGCGGGGATTTTTATTGGGTTATTCGCGAGTTATGGACTCACGCGGTTTTTGACAAGCCAGATTTGGGGAGTGTCGGCGACAGATCCGTGGACATTTGGGGCGGTGTTAGCGCTGGTGGTGATGACCGGGCTCGCTGCTTGCCTGTTGCCCGCGCGACGAGCGGCTAGTGTCGATCCGCTCGTTGCTTTGCGATACGAGTGAGGGTGTCAAAGTCAGCTGGCGTGGTTATCAGTGGAAAAAGGGCAGGCGGCGCGGAATTTGCTACGGCATGGCTTGTTGCGAAATGTTCCGTGGCAGAGGCAGGTGCGATTATTCGGAGGGGCCTGGGAGTGTGACTATGTTTTGGCGGATGGCGTAGTGGAGGAGGCCGGCGAGGGAATGCAGACCGAGTTTGACCATGATTCTTGCGCGGTGCGTTTCGACGGTCCTGATGGTGATTCCGAGATTGGCGGCAATCACTTTATTGGCTTTGCCCTCTGCCAAAAGTCGAATGATTTGGACTTCGCGGGGAGTTGGCTTGGCTCGTGTCTGCTCCGCGGAGCCAGATTGATTTGCATTCTTGAGAAACCCTTTCAGTACGATGTCGGATACTCTGGGAGTCAGGAAGAGCCTACCGGCAGAGACATCCTTCACGGCCTTAACGAGATTGGCCGCGAGATCGGATTTCAAGACGTACGCGAGGGCGCCTGCGTCCAGAACCTGGTGAACCATCTGGTCGGACTCATGCATGGTGAGGATTACAACTTTTGTATTTGGACTTGCATCGCGAATCTGGCGCGCGGCCTGGAGGCCATCTAAATCGGGCATGCTGACATCCAGGATGGCTACGTCGGGTTTCAGTTTATTTGTTTTCTCAACCGCTTGCTGGCCGTTGGCGGCCTCGCCGATGACTTTCCAGCCGCGTCGAGCGCGCAGGATTCCCCGGATGCCGTGGCGGATGAGTTCGTGGTCATCAGCCACCAGGATGCGAAGTTCCTTCATGCTTCTGGCCATCTACGGGAACCGTGACGCGGACGGTGGTGCCACTGCTGGTGGATTCAATGTCAAGCCAGCCACCAATGAGCCTTACACGCTCGTGCATGCTGGGGATGCCGACGCCCAGCTTAAAAGGGGCGCGGGTGGTTCCTGTCAGTTCTCGACGGGAAGCTCCTGGACCCTTGTCACTGATTTCCAGCTTAACTTCGTCCGCGCTGCGATCCAATTGTATCGTCGCGCGAAGACTTTGTGAATGCCGCTGGATGTTCGTGAGACTTTCTTGAACCACGCGGAAGAGAGCCAGCTCGACATCCGGAGGCATGCGGCCGAAACGCGCTGAAATCTGGAATTTCACTGTGATTCCGGTGCGCTCGGAGAAGCCGTCCACGTAATGACGAATGGCGTCCTCGAGCCCGGCTTCATCCAGCATCGGCGGGTGCAGCAGGTAGGAAAGTGTGCGGACCTCGCGGATGCAACGATCGGCCAACTCCAGACACTGGGAGGCGAGTTTGCGCACCTTCCTGCTGGACGAAGGAATGGAAGCATGGAGTTGACTGAGAATGGTTGCCAGAGCGACGAGATTCTGACCGGTGGAATCGTGCAAGTCCCTGGCGATACTGCGCCGCTCCTCGTCCTGCAGACGCAACAGCTGCCCGGAGAGGCGACGGAGTTCTTCCTCGGCTCGCACCGCTTCGGTGATGTCGCGGCAAGTGCCTGCAACACGAATGGGCTTTCCTTCTTCATCACGAAAGGCTTGCCAGCGCTCCTCGAGAATTTTGACGCGGCCATCCGGCATAACGATGCGATATGCGACAGTGGAAGGCGAGCGTTTGTCGAGGGAGGCTACAAAGGCCGCATCGACTTTGGCGCGGTCCTCCGGATGAATGAATTCGCGGAACTTTGGACGAGTGGGATGGAAACGAGACGAATTCGTTTCAAAGATGCGGTGTGTTTGCTCTGACCAAATCACGTTCAAGGTTTGCAACTCCGCTTCCCAACTTCCCATTTTCGCCACTTCCTGAGCCTCGACCAAGCGAGCGCGCTCTCTTTCCAATTGCGCGGCAATGTGGCGCTGTTCCCTCTCGGTCGATCTGAGGGCTTCTTCCGCCCGCTTGCGGTCTTCAATGTCGATGGATATTCCGTACCACTTGACGACGTTTCCCTGCTGGTTGCGCAAAGGTGCGGTGCGAACCAGGAACCAGCGATATTCTCCGTCAGCGCGACGCAAGCGCATTTCATCCTCGGAGGGTTGCCTCGCGGCCATGTCCTTGAGCCACTTTTCGATGACTCTTGGAAGATCTTCGGGGTGAACTACGCCCGTCGGGTCTTCAATTTCCTGCTGCAAAGTAAGGCCCGTATAGTCCAGCCAACGCTGATTGACGTAATCGACGGCGCCATCAGGCCGGAGGGTCCAAACCATCGTGGGAAGTGTGTCGATGATAAGCCGAACGCGATCTTCGACCTTTTTCAGATCTTCGATGTCGGTGGAAGTTCCATACCAATGGACAATGTTTCCCTGCTCGTCGCGCAACGGGACGGCGCGAATTAAAAACCAGCGATACTGGCCGTCGAACCGGCGGAGACGCGCCTCCTTCTCAAAGGGTTTGCCGGCCGCAAAAGCGGTACGCCATTCCTCCACCAAACGGTCGTCAGGATGGAATGCATTCATCATCCATCCCCAGCCCAGACCGTCCTCCAAGGAAAGGCCCGTGTATTCCAGGAAATTTCGGTTGAGGAAGTCAGCCGAGCCATCAGGCAATTTGCGCCAGACTATTGTGGGGATGGTGTCGATGATGAGCCGCAGGCGCTCTTCGATAACGTTCGACGCTTCGTCAGCGTCGTTGTGGTGCGAGTTGGCCCCGGATTGGCTCATCGTGCCCTCCACCAGACCCGGCCTAGCACTTGTCAGAGCATTTGGTCCTGTTAGTGGCTGCAAATTCTGTATTTCAATCGAAGGTCGCCGCTTACGGTACCGCCGCTTCGCTGCGCCGATGGTACTCCAATCCCGGGGAAATGGCTTGCAGTCTCGTCCAACTGCGCCGAGCTTGTATTCGTCAGGAGCGGAGACGGCTGGATTAGCGTGAAGCGGTCGCAAATTTCGAAGCGAGTGAGAGCCGCAAGGTGATACGTAGCTTGCGGTACGTAGTTCCCGGCATTGCGCCCAAGCGACTTCGCGTTCGATAAAAGAGTGTCGGCGCGGGGATCGTTACGCGTGGCCGGTACGAGTGTTTTTCCGCGGTGCGCTGATTCCCCAATTTACCCGGTGGTGCGCGCTTGATTGGAGCGAACTTGATCAATAGAAACAAGCCAGGAATTCGAGGCCGGCTCCCAAATTCTGGGCGGCCGCCTGCTTCTCTCGCCGTTCTAGAACCTTGCGATCGCAAAGGGGATTCCGTCTTGGAAGAATTCTTGATTTGCACAAACAGGAATTGCCGATTTCTGGTCTCTCTTCGAGAAGGCAACAAACTCACGCGCCGCGCGGACCTTATTTTCAGTGCCTGTCCGGAATGCGCTCACGAATGGTCAGGCCACTGCCCATTCTGCATCCAGCCCCTTGACGTTACTTGGCAAAGCGAAATTCCCTCCTGTTCCCATTGCCGAAAACCGCTAAAGCCGGATGTGGACGTGGACAATAGCACGCACCGGCGATGACGCTGGCATTCAAATACTCAGAAAAAATTGCCTGTCGCACTTTTCCCAACCGATTGCCCAAGAATGGAGAGAAGCATGCCCGCCGTGCTTATTGTTGACGACGATCCTGTTTTCCGAGCAGCCCTTCGGACGCTTTTCGAACAAGGCAGCGGGTTCGACACTTGTGTGGCGGCCAGAAGCGTTGCCGAAGCCTTATACAAGACAAAGCAAGTCTTGCCGAAACTGGCCGTTCTGGACTTCTCTCTGCCCGAAATGAACGGATTGCAGTTGGCTCGTGAGCTGAAAGCGATAGCGCCTGACTTGGCGATTTTCTTGCTGACTGCGGACAGCGGTGCGGACATCGAGAGAGAAGCTCTGTCGTGTGGAATAACAGCAGTCTTTTCCAAACTCGACGACTTGACCACACTCGTCTCAAATGCACGTGCTGTGTGTGGCATTGAATGACTCTGGGCATATAGGCGAGTGAGTCCGCATAAGCGGCTATCCGGAAAGGGCGCAGAGGTCCCAGAGTAGACTCGCCGGGCATAGCTTATCGTGGGCGAGAAATCCTGCTAGTTCAGGTCGGAGATTTTCTTGTCGAGGTGGGCTAAAGCGGCTTCGAGAGACTTGCGATGATTGGGGTTTGTTGCGGATTCGAGATCGTGGGAAATTCTGATCCTGGATAGTTGCAAGTCTTTGCGTTCTTGTTCGCGGCGGAGCTCATCCGCGGTTTTGCTGTTGTTGCCGTAGTGCCCCTTGGGCGCCTGGCCGGATTCGACCTGCGATTCTACGTCCTTGCTTTCCCATCCTCGCGCCATATAGATAGTTTGACACATTTTGCAGCAGGCGCGGGTGTTTATGCGAAGAAAGTTTGGGGGCGGGGCGTGCGTGCGGATAAGCAGGAATGGTTGAGCCGAGATTAGTCGTTTGCGCGATAGATGATTTTTCCGGCGCGGAGTGTGTATTTTACCTGGGCCAAGGCGCGAATGTCTGCGGCGGGATCTTGTTGAAAGACGGCTAGATCGGCTTGGAAGCCTGGCGCTAGTCGTCCCAATTTGTTTTTGTCTCCGAATCGTTCGGAGGGAGCGGTCGTCAACGAGGCGAGAATTTGGGGAAAGGTCATGCCTGCCTGGGACATGAGAACGTATTCCTCGGTGGGGTCGTATTCGACCGCGCCGAGATCGGTGCCGAAGAGGACCTCGCCTTCCATCGCGCCCCAAGCGCGGAGTTGGCTGATTTCGGTGTTGGTGACTTTTTCTTGCGCGGAGAGGCGATCGTGGCGTGCGTAGTATTTCCAGAGCGTGAGGGTGGGTGTGAGAGCTACGCGGCGGTTCTTCATTGTGGTGAGGAGCGTTTCGTCCCACGGGCCGGAGTGGGGAGTGGTGTGAGCGATGATGTCGACGCCGCCGCGAACCGCGGTGAGGATGTCGGCGCCGGTGTTCGGATGAACGAAAACTGGTTTGCCCGCGCGATGGGCTTCGTCTGCGGCGGCCTGGAAAGTGCTTTCTGAAAGTGAGGGGCTGCGTGGGGAAGAGGCGAAGAGTTTTATGGCGTCTACGCCTTCGTCGAGAAGTTTTTTGGTAGCGGCGGCGGCTTGCGCGGCGTCGGCGATCTCTGGGGCTGGGAATTTCATGAGGCCCATGAGGCTGAGAACCAGGTCGGAGGGCAATGCCCCGGGGGGAACGAGGCCTGGGCCCGTCGAGCGAATTCTAGGGCCGGGGACTTCGCCGGAGTCGATGCGATCGCGAAGGCGGCGTGTGTTTTCCCACGACGAGCCGATGTCGAAGACGCTGGTGAAGCCGTAGCGGGTGAGCATGTCTTGAAGCTGGCGGGTGAGTTCGGGCGCGGGGATTGTGGCTGAATCGGCCCACTTTCGTTCGAAGAAGTGAACGTGACTGTTCCAGAGGCCAGCGGTGATGGTGAAGCCGAAACAATCGAGGACGTGAGCGGTTTCGGGGAACTGCATTTGCGCTCTGGCGCCCACGGCGACGATTTTTTCGTTTTGAACGAGGACAACCCCGTCGCGGATGGGCGCTTCTGAGGGACTGACGTGAATCGTGGCGCCCACGAGTGCGGAATAATCGCTCGGCGGGCTTGCTGACTCGTTCAAGGAATCGTCTCCTAGAAGATGGTGGAGCGGAACATTCTAACCTAGGCGAAGATTAGGCGCTGGCGGCGCGGCTGCGAGGCAATATGGGGAGCGGGGAGTGCATCACGCTGCCAAGGGTGCTCTCGGCAACGCGAGCCAAGTGTTCGGCAAAGATACCGCGGTAGGAGAATTCGGCGAGGTAATCCGACCAGCGCACTTGCAAAATCCAGTGGCTCTTTGCTTGCGCTTGTATTGCGTTCGCGGATGTGATTTCGGCGGCGGGAATAACGAGAAGCGGCTGGAAATGCGAATCGAGCGCCCAGATGCGATCCGCGCCGACAAAAAGCTGGATGGATGCAGGCGCGGCATTACCCGGCTGATAGCTTCCGCCATTTATTATGACGAGGGCGCCAAGTTCGCGCGCTTTGTCGTCAGAAGAGTTACGCGGCTGGACGGGGGGCAAGAGAATCGCAGCGAGAAACATTCCAAGACCAGCGATGGCGGCGAGCCAACTATTCCAGAGACTGAGCGGAAGAATTACGAGTGCCGCGCCCGCGAAACCCAGGAAGACGCGGAAGGCCATCCAGGATTGCGCGTTGCGGCGAATGTGCAAGAGCTTTGGGATCAACAGGACGATGGCGAACATCGCGCCAATCAGCAAGTTGCGAAGACGCGTGCCGGTTCCTTCGTGTTGAGATGCCGCGGTGGCTGGGGCCGTACCCATCTTACTTCCTTATCTTATCTACTTACTTAGAGTACGCGGCGAGCTCTATGGTTTCAATGAATCTATCTCGCGTATACGGGCGAAGGCGCGGCGGACGTGAGGAATAGTGATGGAACCGCCCACGATCAAGGCCACATTTAAGGCGTCGATGACTTCTTCGCGATTCCAGCCTTCTTCGCCGCAGCGAACGAGGTGGTAGGTGATGCAGTCGTCGCAGCGAAGGACGGCGGAGGCGACGAGGCCGAGAAGTTCTTTCGTTTTCGTTCCGAGGGCCCCGGATTCATAGGCTTGATGATCGAGAGCGAAGAAGCGCTTGATGCCGAGGTGACCGCAGTTGAGAATCTCTTCGTTCAAATCGGCGCGAGTCTTCTGAAAATCTTCGAGGCTGTCCGCCATGAGTCCTCCGAGAGTGGAACGAATATTATGGACTAAATGCGCTCAGTTCTGCAGGAACCGAACCGGGGCCGCGAGAAAGGAAGGCGACGCGCGCTAATTCGTCAGTCCGCGACTGCCGTGAGCGCTTTCTGTGCTAGTTCTTTCGCGCCGGGTTTGCCTGCCAAAACAAGATTTGCCCATTCCACACCGACTTGCGACAGGCGGACCGACTCGCTGGTCAATGACTCCGGGCCGCCGGAATCGTTGCCGCCAAAATAAATGCGGTCCATGGGTTGCGCGGCCAAAATGCGGTTTTTTGTGTACTGCCCTGGCGCTGAGATGAACATGGGATGGCCGCGGCGATACATGCGGACTTCGACGGGATCAACGTTAAATTCTGGAAGAACTTTCTGGAAGTCGGTGAGGACGCGCGCGGCGAGCGTTTTGCATTCGTTTTCGTCCAGGAGAGTGGAACGGAATTCTTCGCGTAGCGGAGTGTAGAAGGAGAGGATGTTGTTTTTTTGTTTGTAGCCCGGATTGTTGCGGACGGTCCAGTCGGCGACGATGAAGTCGGTGAAGGAATTTCCGGGGCACCAATTGTCGTATCCGCGATTGTAGACGGGCTTATCGAAGATGACGTTGACGACCGGATAGGGAGCGAAGCTCGTGCGGCGCATGGCGGATTTTTGTTCGGCAGGCAGGCCTTGAACGATGCGCGAAGTGATGTGCTTGGGCGTGCACATCAAGACAGCTTTCGCGTAGACGGTTGCAAGTTTTCCTTCGCGCAGATAGGTGACGTTTACCGAGTCTTTCTCCGGGAGGGCGGCGACGACCGTAGCTTCGCCTAGCATGCGTTCCTTGTATTTCGGCTGAAGGGTTTCGACCAGCTTATGCGTGATGCAACCGAGACCGCCCGGCAAGATGGCGCGCTTGCCGTCGCCGCCCGTGAACAGATCGTTGGCGTTATAAAGGCCTACATACGCGGAAGTGTCCGGCGTGGTGGCGCCCCAATTGGAAGGGCCGTAAATGTCCCACCACTGCTGGACTTCCGGAGCGTAGGCGGCTGTGAATCTCGAGAAGGGAAGCGCGTCGAGCTCGGTCATGCGCTCCTTGATTTTCATTTTCAAAACGTCTTCGCGGAATTTCAGGAAGCTGGCGACGATTTCCTTTGGGTAAGGAAGCTCGGTGATGCCGGTCTTCCAAGTGTCCGGGACGTAAGTTCCATTGACTAGCGTGGGATCGGGCATGTTGACCATCGGGAGTTTCAAGCCAAGTTCGGAGGCGAGCAAATCGCCTTCATCGCCGTGATAGGCGTAGGCGGAGCCCGTGGCGAATGGCTGGCCGTCAAATTCTTCTTGATAGGCGTTGCCGCCAAAGTGGTCTTCCTTTTCGAGCAGGAGCCACTCTTTGCCGCGCAAAAAATAGGCCGCGGAGAGGCCCGCGACGCCACCGCCGACGATTGCGATCCCCGTTTTCGCGGTGGCCGCGGGGAGGTCGAAGCGGTGGCCATCGCGGATCTGGTGGCAGATTTCGAAATGTTCGCCTTCGACGTGCGGCGCGCCGGTCGGCTTGGAAGGCCGCGGCGTGGAATCGGGCGCGGGAAGGAGAGCGGTGTCCACTGGACAGCCCGTAGCGACCGATCCGGCTACGACATATCTGATGAATTCACGGCGCGAGTGCGACATTT
>Ga0210405_10004385_pt1 | contig 13285 bp, 8 predicted proteins | sample IncBWH11MmetaG_FD_155492 | JGI IMG/M metagenome (GOLD analysis project Ga0210405, IMG submission 155492) | Forest soil microbial communities from Barre Woods Harvard Forest LTER site, Petersham, Massachusetts, United States - Inc-BW-H-11-M | ecosystem: Environmental > Terrestrial > Soil >... | reverse complement strand
AGCCGCGCGCTTGATTTCCGAAGTCGGCCGCCGGCTCACGATCATTTCCCGGATGTGGTCGGTCAAATCCAGCAATTCGCAGATCGCAGAGCGCCCATGATACCCGGTCCCGGAACATTCCAGGCACCCCGCGCCCTCCGAAAAAATAAAGTCGATGCTCTTCGCGGGATCAATTCCCGATTCGCGCAACTCTTCCGGAGAATGTTTTTTCGGCCGTTTGCAATTGTGGCAGATCAGTCGAACCAGCCGCTGCGCCATAATGCAGTTCAGCGCCGAAACAAAGTTGTACGGCTCCACCCCCATGTTGATGAAGCGCCCGATCACGTCAGTGACGTTGTTCGCGTGTACCGTGGTGAACACCAGGTGCCCGGTCAGCGCCGACTGAATCGCAATCTGCGCCGTTTCCTGGTCGCGGATTTCGCCCACCATGATCTTGTCCGGGTCGTGGCGCAGGATGGACCGCAATCCGCGCGCAAACGTCAGCCCCTTCTTCTCGTTTACGGGAATTTGCGTGATGCCACGAAGCTGGTATTCGACCGGATCCTCGATCGTGACGATCTTGTCTTCGTCCGATTTGATCTCATTGATTGCGGCGTATAGCGTGGTCGTCTTTCCCGAACCCGTCGGCCCGGTCACCAGCACCATGCCGTACGGCTCACGAATATAGCGTCGAAAGCGCTTCGTCTCATCAGGTGAGAAGCCAACGACATCGAGACTCAAGCTCTGGAATTTCTCGGAAAGTGTTTCCTTGTCCAGCACGCGTAGCACGGCGTCTTCCCCATGGCTCGCCGGCATAATGGAGACGCGCAAGTCGATGTAGCGCCCTTTGTACTTCACGCGGAATCGCCCGTCCTGCGGCACGCGCCGCTCCGCAATGTCCAGGTCGCTCAGCACCTTGATGCGCGAAAGCACCGTCGAGTGCCACTCCTTCGCGATCGGCTGCATGGCGTGCTGCAGCACACCGTCAATGCGGTATTTCACCGCCACTTCCGTATCGCGCGCCTCAATGTGAATGTCGCTCGCCCGCCGCTCCAGCGCCGTGAAGATGATCGTCTCCACCAGGCGAACCACCGGGCTGACCGTTGTGTCCCGCGTCAACCGGTCGCCGGAGATCGTCTCCTCGCCCTCTTCCTCGTCCTTCGAAACCTGCAGCGTAAACGCTTCCGTCGCCTGCTCCAGCACGCGCTGCGACTGCTCCGTGCGCTTCAGCAAGTCGCCAATCTGCCGCGGCGTAGCCACCTTGTACGCCAGCTTTTTCCCCAGTAGCAGCGGCAATTCATCGCTCAGGATCACCATGCCGGGATCCGCAACCGCAATCACCAGCGTGTTGTTGTTCGACAGTAGCGGCACAAAGTTGTAGCGGAACATCAGATCGGCGGGAATCGTGCGAAACAGCTCTGGATCAATGCGCTGCTCGGTCAGGTCAATAAACCCGCAGCGGTAGCGTTCCGCAAGCCGCCGTGCCTGCTCGCGTTCCTGCGCCGCGTCCGCTGGGCCGCCCGGCAGGCTCGCATCGTGCAAATTGGAATCTGACGTGGCCATGAAATCTTTTTCCTTATGCTCCCGGTCCTGATCCGTTGATCGAGAACGAGAAAATTGGCAAATACAGTGAGATCAGGATGAATGCGACCAGCAACCCCATGAATACAAGAATTACAGGTTCAATCAATGAAACCATGGCACTCAATCGCAGGCCGACCTCTTCTTCGTAAAATTCCGCCACGCTGTTCAGCATCGGCGCCAGCGCGCCGCTGGACTCCCCGACTTCAATCATATCCAGCGCAAGCTCCGGCATCACGCGTCCCGAAGCCAGCGCCGCGTGCAGCGATTCGCCTTCTCGAACCATTTGCGTCGCGCTCTTCACCGACCCCCGCACCAGCCGGCTGCTGATGGAGTCCGCCGCCGTATGCAGCGCGGCAACCAGTGGCGTTCCTCCCGTCAAAAGCGTAGCAAGTGTGCGGCAGAACTGTGACGCTTGGAACTTCAGCAAGGTGTCGCCCAGCAACGGAACCCGGAAAACCAGGCGATCGAACGCCACTCCGCCTTCCTCGCTCCGCGACCAGAAAAACACCCCCACGATGCCCACCAGAAACGCAGCCAGCACCGACAGGATATATACGCGATAGTCCACCGTGATCGCGATCAGGAATTGCGTTGGGCCCGGCAGCGGCACCCCCAAATCTCTGTACAGCAGGGCAAACTTCGGAATCACTCCCGTCACCAAGTACGTCACAATGGACGTCGCCACCACCACCAGCAAAATCGGATACACCAGCGATGCCACAATCTTCTTCTTAACGCCCGTGCTCACCTTCTGATAGGCGACGTAGTAGTCCAGCACCCCGGAAAGATTGCCGCTCTTTTCCCCCGCCAGAATCGCGGTCGAGTACACTTTCGAAAATACCCCCGCTTCCTCAATCGCTTCCGAAAGAGACTTCCCTTCCCGCACCCGGTCGCGCACCTGTATCAGGATGGGCCGCAGCTTCGGTGCGGTCGCCCTGGTGGCAAGCAGATCCAGCGCCTTCAGAATCGGCAAGCCCGCCTTAATCAGGGTGTTGAACTGCTGGTTGAGGATCAGGAAGTCGTTGCCGCTGATTTTGCGCTCTTTGCGCATCCCCACCATGCCGCTGATCAAGCTGCTGCGAGTCTCGACAGAATAAATGTACAGCCCTCGATCCGAGAGCTTCTGGCGAGCTTCTTCAATGCTGGCAGCCGCTTCCACGTGCGAGAACACTCGCCCGTTGGCATCGGCTACGCGACAGACAAACTCCCCCATAGAGCTTTAGTTTACCTCATCCGAAGAGTACCCCAAAAAGGGTCTGGGGCTGGTGGGTTCACTGAGTCAACTGCAAGCTGGCCCGGGGCATTGACTGAATACCGGCACTTGGGCACCTACATCCTTACTGACGCATCCCGGGGGCCTCGGGTAGCAAGCCATTCACAATCACGGTTCCCGGCGGCGGCTCAAATTGAAAGAGTCTCTTTGCCAGCGCCGGATTCCACTCCCAATCCTTAAACTCAAATTCAATCTGCATTCCCGCTTCCTGCGGAATCACGATGCGTGCGAGTTCGCTTTGCGGAGAAATTTCGAACAACACTTTTTGCGCCGCCCCGCCCTTCTCGTCCTCCGCCGCGCGTAGAGTGCAGCGGTAAACCTCGTTCCCCGCCTTCGACGGCTTTGCATCCGGCGCCGGACCCACTTCAGAACAGATGCGGGCAAGCTTCATTCCGGTTGTCAAGAAGGCAATCGGCGTGCGCCAGTCATCGCTCTTCTTTGCGGGCATGCGCGTCGCGGTGTGATCATCCGGCGCGTAAAACCACACAAATTTTCCGTCCACCAGAAACATGTTTTTCTCGGGCTTTTCATATTCCCACCGCATTTTCCCCGGCCGCAAAAAATACGCCTTCCCCGCCTCTACCCGAACTTCGCGCCCATTCTCTCGATATCGCTCAAGAAACGTCGCCTCCAACGTCCTCGCCGCGCGATACCTCGCCTCCAACCGGCCAACTAAAGTCTCGGCGTCCGAAGCAGCAGTGATTGTCAGGGAGAGGAACAACAGGAAACGCGGCAGCTGTAACATACCGCTAGTCTAGCAGGCCAGAACCAATCATCCGCACTGTCGAAACTGGTGTGCTCTTTTCAGGCTGGAGGTAGACCGCTGTATTACAAATGCCTAAAGCGGTGGATCTGTTGGCGTCGCCGGGGCAGCCGGGTTGAAACGGATTACACCAGGGGTATCGGTGAAGAAACTCCGCCGGCCAGTCCTGCCTCGGCTGATGGGGTCCGCATTGATGGTATATCCAGTGGAAGGAGTAGTAGTCGTGTCTTGAACGTACGTTAGGATATAACCGCCCTTTGTGCCGGTTGCCAGAAGCTGATCAATTAAACACGCTTGGTTTGCCGCCGCAACGCAAGGACTCGCGCCCCCGGAGCCGAGATCAGAAAGCAGGGCGGGATAACCAATGGCTGGATAGCTGGTCGAGTATGCGATTATAGCCGTCTGGATGGTGCGCATGCTCTCCACGGCAGAAGCTTCATTTGCCGCCATCTTCGTGTTCAGGTAGTCCGGGATCGCAATCGCTGCGATGATCAGAATGATCGCGACAACGATCAGAAGCTCGATCAGCGAGAATCCTGCTTGCGCAGGGACCCTGCAATTGATTGCCCTCCGCTCTGTTTGCATGCGCATGATTGTAATCCAGTGAAATCCACCGTCCACCAAAAATCTTGCTCCTAAAGAAAAAAGGGGAGAACTCTCGTCCTCCCCCGGATCTCCTTACACTCTTGCCTGTTACTGCATTGCAGGGAACGCGTCGCACGCAGCCTCAGTGCCAGGATTGCCGCCGCCCGCAACGTCAACGCGAATCACGCCGGATTCCTCCGTGCAGAACGTACGCTGACCGGTCACGCCCACAGTCACTGGCCACGCAGCTGCCTCGAACCCGGAGTTATTCGCTCCAAGCGGATTGGCGGCTATGTTGTAACCACTCTTGATGCCAGCGGCCAAAACGGAGTCAATCAAACACGCGGCAGCCGCAGTCGCGAGCGTTCCTGGAACGCAAGGCGCAGCGCTACCAAGCTGAATCAAAGTCCCGTAGCCAGCGCCATAGGAGCTAGCGTAGGATACTTCGGCGGTAACAATGGTACGAACCGATCCCGAAGCCGAAGACTCATTCGCCGCCATCTTCGCCCGTAGCAAGTTCGGAATCGCGATGGCCGCGATGATCAAAATGATCGCCACGACGATCAGCAATTCGATAAGAGAGAAACCCTTTTGCTTCTTCATCAAAATCTCCTTGAAATATGAATTTCCGTCAGGTGCTCTTTAAACTTAAAGCAAGATCAATGCCATTTCTCGGATCACTTCTACTTGTGAGCCCTACAAGGCAAACCTACTGAATATAAACGTCTTGTCGGCTCTGAGGTATTGCCAGCTTTGGTTTCCAGCAGTCTGGGGTTAGTGCGGTCCATGCCGAACTGCCACTTTGTGTCACTACAAATGACAAAAACGGGCCGATGCGAGAGACTTCGCGAGAACCGTTGTGGTCGTCGTTCGCATTTTGCTGGGTTGTGTTCGCTTTGCTTGAGCATGATTGTAATCCGCTGAACTCCGCCGTCGACTCAAAATCCTGCTACTGAAGAAAAAAGGGGAGGACTCTCGTCCTCCCCCGGATCTCCTTACACTCTTGCCTGTTACTGCATTGCAGGGAACGCGTCGCACGCAGCCTCAGTGCCAGGATTGGCGCCGCCCGCAACGTTAACGCGAATCACGCCGGATTCCTCCGTGCAGAACGTACGCTGACCGGTCACGCCCACAGTCACTGGCCACGCAGCAGCCTCGAACCCGGAGTTATTCGCTCCAAGCGGATTGGCGGCTATGTTGTAACCACTCTTGATGCCAGCGGCCAAAACGGAGTCAATCAAACACGCGGCAGCCGCAGTCGCGAGCGTTCCTGGAACGCAAGGCGCAGCGCTACCAAGCTGAATCAAAGTCCCGTAGCCAGCGCCATAGGAGCTAGCGTAGGATACTTCGGCGGTAACAATGGTACGAACCGATCCCGAAGCCGAAGACTCATTCGCCGCCATCTTCGCCCGTAGCAAGTTCGGAATCGCGATGGCTGCGATGATCAAAATGATCGCAACGACGATCAGCAATTCGATAAGAGAGAAACCCTTTTGCTTCTTCATGAAATCTCCTTGAGAGAGTGTTGGTGCCTTAGCACGCTCGGAGTAAGTGCACGAGGCGTGCCAATCTTCCCAGAGGTTCCAATACCGTGACCAATTAACTTTAGCCCATTATTATCATGGAGTTGCGTAGAACCAGCTCTCCTTCCTAACGCAGCGCTTATGTTCCATCCCTGACCATGCTCGAAATAGAGGCAATTAAGGGCACAAAGGAGTGACACAAATTGTCGACAATTCCTGACCGTCCGAAAGTGCGGCCCCATCATCGAATTCTGCGCTTTTATCTCCGGGAGCTGACTCAAAGATTGTGCTTCTTCGCGTAGTGCCGGAACGACCGGTAGCTGATCTTCAAGACTTGCGCCGCTTCCGTGCGCACTCCGTCCGCTTTCGCCAGCGCCGCCTGCAGATAGCGCCGTTCTGTGCCGGCCACCACCTGCTCAAAATCAATTCCGTCTTCGGGGATCTCCACCGGCGCCGACTGCGAAAGCGATGCCCCCACCGCTGGCGCAATGCCATGCACCCGTTCTGGTAGCACTCTCGCGCTGATCTCCGCGCTGGTTTCCAGCGCCACGGCGCGCTCGATCGTGTTCTCCAATTCGCGCACATTTCCCGGCCAGGCGTAAGATTCCAGCAGGCTCATCGCTTCCGGTGAAATCCCCTGAATCGGTTTCTCCATGGACTTCCGGAACTGCTCCAGAAAATACCTCGCCAGCAGCGGAATGTCTTCCCGCCGTTCCCTCAGCGATGGCACATGAATGGGAATGACGCTCAGACGGTAAAACAAATCTTCCCGGAACTCCCCGGCGGCAATGGCCTTCTCGAGATCTTTGTTCGTGGCCGCGATCACGCGCACGTCCACGTCCAGTTCGTCCGTGCTTCCCAGCGGCCGCACCTTCCCCTCCTGCAGCACGCGGAAAAGCTTCACCTGCATCGCCAGGTTCATGTTGCCAATTTCGTCCATGAACAGCGTGCCGCCGTCGGCCGCTTCGAACAATCCCCGGCGATTTTCGTTCGCGCCGGTAAACGCGCCTTTCATGTACCCAAACAACTCCGACTCCAGCAGCGTCTCCGGAAAAGCCCCGCAATTGATCGTGATGAATGGCGTCTGCGCTCTGGCGCTGTTTTCATGAATCGCCCGCGCCACTAGCTCTTTACCGGTCCCGCTTTCCCCGGTGATCAGTACGCGGCTGTTCTGCGGCGCCACCGTCTGAATCATGTCGAAGATGGCTTTCATCTTCGGGCTTTGTCCGATGATATTGTCGAGGCCGGTCAGCCGCCGCAATTCCCGCCTCAGGTACCCGGCCTCCTTCTTCCATTTCAAGCTTTCGGAAACCTCGCCCACTGCCCGGCGCAACTGCTCTACGTAATTGTGATCCTTGATGACAAACCGGTCTGCTCCGGAATTCAGCGCATCCACGGCCGTGTCCAGGTCCGGCAGCGCGGTCATCAAAAGAAAAAACGAATCCGGCGCGATTTCCTTTGTAAACCGTAAAAGCTCCAGCCCCGTTCCCCCCGGCATCCGGATGTCGGAAATTACAATGTCGAACAAAGACCCTTCCAGCTTGCGCCGCGCCGCCTCCACGCCGTTGGCCACCTCGACGCGGTGACCGTCTTTGCGAAACGTGATCTCCAGAAGCTCGCAGAGCGATTTCTCGTCATCCACCACGAGAATATGCGCCGCTTCCCGCTTCGTCTCTTTCGCCGCCACTTTCGTCGCCTGCATAGCGCCTCATTCCGTTCGCGGGAGCTCAACAATGAACTCCGCGCCTTTTTCCTTCTCGCTGTAGACCATGATCCGCCCGTTGTGTGCCTGCACAATCTGGTAAACGATCGCCAGTCCAAGGCCCGTCCCGCCCTCAAAATTCGATTGCAGCGGTTCAAAAATCTTCGCCCGCTGCTGCGGGTCCAGCCCTACGCCCGTATCCCGGAACGATATTCGCAGCCAGTCGGGAACGCGATCCATTCCCACCGTCAGCGTTCCGCCCTGTGGCATGGCTCGCACCGCGTTATCGCAAAGGTTCCAGAACACTTGTTTCATCTTGTTCGGATCCACGCGCGCCACGGACTCTTCTCCGTTGAACGCCCGCACAATTTGCAATTTCTGCGCCGCACCCGGTTTCCGCTCCAGCAGCGTCAGTGTTTCGTCCAGCAGCGGCCGCACGTCCGTCTCCTGAAACGCAAACGATTTCTCGCGCGAGAAATTCAGAAAGTCCGTGATGATCTGATTCAGGCGCTCCGATTCCCGGCTCACGATATTCACCAGGTGCTTTTCGTCCTCTTCAAGAGGCACCAGCCGCGCCAGCTCCTTCACCGCTCCCGCCATGGCTGTCAACGGCTGCCGGATTTCGTGCGCGATTGCCGCCGAGAGCCGCCCGACCGCCGCCATCCGCTCCTTCGTCGCCACTTCCTGCTCCAGCCGCCGGAGTTCCGTCAGGTCCTGAAAATTGAAAACGTATCCGCTGCGCTGGGTGTCCCGCGTCCGCAGCGGTGACACCGAAATCCCCAGATAGCGCTTTTGCCCCCCGGGAATCCGCACCTCGATCTCCCGGCGCAACGAAAGCTTCTCTGGCGCCGTGCTCATCTCGTGCTGCCAGAATTCCGCGCTCACTTCCCGTAAATCGCGTCCTCGCAATTCCGCGAATGTCCTTCCAAGTATCTCCTCGCCGGTCCGATTCAACAGCACCACCCGTCCATCCAGATCCGTCGTCACCAGCCCGCCGCGCATCGAGTGGATTATGTCCGACGTAAAATCCTGCAATTCCAGCAGCTCTTCCCGTTTCTCCTCCAGCTCGAAACTCTTGCTGCGAAGCGAGTGGGCCAGCAGGCTGGAAAGATACGCGATCGCCAGGAATCCCAGCGAGTTGCTCAGAAACCACGTGCGCAGGCTTTCCGTGGTCGGCGGCGCCACCGAGGTTTGCGGCAGCCGCCCCGATTGCACCAGCCACGTCAGAACCCCAAGCCCGGACAAGCACAACGCCGCCGTGAAGTATGCCACCTGCCGGCTGAACAAAATACTCGCGACGATTATCACCAGCAGATAGAGGGAGGTAAAGTAGCTGTCCTGAAGTCCCGTCGAATACACAATGCCCGTGATCATCACTACATCGCACGAGACCTGCAGCCCGCCCAGCCAGGAAGCCCCGGGCAGCAACCGCACCAGGATCAGGTGCAAGATTCCAATGGTGATCCAGAGGATGACGATCGGCAGGAAATAACGCGGCGAAGTATTCGTCGGAACGTATTGCGGCCACACCACGCCGACTCCCAGAATCAGCGCGATCAACAACAGGCGGACACGCGTGAGCCAGTCCACCCATTCACGGCGATTTAGCGACTGTTCCATGCGTCGAGCGGCAGCCCCCCGGTTTGCGCGCTCATCCCTATTCCTATCTTAAACAAGAAATGGAGGACAGGAGCATTTCTCCTGTCCTCCATTTCCAAATTGCCATCTTCCTAGTGCTGACTGAGTTTCCCGATCAGCGAGAACAGCGGCAGGTACATGGAAATGACCACGCCGCCAACGACCACGCCCAGGAAAACGATCATCACCGGTTCCAGTGCGGTCAAAAGGTCCTTCACCGCCGCGTCCACTTCATCCTCGTAGAAGTCCGCAATCTTTTGCAGCATGGCATCCATCGCGCCGGTCTGTTCACCGACGGAGATCATCTGCGTAACCATGCCCGGAAATACCGCGGAATCCTTCAACGGTTCGGTAAGTGATTTGCCTTCCTCAAGGGATTTGCGGACTTGGAACAGCGCTCTCTCCACCACCGCATTGCCCGATGTCCTCGCGGTGATATCCAATCCTTCCAGGATTGGCACACCGGACGAGATTAGGGTACCCAGTGTTCGCGTAAACCGCGCCACGGCGATCTTGCGCATCAGCATCCCCAGCACCGGCAGCTTTAGAACTATGCTGTCTATGATAAATCGCCCTTGCGGCGTCCCGTACCATATCTTCAGGCCGACGACTCCCGCCACAATCGCAACCACGATTAACAATCCGAAGTAACTGCCCACGAAGTTGCTCAATCCGATCACGATCTTCGTCGGCAACGGCAGGTCCACGCCCAAGCCCGCGAACAAAGTCGCGAAAATCGGCACCACCTTCCAGAGCAACAGCGTAATCACGGCTCCAGCGATGGTTATGACGCCGATCGGGTAAATCAACGCCGATTTAACCGCCGCCTTCAATTTCACGTTCTTTTCGATGTACGTCGAAAGGCGCTGCAGAATGGTGTCGAGAATACCGCCCGTCTCGCCCGCCTCCACCATGTTGCTGTAGAGCGGGTCAAACACCTTCGGATACTGCTTCATCGCCGCCGACAGGTTGCTGCCGCTTTCCACCGCGGCGCGCGTGCCCGTCAGCACCTTCTGAAACATCTTGTTCTCCTGCTGGCTGGCCAGAATTTCCAGGCATTGCACCAGCGGAAGACCCGCGTCGATCATCACCGAGAACTGCCGGGTGAACACCGCGAGTTCCTTGGCGGTGACGCCGCCGCCAAATGTGGGCATGTTGAACTCCTTGCCCTTTTCAGACATCTTCGTCGGGGTAATCTGCTGGCGACGCAGTAAACTCTGCAGCTCCGCCTTGCTGGAGGCCGTCATCTCCCCAGCGACCGACCCGCCCGACCGATTCGTTCCTCGATAAGTAAAGACCGGCATAACCTTTCCTCCTTAACCGCTGAAATTCTTGTCTTTCCGTTTCCCGAAAACAATCCCTTAATGTTTCGAGCCCACCGGACTCTTCCCGGCCGGGGCTTTACCCGTTGATCCCGCTGTCGTAGCCACCCCTCGGTTGATCATGTCCTGCAACTCGTCGGAGTTCGATGAGCGCGACAACGCCATATCCAGCGTGATCAGCTTCTGGAAATACGCGTTGGCCAGCCCCTGGTTAAATGTCTGCATCCCCGTCTGCGTGGTGCCCGTCTGCATCGCCGAATACACTTGATGGATTTTGTCCTCGCGAATCAGGTTGCGAATCGCGGGCGTCGGAATCAATACTTCCATCACCATCAAACGCCCACGGTTGTCTGAGCGCGGCAACAGCGCCTGGCAAAGGATCCCTTCCAGCACCATCGAAAGCTGTGCGCGAATCTGCGGCTGCTGGTGCGCCGGAAAGACGTCAATAATGCGGTTGATGGTGGACGCGGCGGAGTTCGTGTGCAGCGTCGCAAACGTCAAGTGGCCGGTTTCCGCGATGCGCAGCGCTGATTCGATCGTTTCCAGGTCGCGCATTTCGCCGATCAGCACCACGTCGGGGTCTTCGCGTAGCGCGGCGCGCAGTGAGTTGGCGAACGAGTGCGTGTCCGCGTGGACTTCGCGCTGGTTCACCAGGCACTTTTTGTGGTTGTGCAGAAATTCGATCGGATCCTCGATCGTGATCATGTGCTCTTCGCGTTCGGCGTTGATCTTGTCGAGCATCGCCGCCAGCGTCGTGGACTTGCCGGAACCCGTCGGTCCGGTCACCAGCACCAGCCCGCGCGGCTTGTCGCAAAGGCCCTTGACCACCAGGGGAAGCCCGAGCGCGTCGAATCCCTTGATCTCCCACGGAATAGTACGAAACACCGCTCCGACAGCGCCGCGCTGATTGAACACATTGCCGCGGAACCGCGCCAGATTCTTCAAGCCAAACGAAAAGTCCAGTTCCAGATTCTCCTCGAACCGGTGCTTCTGCGCGTCCGTCAACACGCTGTACGCCAGCGATTTCGTGTCCGCCGCCGTCAGCGGCGGCATGTCCAGCGGTCGCAAACGCCCATGGACGCGCACCCGCGGCGCGCTGTTCGTCGTGATATGAAGGTCGCTGCCTCCCATTTCGATCATCTTCTTCAACAATTCGCTGAGCGTTATTCCTGGCATTTCTGCACCCTTTCCGGCCTATAAAACTGTTTCGCGCAATACTTCTTCCATCGTGGTCTGTCCCAGCGCCACCTTAATCAGTCCGCTGCGGCGAAGCGTAATCATGCCCTGTTCAATCGCCTTCTTCTTCAGTTCCAGGGCAGAAGCGCCAACCAGGATCAGCTCGCGCAATTCGTCGTTAATCTCCATCACTTCATATAAACCCGTGCGTCCCTTGTAGCCATTCTTGTTGCAGGTTGAGCAGCCCTTCCCGTGGTAAATTTTCGTCGTCTTTACCTCTTCGGGCGTATATCCCGCATCGATCAAGGCCTGCTCCGGAACTTCCAGCTCTTCCTTGCAGTTCACGCAAATCCTGCGAACCAGGCGCTGCGCGCAAATCAGGTTCACCGAAGTCGCCACCAGGAACGGCTCAATACCCATGTTCATCAAGCGGCTGATCGTGGACGGCGCATCGTTGGTGTGCAGCGTCGAGAGTACCAAGTGGCCGGTCAGCGCGGCCTTCACGCCGATTTCCGCCGTTTCAAAGTCGCGAATTTCTCCGACCAGAATAATGTTGGGGTCTTGCCGCAAAAAGGCGCGCAACGCGGCGGCGAAGTTCAACCCGATCTGCTCTTTCATCTGTACCTGGTTAATTCCCGACAACTGGAACTCGACCGGGTCTTCCGCGGTCATGATGTTGGTGTCCACCTGGTTCAACCGCGCCACCGACGAATACAAGGTGTTTGTCTTACCGGAACCCGTCGGCCCCGTCACCAGGACCATCCCGTACGGTTTCAAAATGTTGCGTTCGAATTTCTTCAGCGACTCCGGCTCGAAACCCAGCTTGGTCATGTCCAGTCGCAGGTTTTCCTTGTCCAAAAGCCGAAGCACGATCTTTTCGCCGTACAGCGTCGGCACCGTCGAAACACGGAAGTCGAGTTCTTTCTTCTTTCCATCGGCCTTGTACTTGATCATGATGCGGCCGTCTTGCGGCAGCCGCTTTTCCGCGATGTCCAGCTTGGCCATGATCTTCATGCGGCTCGTGATCGCGTCCCGCAGCTTCATCGGCGGATTCATCACCGTCTGCAGCACGCCGTCAACACGGAACCTCACCCGCATTTCCGTTTCGTACGGCTCCACGTGAATATCGCTCGCGCCCCGCTTCACCGAATCCGTCAAAATCAGGTTCACCAGCTTGATGATGGGCGCTTCTTCCGCGGCCTTTTCCAGCGAAGCCGCGTCCAGTTCCTGCTCTTCCGCCGCCAGCTCCAGTTCCTGGTCCTCGTCCACCAGGTCCTTCATCAGGTTGCTTAACTCTTCGTGGCTGGCATTCCCGCCGCCATAAAACCGCCCAATCGCTTCGCCAATCGCCGATTCCGACGCCACCACCGGCTCCACGTTGAAGCCGGTCATAAACTTGATGTCGTCCATCGCGAAGACGTTGGTTGGATCCGTCATCGCAATCGTCAGCACCGAGCCGACGCGCGAAAGCGGCACCACCTGGTAGCGCAGCGCCGTGTCTTGCGGGATCAGCTTTATGACGTTGGGATCGATTTCGTAATATTTCAGGTTGATGGAGGGCACGCCGTATTGGCGCGAAAGCACACCGGTGATGTCATCATCGGTGATAAAGCCCATCTTTGTAAGGCAACTTCCCAGCTTCCCACCGTTTGAACGCTGAAATTCCAGCGCCTTATCCAGTTGGTCCTGGGTGATGAGGCTTTCCTTTAATAAGATTTCGCCAAGACGGACAGACATCCG
>Ga0210405_10004384_pt1 | contig 13286 bp, 7 predicted proteins | sample IncBWH11MmetaG_FD_155492 | JGI IMG/M metagenome (GOLD analysis project Ga0210405, IMG submission 155492) | Forest soil microbial communities from Barre Woods Harvard Forest LTER site, Petersham, Massachusetts, United States - Inc-BW-H-11-M | ecosystem: Environmental > Terrestrial > Soil >... | reverse complement strand
ACGCGCTAAATTCAACCATCGGGAGTTCGATATACGACTGTGCCTTCTATGTCTACGACCCGAATAACAATCAGCTCGGTTCAACCTATTGTGGAACAGGAGCGGTGCAGGAAGGTTTCGGTTATGTGGACACCATAAAGCTAGCGACGACCGGCACTGGCACCTATACAGTATTCATCAAACCGACGTGGGGAGCGACAGGCAGTCTTTCGGTCTCGATCAACAATACTCAGGACGTGACCACGCCCACGATTTCGATTGGCGGTGGTGCTGTTACGGCTGCGACGACGGTGCCCGGACAAGATGTGCGACTGAGCTTCACAGCAACAGCGAATCAACGGATTGTGGTATATGCGACCAACGTAAGTAATCCTGCAGCAATTCTGAATCTTGTGACACCGAGCGGCACGAACCAAGCGGTCATGGACATCGGCAACTACCCACCCGGTCAAATTTTCTTTATGGACACGCAGACGTTGGCAGCAGGTGGGACGTATCAACTCTGGGTGCAGCACAGCGGGAAGAACTTTGGGAACGAAACGTTGCAGATCGTCAGCGTGCCACCGGATTTCACAGGACCACTTGCTGTACCTGCGGCGGGTAAGACGGGGACAGCGACGATGGTTCCCACAAGTGGAACCTTGGCGGTCGGTCAAAATGCGACTTTGACGTTCAGCGGGACAGCCGGACAGCAGTTGAGCTTCAACGCGCTAAATTCAACCATCGGGAGTTCGATATACGACTGTGCCTTCTATGTCTACGACCCGAATAACAATCAGCTCGGTTCAACCTATTGTGGAACAGGAGCGGTGCAGGAAGGTTTCGGTTATGTTGACACAATAAAGCTGGCGACAACCAGCAACTATACGGTGTTCATCAACCCGGTGGGGACGGCCACGGGCAGTCTATCAGTCTCGATCAACAACGCTCAGGACGTTACGACGCCAACGATTTCGATTGGCGGTGGCGCCGTCACGGCCAAAACAACAGTGGCCGGGCAAGATGTGCGGTTGAGCTTTGCAGCAACAGCGGGCCAGAGGATCGTGGTATTTGCGACGAGCGTGACCAACCCCGTGGCAAATCTCTATCTGGTGACGCCGAGCGGCACAAACCAAGCGTCTGTGTACATCGACAACAACCCGACCGGACAGACGTTCTTTATCGATACGCAGACGTTGGTGCTCGGGACGTATCAATTGTGGGTGCAGCACAGCGGAAAGAACTTTGGGAACGAAACTTTGCAGATAAAGACTGTGCCCGCCGATATTTCCCACACAGTGACTATCGGTGGAGCGGCGTACCAGTTCTCCACCGTTGCCGGCCAAAACGCGAATATCAAGTTCAGCAATCCGAGGAGCCAGTCAGTGACAGTGCATTGGACCAACGGAACCTATCCAACCACTCCGACTTGCGACATGACTATCACGGGCCCGAGTCCCTCCACGACCCAGGTTGGGTTCGGCTACTGCAACACTGCGACCGGCACAGTGAGTTTGGGCACCCTCTCTTCTGGTACGTACAACATTTTTGTAGATCCGCAGGCGCAGAGCGTAGGCGGGATGAGCTTGACCGTAACTACTCCGTGAGCGAGAGACGAAATGAACAAAATTGTCCGTTGGAAACCATCGTTGGCACTTGTACTGGTGGCGTTGCTAATGGTTCCGGCATCGCTTGCAAAGATGCGTCACGATGCCGCGCTTGCCTTTGCGGTTGAGGAGGGCTCGGGGTTGGCTGGAAGCAGCGAGACACTGCTTCCCGACGGACGCCTGCTCGTGGTTGGAGGGCAGGACGGCAACGGACAACTACAAGGGACGCTCTCGACCAGGGAACCCTTGACGGGAACCGTCACTGTACTTGGTGCCTCACTGCGCTTCCCGCGCGCGGCACATACGGCGACCGTGCTGCCAGATGGCACGGTTCTTGTCCTGGGCGGAGTTGGCCAGGACGGAAAGCTGGTTTCGTCCGCTGAAGTGTTCGATCCAGTCTCCGATACAGTCAACCTTTTGAATATACCTTCGCCCGCTCCTCGCGCTTTCCACACGGCAACGCTTCTTACCGATGGCCTGATCCTCTTCGCAGGGGGCGTCTTTGCCAATGCAGTACCCGCGAAAAGTATCGAACTCTGGGATCCGCGTGGGACCAACACCGGAATCCTCCCCACTGGTGTGGCGCGCCGCAACCACAAAGCGGCTCTATTGCAAGACGGGACGGTCCTATTTTCAGGCGGGGAGGACGAAAATGGAAACTCGCTAACTACAGCCCAGATTTTTGATCCACTCTCCCAAACAGTTAGGGGTGTTGACAACGTTCAGCCTTTTCAGGAATCCAGCAGTGCGCTGACTGAGATGCGGGCTTCTTCGCCACAGGATGGTGCGCAGAATGTCCCGCTAAACGCATTGATCTCGGTGCGCTTTTCGCGACCCGTACAGATGGCCAGTATCAGTAGTGCAACAACGACTCTAAAGGGACCCGAGGGTCCTGTGAATGCCAAGACAATTGCGGCAGAAGGCGGCATGTTGGCGTTTATAACGCCTACGTCCCCACTTTTTCCCGGCACGAATTATGCGGTAACCCTGACAGGAGGTGTGGATGCTTCGAATCAGACCGTCGCTTACGCCGAGTTCTCCTTTTCGACGGCCGGCTCTGGCGTTCCGGGTGCGGCGTCATTCGGCGACGAAGGCTGGTCACCCACGCCTGACTGGCGAACCGACCGTGAACCCTCGAAGTATGAGTCGTTACCCGACCTGCAAGCGCCACGCGGAACAACCGCTTTGGGTGGTCAGGTACTTAAGTTAAACGGCGAACCCCTGGAGCATGTCACTCTCGAAATCGGTAACCGCCGAACTGAGTCCGATAGCACGGGACGGTTCGTGCTCGCCGACATCCCTGCAGGGCACCAGGTTCTGGTGATCGAGGGTTCTTCCGCGAATACTCCCACCAAGAAATACGGACGCTTTGAATTTGGCGCGGAAATCAAGCCGGGAGTCCAGAACAAACTCGACTTCAAGATCTGGATGACGATGCTCGATATGTCGCACGAAGTCACGATTCCTTCGCCCACGACCAAGGAGATCGTCCTCACTACACCGACCATGCCTGGACTGGAACTTCGTCTTCCCGCCGGCACAGTGATAACCGACTCAACAGGCAAGGTCGTGACGAAGATCACGATTACGCCCATACCGCTTGACCGGCCGCCGTTCCCGCTACCCTTCGTAAAGGTTCCTACTTATTTCACGATCCAGCCTGGCGGAGCCTATATCTCAGTGCGCAGCCCAGGTCCCAAAGGCGCGCGCCTCTTTTACCCAAACACTGAGCATAAGGCCCCCGGCGTGCCGTATGCGTTCTGGAACTATAATCCGGATCATCACGGCTGGTTTGTGTATGGAGAAGGCCGGGTGAACAAAGAACGAACACAGGTTGTGCCTGATCCTGGTGTCGTCATCTATGACTTTTCGGGGGCTATGGTCGGGTCGGGAAATGCCGGGCCGAGTACGGGGCCCATCGGTGGGCCGGGGGATGGCGATCCTGTAAACCTATCGAGCGGCCTTTTCGTTTACGATAAGACCGACTTGGTCCTGCCGGATGTGATCCCGATATCGCTTACTCGCACCTACCGCCCAAACGACAGTTGGTCGCGTCCTTTCGGAATCGGCGCGACTCACCCCTATGAGATGTTTATCGGAGGTGACGGCAACGAGTTTGGAACTACGGCGTACGTGGATCTTATCCTTCCCGACGGATCGCGTATTCATTTCATCGGGGACGGCGCCAATCCGCCCTACACTACATATCTCCACTCAGCGACCGGCGGTGAATGGTATGGGGCAACAATCTCTACTACGCCCTACAATCCGCACAACTACCCGCTTCAGGGGATATGGCAACTCCAAACAAAGAACGGGACCATTTACAGTTTCCCCGAAGCCGTCGGACTGGTGAACCCGGGGTGCCAGGCACTGGTCGGCATTACCGACCGTTACGGCAATCAGGTCAAGATTACTCGCAATAACGACGCCAACTGCACGATCGCGCAGATCACATCTCCAAACGGGCGCTACATTCAGTTCCAATATGACAGTTCATATCGCATCAAGGTGGCGACGGACAACATCGGCCGCCAGGTGCAGTACAGTTACGATGCCACGGGCCGTCTGCAAACGGTAACGGACGCTAACAGTGGCGTCTGGACCTATGGATATGACTCCCTCAACCGCATGACCACGATTGAAGATCCTCGCCTGATCACCTACCTCACGAACATCTATAACAGCGCAGGCATGGTGTATCAGCAATACCTTGCCGACGGAACGAGCTTCTATCAGTTCAACTGGACCACAACTTCAAATACGCAGAACACTACCTTCACCGCCAACAGCGGTTCAGGCGGGCCACCTCCGTATCAGGTCCTGAATTTCCGTGCTTGTGCGACCTGCAATGAAGGCTTCGATCCGATGGTGACCCAGGTGGCGGTCATCGATCCGCGAGGCTATACCCGGAGCGTCGCATTCAACCAAAATGGCTACGTCAGCACCGACATCCGTGCTCAGGGTCAGCCAGAACAGGAAACCACGACCTACACGTACTACGCAGACAATCTGGTCAATACTGTGACCGACCAGCTCGGTCGGGTGACCAGCTATAGCTACGACATCAACGCGAACCCGACATCAATCACGCGGCTGAGTGGCACTTCGAACGCCGTCACAACTACGATGTCTTATGACAGCACGTTCAGCAATCCGCTTACGATCACCAATCCTCTCAACAACACCACGTCGATGAATTACGATATCTACGGTAATGCGACTGCTGTAATCGATCCGTTAGGCCACCAAACTAGATTTGGCTATAACAGCGTTGGATTACTGACATCAGCCGTGGACGCCCTGCAGAATACAACCCAGTTCTCCTACGACTTTGAAGACTTGGTTGGCATAACGGACCCGATGTTGAACACAACTTCGATGTTCCTCGACGGTGCGGGCCGCGTCCTAGCACGGACCGATCCTCTAGGTAACACTTTCCGGTATCAGTACAACAGTCTCAACGAGGTGACTCAGATCACGGACCCTCTTCTGGGAATCACTTCTTTCAGCTATGACCCCAATGGAAACCTACTCACAGTGCAGGATGCGCGCCAGCAAGGGACCAACAACAAAACCGTCTACACTTACGACAGCTTCGACCACCTCCATACACGAACAGACCAGTTATCGCGGCAGGAAACTTACGTTTTCGATCAGCTCAACAATCTTGAGACTTTCACAGATCGCCGTGGCAAGGTGACGACTTACAAATATGATGGCATTAACCGGCGAACCTTCGCCGGCTATGGAACTCTGCCGGGACCCACCTATGAAAGCACTATCAACTATACCTACGACGGTGGTAACCGTCTGAGCAAAGTGGTCGACTCTACGTCGGGAACAATCACTCCTGTTTTCGATCGTCTTGATCGCCTCACCTCGGAAACAACGGCAATGGGCAGCGTAGCTTATATTTATGACAATGGGAGCCGCAGAACCAGCACCACAGTCTCCGGTCAGACGAGCGTGTGTTACAGCTATGATAACGCCAATCGGCTTACCGGCCTGGGGCAAGGTACATGCCCCATAATGACGAATACGACCAGTTTCACGTATGACAACGCCAACCGGCGCAGCATTTTGACGCTGCCCAATGGCGTGGTGCTGACGTACGGCTACGATAATGATTCGCGTATCAACAGCATGAGTTATCAGATGGGGACGACCATGTTGGGCTCTTTGAGCTATACGTATGACGCGGACGGCCGTCGCACCCAAGTAGGCGGGAGCCTGGCGGCTACTGGATTCCCCCAGGCCGTTTCTTCAGCTACCTACGATGTGGCCAACGAACTGACGAAGTGGAACGGAACGACCATCACCTACGACAACAACGGCAACATTCAAAACGATGGCGTGGCGGCGTACACTTGGAATGCACGCAGTCAGTTGATCACCCGAGGGGCCACAAGTTTCCAATATGACTCTTACGGAAGAAGGACTCTGAACCCGTCTGGAAACAATCTCCTCTACGAAGGCTGGGACGTGGCGCAGGAACTCTCCGGCAGCACGCCGACGGCGAACCGCATTCTGGGCGGTACGGATGAGTCCTTCAGCCGCACCGACTCGACCGGATCTTATAGTCCGATCGCCGACGCGCTGGGGAGTGTTCTCGCGCTAACGAATTCGTCCGGCAATATCACAACGCAATACACCTACGATCCGTTCGGTAATACGACGGCTATGGGGTCGCCCAGTACCAGCGTTTTTCAATACACGGGGCGCGAGAACGATGGCAACGGGCTTTACTCCTACCGCGCGAGGTACTACAACCCACAATTTGGGAGGTTCGCTAACGAGGACCCGGCGGGCTTTCGCGGTGGCAGCCCCAACCTTTATGCATACGCCGACGACAGTCCACTCAACTTTATTGATCCCTTTGGCCTACAGGACGTGCCATCTTGCGCTCCTGACTGTGTCCGGCCTCCAGCCGGTAATCCATACGGCCAGCCTGAGCCTCCCGCGCCGCCCGATCCCAATTTTCCAGATCCAGGGCCTTCGCCGAATCCTGGAAACTTGAGCGGGAGAAAACAATCCTCGCCTCAACCGTCCCCCCAACCGTCCCCTCAATGCCAACAGCAGTGTATGGAAGGGCCAACCCAAGATCGAAATTGGTGCAGAGGCGGAATCGCGGTTGGTTATGGGCTACCCGCCGCTGCCGCCGACATTGGCTGCCTTGGCGTTGGCGGACCAGCTGCAGAGGTTGCTTGTGTGAGGATTACACAGGGAGCTTTGCTTGTTCCTGCCGGAATTGGTTGGGCTGCTTGCAACAGTAACTATCAACAAGCCGCCGCTCAATGTCAAGCAAGCTGCTCTAAATGAACCTACAATCAGTAGCAGTGTTAGAACTGTCAACTTTATGTCAATGAAATACGGAAAGAATAGATTGTATCTGGTGATCATTTGCTCTGCGTTGGTAGGTGTGCTTCTGCTTTTTATCGGAGGGCATCCTAGAAGTCTACCGATTACGTGGATTAAGATCGGAGCGTTTTGCGGGATCGTCGTAACAATTTATGTGGGGTGGTGGACAAGAAAAAGGAACCGATTTTCTGTACCGGTCGCACTATTTCTTGCGGGCAACTTGATTTGCTTTTCAAGTCTGTTAGTACCTTTTTTCAGTGCGGGAACGGTATCGTTTCTGTTAGATTCTGGTTTCGCACTTTGGGTCTTGTCGGTACTGGCTCGCTTCCTCTTTGTTAAGCGTTGAATGGATAGAGTCTGACAGCGCGAATCAACTGCGGAATGAACGGCCACTGGCGAGAGCGACACTTTCTGTCGGTACGCTCAGTCTTCTTAACGCAGGCTCTAAAACGGTGAGAGATCTGCTGCAAAGAACAGCGATACGTTTGCTCCTACTTGGATTATCGCCTCAAGTGCTCGGCCAATCCGACCCTTACCCTCACAACGCTGTCACCTGCGAACGTTGCCACAATCAGCCGTCAAAGTTCGGCAGCAGCTCGATGACAGTACAACGGGTCGGTAACTCGTCTACCGGAAAGTTCGCCCCCGCCTCCGAGGGCGGTATTCATCACCGGCATGGGGAATCTGCCCAAAGTTCAGATTCCGGGAGCCGAATCAGCGGCGAACGAGTCTCACTAAGCTTGCTGGGAGATGGCTATATCGAAGCCATCGATGGGAAAGACATCGAGCAGAATGCCAAGCAACAGATTCAGAGGAACCTGGGAACGGCCGGCATGGTCGTGAGTGCTCCGGCGCTGGAAGCAGTCGGGTCCAAATCCGCGATGCAGGTGGGCCGCTTCGGCTGGAAAAGTCAGCACAGCAGTCTGATGTCCTCCTGCGCCGACTCGCTGCGTAACGAACTCGGCATGCGTAACCGCCAGTACCCAGATGAGTATCCTACTCACGCGTCAGCCGACGACCCCACTCCCTTTGACACTCCGGATGCGAAGACGGGCCAGACTGAGCTGGATCGCCTGGTGGAAGAAATCCGCCAGACGGCTCCTCCAGCACGCGATGTCAGCCTCGCGGCCAGTCCCGACGGATTGGAGGGAGAAAAGCTCTTTATCGACATCGGCTGCGCCGTTTGTCACGTTGCAACGTACAGAACCTTGCCTTCAGGAACGCGCATCAACGGCGGCACGTACAAGGTCCCAAAGTCTATCGGCAACACGGTTATTCATCCCTACAGCGATTTTCTGTTGCACGACGTGGGCACGGGAGATGGCATCCCTCAGGCCGCCAAACCGGAATATCTGGACCAATCCACCGCCAACAAGTTCCACACTCCGCCACTCTGGGGCCTACGATTCCGCTACGGAATGATGCACGACGGCAATTCGACCGGCAGCCACCAAGCCATCATGCGCCACAGCGGAGAGGCCACAACGGTCCGCCGGCGCTACGAACACCTGACACCCGCGGAGAAGCAACAACTTCAGGCGTTTCTGAGCTCGTTGTAGATTGATGGACTACGGTGCCTCGAACTGAGCTTGTGCCGGAAATGCTCGCCTCCCGGGAGGAATGAACAGGGAACGGAACTCGTTTCTGCTAACGCCTTGATTCCCCGAGTATCGGTAGAGTGTCAAGGTAGCGTGCTGCGCTTGATGGAGCGTCTCCGAACCTTTTGGGCGCTCCAATTGTGGGGTCCACGCTATGGGCTCTTGAAATGCCAAGCCAAGATGTTCAAAGCCAGGTCATAGCGGGATTTTCTACCTGCCGTTTTACCTGCCGTTCCCACTGCGCTACACCGAAAAGACCGCAAAACATGCCATCTGCTGCGTTCTATGTCATTAGAGTTACGTAGGTGTGCGGATTCGATTCCCGTCTCCCACCCCACGGTTTCAATCACGGGGGACTCTGGTGCGCATGATGCAGTCAGGGCCCCTCGATTCCTAGATCATATTCGAGATCGTTTCAACGACTTGGCTCACGGGACTCGAAGCCGACTCTCTCCGCTAGTTGCTGATAATACAAAAGTTATGTCCGACTGACACTATTTGTGACATTACTCCTTGCGTGTCGGTGCCTTCGCATGGCAACGTTGCACCTATGCCGAAGCTCAAGATCGAACCATTCCCACGGCAGTCTCTTCCTAAACACCTCCAGCAATACCCGGAGCTTCTCGCGAGTGAGTTGTACACTTACCGCGTCCTGAGACGCGGACCGGCGCGAGCCTTCTATCGAGAACTTGAAGCCAAGATGAAAGCTAAAGAAGGCACGGACAACGTGGCATTCCGCTTCCACGACGTTGTTCTCTGGCTGCTGTCGGCGGCGGGTCAGGGTGTAATCGGCAACCTCGCATTCGCTGTTCTCTTGGAGGCAATCAGGAAAGTTCGCCAACCGAAACAAGAGATAGGAGCTTCGAAGATACGGCTAGAAGGGGTCGTGTCGCGCCGGACCTACAATCGCATTCGTCGGGAACGTCATCCCGGAAAAAAGGCGTCTCGCACGGTGACGCCGGACCAAGAAGAACGACTCGAAACAGATTATCGCCTAATGGTCAGGCTCACTCGAAAGGAGCGATAGAGTCTCATGGGTTTACTCGACAGTTCTATGGAGGTCATGAAGCTCGCCGGTAAGATCGCAAACCCCGAACTTGTTCAGGCCGCGATGAAGGCGAACGTGGAAGCTCTCGATCTCAGCAACAAGAATCTGGAGCTACAAAGGGAATTGACTCATCTCGCGGACCAAGTGAAGGAATTACAGGAGAAGGTGAGGCTAACCGGCATCGTGTTCCGCGCTCCTCAAAACACGAGCGTCGTGTTTCTGGAAGGAGACCCGACTGGTTTTTGTTCACATTGCTGGGACGCGGATCGCCAGTTGATTCACATCATCCGCATGAACAACCAGCACCACGAGGGACTAGGCTGTCCGCACTGCAAGACGATGCTGCTCAACAGGAGTGTACAGAATCCTCGCATGAAAGTGGCGACAGACGGCGCGGCTTAGGCGAACGTCGCGTTGACCTTGTCGTGGGTTTTGGCCTCACGCGACGGCTTCAGATACCGCATCGTGCTCTCCATGTCACTGTGACCGAGCCACTGCTGAACGGTCCGCAGATCGACGCCGGACCACAGATGCCACGTCGCGAACGTCGCACGGAACTTGTGAAGCCAGAAGTCGCCGGGATCGAGTCCAGCACGCTCAGCAACGGCCTTCAGGCAGTCGAGAAAGTCGAGTTTGGGGTTACAGCCGGTCGTAGGGAAGAGAAGCTCACAAGGGCGACTGTGGGTCGTTTTCCACACCTTCAGCGAAGCGGTGAGCCGCGCCGGGATCGGAATCTCGCGCTCCTTGTACGCCTTCGGCGTCCAGCCGCGATCCGGCTTGTGGGTGACCTTGACCGTGCTTGCCTTCAGGTTCACGTCGCTCCAGTAAGCGTGCATGACTTCCTGCTCGCGCATCCCGGTCATCAAGAAGAACTCGAACCATAACCGCTTCTCTGTGTCGCACGCCGCGAACAGCGTGTCGAGGTCCTCGCGCTCGTAGACCTCGGGTTCTTCCTCGGTGAAGCGCGGCCAATCGTTTTTCTTCACGAAGTCGCGTCTACCGCGAGACTTCAGGAACGACATCACGTTCGCGAACTTGTTCCAACAGGTACGCGGCGACTGGTCTTTCTCGTCACGGAGGAAGGCCGCGAACTTCAGCATGTCAACGCGGGTGATGTCCTCGACTTGTAGCCGGTGACAGCTCTCGGTGAAATAGTCGAGCGCCGTGGTGTAGGCCGCGAGCGTTTTCGGCTTCGAGCTGAGCTTCACTTCCTCCAGATACGCCGCGATCTCGCCGGTGACCGACCTGTGTCCGTTGGTCTGTTGTTCGACAACCGCGACTCCCCGGCTCTTCGCGGTGAGTTCCGCTTGCTTGCGGTCGCGCCGGTTCCGTGCCTCGACCGCGTCCTTGCCCACGCTGAGCCGCTTCACCGTCCGGCCTTCGTACCACGAGATGTAATACGAGCCTTCCTCGTGTCGCTCCTCGCGGCCTTCGACCATCACGACGTGTGGACGGACGCGACCGTTCGCGGCCTCGACAACCGGACAGCAACGAAGACCTGTGTTGGTGCGGACGCGCTTGAAGAGATTGACCTTGACGTTCACGGCGACCCTCCGACTTTAGTGTCAGTGTAAGTGTCACCGTGACGTGACGACAGATAACCAACGTAATGAAAAGGACTTACGAAAGTCTGGCGGAGAGAGAGGGATTCGAACCCCCGATACCCGTTAAGGTATACACGCTTTCGAGGCGCGCGCCTTCAGCCACTCGGCCATCTCTCCGCTGGAAGTGAAACTACTTTAATCAGGATAGCAAATCATCTGACGGTTCCGCTTCCCGTCCGCCGAAGCTTGCCTCTTCTCTGAAGCAGCCTTCGGCGCACGGTCGCTTCGGAAGAAGCTCGCTACAACCCGCTTTGTTATCAAAACGGTTCCGTCTGGCCGCACGCGCTGATTGCCAGCGGCATGGCTAAATGCGAATTTCGATTCGGGTGGTGGGAAGGTTTTCTGTTCTTATGCAGCCCTTGATTCACTGGAGAGCTGCTGATAATAATCGCGACCGCGCTCGTACCCCCGCGCGAAGGGTTCGGCTACGTCTACGCCAGGATGCTGACGCTCGAGGTCTTCGATTTCAGCGTTCATCTCGCCCATTACTTGATCGTATTCTTTACACCGTGTGCGAGCGTGCAGCGCGGACTCGAAACCGAGTCGATAAAACTTTTCGTCCTCGGTAAAGTTCCTGCCGAGAGTCGAATAATGCTCGTGCTCGGCATCCCGCAGACCGATCCACCATTGCTCGCGCGCCGCGTCGACTGCTTCCGCCCCTTCGGCTTTCAGCAGTTCCCGAAGAAGCGGGGCCTTGGCTTCGTCGGCGAGAGCAATCACGACGCTGCGGCCCTTCCGCAAAGCATCTTCGTAGACAAATAATTCATCCTCGGGAAGTCCCTCGGTCATAGAATTCTCTAGCTTCCCGCCAGCAACGGCGCCAATGCCTGCTCCAGCGGCGCCGAGAACTGCGGAGCCCAACAGGCCAATCGCCGTGATTAGTCCCACGCCCGGGATTGCCGCCATGACGAGCGCACCGCCAGACAGTCCGGCAGAAGCTCCGATCACCGCGCCAATCGCTTTACCCACGCCCGGTTGCTCGGCAGCATCAGCGGGAACCGATTGCAACTCGGTCCCGGCCTGGCCCGGGGTCAACAGCGTGATCTGGCCTGCTGGCAGACCGATTGAGCGCATCTCGGCCATGGCGCGCTCCGCGTCTGATCGCGAACTAAATACTCCGCTCACAGCTTCCATAGGTTGCCATCCTTCCTCTAGTTCTCTTCTTTCATAACACGACTTTGCTCAAAACGACAATGCATCCAATTCGCCTCGGGGAATGTCCTCGTTCCACTTGGCATCTGGAATTGTACTGTTTGTCTCTTAGTGTAACTTCGTGGACTAACGACCTTCCGCCCGCCGGCTTCTGAAGAACGACTGCAATAGCTCCGCACAACGCCCCGCCAGCACGCCTCCGCGTACTTCCATTCGGTGATTCAATTGGGGATGGTTCAGCACCTCGATCACCGAATGGACTGCGCCTGCTTTGGGATCGTCAGCGCCGTATACCAGGCGTTTTATCCGTGCATGCACCAGCGCCCCTGCGCACATGGCGCACGGCTCAATCGTGGCAAACAGTTCGCAATCTCCCAAGCGGTGGTTGCCCAAGTTCGTACCAGCTTGGCGAAGGGCAATAATTTCGGCGTGGGCAGTGGGGTCGGAGTCAGTGAGGTTCCGATTCCAGCCTCGACCTACGATCTCGCCGGCATGCACGACCACTGCGCCGACTGGAACCTCGTCCGCTTCCAGCGCTCGTTGTGCGGCGCGGAGAGCCTCTTCCATCCAGAATTCGTCAGAGACACTTGTTTGTCGTTGGTTCGGGGACACGGTGTGTACGGTCATTGTATCGGGTTCGGAAAACGGCTGGTTCTTTCGGGTGGGTGCAATCCCACTTCCTTCCCGCAGATAGAGGCGCGGGCCACTTCTGCGATTCTTGCGGATGATGATATGCTTACTCCGTTATGGGGATTCCGAAGCTGCTGCGCAAAGTCTTCTTGTTGGATTTACTTCAGGGCCTGAAGGTCACGTTTCGCTATCAGGATCCCAGAGAGATCTATACCGAACAGTATCCTTTGCAGCGGCCGCAGGTGGCGGAGCGTTATCGCGGGGCGCCACGGCTGAACGTGAATCCCGCTACCAACGAAACCATGTG
>Ga0210405_10004383_pt1 | contig 13288 bp, 10 predicted proteins | sample IncBWH11MmetaG_FD_155492 | JGI IMG/M metagenome (GOLD analysis project Ga0210405, IMG submission 155492) | Forest soil microbial communities from Barre Woods Harvard Forest LTER site, Petersham, Massachusetts, United States - Inc-BW-H-11-M | ecosystem: Environmental > Terrestrial > Soil >... | reverse complement strand
GGTTGTGAAATATGATATTGTAATCAAAGATGCCCGCGACCCGAAGGATTTCCCCGAGAATCGCTATCACCGTGACGCCGGCCAGCAGCAGGAAGGGCAACAGGACCCAGCGTAGCGCCATACTCATCTCGCGGTAGAAGTAGTTCGACAGTATCCAGTCGGGGATCTGCATCGTGCCCACGGAGCGGATGTCCTTAAGCCAGTCTCCCCGGCCGAAGTCCGAATACCGGCTGGCTCCGCTGACGAAGGTTTCCGTGATGAAATAGCCCACCGGGAGAGCGTAAGCGTTGCCATATTCGGGGAAGCTGTTGAACTGGTCGCGCTGCTGTCCATGTTCGATCCATATCCTCTTGTCGCCCACCGGGCGGATCAGGACCAGGTTCGGGTCCAGATGGATGTTGTATTCCTGCAGTTTCTCCACAAAGGCGGGATCGCAAGCGAGATCATAATCGTGATTTCCGACCATCATGGTCACCTTGATGCGCGCGCCGGTGGCCCTGAGTTGATCGAAAATCGCCTGGTGCGCCTGTATGATGTGCGCAAGCCTTTCGACCCCGCGCACAAGCGTGAGCTCCCAGAAGCCGAACGTGTCGCCCACGATCAGAAACTCGGTGTCGGGGCCTTCCTTTTCCAACTCCTTCAGGAATTCGATGAATTCGGCGGCGTAATCGCAATGCTGCAATTGACCGTCGCCACCCATGTGCAGGTCACTGACAAAGTAATACTTCTGTGCCAAAGTATGATCTCCTTGCCAAACCGGTCGAAAATATCCGACCGCTGGTCATACACGTGCGCAGGATATCGCCTCGGCCGGCTTGATGTAAGCATGAACCATGAACCTCACTCGGCCCGTCGCATTCTGGATTGCGGTATTGGCGGCGGTCGTCGTCGCCGTCGTTCTATCGCGCGAAGTCCTGCTGCCTTTCGTCGCCGGTATGCTGCTGGCGTATCTACTTGATCCTCTGGCCACCCGGCTGGAACGGCTCGGAATGAATCGCCTCATTGCAACGCTAACCATCGTCGGGTTGTTCGTTGTCGGCGTGACCGCGCTTATCATTCTGACCGCCCCGGTCGTTGTCCGTGAGCTTGCCTATTTCATCGATAGTTTTCTGCTCTACATCAAAAGGGTGCGGGAGCTCGCGACCGATCCAAATCGACCGTGGCTGAGCAAGCTTTCCGAATCTGTTCAGGTAACCCTTAACCTGTCGAGGCTTATTCTTCAGATAGGCCTGAACCAACTGCCCCGTGAACAGGTGGGTACTATGCTTAGACCTACTTTGCAAAATGATCGCCAACTGAGGTGGCCGTTGTTAGTCTTTTCCAATGAGTCTTAAACCCACTATCCTTCGTAAGGTATCGACCGATCCGGCGGCGATGGCAGAAGTCATCGGACCCAAGTTTGGTAGTCGGTTTTTCCCAAATCCAGATGTCGCGGAATACGCGATTGTCATTAAATTCCCATCGAACGGCGTCGTTTCTGGGCGCGCCGTTGCCAAAGCGCTCAAGAAACTTTCAGAGCCCAAGGGTCCAATTCTGCTTGCCGGTTACGATTTCACTGTCGAAGCGAGGCAGATGGCTCAGACCGAAGCGTGCGATTTGGTTTCTATGGCCGAGTTCGGCTGGACTGACGCCCTCTACGCAGATCGTATGCTGGGCAAAGTTCAAATTAAGCCACTGAGGTCGGAAGCATATTAGCCAACCTTGGACCACCGATGTACTCCGCCGCTACTGGAAGCTACAATATGCCGAACTGGCTTGTCCCACTTATCTGTCTAATCGCCCTCGTCGGGTTCATTGGCTTTGCATTTCGTCAGGGGACGAAGGTGTCACCAGATCGTAATAACACCAACTTTGGGCCGAGCCAGAATGATGGCCAGGTAGACGGATCGCATGGTGGCTCCGACGGTCATACTTGAAATTAGGACACTCCCCGACTACGACGTCCGCTCCGGGTCATTCGCGTCGTTTCCGCGATGTCGGCTGTGAGTCCGCTTTACCCTCAAGAACCGACATCGTCAGTTAGACCGGCCGCGTCAGAAAAGTGCCATTCGCGGAAGTCGCCGGACCGTCCAGCTGGTCATACCAATTTATCGAGTAGCGCCTTGGCCACTTTCAGATGAGCGTGTCGAAGGCTTCCATAGAGGGCGTGGCTCTTACTTAGATTTTCGCGCTTCTTCGTTGGTCGGTTGCTCCCACTTCCCTTCCAGCTTTTGCTCGAAAATTTGCGCGGGCGGACCCTGGTGAGCTTTGGCAAAGCCGTCGAGTGGCAGCAAAGTAATAGCGGTAACGACGTTTGCATTGACTCCCTCGAGGGAAAGCATTCGACCCGACTCCAATGCACGGACAAAGCTCGCGTCGGCAACCGACGCAGCCACACATCCATTAGCAACGCAAATGGTATAGGGAATATTCATCGAGCTGTTCTTGTCGACGGTTAGCTTCATGCCTGGCTGCAGGAGGGATCCTGGCGGAACGAAAATCTGCAGCCTCGTAACAGCGGCATCTTCTCGTTCGATCAGATCGACCTTGAGGGCGATCTGACCGGTGTCCCACCTGCCGTTGATGGATGTACGGCAGACCATTTTCGTGTCGGCGCCCTGCACGCCCCTGAAGCACAATCTTGTCCAGTCAGAGAACGTAAGGTCGCGAGCCTGCTGCTGCCCGCGCGCCGCGATCTCCTGCTCGGTGAAATCGGGCGTTGCAGGTACATCGCCAAACGGTATGACTTGCTGGCCGCTTGAAACGGTCGTCGCCAGCGAGCTACACAGCGCAGTCAGAATGGCTGCGACCGATCGCCCGCCCACGAAATTGTAGCGTGCGCCAGAACTTCTCATCGGTGCCTCCTGAGGAATTCGCTGACCAGGGGCGCCCAGATTCGAACAGCGTCGGCAGAGTCAATAAAAAAATGGCCGTCCTCTCCGAAATCCGGTAGCAGATGATACTCAACATCGCCGCCGGCAGCCCGAAAAGCCGACGCCAATCGCATCGAAAGATCCGGCCCGAAATAGCTGTCGTTGTGCGTATAGATCCATAGCATTGGTATCCGCGCCGTTCGTCCAAACTGAGCCACCGTCTCGACCAGACGATCCGGCGCGCAATTATTGTTGGGTTTGCCATTGTAGTGACCGCCGCGGCCGGCCTCGAAGCCGATGATCGCCCGAACCGAGGTCGGATTCTGACTGGCAAGTGCGATCGCGCCCCAGCCGCCACCTGATTGACCGACGACGACCACATCATCGCGCTTGATGAACGGTTGGTTCGACATGTAATCGATGACCCACATGTTGAGCGACGCAATCGCGAGTCCGGCATCTCGGAAATTGGCATCCGAGCAGTTGCCAACCCCCGAGAAAAACAGCCCGAACAGGCCGCGCTCGGGAATTTCGATCGCCGTAGCGCCGTATCCAGGGCGCACAGGCGCGACGACTACGTAACCCTGCTTTGCGAACCAAAGTGCTGCATCGCGGAACTCAATTACGGGAAAGAAACTTCGTTCCTTTGGATCGAGCGAAACGCCATGGTTCATCACCAGAAGCGGAAATGGTCCATCCCCAACGGGTCTGACCATATACGCCAGCATCGGAATGATTGACGGTATTCCCCAGAGCTCCTCATGAACCTGGGTTGCGGTGCTGGCAGATTTTTCGTCGAGTCCGGCAGTAGCGAAATTGGGCACCAGCAGCACCAGCGCGATTACCCTTAGTAATTGGCTCAAAAGCTGCCGTACATCGGCGTTCAGCGCACCGCCACGAAAACTCGTGCGCCGTCCCGCCGGAGGGGTGCGACGGCCGATACAGATCAATAGGATTCCAGCCGATTGTGGCAGAGTTGATCCTCCAGAAGTTTGGGCCAACTCGACAATGAACCACGAGAGCGCCTTTTCGTGACATTTTGATGTACCGCCAGCATCCGAGAGCAGCGTGAAAGAACGCCTCACGTCCGAACTCTACGGTGATCTGGCGCGCGGGGCTGGCCAACGCTTATGAGGTCGGGTGCCACAGCACCGATGTCGCCTTTGGGTCATGCGCGTCGGTTTGGCTTCATGTCGGCCGTTTCCGGTCCAGCCCTAACAGCCGAAATCGGGACGGACGCTAGTTTTCGTCGGTAGGGCCAGTAGCTGGCACCACCCCCCTTGATGGACAAGTGGGTAGGTCCCGGTGGGTCTCCTTCAGCGGATGTCATTGGCCAGCATCTTGGCTGGCCGCCAGTTCACGGGTCGGGCAGTTTTTGCTGGCTTGTAAAGCCGCTGAAGGACGCGCAATCTTGTCTGCGCGGCCCCCGATGATGCTCTCGACCGCGCGGCATCAAATCATGATTCGGAACGGACTTTATCTAGCTGAGACAACGTTTCTGGACGGCGTGGACGCCTACAACCGACATGTCATGGTGCTGCGTGATGGCACGATGCGTGGGGGCGGTGGATTTTATTATACCGTCGGAAGCTACACTTGTTCTGGCGGCAAATGGAAAGGTGAAATGACGAGCCGAGAGCATTCACCTATTTCTGTTACGTATCCATGGGCACGAAAGGTTCTTAGCATTGGATTTACCGGAACCTATTCGGATGACGGTGCCGAGTTCGAAGCCACGGCACTGGCCGGCAAGCGATCCTTTCGATTCAAATCCGTCTACCGGTTGCTCTTCGCAGATTGAAAGAGTTGCAGCCTGGAGGCCTTCAAATGGCCGCCATGGGTCATTCGCGTCGTTTCCGCGATGTCGGCTGTGAGTCCGCTTTACCCCCAAGAACCGACATCGTCAGTTAGACCGGCCATGTCCGAAAAGTGCCAGTAGCGGAAGTGATGCCTTTTACTCGTTACTGTGCCTTGTTTTTTGCGTCTTGGGCCTTTTGCTGGAGCAGCTTTTCCTCCGCAGCCTTCAGCGGGACCAGCTTGACCGTTAGCTTATCGATCTTGCCGGTGAACCGGAATGGCGGCTGGTAGTCCTTGTCCTCCACGCCCGTGCGGGTATCGACCCCGACATCGAAGGTCTCGTCGATGGTCTCGACGAACGGAATGGTGTGCGGGATCGTCTTACTGGCGACTTCCTTGCCATCCACCGACAGGACGCCGGTGCCGCCTTTACCGAAACCGGGACCGTCATACTTGAAGTCAAACACGACGGTGTGCTTGCCGGGCGTGAGCGCTGCCGGGCCTTCCCAGCGGAAGCGTTCTATTTCAAAAAAGTTGTACACAAAGACTGGTTTGCCCTTGAGCAAGTAGAGCCCATGGCCACCGGCACGGCCACCGAGCGTATTGATCATGCCTTCTGCGCCTCCTTGCGGAATTTCGACCTCGGCGGTGATGGAGTAGGACTTGCCGGCGATGTCGGGGGCGTCACTGTAGGGAAGACCGGACGATTCACCCGAGTAGGTGAATACGGTCCGACCGGCGGTCGCGCTCGGTCGCGGCGTGGCGGCGCGAGCGGTGAAGCTGTTATCCAGCGGGAACACGTTGTATTTCTGAGCCTCGACCAAGAAGAGTTCCTTCATGTCGCGCAGCCTGTCGGGCATCTTGGCGGCGAGGTTGTTGTTCTCCGAATAATCCTCGGCGATGTTGTAAAGCTCCCAGGTGTAGCCGTTGACGACATTGGGGAACTTGCCCAAGCCCTCATCCCAGGGCGGCTGGGGTGGCGTGGTCGCGGCGAGCCAACCGTCGTGGTAGATGGCGCGGTTGCCTACCATCTCGAAATATTGCGTGCTGCGCGTGGATGGGGCGTTAGCGTTCGCTTTGTCGAAGGTGTACGCCATGCTCACGCCTTCAATCGGCTTCTGTCCCACGCCATTGACCATGACGGGCGCTTGAATGCCGGCCGCTTCAAGGATCGTCGGCACGACGTCGATTATGTGGTGGAACTGCGTGCGGATGCCGCCAGGATCGTTGATGTGACCGGGCCAGGAGATGGCCGTGCCTTGACGGGTGCCGCCGAAGTGCGACGCGACCTGCTTGGTCCATTTGAATGGCGTATCAAAGGCCCAGGTCCAGCCCACCGCCATATGCGGCGTGGTCAGGGCCGACCCCCAAACGTCATAGAACTTCAACTGCTCCGCGACTGGAATGTTGACGCCCTGGATCGCGGCCATATCGACAGGGGTGCCGAGGATGGATCCTTCGGCGCTGTTGCCATTGTCGCCGCTGATATAGATGATTAGTGTATTGTCGAGCTTGCCCTCGTCTTCGATTTCCTGAATGACCCTGCCGATTTCATGGTCGGTGTAGGCCGCGTAGGCTGCAAAAACGTCCGCCTGACGGATGAAAAGCTTCTTCTCGTCGGGACTGAGCGTCTCCCATTTCTGAAGCTTCGCTCCGCCGTATTCGGGCTGGCCATCCGGCCACGGCGTAAGCTGGGTATTCGCCGGGATGACGCCGAGCCGCTTCTGGTTGGCGAAGATCGTCTCGCGCAGCTTTTCCCAGCCCTGATCGAACAAGTGCATGTCGCCGATCTTCTTGATCCACTCCGGCGTGGGCTGGTGCGGTGCGTGCGTGCCACCGGGCACATAATAGAGGAAGAATGGCTTGTCTGGCGCGGCGTTATTCAGCCCCTTCAAGTAGTTGATCGCGTCGTCGGCCATGTCGGTGATGAGGTTGTAGCCGGGGTGTCCTATCCACGGAAAGACTTGTGTCTTGTCGCGAAAGAGAAACGGCGTCCACTGGTCAGTCTCGCCCCCGTTGAAGCCGTAGAAGTAATCGAAGCCCATCCCGCTCGGCCATTGGTCAAAAGGCCCCGCCGAACTTAACTGATAGCTGGGAGTGTTGTGGTTCTTGCCGAACCACGACGTCGCGTAGCCGTTCTGCCTCAGGATCGTACCGACGGTGGCGCTCTCAGGCCCGATGACCGAGTCGTAACCCGGGTATCCAGTGGAGAACTCGGTGATCACGCCAAAGCCCACCGAGTGATGGTTGCGGCCGGTGATCAGTGCCGCGCGCGTCGGCGAACAAAGCGCAGTGGAGTGGAACTGTGTGTAACGTAGTCCGGCGTTCGCGATGCGGTCCATGGACGGCGTTGGGATGACACCGCCAAAGGTGCTCGTAATGCCGTAGCCCTGGTCATCGGTCATAATCAGCAAGACGTTGGGCGCACCCTTGGGCGGCACCACGGTTGGTGGCCAATACGGCCTGGAATCTTTGGAATCCAGATTGATCGTTCCGCCAAACGGCGCGGGCGGAGGCGGAAGATATTTGCCGTCGATCGTCGTCGTCGCGCTGGGCGAGCCCGGGACGCCGGTGGTCTGCTGGGCGCCTGCTGGCAGGGAAGCAATGACGAGGAATGTAGCTGCGGAGGATAATAGTGCGGCGGTCCTCATGGTACCTGCTCCCTTTTTAAGAGATGCACCAACAATTTATGGAACGCCGCTGTTCGTGATTGATCTAAATCAAGGAATGTCCGTTCGGGGTCAAACTCGGACCTTAGCCTGCGTCTGCACGAGGTCCGTTGACCCCCGAACAACGGACATTGCCCTGCCGCATCGGCAAGTCCGAAAAGTGCCAGAAGCAGACGTCTAGCATCGTGATACGTCACCTTACAGCAAGCTGCTCCAAGGCAGTACAATTCGAAAGTGAACGCCGTGAGGTACTACTGAGGTGGCCCAAATCTGACCGTCATGACGCTCGACGATCTTCCGGCAAATCGCCAAACCCAGTCCCGTCCCGTGCGGCTTCGTCGTTACGAATGCCTCGAACACATCGGCTAGTCGCTCTGGATCGATACCAGGCCCGTTGTCCAACACTTCGACGATAATGGCATTGCGGTCCCAGATATCTGTTCGCACTTCCAGCATCTTGTCGCGAGTTGCTATCTCCGACATTGCTTCGATTGCGTTGTGGACCAAATTATAGATGAGTTCTTGTAGTTGGTTCCTGTGGCCGTAGATAGCGGGTAGTTTCGATGTTAGCTTCGTTCGCGCCAAGACGTCATGATCGTTCAACTCTATCCGCGACGATTTCAATACGTCGAGAATGAGTTCGTTTATATCGACTGGCTGTCGTTTCTGATCAATCCTGCCAAACAGCGAACGTAATCCGTCCAAAGTTTCGTTGATGCGTCGAGCCGCATCCCTTGTCTCGTCCATGATGGCCTGTATTTCGCCAAGGTCAGCCGGAGCGCGGTCAAGTATCAGTTGTGCCGAATTGCTATTTAGCTCGATCGCTCCCAAAGGCTGTTTTATCTCGTGGGCGATCGCAGCCACGATCGCCTCAAAATTCATAAGCTTGTTGTTTTGCTCGCGTTGCAGCTTCATGTTGGACCGCGCCAGGAGCACGTACAATCGCGTGGTCTCCGCCAACAAGACAATCAGAACGATACTGGCCGTGATGACCGAAAACACCCGTCCGGCATAAAAGCCCAGACTGAAACGGACGCTGGGAAGCAGGCCGCTGAAGGCCAGTTCACCAATGTAGACAAAGGCGACGACCATGAGCCACTGGTTAAGCACCGATCGCCGGAGGAAGGCCAATACTGAGACTGTCGCGGCTGAGATCAATATTGCCAGCCAAATGGGATAAACCACCAAAGGGCTGATGCTGTTGGTGTCCAGGACGATGGACGGCAGGAGATACGTTCCGGCGGTGGCAATCCATGTAAGGCTGCACGTCAAAACAATTACGCCCACCACGCTCCAGCGAATTGCAGACTGCGCTCGCGCCGCCGAAAGTGGCTGCGCACGATTGTCGATGGTGAGTAAGGCGTACGCCAGTAAGGCTGCGGCAAAACCAAGATGCCAGAAGATAAAAAGCCACGAGCCGGTTTGGATATTCGCGCCGAGAAGTCCCGTTGGCGAAAACGCGCCAGTAAAAGTGAGCGCATGCGGGACGACTATGAGCCCACTGAAAAAATATCCGTTTGCAAGGGCCAGGAGCGGTCGTGAGCCGGCAATGGAAAACTGTGAAAACAATAGGACCGCTGTTATCAGGTCGATGACGAACACGATCGCGTCCAAGAGCGGAAAAAATATATTCAGCGCCGCCATCGGCGTGCCGGCGAACGGAGCGATACTTACAAAAGCGACGAGCGCTACTGCCGCGACGACGACGGCTAACCAGGTCTGAAACGCTGCAGGCGGCAGATCGGACAGCCAAGGAGCGGATCTGTCTGTTTCATTACCTATTACAACCGTCATGCCCACTACCATCGGTCTGTGGAAATGAAACAGATTCTTACACTTTGATCGGAAGCAGTTCAGCTCGTTGCAGTCAAATGCATATCTGCACTGGAAGCCGATCTCCAGGTTCCAGATATGATCCTGAGGAGACAAGCTTTCTTGGCATGACTTGGTCACTCTGGTTGTGGATTGACCCGAGAGTAGCTGGTCCAATCGATGTCGCATATGGGTCAAAACGGTCCTCGCGGCCCTGAAAGGCGACTTCCGCTTTACCCCCGGGAACGGACATCGTCTGGCAGAGCGGCCATGTCTAAAAAGTCCCAATAGGCGACATTACAGACTTGGCCTGATATAAAAGACGCCGCTAACCGAGGCGGCCTAATGAGTGTGATTGATGGACTTGAGAATATTCCTGTTTCTAATTGCCGCAACGTCGCTGCAAACCTTTGGGGACGCCATCGTTCGAATTGGAATTGGAATTGGTCAGACCGCGTGGCTACCGCGTTGCGCGCTATTTCTTGCCGGGGCGGCCCTTCTCTTTGGCTACGGCTTTTCCTCCAACCTCGCACCGATTGAGTTCAGCCGCGTAGTTGGACTCTATATCGCCACACTTTTTGTTATGTGGCAGATCACGAACCTGATCGTATTTGGCAGCTCGCCCGGAATGCCGGTTTGGCTCGGCGGCGTGCGGCGAAAAGCGTTTCATCGCCGCGATCATGACGGCGAAGGTCGCGATCCAGACCAGGCGCGAGCCATAGCGATCATGCGGTCCCGATATGACGCCGCAGATAAAGGCGTTGCCGAGCAGGGTCAGGCATACGGTGGCCACCAACAGCGTCACGTCATCGATCCGCCACCGGAAGACCGCGGCGATCAGCATGGCAAAGACCAGCGCCGTCGAGATCAGCGCCACGGGAACGTGGATGAGATTGATCGGGCCGAAGGTGATGAAGCCGGTCTGCTGCCGCGCCGCGTCCATCAGCTTCAACTGCTGCGGCAGATAGCGCGCGATAATGCCGTAGGTGTGGGGGGTCGTCGGACGGTCGGTGTTTTCGCCGGTGGCCACTTTGAGCAACTGTTCGCCCGTCGCCATCAGCGCCGCTTCGGCCTGCCATAGCGGATATTCGGCCAGCGCGTGGACGGTGATGTATCCCATTTCATCGCCCATGCCGGGAAAACGGCCGAGCTTGTTGAACACGGTCTCGCGGCTCCAGAGGAAATCATCCGCCGTTTCCGGCAAATCGTCGCGGTAGGGGCAGAGCTTGAAATGCTGGTCAGGACAATGATCGTGCAGATAGCGAGTCACGATGCCGTCCTGAAGCATGCGCGCGAACGCAATCGTATAGCCGCCGGGCGTCCACGCCACCTGTCCGGACAAAGCGAAATTGGCCGACAGCAGCATAACGGCACCGGCTGCAATCGTCAGGGTACCCTGCGCGAGATGCGATGCGGGAATTCGCCCGTGCAGGAAGGGGCGCGCGATCCATCCCACGCAGCACAGTCCCAATAGGACGGCCATCGTCGCACTGTGGGTTGCCGCCGCAAACGCCGTAAAGCCGAACAGCGCAGCCTTTTCCATGGCGGAAATCTTGTCGCCGTGAAGCACGAGAAGAAACAGCGACAAAACCGAAAGGCCGGCAAAGATGTCGGTCAGCAGCATGCTGACGAGCCACGGCAGCGCCGTGGTCAGCGTCAGCGTGAAAGTCAGTGCCACAAGCCGCCATGGCTTGGCCATCCCGAACACCCGCAGCGTCAAGTGCAGGATCCACATCGTGGCCAGTACCTGGATCCCGAGGTTGAGCCAGAAGTAGCTGTCTTCGCCGAAATGGAGGTAAAGCCCAAATACGGTAGAACGGCTGGGGACCAGATAGCCCTCGTACCACCGCGCCAGATAGCCGCCGGTATCAGATTGGAGCAGCGGATAGCCGTTCCAGAGCGCGGGCGCGAGCAGCATTAGGGGAATGGCGACGGCTGTTGCCCAGACCCATAGCGAGTCCGGGGCGCGCGCGCGTAAGGTCTGTTTTGTGATGCGTCATCTCCCCGCAATTTCGGCCACCATGCCGGGATTGGCCTCGATGCGGGAGTCCACCATAGTCGGAGAGAGCCCCGCTTGATTTTCCTGAAATGACCAACCACGCTCAACAGGGATTTGGGTCAAGACGGGCGCGGTTTGCGTGAAGAAAGCCCGCCACCTCAATGCGGGCACCCGAAGCTTATGCCGACGTTCACCTTGATCGGCCATCGCGGTCACTGTGAAAGTCCGCTAGGGTCAAAATCGGAAGTGGCCGCGCTAGAACGGCACGTCTGCTTTAACCTCATGAGCAGACATCGTCAGGCCGTCCCGGCTTGTCCGTTTCGTGCCAAGAACGGTCGTTGTTTACTTTCACTGCGTTGCGGGGCGGTGTACATTTCTGAAGCTACCGGGCCGCCTTGATCGGAAATCCCCTGTATGAGCCTGGCAAATTGAATGATCGGGCGAGTTCTTGTTACCGTCGCCCTTCTTTCTGTTTGCGATGGTTGCCAAGCCGTCGCCGATCCCGTGCGTATCGCATACGCCGACGTCTTTCCGCCGTTTACTGAGTTTAAGGACGGAAAAGCTGAAGGTCTCGCGGTGGAGATTGTTCGTGCTGCGGCCGTACACGCCGGGATCGAGGTCGAGTTCGTTGCTGTGCCCTTTGAACAGGTGCAAAGAACTTTGAGCGATGGACGCGCAGAGGCCGTCTTCCCGCTTACAATCACCCCTGAGCGTCTACCGCTATTCGACTTCAGCGATCCTTTTCTGGTCACCGGTGGCGCGTTCTTCGTACGAGCGCCGAATAGTACACCGCTGGCATTAGATTCTCTCGCAGATGGGGTCGTGGTCACGCCGCGAACCGGTCCTCTCGCTGCTTATATTCAGAAGAATGCACCCGAGCTTAAGCTGGTGATTACAAAAGACTATGAGGAGAGCCTTAGCCGCCTTGTTAGAGGCGAAGCAGACGTAGCGGCTTTAGGCTTTCATGTGGGCATCAGCATCGCTAGACGCCTTTATCCGGGTCAAGTGACGCTGCCGCAGAACATGTTTACAGAGCTGCCTTTTGCAGTCGCTGTAGCAAAGGGTCAAAGAGCCCAGTTCCTGACCCAACTCAACGCTGGCATCGCTGCCATTCGCGCCGATGGGACTTGGCAACGGATCAACAATGAATGGACCGGAAAGTAGCCTTCCGCTGATACCGAGCGCCGGTAACATCGGCGGTTATCTAATCTGTTCCGATGTCAGCCGATGTCTGGATTGGGTCATTGGCGTCGTTTCCGCGATGTCGGCTGTGAGTCCGCTTTACCCCCAAGAACCGACATCGTCAGTTAGACCGGCCACGTCCGAAAAGTGCCAATTTCGGAAGTGACGCGGGACGCATTTGGACCCCTAATTCGCACCTGCGGCGTCAAATATTACCTTGGCCGCGGGGGACCGCGTCGGCGCGCAGCCGGTCGACGAGGCGGATCATTTTCAAAAATGCGAAGCCTGCGGCGGCTGGTTTGGTATGCGACCGCGAGGAGCCGCTGCCGCATCCGGCGGGCGACCTGCCACAATAGCTCGACCTTGGTTGCCATGGCGGTTAAACTAAAGGCGGACGATTGAAGCCACGAGGCAACAATCATGATTAGGAACGGTCTTTATTCGTATAGTTCAAAAGCGCTGGATGGCGTGGACGGCGGCGATAATGGCGTACTCGTGCTGCGCGACGGCACGTTGCGCGGCGGCACCTCGTTCTTTTATTTCATTGGCGCCTATAGTTGTGCCGGCAGCAATTGGAAGGGTGAAATGACCAATCAAGAGCACACCCCGGCTCCCCTTACATTCCCGATTAGGTTCCCGACGGCTGGAAAGTTGGTCAACGCCGGATTTTCCGGAACGTATACCGATGATAGCGCCGAATTCGAAGCCACGGCGCTGGTGGGAAAAAGAAGCCTTCGATATCATGCAAGCTTGCGGCTGCTGAAGGCGGATTAAGCCAGAATACGGAGCCTGCTACAGCGTTCTCGGGCCATAATAAAAATGCCGTATGACTAGAGCCAATGTCCGAGACGGGTCCAGACTGTGTAAAAACGCGGATGTTGAGGTTTGCAGGCGCAGCCGGCTGGCTCATGAAGCCGAGCCTATGCTCGGATCGCTTCTATCAGTCCGCCAACGCCGAGAATGCTCATGACCCGTTT
>Ga0210405_10004382_pt1 | contig 13289 bp, 11 predicted proteins | sample IncBWH11MmetaG_FD_155492 | JGI IMG/M metagenome (GOLD analysis project Ga0210405, IMG submission 155492) | Forest soil microbial communities from Barre Woods Harvard Forest LTER site, Petersham, Massachusetts, United States - Inc-BW-H-11-M | ecosystem: Environmental > Terrestrial > Soil >... | reverse complement strand
CGATCTTTTTCGCGGCCTCTATCTGTTCGGGAACCAGCCGAATCGAAATGGGGGATTTGGCGCCTGCACGCCGCTCCAGAATCGATTTTGCCAGCGCCCCGGAAGGCTTAACTGGTTTGCCCGCGGGCAATCGATCCCACACGTTTGCCACCGAGTGCGTCTCGAAATACTCGGCTGCGTCCTTGTCCGTTCGGAACCGGGGAAAAGGTGTTTTTGCCGACGGGAGTTTCTTCTTCATTAGTTTACCTACTTACGGCGGAATAGCCGCCTCTCCTTGTCTTCCATATCCCGCGCCGTGACGACGCGAATGACGCCACCGGGCAAGCGGCGAAAAACTACAAAAGCCAATCGGCCATCGAGAGTCTCACCCAGAGCGATGTATAGCTCTTGACGAGTTCGTCTGACAAGGTGCTTGCCAGCAAAAACTTCCTCCACCTCTTCGGGAGTGAACTGATGACGCTCGATATGGAAGATGTTGTCATCGTCCCAGTCAAATCCCGAAATGACCACACGGCGATTGTAGCAAGATGTATATACAAAACGCTACTCTCCTTCTTACACGGCCAAAGGACTGCATTCTATTCCACATGATCCGGAATCCAGCAACTCCCACCCACCGTGCTAACTTAATTTCGATGCCCCAAATCGCCCGCGCCCTGATCAGCGTCACCGACAAAACCGGAATCGTCGACTTCGCTCGTGACCTGACCGCGCTAGGAATCGAGCTGATCTCCACCGGCGGCACCGCCAAAGCCCTGCGCGCAGCCGGCCTGCCAGTGCGCGATGTTTCCGAAGTCACCGGCTTCCCCGAGATGCTCGACGGCCGCGTCAAGACGATGCACCCCAATATCACCGGCGGCATCCTCGCCATGCGCGGCAAGCCCGCCCACATGGCCGCGCTAGCCGAGCACCACATCGCCACAATCGACATGGTGATCGTGAATCTCTACGCATTCGAGAAAGTTGCCGCCAATCCCGACGCCCCTATAGCCGAGCTGATCGAGAACATCGACATCGGCGGCCCCACCATGATCCGATCGGCCGCCAAGAATTACCAGGACGTAGCCATCGTGGTCTCGCCGTCCGATTACGCCGCGCTCGCAGCGGAGCTAAAATCAACGGGCGGATCGCTGTCGGCTCAAACCCACTGGCGCCTGGCGCAGAAGGCGTTCCGCGCCACCGCCGATTACGATCGCGCGATCAGCGCCAGGCTCGCCCGCACCGGTGACGCCGCCCCGCTGCCGCCCACGCTCGACCTCCGCGCCAACAAGTTGATGGATCTCCGTTACGGTGAAAATCCCCACCAGTCGGCGGCGCTCTACGGCACGCCCGGTTGCGGAATCGCCGGCGCCGCTCAACTCCAAGGCAAGGAACTTTCCTACAACAACCTAGTGGACCTGGACGCCGCCTGGAACCTGGTGCAGGAGTTCGAGCACCCGGCCGCGGCGGTCATCAAGCACACCAACCCGTGCGGATGCGCCGAGCAGCCCACTCTGGCGGAAAGTTATCGCAAGGCCTTCGAGTGCGACCCCGTCTCTGCCTACGGAGGTGTCCTCGCCTTCAACCGCCCGCTCGATGAGGAGACGGCGCGCGAAATAGCGAAGACCTTCGTCGAAGCAATCGCCGCTCCCGACTACACGCCGGAGGCGCTTGCAGTTCTCGTCGCGAAAAAAAACTTGCGCCTCATGAAGGTAACAGGCGAGGTCGAAAGCCTGGTGGTGAAGTCGATCGGTGGTGGATTCCTCGCGCAGACTCCGGATGTCCATCGTCTCACCCGTCAACAGACGCACGTCAAAACTAGACGCATCCCCACCGCCGAGGAATGGATCGCCCTCGAATTCGCCTGGAAAGTCGCCAAGCACGTCAAATCCAACGCCATCGTTTACGCGCGCGCCGGACAAACCGTAGGCGTCGGCGCCGGCCAGATGAGCCGCGTCGATTCCGTCCGCATCGGCGCCGCAAAAGCCGTCCTGCCGCTAGCCGGAACGGTCGTCGGCTCCGACGCTTTTTTCCCCTTTCCGGATGGCGTGGAAGAAGCAGCCAGGCACGGGGTCACCGCCATCATTCAGCCCGGCGGCTCCGTTCGCGATGAAGAAGTCATCGCCGCCGCCGACCGTCTCAACCTGGCGATGGTTTTCACCGGCGTACGCCATTTTCGTCACTGATCGAAGCCATTGTTTCAAATCCCGTGCCAAACAGGTTAAAAGACCTGAAACTCTTAAATAGCCCTCCCGAAAATAGCAGGCCGCTCTACTCGACCTTCCAAAACAGAAGTTTTCCGCGAATTCTGCAAGCCGGTCACGCCCTGACAAAAGTTTTTTTGCGTTTAGTATCAATGACTTCGCCGCCCCCCACCCTTGCAGCCGCCAGAGAGCCTGCTATCCTGCGAATAGAAGGTAGCCCTTTTGATGCGCAAGGGCCACCGGGTTCGAGCCCAGGGAACATAAACGAGATGAAGCAGTACCAGCCAGCCCCACCAGGGCTGGCTTTTTTAGGCCCTTGCAGATATTTCTGCCGGCCGGAGAACACGACGATGCAAGTCAATTCAGAAGTAATGGACCAGAAGGACCACAGGCCAGACGACGTTCTGGCTGAAAACGGGTTGCTGAAGCAGTTAACCAAGGCGTTGCTGCAATACACCCTGAATGCCCAATCCACGCCCGTCAGGCAGAACCTGGGCTATCCGCGATTCGCCGGATTCGACGACAAAATTGTGTCGATGTTCGCGCGCGGTACAAGCGAGGGCGGGATCCGCAAGCGCCTCGATTTCATCTACGGCGTGGACCTCAGTCCGTCGCTGATTTCAGAAGCCACCTCAGTGCTCGACGTGCAACTCACAGCGCTGCGGAGCAAGAAGCTCGAACCCCTCTATCCGATCGTCTATGTGGATACAATCCATGTCGAGCTCGCGCGCCCCGATCGCAACGAGCACCGCGCCGTTCACCTGCCCATCGGGATCGACCTACAGGGCCGCCAGCAAGTGCTCGGGTTCTGGTCGAGCGCCAACCAGGATACAAGCTTCTGGCAGGCCAACCTCAACGGGCTGCGCAATCAAGGCGTCAAGGATATTTTCCTGTTCTGCCAGGACAAGCTGCCGGGGCTCTCCGAGTCGCTTCACACCGTCTATCCACGAGCGCAGTTTCATCTCAATATCTTTCAGATGATGCTCGCCAGCGCGCATTACATTGGTACGCGTGACTTCAGGCAGCTTGGGACGGACTTGAAGGCGATATACCGCGCACCCGACATCAGCCAGGCTACCGCCAAATTCGCCGATTTCAACTCCAAGTGCGGCGGCAAGTTTGGCGCCGCGGTCAAGTTATGGACGGATAACTGGGATCGCGTAATTTCATACTACGAGCTTCCCGATGAAGTGCGGCGTGTGATGTCTATCATGTCTGCGATCGAAGCGCTGCACTCGAACTTGCGTTCCGCCGTCAAAAAACGGGGATCGTTCCCCAACCAGGAGGAGGCTTTGAAGATGCTCTACGCCGCCTCGCAATTCGGTCCCCTGCGCTGGAATTCAAGGCTGAATTGGAAGGAGGCGCTAAACCAATATGAGCTTCTGTGGGGAGATCGCATCAAGTCGGCTCTAACGCCGATGCGATACCGGGCGGTTACGGCTCCTCGAACAGCCCAATCTGGCTTTCCGGCGCGGGCTTCGGCTTCCGTCGTGTCAACGGGCTTCCCACCACCCCCAGCACGTTGATCTGTGTGAGCGCCGCCCGGGGCACGAACAATTTCTGATTGTTCGAATAAGCGTCGGGCGGCGTCACTGTGAACCCTTCGGCCGTGAGTTGGAGCAAATTATTCGGTAGGATGCCTTCCAGCACCTCGCCGTCGCGAAGCTCCATCCGCACCCATAAACCGTCCGTTTTGGGACGAGTGTTGAACACTTTCTTCTCTTGAGTGGGCTCCACGGATCCAAAATCTCGAACAAAACAAACCACTTTTATCTCCAGGTAAGGGACCACGACCACCGTCCCGCCGGGTGTCATCAACTCCACGCCCTGCGGCTGAAGGTAGCTTTGACCGTTCACAAATCCGGTCAAAGGTTCCCGGTCGAAACGGCGAATCAGCACCTTTTTAGTGGTCGAAGCGGCCAATCTTCACCTTTTGCGCTTACTTTGTTTCAAACAATTTTGCGAATATTGTATCATTAAGCTCAGTGCGAGAAACATCTCACATAGGCGCAAGGCTGGGTCTGTCCAGCGAAATCAGCTCGTTCCTCGATTATTGCAGAGTCGAGAAAGGATTGGCTACCAATACTTTGGAAGCCTATTCGCGGGACTTGAAGGCCTTTGCCGCAGCCCACAGCCCAAGCGTCAGCGAGGGGGCCTTCCGCAGCCCAAGCGTCAGCGAGGGGGCGTTCCGTAAGCTCGAAAATGCCATCCCGGGCTTGGAGGATCTGCGCCTCTATCTCGATTCGATGTACCAAACCGGCCTCGGCAGCCGTTCTATCGCCCGGCATATGGCTACTTTGCGAAATTTCTACCGGTTTTTGGCTTCGGATGGTAAAATCGAAACCGATCCAACCGAGCGCCTGGTCTCCCCAAAGCAGTGGCAAAATATTCCTAAATTTCTGAATCAAGAGCAGATAGAACGGTTATTGGTGACGCCGGACAGGACCAAGCCGACCGGCATCAGGGACCGCGCCATGCTGGAGTTGCTCTATGCCACCGGATTGCGGGTCTCGGAGCTGTGCGCCGTGCGTATCGCCGACCTCCAGTCCGAGCGCGGCGTCTTGCGTACTATCGGAAAGGGGAACAAGCAGCGTATCGCGCCTGTGGGCAAGTCGGCGCTGGCAGCCGTTCAGGAGTATCAATCCGCCGCCCGGCCGAAATTGCTTGGCGGCCGTTCCAGCCCCTTTCTATTCGTGACGGCGCGCGGCGGGCGCCTCACGCGGCAGGCCTTCTGGAAACTACTGGTGGCGAATGGCAAAAAGGCCGGTATCTTCCAGAACCTGACTCCTCACGTTATCCGGCACAGCTTCGCTACCCATCTTCTGGAAGGTGGAGCGGACCTGCGGAGCGTACAAACGATGCTCGGTCATGCCGACATCTCGACGACCCAGATTTACACGCACGTCATGCGGTCGAGACTGCGGCAGACAATCGAGCAGCACCATCCAAGGGGATGAGTGGAAAGCGAATGCGATGAGCGACTACATGTTCATGTTGGAGAACCACCTGAGCACCGATCAGAACCGTGTGATCGCCGAGGTGCAAGCCGCGGCCGCGGTGGCGAATTTCAGCCTGTTCCTGGCCGGCGGCGCGATGCGGGATATGCTGGGCGGCTTTCAGATCCGCGACCTTGATTTCGTGGTCGAAGGCAATGCCCCCAAGCTGGCCAAGACCCTCACTGCTCAAGCCGGGGCTCGCGTTGTTTCAGTCGATGAGCGGCGGCACACCATGGAGCTGCTCTTTCCCGGAGGCGTGACGGCCGAGATCGGCATGTGCCGGCGAGAACGATACGCGAGGACCGGCGGCGAGCCCCAAGTTACGCCAGCCACAATTCAGGAGGACTTGCAACGGCGGGATTTCACCGTGAACGCGATCGCGCTTTCGCTAAATCGGGCCTCGCGCGGGCTGCTGCTCGATCCTGCCAATGGCCAGGCCGACCTGGGCCGCAAGGAACTTCGCACCCTCTACCCAACCGCATTTTATGACGACCCCGCGCGGCTGCTGCGCCTTGTACGGTTGCGGTTGCGGCTCGGCTATGCCGTCGAGGAACGAACGCAGGCGCAGTACGAAAATGCGCGCGCGGCAAAGGTCCAAGCCCACATTTCGCGACGCGTGTTGGGCGACGATCTCAAGCACATCGCCGCCGAGCCGAACCCGTCGGAGGTAGTGCGCGCGCTCGAGCAAGACGGTTTACTGGCGCTGATTTCTCCCGCGCTCACTGGCGCCAAACTGAATCTGCCCGGTCTGGTGAAGTTGGAGAAGGCCCGGCGCTTGCTTCCCCCGGAAGTGGGCGCAGTCGGTTGGGGGCCGTTTCTCTATGTCCTGACCGAGAACCTCAGCGCCAAGGACAAGCTGGCGCTGATCAAGCAAACCGACATGCGCAAGTCGGACGTGGACGCCTGGCAGAAGTTGCCGGCGCGCGCCAAGAAGCTGGAAGCGGCTTTGAAATCGGTGCGATTGAAGAAGCCCTCGCAGATTTACGAGGTGCTCTCCAAAACGCCCGCCGACGAGATTCTGTTCCTGCTTTATCACTCCGGCGTGCGTCTGATCCAGGACCGCATCCGGAACTACTTGCAGAAGTATATACCGCTCTCGCAGGAGATCACCGATGCGGAGGTAGAGGCCAAGGGCGTAATACCCGGGACGCCGAAGTTCCAAAAGCTAAAGGCGGAGATGGTCGATGCGAGGTTGGATGGCCGGACGAAGAAGCCGCCGCCCCCGCCCGTAGAACCGATTCCGGTTCTGACTGCGATGCAGCGCGGACGAAGTGCGAGATAGGGTATAGTAGAGGTAGTTCCAGACAGCCGGTGAGGTGCGAGAGTGGTTGAATCGGGCGGTCTCGAAAACCGCTGAACCTTTACGGGTTCCGTGAGTTCGAATCTCACCCTCACCGCCACAATATCAATCGCCCCTATTTCTTCGCCTTCCGATCCTTCTCTAAAAGCGCGTCAACCTCGGGATACGTCAACATCCCGCCGTCAACGCTCAGGAGGGCGTCGCCTTGCGGGGATATTCCATCACCGGCGACTTTATGACCGCTACGCCTCAACTCAGCAATCGTCTTTTCGTCCATGTTATCATTCTACCCCGCGGGATCTTGCGCGGCGAGTCCCCAAACGGGGTAAGACCGGGCTAAAGCTAAAGCATCGGACCTCCGGGGTATCACGGTGCTGATCTGGAGTTGGGGCAAACGGATACCGGCCCGCATGCGGAGAAGCCCTTCGGCTGGGGCAAGAGTTAGAGAAGCAAGGTTCCGAATCTCACTGTCACCACCAGCTTTTTGCGGTACTCTGAAGCTATGGAAGTACATTTCACCCCCGAACAGGAAGCGCAGCTTGCGCAGATCGCTACCACCGCAGGCACCGATGCCGAGCGGTTGGTGAAGGACGCAGCGTTGCGCCTGCTTGAAAGCGCTGGCTACCGTGCCGTCTCTCCCGGCAGTGTGGTTGCCGAGATGCGGGCATTACGCGCGCAGGTCAAACCTGACCCCGAAGGCTGGACCACGCGCGATTATATCCTCTATGGCCGCCGCTAGATGCCGCTAGTCGTCGATGCTTCCGGCGCCCTTGCATGGGCTTTGCCTGATGAAAGCAGCGATTATGCCGACGCCGTTTTAGCTGTTGTTGAGCGGGACGGCTTGCGTGTTCCTGAACTCTGGGCACGTGAGATTGCCAATGGCCTTGCCATCGGCTATCTGCGCAAGCGCATCACATCCGCCGATGAGCGGGCGTTTCTAGCGGCCCTGTCACACCTCAGCCTCGATGTTGAAGAATCGGCTTCCGCCCTGACCGTTTAGCGCATCGCGGCTGCCGTTCCATCACGAATTTACGATTTTCCGGTAGTAAGAACTGACGATCATCAGCCTTCGGAAACCAGCTACTCGGCCGTCACAATCTTGAGCGCCATGTACACATCCTGAGGCTTCAACACGATGACCACATTCTACATTCGCGAATCGCGAATTGGCCCTTGGAACTGCGTTAGCAGTCGAGACTTCACTCCGGTGAGAATTGGAAGTCGCTCAAGACGATCTCATCGCGACCGGGAATGTGTAAGCCGAAGCTTCCCTGCAAAACAGCTCCTGGCCGCTCCCACGTGTCGATCACATGCCACTGCCGATCTTGCAGGATCCTATGTTGAATCGAATTAGCCGTCAAAACAATTGCCAGGCTGATGAAATCCTTGCGGTTCACGCCATGGGGAACCTTGACGTCTTCCAGCCGCTTGCCATTCAATAGTTCGACATGGGTGAAGTTCTTGTCGTCGATTTGAAAGAGGTACTGATTCTTCGGGTCGTGAAAATGCATCACCCACTCCAGGCGCTTGCCGCGCCGCACCAGCGCCGTGAACACAACTGTCCCCGGCGCCGGCGGAACTGGAGCCAGGACGTATTCGCCTCCGTGACGAATTAGAGTGGCTCCCTCGCGTGTCCAGCCGCCGGCTTTTTCCCAGTCCGCTAAAGCGAAGCCTCGCTGCTTCTCCGGCGGCTTGGTCGCGACAGCCTTCTTCGACGGTTTCAGAACGAGCGACGCGGTCGTTGTGTGGTTGGCGGTCACTTGCACGCTGGTAGTGGAATCCTGATACTGGGGCGCGGAGCCGCTGATGATGTACGTTCCTTCGGGCAGGTTTAAGGTTGTGTCGGTTATCTCGCGATCCTGCGTAGCGGCCTCGCGGCGTAGGCGCACATGCACAAGCTTCCCCGGTGGATTCACGTCGATTTTCAAGACGCCCAATAAGCCCTCGAGCTTTCCCTCCATCTCCACTGTCTTCCCGGCCGCGAACACCTGATCCGACTGGATTGGCTTATAGCGTTCGTTCTTCAGAGAAATTGTGTGTTTCCCGGGGGCCACGTCGGAGGAGAAACTGTTGTCCGAACGCACCATTCCAAGGCGATTTCCGTCGAGCCACACCTCGGTCCCCTGCGCCGCGTTGCGAATCGCCAGAGTGGCGCGCGCTGGAAGCAGTTTGAATTCGACCTTGGTTTCCTCACCATTCTTTAGATTCACCGACTGCTCAACCGGAGTCGCGAAGCCCTCTTTCTCCACTCGGATCGTGTACTGCTTCGGAGCCAGATAGAGCACCAGACGGCCATTCTTTGTCGCCCGGCGGTATTTTTCCCCATTCAGATAAACAGTAGCGCCGTCATCGGCCAGGACTCGCAGGACTCCCAGGTTCTGATTGGTGACAAAGGAAGCCTGAAGGCGATTCGCAGGTCCGGAATCGAATGCGATCTTTTGGTGCGTGCCGCCCGGGGCGTCGATCATGATTTCGTGCGGGCCGGGAGCGAGATCCTTCATTGCAAGGCCCTCGGCTCCGATCGCTCCGGCAGGCTTGCCGTCCAGCGTCGCCTGCGCGCCTTCCACACTGCTGTACAATCGAGCCTCGGCGCCGGAGCGCGCCACAATGAAGCCCTTCAAGCCGGATGTCTTGATCGGACCGGACAACTTCGGGATGACTCCGGCCGCGATCTCGAACGGCGCCACCGCTTGAAATGCCCCGCTTTGGAAAGACAATTTGTGCGTGCCTGGAGGTACGCTCGAAAGCTCGAGTTCGCCGCCCTGGACTGGTCCGGCCGGACCATCGTCAAGCTGCACCGAGCCTTCGGTGAGATCGGTGGAAACAGTAATCACTGCCGAGGGTGACGGCGTGGGCGTAAGCGTCAGGTTGATTTCCCGCGGAGCGTCCTGGCCGGCGGACACTTGAAACGTCGACGCTGCGACCTCATACCCGTCCAGGCGGGCCTCGGCCCGATAGCTGCCCGCGGGCAACTGCAGGTCGCACGCCGAGGAGCCGCACGGTTTGCCATCGACGCTGATGGCCGCGCCGGCGGGCGAGGCGCGGAGATTGATTTTGGCGATCTGAGCGGGCGCAACTGACGGGGTCGGTTTCGGATGCAATCGGCGATACGCGCCTACCACCCAAAGTGCCAGGCCGGCGGCCACGACGACGACCGCGCCATAGACAAGCGTGTTGCTGCGTGGAGAAGAAACCACCGGGCCTGCAGGCTCCGGCACGATCGGCATGGCCGGCGGCAGCGGAGGCGGACCGGGCTGCTCGGTTAGCGGCGGAGGCGCTGGTGGAGGAATCTGCGAGCGTGACGATTCGCGCGCCGCCTGGCGCTCGGCTTCGGCCTGAGCCCGCTCGAGAGTCGCCTGCAATTGTTGCAGCCGCGGCTCGGCAGGACAGGTTACCAGGCCCCGTGCCACGATGGCGAGAGCTCCCGCGAGATCGCCCGCTGTCTGCATCCGGCGCGCCTGTGAGAGGTTCGAGGAAATCAGCTCCTCACGCTTCCGATCCCCGATCCGGCTCGCCAGACTTTTCGCCTCCGCGTGAGTGGGCTCGATGCTCAGAACTTCCCGGACGGCTGCGTCGGCGGCTTCCCAGTCGGAATCGGCGGAACGGCGGGCGTGTTCGAGAAGCGAGTTGACCAGCACGGTGCGAACCACGGTGTTGCGCGGATCCAGATCGTGGGCTTCGCGCAGCGGTTGCAAGCTCTGTTCCAGCTCGCCTTTCTCGCTATATTCCCGAGCCCGGTCCAGCAACACGCGAGCTTGCGCGGCGAGGTCCTGATTCTTGCAGACCAGCTTGTCCAGCTCGAGCAGCTCGGCTTCGCCCGGAAATTCGGCCAGCGCACTTTGCACGGTTTTCATAGCGCGGTCGTAATCTCCGGACTCGAGATACTTGTCGGCCATCTGGACCCATCGCGCTTTCGCATTCTCGCGGCTCTGCTGGTCGCGCCGCTTCATCAGGCGCTCAATTTCGAAAGCCAAGCCCGGCTGGCTCTCGTGTATCGAGCGCAGGACTTGCCACTGGTCCAAGGCTTCATTAAACTGGCCGCGCTCCTCGAAAAAGCCGGCCTTGGCGACGATGGAATTCACCAGGTCCCGCTTATCGCGCACGATTCGCACCGCGCGCTCGAAGTGGCTCTCACCCGGATATAGCTTGATCGCCTCCTCGAGGATACCCATGCGCTTATCCAGGTTCGGCTCCTGCTCGACTCGCCGGTCGGTTTCGGCGATCACCGCCGACAGGGTCTGTCTGCGCCGCTCTTCGACATCGAATTGCAAGGCCTTAAACAGCGCGTGATTGGGGTACTGGGACAGGTATTGCTTACAGGTAGCCAGGGCGGCTTCGAAATTACCGGCAGCGAGATTGCGCCGCGCTTCCTCGTATGAATTCTTCAGCGCGTCGTGCGCGGAGTGTACTTGATTGTAGAAGTTCTGATACGTGCCGATGCGCTCGGCCTCGGTTTCGGGAAGCTCCCGGTCCATGGCGATCAGCGCTTCCACCGCTCCCAGCGCCGAGGTGATCTCGCCCTTTTCCCATGCCTGCTTGGCCGCCTCATAGAGGCGAGCCTTCCCTTCCCTGGCGTTCGAGACCTCCAGCTCCCGCCGACCCACCTCGGCCAGCAGATTCAGCGCTTCCGTGTCGTTGGGCTTCAACCGGACGACGTTGTCCAGGGCTTCCTTGGCTTGCCGGAAGGCGTTGTTCTCCAGGTGCTGGCGCCCCAACGCGATCCACTCCTCGATCTTCCTTTCCCGGCGCTCCTTCTCCACCTGTTCCTTCAACGAGAGCGCATCGACATTGTTAGGATCCAGATCGATCGCATCCTGGATCTTGCGCAAAGCCAGCGTGTATTCGGACGCCTCGAAGAACCGGCGGGCGCTTTGAAGCAGTTGCTGGATGCGGCTCAGGCGCACGGCCTGATCGAGCCGGGAGCGCAGCAAGGCGACGTCCTGATCGAGCTGGCCCTCGGCTTCGAGTTCCGCCAGAACCTCCGACGCAAACTCGTAATCGCCTTGCTCGAAGCTCTTAGCGGCCCGTTCCAGCCGGGGCTTGATCTTGCTGCTATCGAAGTACGCCAGAGGCTCATTGCGCAGCGCCTTTTCCAGCGCTTCACCAAATTCCTTGGCACTCGAAAAACGGCTCCATGGCTGCTTAGCCATCGCTTTGTGTACAACCTGGCTGACGGGATAGGCGACGTTGTGGTTCAGCTCGGATATCGGGACCGGGCTGAGCTTCTGGATGGCATTGATGATTTCGTAATCGCTCGGGCCCTGAAACGGCTTGCGGAGCGTCAGCGCTTCATAAGTAACCACCGCCAGGGAGAAGAGATCGGACAGGAGTGAGGCCGGTTTCTGGTCGAACTGCTCCGGCGCCATGTAATGCACGGTCCCTCGCAGGGTGGTTCTGGAGTTGGCGCTCACACCTCGGGCGATCCCGAAATCGATAAGCTTGACCGAGTGGTCGTCCATCACGAAGATGTTGCTCGGCTTGATGTCGCGATGAATCAGGCCCTGCTCGTGCGCCGCATGCAGCCCGCGGCAAGCCTGTCCGATGATTCCGACGACGCCCTCAGCGCTCAGGCTGGCGCTGCTTTGCTTGATGAGCTTGTCCAGAGTGGTACCCGGCAGCAGCGGCATGACGAAGAACGGCTTCTTCGCGCCGGCCTGCGAGAATTCGCCGATGTCATAAATGCTGATGATATTCGGATGGACCATCGTGGCCAGGATGCTCCATTCCTTATAGAAGAGCTGGATCGTTTCGGGGTTGTCGATCTCAAGGATGGTCTTGAGAGCTACGTGCCGGTTCATGAGCGTGTCGTATGCTTTGTACACGACGCCCATGCCTCCGCGACCCAGGACCTCGCCAAGCTCGTAGCGCTCCTGTAGATTAGTGCGTTTGGTAGCCACTTTGTGCTGTTAAGCCCATTTTACGACAGACCGGTGACTGAACGTGCTATATGTGTTTCAGACAAAAGCCTGTGAACATGTTTCGAATTGCCTTAGCCAACACCCGATTCCCAGCGACTCCCGAGGAGTCGGTCACCTTAGCCGAACAAGCCATCGCTCAAGCGTCCATTGAGAACGCCGGCATCATCTGCTTTCCGGAATGCTTCGTTCCCGGCTACCGGGCCCTTGGGAAGCCTGTGCCGCCTCCCGATGCTGCGTTCCTCGAACGCGCCTGGACCACCATCGCAGCGGCCGCCGCGAAGGCATCTGTCGCGGTTGTTCTCGGTACCGAACGCGTCCTCGATGGCGCCCTGTTAATAACCGCACTGGTCATCAATCGCTACGGAACTATCGACGGTTTTCAGGACAAAGTCCAAATCGATCCCTCCGAAGAGGGTACCTATTCGCCCGGTTCCGGGAGGCGGGTTTTCCAAACCGGTCCGCTGACGTTCGGAGTCGCGATCTGCCATGAGGGGTGGCGCTATCCGGAAACGGTCCGCTGGGCCGTCCGGCATGGCGCACACATCGTGTTCCACCCTCATTTCCACGAATCGGAGCCCGGCAGTTATCGGCCCTCGCGTTTCGCCGATCCGGCGAACTCATTCCATGAGAAAGCAGCCTTGTGCCGCGCCGCCGAAAACACCTGCTATTTCGCGACTGTAAACTATGCCAGCGCCGGGTCGCCGACCACGTCGGCAGTGGTGCGGCCCGACGGGACGCTACTCAGCTACCAGGCATACGGTAAAGACGGATTGCTGATCGCCGACATCGACATCAGCGCGGCCACGGGTCTCCTCGCGGCGCGCTGCAAAGCTGTCTGACTTACAGGCTGCGCAGATGGAAGCCGCCATCCACGTTGACGATCTGGCCAGTG
>Ga0210405_10004381_pt1 | contig 13291 bp, 10 predicted proteins | sample IncBWH11MmetaG_FD_155492 | JGI IMG/M metagenome (GOLD analysis project Ga0210405, IMG submission 155492) | Forest soil microbial communities from Barre Woods Harvard Forest LTER site, Petersham, Massachusetts, United States - Inc-BW-H-11-M | ecosystem: Environmental > Terrestrial > Soil >... | reverse complement strand
CGCAGCTTTTGATCACCCAAAGCCTGAACCAGCTCGAACGTGCCTATGGGCCGAACCACGCAATTCTTGAGAACTGTCACATCCGGATTGCCTTCTCCACAAACGACGAGCGCACGGCTAAGCGCGTATCGGACGCACTCGGGGCCGCGACCGAGATGCGCGCGATGAAGAACTACGCCGGGCATCGCCTCTCGCCCTGGCTTGGGCACCTGATGGTCAGCCGTCAGGAGACATCGCGTCCGCTGATAACCCCGGGGGAGGTCATGCAGCTTTCGCCCAATGAGGCGATTGTGATGGTTTCGGGCGTGCATCCCGTGCGCGCCCGTAAGGTTCGGTATTACGAGGATCCGCAATTGCAACGCCGAATCTTGAAGCCTTCGTGCACCGATCCGGTCACCGCGGTCGCGCAGCCGGACGATTGGTCCGGGCGCATGCCGATTCCGCCCTCTGCGAAACTGCTTGCGGCGTTGAAGCACAAGGTCCGCGATCCGAACGGCGGTATTCGCCGCGAGCCGGAAATGCCGCAACACGAGGATGTCGTGATCAAGGCCCCGCTCGCCGAGAATGAGTTTGATGCCGTTCCGGATGAGGGCGACACTGACGCCCTGCAGACGACGGCCTCGAACCGCTCGATGCAGGGCCTTGCGCGTTCGGTCAGCCTCGACCCGGACGATGAGATGGGCCTGTAGCGGGGCGATATGAAGAAGACCCAACTCAGCATCTATCTCGATCCAGAGATCTTCAATGGCCTTGAGGCGTTCGCAAAGCGTCAGGGCAAGCCCAAGTCGCTGGTTGCCGAGGCTGCGATCGCCTCCTTCCTCTCTCCTGACGACTCCGACCGGCGGGAAGCGGCGATCGCCAAGCGGCTGGATCGGGTCGTACGCGTGCTCGAACGGCTTGAGCGCAATGACGGCGTTGCGCTTGAAACGATCGCCCTGTTCATCCGTTTCTGGCTCACGTCAACACCGGCGTTGCCGGAGCATTCCGGCCCTGCAGCACGTGCGAAGGGCGCCGAGCGCTACGATCGTTTTGTCGAAGCTCTCGGACGGCGGCTCTCCAGCGGATCGACCATCCTGAAGGAAGTGAGTATCGAATCGAATGACGTTGGGAGTGCCGCACGAGTTAAGGGTGATCCCGAGAATTCTTGATCCACGCCGCGTTCCCTTCTTTCGCTATGCCAGGGCTCGTATTCACGTCGGCCGTCAGGGGTAGACCTGAAACAATTGACGTGCAGCCAAATCGACGCGAATGACCAAATCCGGATTGCATATCGATCAGCGTGTGCGGAAAATCTCAGAATGGCGCGCTCCGTTCGAGGCAACAGCATCGACGAGCATGGGCAAGCGATGCCGATATCGAGGTGGCTCGGTCGCTGCCTTTTAATCAGTGGGTCCGAGGTTCGAGCCCTGGTTGGCCCACCACCAGTCTACCGAAACCCACGCGTCGAAGTGCCGCAGATGAGAAGCTTTTGTGGCCATTTCGCGCGCAGCCTTTGGCGCTGCCTCAAAAACATCAATGATTTGTCGAATTGCGAACAGGGTTCGAGCCTTTCTACACGCGGAGCGCGACCTCAAGATGAAGGATGCCAGCCATGGTAGAATTCCATCGCGACCACCGTCCGTCCCCCAGCGTCGATGCGGCCAATGCAGAAATTGCAGGATTGGTGATTGCGCAGCCTCCAGCCGACATCAACAATGAAATGATTGGCAAGGTCTTCGACGACGCCACCACACGCCTCGTCGGCGGCGTGGACGCTTCGAACGCTGCGGCCATCATCGCCGACCTCAAGACCGTGCAGGCCGACATGGCCGCGATCTCCGCCGGCGACGGCGAGGGCACTTTGACCGAATTGCATTACGACGTGATGGAGCACCAGCTCAATCAGGAAATTACGGCTGTCAATGAAGCCTTGAATGGAACGAACCCCTTCGCCGCCAAGACCATCAATGACATCCACCGCGATATTCTTGACATTTTCCTCGGCGATCCCAACCTCGTCGCCGAGAAAGGCGCCTCATGGACGGCGCTGCCTCAAGTCACCACGCCCCCAACGCCGTTCGCCGACAATGCGAAGCAAACGACGTTCGTGAGCAACTTCATCACCGACAGCAATACGCTTGCCGATCGCGCTCTTGGGGGAGAGAACAGCGATCAATTGATCAATGATCTTCAGCACTTTATCAGCCAAGCCGAAAAGTTCGTCATGGCGAACGCCCAGACGGCGACCGTGTTCAACGCCCGCTTCGAGAATGAGATTGGAGCGGAGGGAACTGCGGGGACTGCTGCCAACAGCCTCATTGAAGGCCTTCAGAACCACGACATGGGGGAAATCACCGCCGCTGCGACCCAATTGATCACCAACGCGAGCGACTTTGCAGGGAACAACCAGCAAGCCAACGGCGCCACCTATGACGCCGTGGTGGCGGCTGCGACGGGATCGGCGGCGCCCTTCATTGCTTTACAAGGTGGGAACGGACATCACGATGGCCAACAATTCGCTAACGTACAAAGTGCGGGCGCGGATGTGGAGCATCACTCCGATACGAATGTCGGGCATCACTCCGAGCTGGCTTCGACCTTTGCACATTTCTGGCATCATGCGTGAGGAGGCGTGGGCTCAGGGGACGACCATTTCGCCTCGTTTGGCACGGGTCAGTTCGACCAGGGCCAACATCATCAGGAAGCCCATCACCACTTCGGGCATATGTGGGGCTGAGGCACGAGCGGCCACGTCCCTTGTGGACGCGGCCGCCAATAACGCAAACGCGGGCGTGCTGAGCATTCCCCGTCGTCGAGGATAATCTGTCGAGGCATCGCGCGCGGTGGGCCGGTCCGATGCGGGTCGAGCCGGCGCGCGGCCGTTGGGATGCATCGGCCCCAGCGCATGTCGTGTGCGGACGTCCGCGTGAGACGGCACTACCAAACGTCTCACGCTGAGATCGTCAGGTGTCCACAGCCCCTGACTGAAGAGGCCCATGAGATCGGCTGGCCCGCAGGCCGCTACAACTGGATGGCGCCGCCGCGGCCCGCAGACGGAGTCAACGACAGGCACGACAACGTGAGCCGTTGCTGCACACCGGCGGCCGCGACTCTTCGCATGACTGTTCGTGACCAGAAACGGTCCTGCGTACCGAATCGGCAAGAGAGTTTCAGTCCGGTTTACGAATCGTTAATTGTTTAGGTTGAATCCTAAAGAGCGGGGCAGTGCCGTCTGGGGCTCGTGGTTGTCGCATCATTTTGGAGAAGGCAGATGACTTTGCTGAGCACCGTACGCCGATCAACTACATGGGCGCTGGCAGCGAGCCTGCTGGTGTGGAGCGTCGATCCGATTAGAGCAGAGAACGGTCAGATTGCAGCCGGGATTGCGGGAGGACTGATCGGCGGTGCTTTGATCGGAGGCGCTTTGGCCAGTCGGCCTGCTTACGTGCCCCCACCACCGACGGTCTACTACGAACCAACACCGGTTGTCGTGGACGAGCCCGCTTGCCGGATCGTGCGCGAACGCTTTTGGGACGGATACGGCTACAGGATACGGGAAATTCAGATTTGCGACTGATCCGGCTCATAGACTTCTAAGCCTGACTTGGATATGGCTGATTGGTAAGGACGGCTTCGCAGTCAGTATTAAGGGACCGTCCCAGAGGCAGAGCACCCTGCCTGAGCCAACGAACTCCACTTGAAGGCACGGCCTAAACGGCGGTTAATCTGCTGTCCATTCGAACAAAACGACGCAAATGACCCGTTGCGGAATACGGTTCCACACGTCGCCACCTGCAAATCCTCCGTTTGGAGATTGTCCAGGGCGGCATTCAAGGGGTTATGCGTTGATTGAGAGACCCCGAGACGAGCCTATAACTACCGCTTGAACGTATTCAGGTGCCGTGACTCGGTATAGGCGGATCGAGATTGAGCACGCGGGGATGGCCTCGCTCATCGAGCAGCCGCCCCGTATAGGGCGCCGTGCCTCCGCCATACATCGGGTTCATCGAGAGCCTTCGGCTGGATGCGCCGCTCGCCGTGCAGATTATGTGGCGACCGGGCTTCTTCCCCTTCAACAAGTTCTCAAGCGTGCCGCTCGGCATCGCCGCCGCCCGCCGCGCATTCAACGATGCTTCGGACAAGATCAGCAACACCGACAAACGGCTGATGATCGTGACGGACTGCCACGTCAAGGGACTGCGGGCCCGGACCTACACGCTCGCGACCGGCGCGACGGTTCAGGAAGTCGACGGCATCTCGGTGCGAAGCAAGAATACCGGGGATGACTTCCTCGACCTGAGCGGTGGCGTCCAAGGCAATCCGCAGCGTCGACCGATGGTGATCCTCGCCATGGGCGCGATCGAAAGCGCACGGATGGCGTTGTTGACGCAGGGCGTTGCCACGGCCCCGAACGGCAGCTTGGTCGGCTCGAACCTGATGGTCCATCTGCGCAAGAACGCGACATTCTCGGTGCCGATCCCACCGGGACTGTCGCTCAAGGACCTCGAGCTGACTGCATTGCTGGTGCGCTGCCGAGCCAAGGTGAACGGCACGTTCGTGCACTATCATTTCCAGATCACCGCGTCCGCGCTGCCGAAAGGGTCCGGCGCAGGTGCGTCGGAGGCGTTGCTGTTCCAGAATGCGCCGGACCTCGACAATATCCGGCATTTCGAAGATACCGCGCCCGGCGAGATTGACGTGTCCATCCGGTCGGTCGGTGAGATGCTGCCAAACCCGCAGAACAACGTGACGGTGCCACTGACGCCTGCGGATCTCGACGAGAATCTCGTGCCACGTGCGACCGCGACGCTGATGCCGCGGACAGCCGGGGCCAACGATGTCGAGGCGCAGGTCATGGACCTCATGAACCAGGGTATCGATTTCCTCGCCCAAAGCCTGTTCGGCGCATCGGTCGCAACAGGGTATGTTTCGGCCGCCAACATCAAGCCCGACGGGCTTGGCACGACCTTCCATGAATCCGGAACGTTGAGGACCGGTGACGATCCGACCAAATCGGTGGTGAATCCCGACGGCCAGTTTCATTTCGCCGCCAACCTCTATGCTGGAGATGCGGCCGTGCTGCCGACATGCGGCTCTGCGAACCCGGTCATGAATGGCGTCGCGATCCGCCGCCGGCTGGCCCGGCGCCTGGTCCCCGAAGGCGATGCAGCTCAGCCCTTGCGCGACTACGTACTGTATTTGCCGCCGTCGCCGCCTCCGTCAGCGGGATCGGTGATCACGCTGTTCGATGGGACGTCCCTTGCGAACTGGCGCATGGCCGGACGCGGCACCTTCCATGTGATCGATGGCGCACTGCAATCGGTGCCGAGCTTCGATCTCGGTCTGCTCTGGTGCACGATCCCGATGCCGACGAATTACGTGTTGGAGTTGGAATTCCTCATCCGGACCATGCAGACCAACAGCGGGGTGTTTGTCCGCTTCCGCAATCCGGACAGTGTCGCACTTCCCGACGGGACGGCGTTTTCCAATCCGGCGTGGTCGGCCGTTTTCACCGGCTTCGAGATCCAGATCGACAATACCGGCGCGGGGCAACCGACACCAGGCCTTCCGATCCACAGGACCGGCGCGGTCTACGCCGTCAGCTATCCGGGAAATCCGAGCGAGATTCCGGGCTTCCCGGCAGAAACGCCTGGCGACTTCGTGAACCCGCAGGATGCGATCGTGCTTGGCTGGAACAAGTACCGCATCGAGGTCAACAATAACGTCATCACGGTGGCGCTCAACGGCGCCGACACGACTCAGTACACCATTCCGGACCCGGCCGTTGCGCAGTTCCCGGCACCATGGGACCAGCACCGCGGCCGCTATCCGGTAACGGAGCCGACCTTCATCGGGCTGCAATCGTATTCGAATTTCAGTTACACGACCGCCTTCAGGAATATACGAGTGACCGCTCTTTGAGCTTTTCTGCGCTCCCTACGCAGCCACGTGATCCTGAGACGGGCGTCGGCCAAGGGCCTCTGGGGTCACCGGCCGCTCCGATACGGCGTGCTTCATAAGTCCGAGAAGGGGCAGACGCGTGTTTTTCGCGCGTTTGGGCCTGAGAATTAGGCCGTGCTGCAAATCAATCGGCCCGCCCGAGCGGAGCGCCCGGGCGACAGCCGCTTCGTCAGTCCAGCTCCCCGGACGGGCTAATAAAGCTCGATGGCCTTGATGCGATCCGGATATTTCGTAACCTCGATATTGAAATCGTCGATCGTCTTTTCCAGGTCAAACTGCGCCCCTCTCCACTCCCAATTTTTCCTTGCCGCAGTGTCGTCGAGGATGCCGAAGGTTTTCACGGTCGTCGTTAGAACCGGATTGGGATTGTAGGTGATGATACCTTGCTTGTTGACCTTTTTCATCACGGCGGCGGCAATATCCGAGGCCTGAGGCGCCCGACCGCTCATCCGGATGCCGGCGATGTTGTAGACCCGGCGTGGGGTGTTTCCATCGAACAGTTTTTCGGGCCTCGCCGAGTACAGTCCAAGCAACGCCTCGACCGCATCGCGGACGTAGATGATGTCGAGACGCGTATCAGCTGGAACATAGGCTTCGTAAGGCTTACCCTGCAACGGCGTTTGTATCATCAGCGTGGAATACACCGTCGTGCCACCCGGTCCTCGGGATGCGCCGACAACTGAGGGGAATCGAACCGCACGAAAATCGATCCACCCCTTGCCCGTGTAATACTCGCCAAGCCGTTCAGTTGCGACCTTGGCCACTCCGTACATGGTGGTTGGCATTTGTACAGCCTCGTTCGGCACGATCGTTCCGCCAGCAATGAAACGTCCGAACGAAGCGATCGTGCTCGGGAACAGCACGCGGACCGGCGGCACGTTGCGGTGCTGACAGAAAATGCGCGCGGCATCGAACACGTTCCGGCTCCCAACCAGATCCACCTCGAACCCCATGGTCGGATTGCTTTCCGCTCCGGCCGATAAAAGGGCCCCCAGATGGAAGACGCTCTTCGGTTCGTGCTTCTCGAACAACGCAAGCACGTGAGCCAGGATGCTGAGATCGCCTTGGACAAAGGTGACCTGATCTTTGTAATTGTTGAACTCGTCGTTGTAGCCGGTGAGACGGCGCAGGTCGGGATCGCGATCGAACAGAACGATCTGCTCGCCCGCCTTCAACAACACCATCGTCAAATAGGATGCGATGAATCCGCTTCCGCCCGTGATGAGGATCGGCCTGTCGGTACTGTCCATGATCTCCTCCTCTGTTAGCTGCGTACTCTGTGTTCCCGCGCTGGCTCTCCTTTCATATCGAAGCCACTTGATTTCGATCTCTTATCCTTGACGCTCCGGTGCGCTTCTGTATCTCCCTTGAGTCGCAGCGCCACCTCGGCATCGAGATCGAAACTGGAGGTTACGCCGACATTGGGGAGGTTGAGACGAACCCACTCGTCGGCCTTCCTTCGGCCGCGTTCGAACAGCTCATGGACAAAATCGGCTGATGGATTGATCTTCGAGGCGACGCCGATCGCCTCCATGAAGGCGTCGTCGCGAATGATGTGAAATCGTTTCGGCCTGTAACCACCACCCTGTAGCAGCTTCCGCTCGTAGAAGCTTGTTGATCAGCAGGATCTGCCGCATCTCCATCACCCAGGCGGCATTGAAGCTGATTTCGTTGACGCGGTTCAGGATTTGCCGCGACGTGTTGGGAGGGCCACCGGCGCGGTCGATCGGGTTGATGGTGACCGTCAACAGATCATCACTGCAATCGACCAGCGGGTTGAGTGCCGGATTACCGAGATAGCCGCCGTCCCAATAGGAAACCCGATCGATCTCGATCGCCTGGAACAGCATCGGATAGCAGGCCGACGCAAGCAGGGTTTCGACGGTGATTTCCCGCTGCTCGAAGATTCGCCGCGCCGTGCCGTTGATGTCGGTGGCGCAGACGAAAAGACGCGGGGCTCCGTTGCCACCACGCCTCAAGGCATCAAAATCGGGAATGACCTTTCGAATGATCGCGTCGACCGGATTCTTGAACACGAGATCGCTGTAGGGCGAAAAGATCTGCTCGGCGATCCCGAGACCGATCGCTGTCGGCGTCCAATCTACGTTCCAGTGCTGCGGAGATTGCTTGGGCCACAGCAGTCCAAATGGGTTTGGCGGCCATAGCGACTCGGCCGAGACGAGCTCCCAATACTCTCGGAGCAAGCGCTTTGCCCGGTCAGGTCCGTCAATCAGACCATAGGTGCAGACGGCAGCGTTGATCGCACCACCGCTCGTGCCACTGATGGCGTCGATGCGAAGATTGCGCGCGGCCACTTCGTCCAGCAGCCGGTCGAGCACTCCCCATTAGAATGCGGTGTGAGCACCGCCGCCCTGCAGTCCAAGCCCTAAACTCTTGATGCCTTTTTCCATGGTGCCAAATCCATCTTTGAATGGAATCGCTCTACGGAATATCGTCCGGCCTCACATACCAGTCGGCCGATTTCGCTTTCCTGTGGAGCGGGAACGGATTGAACTGGTTGGCAAGAAAGATCTCGGCAAAGCCCTGATCGCAGGCACCGAACCCGACATTCGAGCATGGCGGCATGTAGACCCGTAGCCGGTTCGCGTTCATATGGGCTTGCCAGTTGGCCGTGACCGACTGGATGTCGCTCACGCTCACGTCGGGCCCCGACACGACTGCACTCTTCGCGCCGGCGGTATCGATCGCCTGCGCATTGGTTGTGTAGGTCCCTGCGGGCAGGCCGCATTCCTGATATTTGAAGGTATTTCCGGCGAGCGTCGCATTCTTGCGTCCGCGCGCGCCGAGCTCGACGTCGACGTTCGCGAGCTGTCCTTCCGGATCGGAGGCGTTGCCTGCAACGGTCACGCAGTCGCCGCTGGCAGATGCGCTGCTGATCGTGACGCTTGGCGGCGCATTCGCCGGCGGCGAACCGACGGCCACCGGAGCTCCAGTTGCGCTCGTCGTTGCACCATCATTGTCCTTGGCCGTCGCGACCGGCACGTAGAAGGCGTCCGACGGCAGATTATCGAACGTGACGGTCCAAGTGCTGGTCCCGGACGCGTTCTTTGCTGGCTGCGGAAAGCGGCCATCCAGCCGCACCGTCACGCCTGCGATCGCGCCCGTAACGACCGTCGCAGTGCCGGTCACAGTGACCGAATTTCCGGCGGCCGTCGCCGACGCAATCGCGACTGATGGTGGCGGGCTGTCACGGAACGGGTGCGACTTGAAAAAGGCCCATTGCAACTCGCTGGCGCTTGGTCCGGTCGGATCGGCGAATTCCCCGCTATTGTCGCCGACCCAGTAGTGAGAATTGGTGGCGATCAAATCACCACGCTTGCCGTCGTAGAACACCGTCTCGACGGCAGAGCGCTCGGCGGTACCATACTTCGTCTGCGTGCAGGCCACCCCTTTTGCCGTACAGTCCGACGTCGCAACCGCACCAGCATTCAGTCCGTATCGGCGGATCCAGGAATCGCGGATGTTCTGCGAGCCCAATATGTTGACCACGCAGTCGTTCCTGGAGTGAATGGCCATGATCGGGACGACACGCTGGTCTTCCGGCTGTTTCTGCTCCACCTGCATCGCAACGGTGTCAGCGGATACCGGCTTGAATGTTCCGGGATTGAGACAGACGAAGCCGACCGAAGATGCGGTCTCGGAATAAGGCAGACCCTCGACCGAACCGGCAGCGGCAAAATAGGCGCTCTGTGCGACGGCAAGGTCCACCGACATTCCGGCACCGGACGACAGGCCGGTCACATAGCGCCGATTCGGATCGATCTTGAGTTCGGCTTCGACCTCGAGCGCGATCTGGTGCAGATCCTCGACCTCGCCGGCGCCCTTGTGAATGTGCTGATCGAGAAAGAAGCCCCAGCAATTGGTGTCGCGCACGCCGTCATAGGAGGTGATGAACGGGTAAACCACGATGAAGTTGTCGCGCTCCGCGAGGTCTTTGAATCGGGTTTCGTTGATCATATTGGCTTCGGTTTGGCGGCAGCCATGCAACACCATGACCATGGGTACGGCGTCGTTCCCGGTATAGGAGGACGGCACGAAGACCTGGTACTTTCGGTCGCGCGAGCCGGAATAGGATTTTGTGGCAAATGATTTCTGCCGCAATTCGCCGGCGAAGCCGGCTCCGTTGATCAACAAGCAAAGAGTAATCGTGAGCAATGGCCGCAGGATTGGAGACATTTCATCCTCCAATTCTTTTTAAGTGCGTCGATGCAATTTCGCGCTCGGCCGGGCGTGCTGATCGCGGTCGAGTCCTGTCGAACAGGACAACCTTCATGTCCTTATCGCACTCCAGGAGCCGCACCTGGGCACGGTCAACCTAGCACCGCAACGAAGGCGGGGTGTGATCCAGCCCACAAATTGGGAACTTTTTTTTGAGACAACTGCGATCGTTCTCATCCCGTGCATGCCCCTTGCTCGCATCTACTGGCCTTTTCGCTTTGATTTTGCGCGAGAATTCGTGTTCCGGACTACCTTGACATGGTAATTCTCTAACCCGTGAGATGGCCTTTTCGCTTTGATTTCACGAGAGAATTTGTGTTCCGGACTACCTTGACATTGTGGTGGCCGCAGCTTCGATACCTGGCCGTCGGCACTGGCTATCGCCCGCTGGCCACGAACGCAAAACGTTCCAGTCTTGCAACAAGGACTGCTGAACGCTTCGTCCAAAGAACGCAGCCGTAGATCATTCCTTGAGGAGTCCGAACGCACCCGGGTCGCGCCACATCTTCCAACTACCGAGAAAAAGGGCTGAAAGACCGGCCGGAAGCGCGCCGCTGAGCAAAACGAGTCCGCACTACCCCCGAGCAGCGGACATTAGTGCAGATTCTGCAGGAAGTCGGCGTCGGGCATGGTGGACCTCAAAGCTCCGGCGTTTGATCCACAGAAGTTCGCGAAGTGGTGGATGATGCTCAGCTCGGGAACGAAGCTCGCTTTCCAGCCCTTGACCTCGATGTAGGCCACCTCGTCGTCGGTCATTCCGACGAGGGCTTTTGCTTTGGAATCAAAGATGGAATCAAACGGGCGGGCCGGAATGGAAAAATCCTTGTGTGGCAACGGATTATTGCAGGGTTCGATCCCTCCCGCCCCAGCCATCGATGTTTTGGAAATCGCACCTTGGTCCGGGGCTTCATTCCGAGCGAAAGGCCTTCAGCGCTCGCGAAAAGCGCGGGAAAAGCTGTCGGCCACTGGCCGCATCAGGTAGGTAAAGAACGTGCGCTGTCCAGTTTCGATGAATACGTCGGCAGGCATTCCCGGCGTTGGGCGAAAGTTCTCGACCTTGTCGCGCGTGTCTTTCTCGTTGAGACGCACCCGCACGACAAACGAGTTTCTCCTGACGGCGGCATCTTGTTCGCCGGTTCGGCGCATGCCTTGATCTGCGACGGTGTCCGCCGATACATACACAACCTTGCCCTCGATCATCGGCGTGAGGCGTTGATTCAGAGCCGTGAGCCGAACCAGGGCACTCTGCTCTTCCTTGACGTGGGTTATCTCATTTGGGTCTATTCGCGCTTCAATGACCAGTTCGTCGTTGATTGGAAGCAGCTCGAGAATGACGCCGCCGGGAGCTACAACACCACCGGTCGTGTACTGATTGAGTTTCACCACGATCCCCCGCACCGGTGCACGGACGTCGGTTCTTCGCACAACGTCCTGTGCCGCCAAGACCTGCTCGCGCAAATCATCCAGTTCCGCCTCGGTTCCCCGCAGATCCTCGCTGGCCTTTTCGACTGCCGCCAGTCGCAGTTGCGCAATCTGCTGTTCCGCTCGCGCAATTCGCTCCGTTGCGTCGCCGCTGCGGCCAAGCAGGTCGCCGAGTTCGCCCGCAAGGCTCATTTCGGCGCGTTGCAGCGCGAGAATCTCGGACTTCTTGATGAGCTGCTGGTCGATCAACGGGCTCTTATCCTGCAATTCCTCGCTGAACAACGCGAACCTGTCTCGATTGGCACGTATTTGTGTTTCATAGCCCCGTATGCTCTCCTTCAGACCGGCGATTTCCTTCCGCAAAACCTCCTCCTGATTGGCAAGGCTGCGTCGACGCGCCGTCAGTTCGTCTTGTTGCGCCTGAACGATGGCGCGTATCTCGGGATCGTTGGTCATCTCGTCGGCCCGCGCCGGGGGCAGCTGCATCTGCTCCGCTGAACTGATTTCGGCGTGAAGCCGCGCGGCTGTCGCCAAGAGCCTCGACCGCCGGGTCACCAGGCGACGGAGTTTGGATTGCGCAACCGTATCGTCCAACCGGACCAATGGCTGGTTGGCTTCGACGATATCGCCTTCCTTGACCAGGAGTTCTCGAATGATTCCGCCTTCCAGATGCTGCACCTGCTTATTCTGTCCGGTGGCGACGAACGAACCGGACGCCACGACAGCGCTGGCCAACGGAGCCGTTACGGCCCATGCGCCAAATCCAAAGGCCCAGATCAGTAATATTAGTGCGCCGATCGCAATCGGGCCCTGCGCGCTATGTTGCACGTCGCGATGCCATGCTTGAATAGCGGGACAGTCCTGGATCATTGCGCTGCTTCTTTCTTGCTGGCCGCACCCTCCACCTCTCGTGGCTGGTCCGAAGCCAGATGCCCCTCACGGCTTGGCGCAAGCTTGCGAGCGTTGGCAGGGCGCGCCAAACGGACGAGAATTTCTGCCGGCGGGCCGAATGCTTCCATGCGGCCATTCCGCAAGACCAGCAACTTGTCCATCACATTCAATACGGCGGGCCGTTGCGTGATGACGATGACGGTAACGCCCTTCTCCTTGGCTCGCAGCAGCGTATTGGTCAGCGCCTGCTCCCCGGCCGAATCCAGGTTGGAATTCGGCTCGTCCAAGACCACCAGGGCGGGATCCGCGAAGAAAGCGCGTGCCAGTGCAATTCTCTGCTTCTGCCCTCCCGACAGCGGAGCTCCACTGCGCTCCATGACCGTCTCGTAGCCGTTCGGCAGCTGGCAGATTATGTCATGGACCTCGGTGAATACAGCCGCCTGATAGGTTTTGGCGTCGGGAAGATCGCTGCGCATTCGGCAGATGTTGTCTTTGATCGTGCCGGGAAACAGCTCGACCTCTTGCGGCAGATAGCCGGTAAACTCCCCGAATTGACGTCGATCCCAATTGCGAAGTTCCGTGCCATCGAGCCTCACTTTGCCTGCAGTCGGATAGAGGCAGCCAACCAGAACACGGGCCAGCGTGGACTTTCCTGACCCTGAAGGACCGACAATGGCGAGCGATTGTCCCGGCTCCAGCTCGAAAGTTACGCCATTCAGCACAGCTTCCTTGGTTCCGGGTGGAAAATACAACAGTCGCTCGACCGACAGCCGGCCCGTCGGTTTGGGCAATAACAGAT
>Ga0210405_10004379_pt1 | contig 13291 bp, 10 predicted proteins | sample IncBWH11MmetaG_FD_155492 | JGI IMG/M metagenome (GOLD analysis project Ga0210405, IMG submission 155492) | Forest soil microbial communities from Barre Woods Harvard Forest LTER site, Petersham, Massachusetts, United States - Inc-BW-H-11-M | ecosystem: Environmental > Terrestrial > Soil >... | reverse complement strand
TGTGATGGCTGCGATCGCGGCACGCAAGGCGGAACTCAGCCGCGCGGCTGACACCTGGACTTTTCTACCGAAGCTCGCCGCGCGCCTCACTTGGGCTTCTTCCATAGCGTTGCTTTTGGCTAGCGCCTGGCTGTACCAAAAGCCCCCGACCATGGCGGCCGCAACCACCACTGCGAAATCAGTGGCCACGGACATCGCCGGCGATCCGGTGGTTGATCCTGCCACGCCATCCAATGCCGATGACGAATTCTTGCCGAGCCTTGCGGAGAAGCAGCACCGATGAATGAGAACACCGCAAAGCGCCGCGCTGCGTTTTGGGTCGCCGCCGTTTTCGTTCTTGGCATGGCGCTGGGCGGCGTCTTCGGATATTTCTACGGCCACCGCGGTACGGTCGCGGCCGCCCCGCCTCCCCTGAGCGATGCGGAACGCCACGCAAAACGGCTCGATCAGCTGACGCGTGAGCTGAGCCTCAACGACACGCAGCGCCAGCAGATGGGCCTGCTGCTCACCCAGGCCCATGTCGACATTCAAGCCGTCCGCACCAAACAAGCGCAGCTACTCGAAGTCGACATGGATCAGGTACGCCGGAAGAGCCGCGACCAAATGCGCGCCATCCTGACTCCAGAACAATTGCCTAAGTTCGAGGACTTCCTGAAGCGCCTGGACGAAGAACGCAAGAAAAACGCTCCGCCACCGGGAATGCCGCCGGGCCCGCAGCCCTCGCGCTAACTCGTCGGCTTCACACGGAAGCGCTTATCAAATTCCAGAGCTGTCTCACGTTGGAGCGGCTGTTGCAGCTCCGAAGTCTATTCATTAATCCTTCCTACGTCTGCTCGGCTTCACACTTTTACGATGAGTTTGCCGGTGTTGCCGCCGGTGAAGAGCATGTTGATGGCGTCGGGCGCTTTTTCGAGGCCTTCGACGATGGTTTGGCGATCCTTCAGCTTGCCCATCATTTTCCATTTGCCCAATTCCATGGCGGCTTCCGTGAAGCGGGAAGCGTAGTCGAGGACTAGAAAGCCTTCTACCTTTAGTCTCTTCACGATAAGTATTCCGAGGTTGCTCGGCCCCGAAGTTTCCTTTGTGTAGCCGGAAATCAGACCGCAGAGAGCGACGCGGCCGTGGAGGTTCATGCGGTTGAGGACGGCTTCCATGATTTCTCCGCCGACATTTTCGTAATCGATGTCGACGCCATCGGGCGTGGCGGCGGCGAGTTTTTCTTTCCAGTCGGGATGCTTGTAGTTTATGGCAGCGTCGAAGCCGAGTTCGTCGATAAGCCATTTACATTTTTCGTCGGTGCCCGCAATGCCGACTACGCGGCAGCCGTGAATTTTCCCGATTTGTCCTGCGACGCTTCCGGTTGCGCCGGCTGCGGCGGAGACGACCAGCGTCTCGCCCTTTTTCGGCTTGGCGATTTCGGTCATGCCGAAATAGGCGGTAATGCCGGTCATGCCTAGCACTCCGAGGAAAAGCGTGTCGGAGACGAAGGGAATCGAAGGGACTTTCTGGAAGGGAAGTTTCGACTGCGCCTCGATCACGACGTAATCCTGGAAGCCCGTGAGGCCAACAATTTTGTCGCCCTTTTTGAATTGCGAGTGCCGCGATTCAATCACTTCCGCGAGGCCGGCTGCACGCATCACGTCGCCAATGGCTACGGCGGGGAGATAGCTGTCTACCGCCATCCAGACGCGCATGGTCGGGTCGATTGAAAGGTATTTGACCTTGGCTAGTGCTTGACCGTCTTGCAGTTCGGGCACTGGAGTTTCGGCGAGTTGTAGATCGCCGGGCGCGAGTAGACCTTTCGGCCGGGTTTGGAGGCGAAGTTGGCGATTTGTCGGCATTCAGTCTTTGCTCTCCGATCGCATTGCTGCCGATCCGGAAAAAGCTCATTCCTCGCTACGCTCGGAATGACAACCGGGGATGGGCATCGATGATCTCCTAGAACGGAATGTCCTCGTCAGAGATTTCCGGGCCGCTGGGGGCTTGGCTGCCGCCGTAGGAGTCGTCCGCTGGGGCGGCGTGCGATTCGACGTCATCGCCGCCAGAGCGTGTGCCACCACCGCTTGCGCCAGCAGCTGCGGCGTCGCTGCGGCCGCCTAGCATGCGAAAGTTGCTGGCGACAATTTCGAAGCTGGTGCGCTTCTGGCCTTCTTTATCCTGCCACTCGCGGGACTGTATGCGGCCCTCGATGAAGATGAGCGAGCCCTTTTTAAGATATTGCTGGGCGATTTCGGCTTGTTTGCCCCAGACGACGATTTTGTGCCACTCGGTGCGCTTTTGGCGCTCTCCGTTGCGGTCTTTGTAGGTTTCGTCGGTGGCTACGGAAAAATTGGCTACGGCTTGGCCGCCGCCGGTGTAGCGCGTTTCTGGATCGCGGCCTAGTCGGCCGACAAGAATGACTTTATTTACTGACATAAGCGTTCTCCCTGTTCGGGGCTGACGATAACAGAAAGATGAGTCGGAGGCAAAAAATTGGGGAAGTGAGTAGGGAATAGTGAGTAGTGGGTAGCGATTAGGGCGGAGGTTGAAGGTTGGAAGGTTCAAGGCTTGGTCGGTGGCCGAACGCGGTGCGAACTAGGGTTGCGTTTCTTGTTCCGGCGAGAGTGGGGCCATGGCACCGTGCCGGATGTGGAGAACGTCCACAGAGTTTTTGCGTTTGTCTAAGGCGTAGATGATTCTGTACGTGTTTGGTTTTTTGCCAAAAAGCAAATGGTGAAGCTTCTTGTCTTCCGGAATGGGTGATCCGCGCTCCGCGAATCGCTCTAAACTATGAATAGCCTCTGCAAGGCCGTTGAACCACGCGAACGCGCTTTCGGAAGAATCGGCCTCAATGAATTCGTAAATGGCTCCGAAATCCCGAAAGGCGCGATCGGTGAGCCTAACGAGGTATTGCACGGGTGCGCCGGAACATTTCCAACACTTTGCGCGCCGGACGCACGCGGCCCTTCTTTATGTCTTCCATGCCTTGGCGGATTCCCTCACGTGCATCCGCTTGCGCCGCGATGTCCAGCAAGAGCTGGTAGGCTTCAGCGTCTTGCACAACCGCTTCCGCCTTTCCATTGACCGTAAGAATCAGTGGTTTTTTTGTCTTTTTGAGATGCTTCATGAACTTCGCTGGATTGCGCCGGAATGTCGTCATGGCTTGAATGTCTTTTTTTATGTCGAACATGATGACCTCGCATTACAATGATAGCACCCTTAAAGGTGCGATAGAATGCGTTAAATCCACCGCTGATCGGGGGAATCCTTGAGTAAGGTGCCAGTTTGGTTTGAACGGAAGTTTGAGTTTTCGTTTCATGTGGAGATATGGCCGAACGTGTGCGCGCGGTTGCGGGGGACTCCGGCCAGGTTGGAAGAGACTCTCCGTGGGCGTTCTCACGAAATCCTGGCCAGGAAAGTGGAAGGAAAGTGGTCGGCTCAGGAACATGCGGGGCATTTGCTCGACCTCGATGCGCTGTGGCTGGCCCGGGTAGAGGATTACGTGTCGGGCAGCGAGCAACTTACCGTGGCGGACTTGAGGAATCGGAAGACCGACGAAGCGGACTACAACGCGCGTCCACTGAAACAGATTCTGGTGGGGTTTCGCGCTGCAAGAGAAGGGCTGCTGAAACGTGTGGAGGAATTGGACGCAACACTATTTGCTCGAGCTATTCCGCACCCTCGGTTGAAGACGCCGATGCGGCTTGTGGATCATTTGTATTTTGTCGCGGAGCATGATGATCATCATTTGGCGCGGATGTGGGAGTTAATCAACGGTGTTGGGTAGAGTGAGTACTAGAGAATAGTGAGTAGTGGGTAGAGCCAGCGAAGAAGACCACCGAAGAGAAGACCCACCCTTGCGTGAAACAAAACCGCAAGGGTTCGGGGTACCAAGAAGTAAGAAGCGGCCACCCTTCTGAGTGATGGGTTCTGTGTTTAGGTGACGGAGGGGCAAGTGTGCAGAATAGGACAGCTTGGGCGGCGGCCTGTGCTACGCTGGCGGAAACTCCGCCAACCCCATCCCTGAGCGGACAATCGGAGGGATAGACTGATGAAGACGTTTTTGACTAGAAGTATCAGACTGATCGGGAAGGCTGTGCTGGCCGCCGCTGCACTGGGCGGAATACTGCTTCTTGGAGCGGCACCGCGTGCTGCTGCGGATGACGATTCTTGCCGGCATCGCCTTGTGAAGGCCGACCACAGGCTTCACGAAGCTGCGGAACATCATGGATGGAACAGTCCACAAGCGGAGAATGCGCGCCACGAGCTGCATGAGGCGCGCGAATATTGCTGGAGCAGGTATCACAAATGGTGGGATGAAGACGGTCATCGCTGGCGTACGGAGCACGATTGGGACGATCACGACCATGACCGGGGTCACGACCACGATCACTAGTCTTTGTTAGTGACGCGCCTAATTAGGTGCATTGCTTTGGCGCCCCGATTCGCTCGGGGCGCCTTTTTTTGACCAGGAAGTGCGTTACCTCTTTCGGGCTATCACTGCCCGCCTTGAAACCGCCCTAGAAGAGGATTCCGGCGACTTGCTCGGCGATTTGATTCGCTTTGTCGCGGCGCTCCTCTTGGGTCAGGGACGGATCGTCCTGGACCGTGGAACTAATGCCGACGACAAAGGCTTGATTGCGCACTCGGCCCACCACTATCTCGGCATGTTGGTTTTCTTTTGTGTGAATGCTGCATGTGACGGCTTCATTGCCCGTGGCGGGGAGGGGAGGGCTCTTGGGCGGGCATTGCGCAAGGTGGGCGGGGAATTGTCGGGGGATGTCGGCCATGAGGTCGACGGAGATGCGAAGTTCGTGGATGGCCGCGCCTTGCTGGCGGGTGAATTTGCAGACTCCGGCGGCTTGCTCGCCGAGCTTGACGGTAACGGTAACAGTGACGGGGCCGCTGAGAATTCCGCGCGCAGTGGCTTCATTAAGCCACGGACACTTCGCTTGTGCATGGCAGATGGCGGGCGTGAACAACGCCAGGCTTAGAAGAAGCGTGAGAGAGGTTCGCATCGCTAGGATTTCGTCGGGGGCTTCAGCACTTCTGATTTGAGGATCTTGCCACCCTCTTGAACGACATAGAGGCGGTTAACTTCGAGATCTTTTAATTGATCTACTTGCCCGCTTAGCCAGCGAATTTCGACCATGTCGACTTTTGTGGCTTGCTCCAGGCCAAAGTGCATGCGCATGTCGTTTTGGGAGAAGTAGCTACCGCCGCTGCGGAGTTCGTCCATTTGGACTAGGGGCTTTTCCGCGGTGGGGAGCGTTTTCGCTGTGACCAGGACGCGGCTGCCGATGCCTGTGCGATTGGACTTTGTGCCGACTAGCTTAATTTTGATCCAGTTGCGGTTGAGGGTGGAATCGCAGCGGAGGAGCTGCGGGATGGCATTGACGCAGTTGACGGCGATATCGAGGTCGCCGTCGTTGTCGTAGTCGCCGAAGGCGCAGCCGCGGGCGGGGGCGTTTTCCATGATTCCCGGGCCGCCTTGGTTGGTGACTTCTTCGAAGCGGCCGTTGCGGAGGTTGCGGTAGAGGTATTTGTGTTCGGCGTATTTGAGGTCGGCTTTGGATTTGTCGACCTCGGGATAGACGTGGCCGTTGGACATGAGGATGTCGAGCCAGCCGTCGTTGTCCATATCGAAGAAGCCGACGCCCCAGCCGAGGAGGCGCGTGTTGACGCCGAGGCCGCTGGGATAGGTGCGGTCTTCGAAGACGCCGTCGCCGAGATTGGTGTAGAGGGAGTCGGTGTCGCCGGCAAAATTCGTTTTTACGATGTCGAGATTGCCGTCCCGGTTGTAGTCGCCGATCGAAACGCCCATGCCGGCTTGAGGCTTGGCTTCGGCGGAGAGCGCGGCGCCGTTTTCGATGGCGACGTCTTTGAAGGTGCCATCATGCTGGTTGAGGTAGAGCGTGGCGGGGGCGGAATCGTTGGCGACGTAGATGTCGGGCCAGCCATCGTTATCGAGATCGGAGGCAGCGACGCTGAGACCGTAGGTGCCGACGGCGTTCCACATGCCGGCTTTTTGGCTGACGTCGGAGAAAGTGCCGTTGCCGTTGTTGTGATAGAGGATGTTTTTTGCGCCGGCCAGGCCAGGAGGACCGCAGGCTACGACGATGCCTTTGTAGGTGCAGGGGCCATCTTCGGGAAGCGGAGCGGTTTTCAGGTCGAAGTCGACATAGTTGGCGACGAAGAGATCGAGGTGGCCGTCTTTGTCGTAGTCGACCCAGGTGCAACCGGTGTTCCAGCGCGTTTTGGGGCCGGGCTGGAGCAGACCGGTGCGTTCGGTGACATCGGTGAATGTTCCGTTGCCGTTGTTGTGATACAGGACGTTTTGGCCATAGTAGGTGACAAAGAGATCGTCGAAGCCATCGTTGTCGTAGTCGCCGACGCAGCAGGCTTGTCCCCAGCCGGTGCGGACGTCGAGGCCGGAACCTTTGGTTACATCGGTGAAGGTGCCGTCGCGATTGTTTTTGAAGAGGCGGCAATGCGGTTCCTTGCCCTTGGCGAAACCTTCGAGGCGCCAGCCGTTGACAAAGAAGAGGTCGAGCCAGCCATCGTTGTCATAGTCGTAGAAGGCGAGGCCGCAGCCAGTGGTTTCGAGAAGATATTTGTTTTTGCCTACGCCGCCGAAGATGGTTTCGACGTCGAGGCCAGAGCCTTTGACGACATCGACGAAAGTGACGCCGAGTGGAGTGCCTTCAATGGGGGATTTCGGCCCTGGAGGAGGAGGTGCGGGCTTGGCGTCGTAGCTGCGTTCGATGGGGCCAATCTTTGGTTTCGGCGGGGGTTCCTGCTGTTGCTGAGCGGCCAGGGCCAAAATATCTGCGAAGGGAAGTACGAGAGCGGTGCGGCTGAGCGAGCGAAGAAATTTTCGGCGATCCTGGTCCGACAAGAATCCTCCTTAGTTTAGCGCTGACCGGGGCCGTTGCCTGCGGCGCCTGCGTTGACGGTGGCAGCGGGCTTGAGGTCTGTGTGCATGTGCCAGGGCACGCTCTCGGTCGATATCTCGGGATGCTTGCGTAGAAAATCGAGGGAGTAAGTTGGAGCCTCGGGGTCGATTCGCTTGGTGGTGTATAGCGCGGCTTGGGCGGCGGCTTCGACTTTCAAGCCTTTGCGGCGATAGAGGATGGCGAGATTGTAGTGAGCGGCGAGGTCGTCGGGATCGATGGCCTGCAAGGCTTGAAACTGCGTGACGGCGTCATCGGTACGATGCTGCTGGTAGTAGGCGATGCCTAGTTCGCGGCGGGCGTCGCGCGATTGCGGAAATTGTTCGACGACTCTTTGGAGATCGGCGACTTCGGATTCGGGATGTCCTTCGCGGCGTTCGACGAGGGCGAGATAGTAGAGGGCGCGGGCGTAATCCGGGTGGAGCTCCAGAGCTTTCTCGAGAGGCGGGCGCGCTGACGAGTATTTTTCCCACTCGATATAGGTCAAGCCGAGGTTTACGTAGCCGTCTTCGTAGTCGGGGCGCAGCTTTGTGACTTGTTCGAAGGCTGCGATGGCGTCGGAGTATTGCTGCTGATCGAGATAGCCTATGCCAACATTGTTCCAGCGCATCCAGTCTTGATTGTCGTTTGGCGCGGGGGCGGTGGGATCGTTCATGCCCATGTTTAAGGTGCGTGTACGGGAAGCGAGCTCGACGACAGGATAGAGCGGATGATCGGTGCCGAAGACGTTGTTTAGATAACTCTGGCGAAGGTGACGGTAGTTTACGCGGGCGGTGATGCTGAGTGGGCCTTTCACGTCAGGCGGAATGCGGAATTCGTAGCGGACAAGAGCGGAGCGTCCGGACTGGATAGAGTTGTCGTAGGCCATGGAATGGATGGTCCAGACTTTGTGATTGTCGACAAACTCGCCGGAGAGATTGACAGGGCGGTTGGTGAAGCTGTGCGCGCGAGTATCGAGCATGCCGTCTGGCTTGAGGAAACCGCTGTGATAGATGTCGTTTCCGGCGGCGTCCTTGACGGTGACCTCGACCCAAGCCTCATAGAGGTCGCGAACTTCGGGGATGAGCGAGTGGCCAATATTTTTGTTTTGAACGACGACGTAGGCTGTGACGGCGCTGTTTGGCTCAAGCTGAAAGGGAGCGGAGCCCAGGGGAGCGATCATGTTGTCGTCGCCGGCTTTTTTCAGAGCGAAAATGTCGACGTTGAGGAAATTGCCGGCTTTGAGGAACTCGATTGTTTTCTGGAGTTGCTGGTCGAAGCCGTAGTAGTAGGGCACAGCGGTGTTTCCGGCGAGCCAGCGATGGGAGGCAAAAGTTCCACCCTTGGCGCCGTAGTCGGGGAGAGTGGCGGGTGCGCGGCGCATGTGGCAGCCCTGACAGGAAGCGAAGTCAGCGGAATAAAAAGTGAGTGGATTGCGCTTGGAGAATTTGGAGTTCTGCCACTCGTCAAAAACGGTGAAGGCACGGATGAATTTGTATTCGTTGAGCGGGTTCGGGAGGTTGGCTTTGTGACAGGCGGCGCAGAATTCGGGCGTGCGATAAAACGGCTGCATGACTGCTTTGGAATGACGTTCGGGGTGCTCGAGGATTTCGCCGAACTGAACTTGGCCGGGGATGCGATTGCCGTTCTCATCGACCATCACAGCTGGAACGCCCATTACATAACCGCCGTTGCCTGAGGTGGACTGCAAGCGCTGGATGGAATGACAGGTGGTGCAGGTCAAGCCGTCTTTATCAAAGGCGCGATCGACGTGCGACTCCGTGGTGAGGCCGCCCGAGAGCACGACGATCGGATTGTGGCAGCTATCGCAGTGGCGGGAGAACTCGATGCCCTTGGTGCGGACGAGGATGTTGACGCTCGCGCGGTAGAAGGGTGTGCGGAAGGAATTGGAGTGCAACGCCTGGCGCCATTGGCTGTAGGCCTCGTCGTGGCAATGGGCGCAGTATTCTGCTTCCGGAAATGCGCCGGGCTGAATGAAGTCATTGCCCTCGATAGCGGCATTGCCGGGAAGCGAGAGGTTATCCTTGCCGAATAGAAAGTTGTAGGTCTTTCTTATTTCGTCGGCGTAATTCTTACGTTCGGGGTTTTCGCCGGATTGGGCGCGAGTGGTGGCTGGCACGGTTCCCAGGAGCAATATGAGGGCAACCAGGAAACCGGCGAAGCTTGCGAGGATTCGTCTCATTCGAGACTTCACCACAGGTACATACCTGGACGTAGCAACCTGCCCCTGCTTTGCCTGATCTGCGCGCGATTTACGTAATATTTCGAACATTGCAAACCCCTGTACCGGCAGGGACCAATCACCCACAATTCCTACTAGTTGGCCAAGGATGTTATGCATTCTGGTATACCGCATCCGAGGTTCTGTGTAAATGATGGGATTCGCACCGCGGAGTTCGCATGGGATAGCGACCGGCGGTGGAGCGTCAGTTTCCGGCTGCGGCTTTTCCAGATCGCCGGCCTTTGCTAACCAGCTGCCAGCTTGAGCGAAGACAGGTCTCGACGGGGCGCAACAGACAGCGGTTAAGCGCGATTTTAACTTGCAGTTCTGAAGGCACTGGTGCTATATGCCTTCAACTATGGGAGAGCAAAAAGCACAAGCGGCGAGAGTTGAAGACCGGCTCTTCTACGACGCATTCGAGGCGAGTGCTATCGGGATTGCGGTGGAGGACCTAGAAGGGCGGCCTTTATTCGCAAATCCGGCTCTTTGCTCGATGCTAGGATTCACCGAAGAGGAAATGCGCGGCAAACATTGTGTCGAATTTTCCCCTCCCGAAGATGCAGCGAAAGATTGGGCCCTATTTGAGCAATTGCGACAGGGTTCGATAGACAACTATCAACTCGACAAGCGCTTCTTTCGAAAAGACGGCACACTCATCTGGGGACGCCTGAGCATTTCGCTGATGAGGGATCCCACAGGTTCGACTCCGCTGGTAGTGGTCATAGTGGAGGACATAAGTGACAAAAAGGCGGCTGAGGAAAAGTTACAGCGCTCCGAAGCGGATTTGCAGAAGCTTGCGGGCCGCCTCATCCAAGCGCAGGAGGAGGAACGTACCTGGATTGCGCGTGAGCTTCATGACGACATCAATCAGCGGCTCGCCTTGCTCGCCGTGAATCTGGATCGCTTGATGCAGGATCTTCCGGTCTCGGCGGCTGAATTCAAACAGCAGACCGGGGAAGCTAGGAAGGAGCTTGAGGAACTGGTGAACGATATCCAGGCGCTTTCGCACCGCCTGCACTCCTCGAAGCTGGAACTCACCGGGCTTGCGAGGGCTGCCGCCAGCTTTTGCAAAGAGCTAGCTGACCACCAAAAAGTGGAGATTGACTTTCACTCCGAGAACATTCCGAATGATCTATCGAAGGAGATCTCCCTTTGCCTGTTCCGCGTCTTGCAGGAAGCCCTGCAGAATGCGACCAAGCATAGCGGTTCACGGCACTTCCAAGTGTCGCTCAATGTTGAATCGAATGAGATTTATTTGACTGTGCATGATTCGGGCAATGGCTTTGATCCCGTGGAGGCTATGAAGGGGCGGGGGCTCGGCCTCACGGGAATGAAGGAACGCCTGAAACTCGTGAATGGAGATCTTTCCATTGACTCGCAACGGCAATCTGGAGCAACAATTCACGCTCGGGTGCCTCTTAGCCCCAGAAAGAAATCTGCTGATGCAGCAGGATAGATAACTGTCGAGAGTTTGTAGCCAGCTTCGCAATTTTCGCGCAGCCACCGGCTTCACTTCATCAGTCTGGATTGTCTTCCCACCGGAAACCGACCTACCGCCCGAACGGAAAACACGATCAGCGCTGCGGCTTTTCCAGATCGTCGGCTTTTTGGCGTTCGGCGGCCGCTTCGGCTTTCTTGCCTTGGCGTTCGAAGGCGTTGGCCAGGCCGCGGTGTGCCTCGGCATAGTTGGGATCTTCGCTTAGTGCCGCCTGGAATCGCTCGATGGCGTCCTCGACCTGGCCTTTTTGGAGCAGGGAGTTGCCGGAATTTGTCGAGACTTCGGCGCGCTGGCGATGCATTACCACGCGCTCAAGGTCGGCGCCTTTTTTGCGTTCGGCGGCGGCCTCGGCTGCGTTGCCCTGTTGCGCGAGGACTGCTGCGAGAGTGAGGTGAGAGTCGGGCTGGTCGGGGAGCTGGCGAATCGCTTCCCGGAGAGCGTCGGCGGCTTCGGGCAATTTGTCCATCTTGCGATAGAGGCTGCCGAGCGTGGCCCAGCCATCGGGGTTGTCGGGATGGAGCTTCATCGCGAGGGAAAGTTCGCGGGCGGCGTCTTCGTAGCGGCCATCCTGCATGTACAGGATTCCGAGCGTGTAATGCGGCTCGTGGGCTGAAGGGTTCAGTTTGGAGGCGGTCTCGAGCTCGGGAATGGCGGCGGCATTGTCGTCCTTTAACTTGAGCGCAAGACCGAGATTGTAGTGGAGCTGGAAGCTCTGAGGATCGGTTTCGAGGCCTAAACGAAGGACGTCGATGGCTTCATCGACTTCGTTCATTTGCAGGTACGCGGCGGCGAGATTCTCATGCGCGGTGGGATCGGCGGGCTTTTGCAGTAGTGTGCGCTGCAAAAAGGGAATGGCGTCCTTGGCGTTTCCGGCGAGAAGAAGAGCCAGTCCCAGGCTGGCAACTGCATCGGCGTTTTTTGGCTCAGCTTGAACGACTTGGCGGAGGAGGGGAAGCGCTTCAGGATCGTGGCCGGTGCGCTGCAGGGCGCGAGCCAGTTGATACTTGGCTTCGGTGGCCGTGGGATCGAGGTTGATGGCGCGGCGGAATTCCACGATGGCCTCATCGTCTTCATTATTCGCCGCATACGCTTTGCCCAGCTCGGTAGCGGCGAGCGGGTTGTCGGGAGCCAATTGGGTCGCGACGCTCAGTTCTTGGATTGCGGATGCAGCCTGTTGCTGGGCCAGCAGCGCTGCGCCGAGATGTAGATGAGCAGAGGCGGACTTTGGATTGAGCTGAATCGCTTTTTGGAACTCGCTGACCGCCAAAGGCCAACTGCGTTGCTGTGCGTAGAGTGAACCCAGCGCATCATGGAGATCAACGCTCTGCGGCGATTCGGCCACAGCGGCCCTCATCTTGGCGGTTGCTGCTGGGATCTGGCCCGTGGCAGCCAACGAGCGCGCATAGGCTGCAAGAACATACGAGGGTAGTACTGAGGCGGAATTCGAGCCAGGCTTGCGCTGCGACGCCGCTTCAATATCTCTGAATAAAACAATCGCCTTCTGGTTAGCACCTGTTTGCTCATACGCCAGCGCGAGATTGGTCAGGACGGAAGGATCGCCCGGTTTCAGCTGGTGCGCCTTTTCCAGTTCTTTAATGGCTTCGGGAAGTTTCCCGAGACGCATCAGAACCGCGCCTAAGGCGCTGTGACCTTCTTCGATCTGAGGCACGAGGCGAACAACCTTCTCGAACTGCGCTTCGGCGGTCTTGAAATCGTTATTCGCGGCGGCCGCGGTGCCTGCGCGATAGGCCGCCTGGGCTTCTTCGTTGATGCCAACCTGTGATGCTGATGATGCGGTTTGAGCGGCGAAGCCACGTGGCGTGATAAACGCAGATATCGAGAGTATCAACGCGAGCGAGATGAGGAAGGGAACCGAGCTCCAAGGCGCTGCCGCGCGAGTGCGAACCAGGGAATTGCTAGTGCGCATTGGGAATGTCCCCGCAAGAGACATGAGGTCAAGGGGGCTCAGATGAGCCGTTGGAACAAGGTATCCGAGGAGAGTATATCAGCCTCTTTGCTGAGATTACCTGCACACTAGGACCGAAGCGGCAGCGATTTAAGTGTAGAAGAGAAAGGCAACGGGGAATGTGCATGAAAAGAATGTAAGAATTGAAGATTGGGACGGCACGAGAGATCGGCAGGGGACGACAATTTGTGTCTGTCCACCCAGACACAAACAGTCGTTTTGGAAGTCCAAGACCTGATAGCTATGCTGGAGTCCTATTTGACTATTCTAATATTCCCCACAACTCGCTTGTAATCAACGTCCCTCGCCCGCGATAGAGGAGAAGCTCCAGCCGTGCGTGAACGGCCACCAGACTGCCTACTACATAGGCATGCAAACAGTCATCAAGCAGTCCAACGAAATTGGAAACAAGAAACAAAAGGGCTTTTCACTTATCGAGTTGCTGATCGTTGTGGCGATTATTTTGATCATCGCGGCCATCGCAATTCCTAACCTCCTGAGGTCGCGTATGGCGGCCAACGAAGCTTCCGCGGTTGGTTCGATCCGTACGATCAACACCTCCGCTGTGACGTATTCGTCCACGTATCCGTCGAACGGCTTCCCAGCCTCTCTAGCAGTCATGGGCGGTGCAAATCCTTGCACGGCCGCTCCGGCGACTGCTTGCTTGCTTGACC
>Ga0210405_10004377_pt1 | contig 13297 bp, 9 predicted proteins | sample IncBWH11MmetaG_FD_155492 | JGI IMG/M metagenome (GOLD analysis project Ga0210405, IMG submission 155492) | Forest soil microbial communities from Barre Woods Harvard Forest LTER site, Petersham, Massachusetts, United States - Inc-BW-H-11-M | ecosystem: Environmental > Terrestrial > Soil >... | reverse complement strand
GAGCCCAATTTCTCTACCGTGGCGATGCCGGATTCCAGCAGGCTCTCCGCTAATTTCTCTCCCAACCCGAAATCGACGAGGACCGAGACTGGCGCGCCCGGAGAAACCAGCGCGGCCATAGCCGACTCCACTTCCTGCCGCTTTTCTTCTTCGCTCTTGATATCGATGCGCCAACCCAGCAGCTTGGCCGCGAGGCGCACGTTTTGTCCCTTCTTGCCGATTGCCAGCGACAGTTGCGAATCATCCACGATAACTTCCATGTGCTTACCCAGCGGATCGATCACCGATACGCGGCTGATCTTGGCCGGGCTCAGCGCATGAGTGGCGAATACTACCGGGTCTTCCGAAAATTCGATGATATCGATTTTCTCACCGCGCAATTCACGGATGATCGACTGCACGCGCATGCCCTTCATACCCACGCACGCGCCCACGCTATCGACGTCGCGGTCGCGGCTCTGCACCGCGATCTTGGTGCGCTCGCCGGCTTCCCGGGCGCAGTTCTTGATGATGATGGTGCTGTCGTAGATCTCCGGAACTTCCTGCTCGAACAGCCGCATTACCAGCTCCGGCGCGGCCCGCGAGATGACTACTCCAGGGCTCTTGCTCGACTTGTCGACGGCTTTGATCACGCAGCGAACCCGGTCGCCGACGCTGTAATTTTCCAGCCGCGATTGCTCCTTCTTGGGGAGCCGGGCTTCGGTTTTTCCCAGATCGAGCACCAGGTCCGAGCCTTCGATCCGCTTGACCGTGCAATTGACCAGCTCGCCGACGCGCCCTGAATATTCCTGGTAAATTGTCTCGCGCTCAGCTTCGCGCACCTTCTGGAAAATCACCTGCTTGGCGGTCTGAGCGGAGATGCGCCCCAGCAGATCGGTCGACTTGGGGATGCGGACTTCCGATTCCATTTCGGCCAAAGGATCGACGCGGCGGGCTTCCTGCAGAGTCATTTCGATGGCTGGGTTCTCCACCGCTTCCACTACCTTCTTCACTGCGAACAGGTCGATCGAACCGGTCTTTTCGTTCAACTCGGCGATGTAGTTCTCATTGGTGCGATAGTGCTTCTTCGCGGCCATGAGCAGCGCGTCTTTGACGGCATCGAGCACGATCTGCGTTTCGATGCCTTTTTCCTTACTCAATAACTCGATGGATTGGTAGATAGATCCCATAACCAAGCTTGTCCATTGCGAGAACGTTTAATTCGTTCGCGTTCCCCACTCGAACTTCAAATTGGCCTTCTCGACCTGGTCAAAGGGAAACTGAATGGTCTTCCCTTGGGCAACTTCCAGGCTGATCAGGCCGTCGGCGCACGAAGCCAGGGTACCTTCCCAGCGGCGCGAATTCTCTACCGGCTCTCGCAAGATTGTTTTTATCTTTTTTCCTGTAAACCTCTCAAAATCCTTATATTTCGTTAGCTTTCGCTCCACGCCGGGAGAGCTGACCTCAAGAGTATAGGCGCCGGGAACAACCTCTTCGACGTCCAGGATCGTGCCGACCTGATGCGAAATGGTTTCGCAATCGGCATGCGTGACACCTTCCGGCTTGTCGATAGAAATTCTCAAGAACCTGTTTCTCCCGCCGCCCTTCAACTCGACTTCTACAATCTCGATTCCCTCGGACTGCGCCACCCGTTCAGCGATGGCTTCAATTTTGGAGACAATCGCAGCACTCATGTTTCCGCCCAACAAAAAAGTGGGCTTTCGCCCACTTCAAGAGTTCGACACCTACAATTCAATTGTAGCGTGTCCTGAGGAAAACGCAACTTTCGGTGGAAAGTGCGTCTATCCAGGTCAGCCGGTAGGGCCGATTTTTACCAACAAAGCCAATTTACGATCACAGGTCCTGGCGGAAAACCGAACATGCATGCGCGGTTCGAATAAAAAACGTCGGCACGAATACCGACGTAGCCGGCCAGAAAGCCCGCTCCACGGGGAAGTTCCTTTCACGCTTAATATTCTAATCGGCTACACTCGACGCATGCTCCTGTGCCCGGTCCGCGGCTGCCACATGGCGTTGATGCGCAAGGGGAAGCGGCTGTTTTGTGAGCGAGCACATTCCTTCGACGTCGCGCGTAGCGGATACATCAACCTGCTGCAGCCGCAGGATAGGCGATCCAAGCAGCCGGGCGACACGCCGGCCGCGGTCGCAGGGCGGCGGCGATTGCACGATCGCGGCGTAACCGGTCCGCTGCTGCAGGCGATCGCGGAGACCCTCTCCGCAGGCCCGAGCGACGTTGTTCTGGATGCCGGCTGCGGGGGCGGTTTCTACCTCGGCGAACTCGCCGGGCAGACCGGCCTGGACGGGCATGGAGTGGATATCTCAATTCCGGCCGTCGATGCGGCGGCGCGGCGTTATCCCGGATGCGAGTGGATCGTGGCCAATGCCGATCGCTTCGTGCCGTATGCCGACGGCTCGTTCTCGATCGTGCTGTCGATCACGGCGCGAATGAATGCGGCCGAATTCCGGCGTGTTTTGCGAACCGACGGACGCCTGCTGGTCGCTCTTCCCGCGCCTGAGGATCTCATCGAGCTGCGCGGCGCGGGCCGAGATCGCGCGGCCCGCACTATCGAAACATTCGCGCGCGGCTTCACGCTGATCGACCGCCGGCGCGTCACCCGCGCGGACGATCTGGACGCTGCCGCTATTCATGACGTGCTGCATTCGATCTACAGACCGATGCGATCGCAGCCGGCCGCAGCGATGCGAGTGACATTCAGTCTGGACCTGCTGCTGTTTCGGGTGGCGCCGTGATCCACCGATTCGATGTTGTCATTCTCGGCGGCGGCGCGGCGGGGTTGATGTGCGGCATCGAAGCCGCCAAACGCGGTAGGCGTGTCGCGGTGCTGGAGCATGCCGACCGCATTGGAAAGAAGATCCTCATTTCCGGAGGGGGCCGCTGCAATTTCACCAATCTGCATTGCAGGCCTGAGAATTTTCATTCGGCAAATCCGCACTTCTGCAAATCGGCGCTAGCGCGCTACACGCCAGGAGACTTTCTGGCGCTGGTCCAAAAGCATCATATTCCTTATCATGAGAAGACACTCGGCCAGTTATTCTGCGATCGTTCCGCACGGGATATTACCAACATGCTTGAACAGGAGTGCCGCTCCGCCGGCGTCACAATTTTCCTGAAGATGCGGGTCGGCGAAGTGCGGCGGACCACCGAATATATCGTATCTGCCGGGGAATTCGAGTTTCATGCGCCCGCGGTTGTGATCGCCACCGGAGGGCTGTCGATTCCCAAGATCGGGGCCACCGCATTCGGTTATGATGTAGCGCGGCAGTTTGGATTAACGGTGCGGGAGCCCCGTCCCGCGCTTGTGCCGCTCACTTTAGGCGGCGAGGATCGCTCCCATTACTGCGATCTGGCAGGCGTCTCGGCCGACGTAATCGTGTCGCATGAGGAGCAACATTTTCGGGGCAATATGTTGTTTACGCATCGGGGCGTAAGCGGCCCATCCATCTTGCAGGTCTCGTCTTATTGGAAAAAGCCGGAGCCTATCGCCATTGATCTGGCGCCAGGGCAGGATGTCACCGAATTGGTGAGAAAAACGAACCATTCACGCAACCTCGCCGCGGTGCGCGCCGCGTATCGCGACGTGCTTCCAGTCCGGTTGGCGGATCGCTGGCTTGACCTGCATGCGCCACAGAAATACACCGATGTGACACTGGCCGGCTTGGAGCGTCAAACGCATCGCTGGGAGATTGTGCCCGACGGGACCGAGGGGTATGAGAAGGCGGAAGTGACCGCGGGAGGGATCGACACGGGCGAACTTTCGGCCAAGACGCTGGAAAGCCACAAATCGCGCGGGCTGTATTTCATTGGCGAAGTGGTCGATGTGACGGGCCAATTGGGAGGGTTCAACTTCCAGTGGGCCTGGGCGTCGGGGTTTTGCGCGGGCACAGCGTTGTAGGGGACCGCGACCATTGCATGCGTCCTGCCTACGCGGAACCCCTCCCATACGAGGGGCATGAAGGGCTAACCGCTCCGCAATCAGGCGCCAGCGTGATCTGGGTGGCCCCACTCGCGCCCGTGTTCCGGTTATCTAGGGCAAAATCGAATACCATCTAATACTTTTTCGGTCCAGAAAGACGGTTCCTTGTATCTTCTTCGTGCCACTATTACATTACTTGAGGTCCCTGATGAGAGAGATCGCAGGCAACTGAGGAGGAACCATGGTTCGACCGAACGCCTTTTGCGGTGAGATGGTGAGCGTGACGCCAATCATCCAGTTCCTTTTATTTCTGCAACTCTCCGCTCTACCTTTGATGGCCCAAGACTCAGCGTACCTGGCTAATCTGGGTTCAAACTCCGTTTCTGTCCTGAGCACTCTCGACAACTCGGTCGCGGCGGTGATTCCAGTGGGAAACAATCCCTTCGCGATCGCCGCTGCGCCAGATGGCTCCCGAGTTTACACGGCCGACGCAAACAGTAGCCGGCTGTCGGTTATCTCTGTCGCTACAAATACCGTGGTCGACACTATCCCTCTTTCGTTCAACCCAATCGGATTGGCCATCGCCGGCGACGGCACTCGCGCGTACGTGATGAATGCTGTCACTATTGGTGTCGTAGATCTTCTTCATAAGACAACAATCGGTACCATTATTCCGGGTGGCGCGCCCTTCGATATAGCCGCTTCCGCGGATGGCAGCCGCGTTTACGTGGTGAATTCCGGAGATAACACTGTCTCCGTGATTAATACGGCCACGAACGTTGTGATCGCTACGGTTCCAGTTGGGCGGTCCCCCGTCGCACTCACAGTGAGCGCGGACGGCACTCGCGTGTGGGTCGCCAATAACGGCGATTCGAACTTGACAGTGATCGATGCGACGAACAACACGGTTGTCGGATCGGTTCCTCTCGGCGTTCCGGCGAGCGGTGTTGCAATTAATCCTAGTGGAACCCGTGCGTACGCGGCCGTAGGCTTCGGTGTTTATGTGATCGATACCGCCAGTCTTACTATCGTGGCGAAACTCCTGAACCTCAATGGCGTCACCAAGGTCACAGTGGGCCTCGACGGCGCACACTTGTATGCTGTGAATTGGTTTCCTGTCAATACGGTTTCGGTCTTGGACACTGTTACAAACAGCTTAATCGCGACCATACCGGTTGGAAGCTTTCCCCGTAATCTCGTTATTCCGCCGCCCCTGCAACCGAAGCCGGCAGTAAGCCTTTCGACGAGTGCGCTTTCGTTTGCAGTACAGCCAACCGGCTCGACCAGCGCGGCGCAGAGCGTCGTGCTGAGTAATGTCGGGACGGCCGCCTTAACTATCGGCGGCATTACCGCTGCTGGACCGTTCGCTCAGACGAACGCGTGCGGGGCCAGCCTCGCGCCAGGGGCTAGTTGCACAATTTCGGTCACCTTCCTGCCTCAAACGGTAGGCCCTCAGAGCGGCGCAATCACGATCATGGATAATGCGACTCCAGCAACCCAAACAGTTACGCTGACAGGCTCGGGTAAAGGATTTTTCGAAGCGGAATCGGGCGTGAATTCTCTTTCGGGTCCGGCTCGCGTCGAGCCATGCGCGGGCTGCTCTGGTGGAAGCATGGTGACTCACCTCGGCTCGAACGAGAACGGCATGATCGCGTTCAATGGCATCACGGCGTCGGCTGCGCAAACCTATACGCTGATCGTGGCGTATCTTAACGGGTCGAATGGGACGCGGAACTTGTCCTATAGCGTGAACGGCGGCGCTATTATCCCCGTCAGCTACCCTGGGTCAGGTAGCTGGGACGGAATTCCAGCTACATTGAGCTTTCAGGTGCTCTTGCAAGCCGGGAATAATACAGTGTCGTTCTACAATCCCTTTTCGCCGGGGCCGAATCTGGACCAGATCGCGATCCAGTGACTGTCCAGCGGCCGCAAGGTCTGTAGAATCGCTGAATAATGTGACGGGTCAGTTTGGGAGGGTTCAACTTCCAGTGGGCCTGGGCGTCCGGGTTCTGTGCGGGCACAGCATTGTAAGTAGTACGGCGTCCTTCCTTCACACTTGTTAACGAATTAAGCCCCTTTATTATCGGGTAAACTAGAAGCTGACCTCCCGCAATCCCGTGAAACAGGAGAACCATATCGACGCGCCCTTGTCGACGCGCTCCATCGAGGATCACCTGCAAAGGATTCTCGCGAGCAAAGAATTCGCATCGTCGGCGCGGATGAGCCGGTTTCTGCGATTCGCGGTCGAGCAGGCGCTGAGCGGCCAATCGGAACAACTCAAAGAGTATGTATTGGGAGTCGAAGTCTTCGACCGGAAACCGTCGTACGATCCGCGCGTGGATCCGATCGTTCGGGTGGAAGCACGCCGGCTGCGCTCGAAGCTGGAGAGCTACTACGCCGGCGAAGGAGCCGCCGACGAGCTGATCATCGAGTTCCGGAAAGGAACCTATGCGCCAGTCTTTCGCGAAAAGGCCGAGCCCGCTGCCCGCGCAGAGGCGCCGCGCGCCGGAGCGATCGCGGTGCTTCCGTTTTCCAACCTCAGCTCGGAGCCCGACACCGAGTATTTCAGCGACGGCCTGACCGAGGAGCTCATCCACGGGCTGACGAAGCTGGATGGATTGATGGTAGTGGCCTGGAGCTCGGCTGCGCGGCTCAAGGGCCAGCCGTACGATGTCCGCGAAATCGGCCGGCAACTCAATGTCTCCACCGTACTGGTGGGCAGCGTTCGCGGATCCGGCGAGCGTCTTCGCGTAATGGCCCGGCTTGTGGACACATCGAACGGGCATTACCTCTGGTCGGAAACCTACGACCGGCAGATCGAGGATCTGTTCGCGATCCAGGAAGAGATCTCACGGGCTATCGTCAAGACGCTGCAACCCAAGCTCATCGCCCCGGCGATCCAGCATGGCGCATATAATCTGGAAGCCTACAACCTGTACCTCAAGGGCCGGTTCCAATGGAACAAGCGGACCGCCGAGGGGCTCAAGCGCGGCGTGCAGCTTTTCGAGCAAGCCATTGCGGTCGATCGGGATTTTGCGCTGGGTTATGCGGGCCTGTCGGATGCCTACAGCCTGCTGGCCGAGTATGGGCTTGTTAAGTCGGCGGACATCATGCCGGCCGCGGAGTCGGCTGCCAGGAAGGCTCTGGAAATCGACTCGACGCTGGCCGAAGCGCATGCCTCGCTGGGCCTGATCCGCTCCATTTACGCCTGGGAGTGGGCCGAAGCCGGGCAGCATTACCGGCGGGCGATAGAACTCAACCCGGGGTATGTGACCACGCATCATTGGTACGGGCTCAACTATCTCGCCATGTTGGGACGGTGGGAGGAAGCGTTCCAGGAAATCGAAATCGCGCTGCAGCTCGATCCACTCTCTCCGATCATTCGCGAGGGAAAAGGATTGTTGCTGACGCTATGCAAGCGATACGACGAAGCCATCGAGGAATATCGGCAGACGCTCGATTTGGACTGTTTCTTTTACAGGGCCTTCACCGGGATGGGGCGGGCCTACACGCAAAAGGGAATGTACGAAGAAGCGATCACGATGCTTCAAAAAGGACGATCGCTCTCCGGTGACATACCCAACATCCTGGGCGCTTTGGGACAGACTTATGCCTTGGCGAACCGGCCGGCCGACGCCCGTCGGCTGCTGCAGGAGCTTGCCGAGCTGGCCAAGCGCCGGCATGTCTCCTCTACCTGCTTCGCCCTGGTCCATCTCGGGCTGGGCGAGAAGAAGCAGGCGCTCGAATGGCTGGAGACTGGAGTCCGGGGGCGCGAGATGGGGCTGGCGGGACTCAAAGTTCATCCCATTTACGACGAGCTGCGCGGCGAGGCCGGGTTTCAGGCGGTGTTGCGGAAGCTCGGATTCGCCGCGTTCACCGAAGCGTGTTGACTCGGATTACTCTGGCTCCTCGTCAAGTTCGTCGAGCCTTCGAGTCTGCTTATCTTTTATGTAGCGCGAGACTCCATTGCCGATTAGTTGATCGGCGACTTCGTGAAGAGTCAGCGTCGGTCGAAGACTCTCCTTCTCGTCCCATGTCGCCTTTAACTCGTCAGGTATGTCAGTGTCTTTTCGGTCGGGGATTTCGTCTGTCATGTCGTGCGTCCATTATGCCGTGATAGTATCACACCAGGTAGTGCCCAAGAGTCAACTTGACAGCTCTGAAGTGAATTGTGGGGCGGACCCCCTGGTCCGCGGCCGACGCCCTCGTCGGCCTTTCCGTTCCGGCGCGAGACACCAGCCGCAACAGCCATGCGAGCTGTTCCCTGGGCGGCGTCCGCCAGTATCTCTACCCGGTTCCATGCGTGGACGTCGAAGAGAGTCTTCGTCACGGACGTAAACTCCTGCCCGCCATTGTTGTTCATTCCCGGCCGGTAATCCCAGTGTCCGCCGTTGGGAACCCTTCGGCTGGGAGGTTTGATTTCGTTCTGCATGTTGGCGCCAGTATTGTCGGCTACCCCAAGTACTTCCGCAACGGCGCCCAATAGTTTTCGTGCCACCCGCTCTCCAGATGCTCCGCCAGCTCAGGCGGGAAGCCTGCATGGTCAAAGATGATTCGGGTTCCGGAACCCTGTCCCAATAGCTCGAACCTGGCAATCGAATAGATACCTTCGGGCCATGAAACAGCGCGCCAAGCCTGGACAATCCGGCGATTGGGTACCAACTCCAGGTTCCGTCCCACGATGTGGCCGGCAAAAACAGAAAATGCGCCCCCTACTTCGCGGTGAATCTCGGCCGCGCGGCCGCCCGAAAACGCACTGAACTGCTTGGCATCCAGGAGCGCTTCGTATATCCGTTCGGGTTTGGCCTTGAAGTCGACTTCATGATGGATCGCCTTGGTCATAACGATCGCTTTTGTTTTTGCGGACTCAGCCGCCGCTTCCTGGGCATCGCCTATCGCCAGACTACAAAGCGCACTGCCGGCGATCATTTGCCGTCGCGTTGTTTGATCACTCATCCTCGCCCCTCTCCAGTAGCCGCGCTACAATGTTATCCCATAAAGGGGCTCGTTCAACATGACGTATCGTGCCTGCGCCGCCGGCCTTCCCGAAATCCGAAATCTGAAATCCGAAATCCTGCTCCCCATCGCCCTGGTTCTCTGGCTGCTGATCCCCCGCCTGGCTCACGCCCAGGGGACCGGCGCCATCCATGGCGCGGTCACAGACGCATCCTCGGCCGCTGTCCCCAACGCCAAGGTCACCGCCACTCTGGGCGAGCGCGGCGCCACCCGCACCGTCGCCACCGACACGCAGGGCGGCTACGTTCTCCCTTCTTTGCCCATCGGCTCCTACAGCGTTCGCGTGGAAGTGCCCGGATTCAAAACTTTCGTGCAGAGCGGCGTCGAGCTCTCCGCCAATGAAAATGCCCGTGTCGACGCCGTGATGGAAATCGGAAACGCCACAGAATCGATTTCGGTCACCGCCGAGGCGTTGCTGGTGGACAGCCGATCGTCCGCGGTCGGCACATTGATCGACTCGCGGCGGGTCGTCGATCTGCCCACCAATGGCCGCAACATTATTGCCCTCGCGGGCCTGTTGCCGGGTGTCGCGCAAATCAGCGCGCCGGAAACTTTCACCGGCGACCGCAGCGGCCCAACTGTTTCCGTGTCGGGCTCGCGCCAGAACGAAAACCTGTTCCTGTTCGATGGCGCCGAGTTCAACGCTGTCTTTCGCAACACCGGGTTGAACTACCCGCCGCCGGATGCGCTTCAGGAAGTCAAGGTGCTCACCAACACTTTCACCGCGGAGTATGGACGCAATGCGGGCGCGGTGTTCAACGTGATTACCAAGTCCGGCTCCAACCAGTTGCACGGCAGCGCCTGGGAGTTCCTGCGCAACCAGGATCTGAACGCGCGCAATTTTTTTGCGCCCGGGAAACCGCAACTGATCCAAAATCAATTCGGAGCCACCGCGGGTGGGCCGATTCGCAAGAATAAGCTGTTCTTCTTCGGATCCTATGAAGGACTGCGCATTCGCCCCGCCGCGCTTGGCACAAGCGCATTCCCGCTCACAGCCGCCGAGCGCTCCGGCGATTTTTCCACCGCCAAGCAGGTGCTCGATCCCCTTACCAATGCCCCATTCCCCAACAACCAAATTCCGGTCAGCCGCTTCGACCCGGTGTCCAAGAACCTGATCGCGACGAGCCTGATGCCGCTGCCAAATGCCCCAGGCGGCGCTCTGATCACCACGTTCCCCGAGCCGCAGAATGACAACCAGGCGCTTGGCCGCATCGACTACAACGCCGGCCGCCACACCATCGACGGCCGGTACAATTACAATCTCGCCACCCAAATCGCCACCGCCGGGCAGGTACCGGCTTACCTGCCGCTCGATGAGCTGGCGCGCGTGCAAAGCGTCACCGTCGGCGACACCTTCATCATCCATCCGCAACTGCTCAACCAGGCTCGGCTCAGCTTCAATCGCGTCCTTTCCACCATTACCAATCTGAATCCGACGAACCTCGCCGATCTCGGCGGAAATTTTCCCGTGCTGGGTCCCAAGATCCCGCCCGCTATCGCCATTTCCGGCCGGATCACGCTCGGTAATGGATCGAGTGTGAACGCCATCATCGTCAATCAGGCCTTCGAATTTTCCGACAGCGTTACCTGGACCGCCGGCCGCCATTCCGTCAAGGCGGGCTTCGAGTTGCTGCACTTGCGCTACCTGAACCGCAGCTTCTTCGAGACCATGGGCGACTTCACCTTCAGCGGCATTATCACCGGCAATCCCGCCGCCGATTTTCTGCTCGGCAAGGCCCAGACTATGACGGTCGCCAGCCCCGTGCTCGAACAGGCCGGAGTCCAGAACAACACCTACTTGTTCGTCCAGGATGACTGGAAGGTCAACCGCCGCCTGACCTTGAATCTCGGATTGCGCTACGAGCTTCCGCTACCGTGGGTCCACCCGCAAAACGAATGGGGATCGCTGCATCCGGGGCAGCAGTCGCAAGTGATTCCCACGGCGCCTGTCGGCATGGTTTTTCCAGGCGATCCCAATACTCCTCGCGGACTGGTGCAGACTCCAACGCACAACTTCGCCCCGCGTTTCGGCTTCGCTTGGGACCCGTTTGGGAAAGGCCGCACGTCGGTACGCGGAGCTTACGGAATTTTTTACGAGACTGTGAACTCCGACATCATCCAGAACACCAGCCAGCCTTATCGCTACACCTATACCGTCAATCAACCGAACAGCCTGGTCAATCCGCTCCTCGGCCAGCCGCCGATTCCCCTCGCGTTGAACGTCAAGAATCCGATCTTCATCGGACTCCAGCAGATTTTTTATCCGGACCCAGCCCTGCGCACGCCATACGTTCAGGATTTCAATCTCAACGTACAGCATGAGGTGGTGAAGGACCTGGTGGTTCAAGTGGGCTATTTCGGCAAGCTGGGCCGCAAGCTTCTGTTAGGAATTTCGCCGAATCCGGCGATCTTCGCGCCGGGCGCTACTCTTGCTAATGAAGATAGCCGCCGCCTTCTACAGCCGGGCTTCGGCAACAATAGTGAGATCTCTTCGGAAGCCGTCTCCAGCTATAATGCGCTGCAGGTCGAGATCAACAAGCGGTTCAGTCACACTTTTTCCGTGCAAGGCGCCTACACTTTCGCGCGTTCGCTCGACGACGCTTCTGCCTTCTCGCTGGGAGCGGCCGTTCCCAACATCTTCAATCTCCATTCGCAATGGAGCCTTTCCGATTTCTACTCCCAGCACATCGCATCCTTTTCCTGGATCTGGGACCTGCCCAGGATGACCGGCTATAATTCGATACTGCGCTCGGTGGCAGGTGGCTGGCAATTGAACGGGCTGGTCTCGCTGCGATCGGGCACGCCGTTCAACTTACTGACCGGAGCCGACAACGCATTAAGCGGCACGCCCAGCCAGCGGCCGAATGTAATTGGAGATCCTAACTTGGCCGCCGGCCGCTCGCGCGGAGACAAGATCCTGGCGTGGTTCAACCGCGCGGCGTTCGCGGCCCCGGCTCCGGGAGGATACGGGAATGCGGGCCGCAACGCGCTGATCGGTCCGTCGGCGGCTACGACGAACGTGGGCTTATTCAAGACATTTCAATTGCCAGGGCGCGAAGGACTGCGGCTGCAATTTCGCTCGGAGTTTTTCAACCTGTTCAATTCGGTGAACCTGTCGAACCCGAATGCGTCGGTTTCGGCGGGCGCGCAGATGGGCCGCATCACGTCGGCCGCCGACGCCCGTGTGATCCAGTTTGCGCTGAAGCTGCAATGGTAGGCGCGGCAGGACTCGAACCTGCCTGCTTAGAAGGCAGATCCTCTATCCACCTGAGCTACGCGCCCATAACTTCACCTACTTTGATTCTAACCAAACCGAGTCTTCTGACAACCGCCCCAAAACTGTGTAACCATGCGCTGGTGAAGTTATCCCTTCCTCGCCGCTGCGTGCCTGCTTCCGATCGCCGCTCAAGCCCCTCCCAATCCTACGCTGCATAAAAAAATGATCGCCTGGGGTGGACCCAGTCAAGGACGAGCCCCCCGGGAATGCTGCGGTACGACCCGGTTATTTCTTCTGATCGGGTGGCGCCGGTGGCACCCCGGAACTGTCTGTCGGTGGACTTGGACGCGCCGAGCCCGTAGACTGCGGCTGGTGGCCGCCATGAATATCAGGGTTATACCCCTTTTCGAGCTTGGGCTGATAGCCCTCCCGGAGGTTGATGGGGTTCTTGTCTTCGGCCATTAAAAGCTCCTACACTAGTGTACCTAAAAAACTCGACGGCCAGTATTTCGCTCTCAAGTATTAGTATTCCTTCCGATTCATTAACGGCGCGCTCAAAATGACCGCTGTCATCTAGCCTCCATACCTCCTCCAGGTATATCTGGGGTTCGGCCGGATTGGACGACGCAAATGAACGCTCACCGTAGACTCCGGCTATTTTGCGTGAGTCCTTGAGGTGCACGATAGCCCAATATGGCTTACGTTGGCCGAACACGAAGTCCCAAGGTTTTTGAGTTGGATGGACAAAGCGTTTTGAAAAGAACCTACTCTTTACGACTTGAATCCAAAGAAATGGCCACAGGCTAGGGAATGCGACGAGAAGCAGGACGCCGGCACCCCACGTGGCTGCGTTGTACGCTGCGCGTTGCGATAACATCCAGTCGACCACTGGATATAAAAGGGAGTAGTTGAGCGTGCTATAGGCAGCGACTTCGTAAATAGATTTTGAAAAGTCCCTCCGTTCGCTCGGAACCAAGGAATCGTATACTTTTAGGGAAACGAATCCAGGCAAGAAGAATAATAGGAACAACGCCAACGTGTGAGCGCTCTCGAACAGTTTTTCCATTTCAGGCGCGAGTATACCCTAAATCCCGTCCAGTACGGGGAACGGCACCCTCCAGCACAGGGA
>Ga0210405_10004376_pt1 | contig 13298 bp, 10 predicted proteins | sample IncBWH11MmetaG_FD_155492 | JGI IMG/M metagenome (GOLD analysis project Ga0210405, IMG submission 155492) | Forest soil microbial communities from Barre Woods Harvard Forest LTER site, Petersham, Massachusetts, United States - Inc-BW-H-11-M | ecosystem: Environmental > Terrestrial > Soil >... | reverse complement strand
AACCGTTTTACGGGCGAACCAAAGATTCGCCACTCGCGTCGGCACGATGCTGCTTTCCTGATAGACCTGGCCAGCGAGCAACTCGGCGTCCAAGCCGCTCTGGTCCATCGCGCTCGTTTTGCCACCGCCGGTCTCTCCAAGCAGAAAAACTGCCGGGAGCGAGGACAGCTTGGCCCCTGCAGCCAGACGGGCGGCGGCGACTTTGCCGGCTGCTTCCCGAATCAGAATGTCCACATCCTGGGATGCCGCGCCGGCAGACGCTCCGGCTTGTGGGGCTGGGCGATCTTCAGACGCAGGGAGAGCGGGCATCGACGAGCGAGCCCACAGAAGTAACCCGATGACTGCAATGACGCCCAGCAACAGGATGCCGCCGCGCAGTACGATAGCGTTCGTGCCCACGGCATGGAAAATTTGCGGGCCGAACCACGTCAGCATCAATACGACGATGGCAGCCGCTCCGGCTGCGAGATGTTGCCATTGAAATCGCATCTCCACTCCCTACGGGTGGTTTAGGGTGCTAATGTGTGAATATCCGAAACCCCTGAAAGCAATCGCATCTTAAAAATCACAAGAAACAAAATTCCCAGGATCACACAACCCAGCGCCCCAAATGCCAGGCGGCTAACCCAGGGATCGCGCTTCGCGGCTACGGCTCCGCCCTCTGGAACGGCCCAGGCAGGCGAGAGTCCCACAAGAGGTCCGCGAATGCGGCGGATTTTTTCGAGCGTGGAATCGATGATTGGCCGGGTCGCCTCTGGGCCGGACATGCCATAGCGGCCTTTGTAGCCCATCAAAAGACACAGCGCGTACACTTCGAGCACATCCGCTGCGTCGTGCGAATCTTGCCGGGACAGCAGTTTTTCGAGATTTTCGAAAAATGTTTCTCCGGCAACGTGATGGCCGAACATTTCCTCTTGCAACGGCATGCTGTGCCAGGAGCTGAAGACTGGATTGCTCGAATTGAGGATGGACTCGTCTAGAAAGGCGACTGCAGCAAGCGTGGCGTTACGAATGTCATCAGGAGGGTAGGCCTTCTTCACCGCATCCTTTTCCGCCGAGCGCAGCCCGGCTTGGATGTTTGAGCGGAAAGCGTTCGCGTCCGAGACGGCTTGGCGGTTTTGCCTTACGCGGACGATGACCGTCAAAATCTGCTGGTAGATATAGGCGAGATTTTCCGCTCGCCGCTTGGTGGACACTTCGCGGGCCTGCAGGCTCGTGGCCCCAAACATCGTCGCTCCCACCGTTTCCTCCTAGGACTCCAAAACCACAAGAAGCTCGATTTCCGCGCCGGGCAAGTCGTCTGGGACGTAAACGCCGACTTTGCGGGTCTGCACGATGTGTTCCCAGCAACTGCCGGTTCGGCTCAATCCGAAATACTGGAACTCCACTTTAGGTGCGATCGCCGAGGGCGGAATCGGCAAGTGGACCAGCCCTAGACCAGGCAAAGCCGTTTTTACAAGCTCAGGCAGCAAGTCCTTCGAGCAAACTTTTATTAGCCGCGGCGTCTTGGCGATAATTTCCGCTTCTCCCGTATCCGCGCGAACGGCGAGAATCCATCGCGCGCGATCGAGGCAGCGCTGATCCAAGACGTCCCCATTCCGGAAGTTTCGTCCCGCCAAAACCAGAGGGATCTGGACGCAGTTCGATGGCACAACTAGTTCGAGATGCGCGCGAATATGCTGGTTCAGGGGACCGAAACACTTCTCCAAGTCATCGTGATTGTAGGCAGGCAGAGTTTCTGGATGCGAATCCAGACCAAACGTGCACAAAGCGCCGGCGAGACGCGACATTTCGAGATAGAGCTGCTCAGGATGGCCACGCTCGGACACACTGAGATGCCGCAGAACGGAGAGACTCTCGTTGACGGTGTGCACGAACCAAAAACTTGCGATTTCCTCGGAAGAGTATCCCGCGCGGCCCTGCGCGGTCGCTCGCCGGGCGCGTGAAAGCGAGGCACTCTTGACGTCGAGGATATCAACCAGAGTTCGCGCGATGACCAACAGCCGCTCACTCGCGCTTATTTGCAGGCATGGAGGAATAAAACTTGGGTCGAAGATGAAGCGGCCCGAACCATCGCGCAGGACTCGGGCGACAGGCAGCGTGACGAGTCCTTGATTATCCTGGCTCTCCACCACAAATCGAATGTTTTTGCGGCCAATCTGAATTTGCTTCTCGTCCCGGCCAGTATTCTCATCAGGCAAAGTCAGCATTTCTGCCTGGTAGCGCAAATCCATCTGCGAGGGCTCGGAATCAAGCGCACAGTTGGGTCCCTCGGGGCGCCGCGCCGGCACGGCCAGCAACACGACAAGAGATTCGCGCGTGGAAGAGAAAAGATCATTGATGTTCAAAACAGGAGGCAGTGCATCCGCGTCAGGCATTTGAAACGCAAGGCCATCCGGGAACAGCCCTCGCGCATGCACCAGCGAAAGCATTCCATTTTGCAGCGCATCTGGATCAAGTTTGCAGCTGATCACGCCGTACGGGGCGAACCACAGGCTCGACGTCGAGAAGTGAACGAGGTCTTCGAAGGATTGGGATTGCACCTGGAAGTGATGGGGGCCCAGGTACATCCCCTCGTGCCACACCACCTTGGAAAGATGCTTCATTGTTCAGTTGATCATGCCAGACTCGGCGCCGGCATGCTGCGTCTCACCCAGCGCGAACCAGCTCTCCTGTGACGCAGTGCAACAATCGCCGAATCACCGTTCGGCCAGCCAAGCTTTTCCTGGCGAGACGGGAGCGCCGGATGCAACTCGCAATCGATCTCTGGCCGTAAGAAAGACTCGGGAAAGCCAGTAAGGGCTTAAATCGTGCCTAACTATGGCTTTTGCGTTGATAGATGTCAAGACATTCACCCCACTTATGTTGGTATTTGGTATTATGCCCGCGCTGTCCACGAGGGAAGCGCATGCCTCACCTGCAAATGGGCACGCCCGAGCAGTTTTTGGTGCTCCGCTCACATTTCTCGCAATCCCGATTTACGGACGAAACCCTTCGGCAATGGCTCGAACTCAAGCCCGGCAGGGAATTGGACCTCGTCGGGCTCAGCACGCGCCCACCCTTGAAACGCGATCTTGAAAGCAGTCTCGACGCTCTCATTCGCCTCTTCGTGCTCGGTGAAGCGCTTCCCGTCGCCGAAGTCGTGCCTCTTTTTCCGTCTGAGGTGTGGCAGGCGCTCAGCCACACCCGATTGATTCTATCTGACAACAACGACGGCAGTCGCTGCCTCGCCAGCGTTGCGCTTTATCCAATCCGGGACTTGTTCATTGCCTCCGATCGCTGGACCAATCCAGATCACTCGCCGAGACAGATGTTTCCTGACATCGTTTATCCTGCGCTGACTAAGTCAGCGAAGCAGTTTATTAACTATACGTCTTACGAGCCCTGTGAGAATTTCCTGGAGCTCTGTGCCGGGACCGCGCCAGCTGCCCTGCTCGCCGCACGCTCTGCCAAACATGTCTGGGCCACGGATATCGCCGAGCGCTCCATAGAGTTTGCAAAATTCAACGCCGCGCTCAACGGAATTCACAACGTGACCTTTGCCTTAGGCGACCTCTTTCAACCGGTGGAAGGGCGCACGTTCGATCGTATCGCTGCTCATCCTCCCTATGTGCCTGTACTCAAGCCGGCGGAAATTTTCTACGGGGGAGGCGAGATTGGCGAGGAAATCACCAAGAGAATCATTTCCGGACTACCGGCCAACTTAAAACCAGGCGGGCGGCTCTATTGCCGAACACTCGGAACGGAGCGGCCCAGCCAGAGCTTTGAAAATCGTATTCGGGAGTGGTTGGGGGAGAAGAATCAGGAGTTCGACGTCGCCGTCTTTGTCATCCAAAACCTGGAACCCCGCCAATTTGCCCTCGAGGGAAACCTAAATAGGAATGGCGGCAGAGACGAATACGCTCAATGGGAGAAGCTTTTTACAAAGAATGTCGTGCATGAGCTCGTGATTGGTATCGTTGTCGTTCAGCGCCATACGGAACAGCGTCCGGCGTTTACGGTTAGGCGGACAATTAGTAGCGGCACCCCCGCCGCCGCGCTTGAGTGGGCCATGCATTGGGAATCGGAAATGCAACGCGAAGGCGCGGAGCAAAGACTGCTCCAGGCCAAGCCGATTCCTACTCCCGGGATCGAGATTATAGTTCGTCACGTCTTGCGTGACGGGGAGATCTCTGCAGAAAATTTCACTCTGTCTATCGAACAGCCGTTTGCGACGGATTGCAAAGTGCAGGCGTGGATGGCGGTACTCTTGCCGCGCTGTGACGGCAAGACAACTGTCCATGATTTATTCGAGCTGGCGAAACAAAATGGCTGGATCGTTTCCGAGACGCCTGCGGAAGAGTTCAGCCGCCTGCTCGCGACTCTGATCAGCGGAGGTTTTCTTCAAATGGAAGATTTTAGATTGCCTGCGGCAGCAGGATGAGAAGTTCGAGTTGCGGTTCCGGAATGTCGCTCGGCACGAAAGCCGCCAGGCTGCGGCCTTTCGTCACCGTTTCCCAAGCCACTCCGGACTGATTCAAGCTGAAGTATTGATAATTAAGTTTCACGGGAATGGATGCCGGCGGCCTAACCGCATGCGTGAGCTGCATACCCGGCAGCGCCTGCCGCACGAGCTGCTCGATTTGCGCCGTGGAGCAAACCTTAATAAGTTGCGGCGCCTTCTTGATCAAGTCCCCCTGATTCATCGTCGAGCTGACCGCCAAGTAGAACTTCGTCCCTACGAGGTAGCGGTCGTCATCGATGCTCGTGGAATAGATGGATGGCTTCACCAGCTTCAAGGGCAGCGCCACGAAATTGCTGGGAACCACGGTCTCCAAAAGCTCTCGCAACTTTTCATCCAAATCGGTGAAGCACGCGCCCAGGTCTTCATGGTCATAAAGCGGCAGGTCTCTGGGTTGGATCTTGAGCGAAAAAGTGCTCAGCGCTCCCGCCAGCGAAGTAAACAGTCTAAAAAGAACGTCGGGATGGCCGTGTCTTACATCATGAATGTGGCGGAGGGCAGGGAAGTGGCCATTCACCGTGTAGAGCAGCCAGAAGGTGGCAATATCGGCCGCGGAAAAATCCGCGAGTCCCGCGCTGCGCTGCCGCCGCCCGCCTGCAAGAATGCTGCTCTTTGCCGCGAGAATCTCCACCAGGCGTCGTGCAACTCCCATCAAGTAGTCGTTCGCTGCGATGTCCAGCAAAGGGGGAATGTATTGCGCGTCAAGCCTAAAGGTGCCCGCCGAGGTCCGCAGAATGCGCGCGATTTGCAATGAGTTGCACCCTTCCCGTGATTCGCCTTCGACCAGAAACCGCAGATTCTTCCTAGCGATTTGCACGGGTTTTTCCGTCAACCCGGAATTCTCGTCCTTCAAATTCACGATTTCGGAGAGGTATCTGACGTCCGCGTTTTTCTGCGCGATGGAAACGTTCAGCCCATGCGGCCTGTACTCGGGAATCGCAAGGTAAACATCCAGCGAGGTCTGCTCGGCCTCAAAAAAAAGCCCAATAGGCTTGGGCGCCGGGGCGGCGTCGGATTCCGGGATTTCAAAGGGAAGCCCATCCGCAAAAAGCCCGGAAGCGCGTGTGAGAGCAAAATTGCCCTCTGTCAGCGCCTCCTGATTGATCTGCAAATCGAGGAATCCCCAAGGCCGGAAGTTCAGCCCTTCCAGCCGAAATTGCAGACAACTCTCGACATAGCGGTCGCGTGTCTGCAAGTGCTGCGGCGTGAGGAAGGTGCCTTTGGACCAAATGACAGGTTGAAGCTGGCGCATGGCTTGCGGCTAAAGCTAGCAGGTGCGGTTAGGGAAAGTCAAAAGAGATTCCACGCGAATTTTGGGTGCATGAGGCGGCCAATACTCATCCTCCGCGCCTCCCTACCACCGAGATGGTCCAGAGCACCCTAATCCACGTCTTTTCCGGGACTTACTTGTTCACCTGCAAGCTCTCCACGGTTCACCATCGGTGCATTGTTCTCCCCAGCGGATTGCGCGATAGTGTGCGGCATGTTGAAGCCGTGGAAGGCGACACTGGACGGTTCGAGTCTTCCACGGCGGCCTTGGGCACGCATACCAATGTCGGTCGCAAAGAGGATCGCGACTCTACTTTTTAAGCGCGGCGACAGGCGATTGCGGGCTAGTCCTAGGACTTTAGAACTAATTGACGGACAGCCGGAATCGTGATAAACCGTGCCGATACAATAGGGTGTCCTGCCCTGACGAAACGATTCTCGCTCTCAACACACTACCCGCACTGAGAGAGAGATTTTAAGGGGAACACATGGCAAAAGAAAGCGTCCATAAGAAGCTCGAACGGGTGCGCCCGCCTCGAGTGCATGTAACGTACGATGTCGAGGTCGGCGACGCCATAGAAGTCAAAGAACTGCCTTTTGTCATGGGCGTCCTGGCCGACCTTAGCGGTCAGCCCACGGAAGCTCTACCGAAGCTGAAAGACCGCCGCTTCGTGGAGATTACTCCCGACAACTTTGACGGCGTGCTGGAGAGTTTCAAGCCGCATCTGTCTCTGGAAGTCGACAACAAGCTGAGCGACGAGTCCGACGCCGGCAAGCTCAAAGTCGATCTTGACTTCAAGAGTCTGGATGACTTTGACCCCGCAAACGTCGCGAAGAACGTCAAGCCGTTGCGCGAACTTCTTGACCTCCGCCAAAAGCTCGGAGACCTCCGCGGTGCCCTGCAGGGCAACGACAAGTTGGACGATCTTTTAATGGAAGCTGTCGGCAATACGCAAAAAGCCGATCAGTTGAAGAAAGAGATTGAGAAGGACAAGCCCAAGGGAGGCTCCGATGAGTAAGCCGGAGAAAGCGGCGGCCGCGCAAACGGCGGAAGCTAAGACGACGGAATCGAGCCTGCTGGATCAGATAGTAGAGCAAGGACGTTTTGGGAAAGAACAGGTCGCGCGCGAACGCGGCCGGGACATGGTCAAAGAGTTCGTCGCGCAGGTTCTCGAAGGCGAGATGAAGCTTTCGCGTGACGCCGACGCCACGATCAATTCCCGTGTTGCCCAGATCGACCATCTTATTTCCCTGCAATTGAATGAGATCCTTCACCATCCTGCATTTCAAAAGCTTGAAGCAAGTTGGCGCGGCATTAAATACATGATGGATCAGAGCGAAACCAGCTCGATGCTCAAGATTCGCGTTCTCAATGTCAGCAAGAAAGAGCTGCTACGCGACCTGCAGCGCGCTCCGGAGTTTGATCAGAGCGTGATGTTCAAGAAAGTATATGAAGATGAATTCGGCATCTTTGGCGGCGAGCCATTCGGCGCGCTCGTCGGCGACTACGAGTTCACCAAGCACCCTGAGGACATCGAGTTACTCGAGAAGGTTTCGCAAGTCGCGGCCGGAGCCCATGCTCCTTTTCTGACCGCCGCCGCTCCGGAACTTCTGAATCTTGACAGCTTCGCGCAGTTGGGCGAACCCCGCGACATCGGGAAAATCTTTGACAGCACGGAATTCGCGAAGTGGAAGTCTTTCCGCGCCAGCGAAGACTCCAAGTACGTCGGCTTGACCATGCCGCGCGTGCTGATGCGCCTTCCTTATGGAAAAGATACCAAACCCGTCGACGACTTCAGCTACGAGGAAGGCGTTGACGGAACCGATCATTCCAAATATCTGTGGGGCAATGCCGCTTACGCGCTTGGCGCTCGTCTCACGACAGCTTTCGCTCAGTACGGTTGGTGCGCATCTATCCGCGGCGTGGAAGGCGGAGGCCTCGTCGAGGGGCTCCCGACGCATACTTTCCGGACGGATGAAGGCGACGTAGCTTTGAAGTGTCCTACGGAAGTCGCCATTACCGACCGCCGCGAGAAAGAACTCGCTGACCAAGGCCTCATTCCCTTGGTTCATTGCAAGGGCACGGATTATGCGGCCTTTTTCAGCGTGCAGTCCGCGAATAAGCCCAAGAAGTACGATAAAGCCGCCGCTAACGCCAACGCCAGGCTTTCCGCGCAGCTCCCCTACATGCTGGCGATATCCAGATTTGCTCATTACATGAAGTCCATCATGCGCGACAAGATCGGTGGTTTCATGAGCCGCGGGCAGTGCCAGACGTTTCTCACTCAGTGGATCATGCAGTACGTCACCGATGACGACCAGGCGAGTGCCGCCACCAAGGCGAAGTTCCCGCTTCGCGAGGCCAAAATCGAAGTCAGTGAGATACCGGGAAAGCCCGGGGCCTACCGGGCGATCGCCTTCCTGCGGCCGCACTTCCAGTTAGACGAGCTGACCGTTTCGCTCAGGCTGGTGGCGGAACTGCCTGCTCCGGCAAAGTGATAGCAACTGGAGGATTTTTCCGGCCGCCGCTGCGGAGGCCAAGTTTCTAGCTGCGGACGTCTGGTTAATTGGATCGGTTAGAAGTCGATTTATGTAGACCTAAACTGAATAGGAGGACATGCAAATGCCTACAACAGCAGCTGAATCAAAACTGGCTCCCATGACAGCTCACTCCGATTTTTTCTTAAAACTCGGAGACATCAAGGGAGAATCTTTGGACGACAAACACAAGGGTGAAATCGATTTAATCAGCTTCAAATTCGGCGTGCGGCAGCCCGGTGGAGCGGCCGCTGTCGGCGCCGGTGCCGGAGTCGGCAAAGCGCAGTTCCATGAATTTGAATTCACCAAGCGCATGGACTCCGCATCCGCCAAGCTGATGCTGGCGTGTGCGACCGGTCAACACTTTCCTGAAGTCACACTCACCTGCCGGAGAGCGGGCGGCTCGCAGGTCGAGTACATGAAGATCAAACTCGAGCAAGTATTGGTTTCCGGGTATGAGTCCACCGGAGGAGAGACCGACCACAAGGACACTCTGCCGATTGACACATTCCACCTTAACTTCGCGAAGATTCACTATAACTATACAGCACAAGGTAGCGATGGCTCGCCGGGCGCCAACACCATGACCGCCTATGATCTGCAGGCCAACAAGAAGCTGTAACTGTCTTGATGCGCGGCTGCTGGCGGAGCTTTATGCATACGCAGAGGCTCCGCCGGAAGTTGTGCCACTCGTCTCGTCCCTGCTTCAGGGGGACCGTTGTGAACCAGGGGTGTCATGTCAGTCCAACAATTGTTTCAGGCGGGGCGCCTCGACGACGCCATTCAGGCTTTGAACGCCGAAGTTCGGGACAATCCCACCGACGCCAAGCGCCGCACTTTTCTTTTCGAGCTTCTCTGTTTTTCTGGTGATTTCGTGCGCGCGGAAAAGCAGCTTGATATTCTCGGCAGCGAAGGCCGCAACGCGGAAATGGGCGCTCTCCTCTATCACGCCGCTCTTCATGCCGAGCGCACGCGCCACGATCTCTTTAGTAAGAAGCAATATCCCATGCCGAAGAATGTCGCCGGCCTCGGTAAGTTGTCGGTCAGCGTTAATGGCAAACCGTTTCACGCCTTGTCCGACGGCGACCCACGCATTGCTTCAAATCTCGAGGTCTTCGCGGCCGGTAGTTATATGTGGATCCCTTTTGCCCTTCTCACTTCCATCGAGGTAGCTCCGCCGAAACGACTTCGCGACTTATTGTGGCTGCCTGCAAAAGTTCGCACTTCGGACAAGTACGAAGATCGCGAGTTGGGTGAAGTGCTGCTCCCGGTTCTCACTCCCTTTGCGGGGCAGCATACCGACCCTGCTGTTCGCCTTGGCCGTGCGACCGTCTGGGAAGAAACGGACGACGGGGAAGCTGTCCCCGTGGGCCAAAAGGTTCTGCTTGCCGATGACGAGGAATGGCCGATTCTGGAGCTGCGCAACGTCCAAATAGCGATCGCCCAGACGGCCTCTTAACGGCCATGCCCCTTCCCGAAGGTCTCCTAAACCCCATCCCCGGGGACAATCCCAGCGGAAAGACCCTGCGCTACGACCCCGTCTATGACAAGATTCGCGAAGCGCGCCGCGAAGACGACGTGCTCCCCCAGGGAGAGTGGTCTGTCGCAGTCAAGAAAGCCGATTTCCCTCTCGTCATCAAGCTGGCCACCGAAGCCCTATCCACCAAAAGCAAGGATCTGCAGTTGGCTGCTTGGCTGACCGAAGCGATTCTGTTTCGCGATCATGTCCCTGGTCTTCGCGAAGGCCTCGACTTGCTCCGCGGCTTCATGGAAACGTTCTGGGACACGCTCTACCCGGAAATAGATGATGGGGATTTAGAATTCCGCGCCGCGCCGCTAGGATGGGTGGGGTCCAAGCTCGATGTTGCCGTGCGCCGGCTGCCGCTGACCAAGAACAAGCTCGACTATTTTAAATATCAGGAATCGCGCCGCGTCGGATATGAGGGGGACGCCGTCACTGAAGACAAAGCCGCCGCGCGAGCAACCGCTGTTGCGGAAAAGAAATGTACCGCTGAAGAGTTCGATGAAGCTGTACGCGCCACCGGCGATGCGTATTACGAAAAGCTTGCGGCTAACCTCGTGGCTGCTCTCGAATCGCTTCAGCTGATCGAAACTCTTTGTGACGAGAAGTTTGGCCGCGAAGCCCCCAGCTACGCAAACCTTCGCACCGCCCTCGAAGAGTTGCAGGACATGGTGAAGCAGTACCACAAGCCTGCTGAAGAAGTGACGGAGGATGCGGCAGAAGCGCCTTCCGAGGAGGCCGTCGAAGAAGCTTCCACTCCAGCTGGATCAGGCGCGCCCGCGGGCAAGAAAAAATCCGTTACTGCTGAGCCCGCCGATCGCGATGACGCTATGCAGCGCCTGACTGTCGTGGCTCACTTTTTGCGACACGAGAATCCCTTGAATCCCATTCCATATTTATTGCTTCGGGCCATGCGCTGGGGAGAGCTCCGCGCAGCAGGCGCCACACTCAACCCTGCGCTCCTCGAAGCGCCGCCCACAGAAAAGCGCACTCTGATCAAGAAGATGTCCATGGAAGGGGATTGGGCCGGAGTTTTGGAAAATTCGGAACAAGCTATGAGCCTGCTTTGTGGAAGGGGCTGGCTCGATTTGCAGCGCTATGTGGTGCGCGCCTGCGAATCTCTCGGTTCGGAATATGAGCCGGTCGCGGCAGGCATCCGCTCGGAACTGAGAGCGCTGCTCGCCGATTATCCCGATCTGCTCAACTCTTCGCTGATGGACGATACTCCAGCTGCCAATGCGGAAACCCAGACCTGGCTGAAGGAAAGCATATTGCCGCCAACGGCTGCACCCGCCGCCAGCGAGCCTGAATTTGTCCCCGCTTCCATGTCTTCGAGTTCGCAATCGGAAAACTCCAACGGAGAAAAAGCTCCCGACGTCATCGAACTGGCCATGAAGGCGGCCCGCGCAGGAAAGGTGCAGGAAGCCATCGGCATATTGACCCGCGAAATGAACAACGAACGCACTGGCCGCGGCCGCTTCCAGAGGCACATCCAGCTCGCCAACATTTTTCTTGCGACCAAGCACGAAGCCATCGCGTACCCGATCCTCGTCGAGCTCGCGGAAGAAATCGAGCGCCGCAAGCTCGAGGAATGGGAAGAGGCAGCCATCGTTGCACAGCCTCTCGCGCTGCTCTATCGCTGCGCCGAAAAACTGGGCCGCGACGACGCCGAAAAAGAAAAGATTTATCAGAAGCTTTGCCGGCTCGATCCCGGCCAAGCCCTGGCTCTGAGGTAACCGATGCCGGACTACGACTCCAACGCGCCGTTAAGACTGCCGCTCTTGGACCGCCTCCTGGACGACGAGCCCAAGATCAAGACCGAAGCGCCCATGACGCGCAGCGTTTCGCTCGCCCGTCTCAAGACCGCCGTCCGCCGCGATCTCGAAAATCTTCTCAACACGCGCCGCACTCCCGACTATATCCCGGAGGGATCGGTCGAAATTCTTCGTTCCGTTTATTACTACGGGCTTCCCGATATCACCTCCATGCCCGCCAATTTTCTTTACGAACAAACCAAATTGCTTCAGTCCATTGAGACAGCAGTGAAAACGTTTGAAGCCAGGCTCGATGGCGTTAAAGTCTCTTTGGTCCCCGTCGCCGGCCAATCCCGTGTACTGCGTTTTGTGATCGATGGCATGCTTCGCATCGATCCGCTTCCCGAACACGTCGTCTACGACGCATCCATCGAGCTGACCAGCCTCGAAGTTTCCATTTCCGGAGATGACCGTGCGTGACGAGCTGCTCGAGTATTACGAGCGCGAATTAACCTATCTCCGCCAGATGGGCGCGGAGTTCTCGGAGAAATATCCGAAGGTCGCCTCGCGTTTGCTGCTCGATCCCAACCGCTGCGAAGATCCCCACGTCGAACGCCTCATCGAGGCTTTCGCCTTTTTGGCCGCGCGCGTCCACCTCAAAATTGACGACGAGTTCCCCGAAATCACGGAAGCCTTGCTCAGCGTCCTCTATCCGCATTACATCCGACCCATTCCATCCTCCACCATCGTGCAATTTCATCTGGACCCGGAGCAGGGAAAACTGAGCACCGGCCTTCCCATCCCGCGCGGCTCAATGCTTTACTCTCAGCCCGTCGACGGCTATCCCTGCAAATTCAAGACCTGCTTTGACACCACTCTCTGGCCCCTAAAAATCGCCGCGGCACAGTGGGTCACTCCAGACCGCCTGCGTCCCGCCGTCAAATCCCAGGACGCCGTCGCCGCACTCCGCTTGGAACTCGAATGTTTTCCCGACGTCGCCTTCGAGAAACTAGAATTGAGCTCCCTCCGCTTCTACCTCAATGGCGAGAGCAGCCTCATCCACACTCTCTACGAATTGCTCTGCAACAACTGCACGCAAATCCTGCTTCGCGACCGCACGCCAAACACGCGAAAGCACCCCATCGCTTTCCCAGGCAACTATCTCCAGCCCGCCGGCTTCACCGATTCTGAAGCCCTCCTTCCCTATCCCCGCCGCTCCTTCTCTGGCTACCGCCTCCTCCAGGAATATTTTCATTTTCCAGAAAAATTCTTCTTCGCCGATTTGAAGGGTCTCGAGCAGCTTCGCACCTCGGGTTTCGGTCCGCGCATCGAGATCGTCTTCCTTATTTCCAGATTCGAGCGCAGTGAACGCCAGCAAACCCTCGAGCTGAACGTTTCCGAGGAAACCCTCCGCCTGGGTTGTTCGCCTGCCATCAATCTTTTCCCGCATACCGCCGAGCCCATTCGTCTCGATCAGACCCACACCGAGTATCTGATCACGCCCGATGCGCGCCGGCGCCGCGCCATGGAGATTTTCTCCATCGAAGAGGTCATCTCCCCCGATCCGGAAACTCACGAAGTCTTGAAATTTGAACCCTTCTATCGATTCCGGCATACCACCTCCCGCCACCGCGAACGCCCAAAGGGTTTTTGGCATTCCCGCCGCCAGGCTTCCACGCGCCGCGATGACGAAGGCACCGACGTATACCTTTCT